>ENA-OUPO01000008-OUPO01000008.1-human-gut-metagenome-genome-assembly--contig:-NODE-8-length-195777-cov-12.1653_pt1 | contig 195777 bp, 182 predicted proteins | sample MGYA00237940_ERZ548809 | MGnify/ENA primary metagenome ERZ548809 (study PRJEB26490, sample SAMN05194695) | human gut metagenome | biome: terrestrial biome; feature: human-associated habitat; material...
CCACTCGTGAGTCGCGCAAGGCAGTATTATCCTCGCGGGTAGGGGGTGCGTCAAGAAGTATTTTGAGAAAGTTTGGGCGAATGGTTGAATTTTTTTTCTAAATCATAAAACCCCAGGAAAATAGGGAATTTATTCAAGCAAAAACTACCGCTTACCGGTGCACAAAACCTTCACAGTAGGAAGGATTTTGAGAAAAACACTTGCACCCTCCCGGGCGAGTCTACTCAAGCATCTTCACTTATTTCCTTCGCGCTCAGCTTGCTTTTGAGCGAGTCGCTCGAGTGAGACGATCTTGGTAACGAAAATACCATCAGAGACGATATCGTCGTCTTCGTCGCGCACTTCGATATTCCAGATCTGCTTGTTCTTTTCCTGATGATCGAATGTCGCGATCGCACGCAACACCCCTTGCCTGCCCGGCTTCTTGTGATCGATTTCAATATGAACGCCAAAAGGGCGCTCCTTTTCATAGTCGGCACGCATATCTACCGCGCGACTAGCAGCCGCCTCGACGAGCGCGAGCGTTACTCCCCCATGAAGGAACCCGAACGGTTGGAAGAGGCGGGGGTGGATATCGAGTTCGGCAACGGTTCTATCGGGGCTCTGTTCGGCAAAACGAATCCCGAGCATTCCATTGAACGACTCCGCATCGCGCGCATCGAGCGCTTTGCAACGCTGCTCCTCGTCAGAAAAATCGACTTCTTCCATCCAGCTGTTATCGGTTGTATAGACACCACTCATGCAGGATCCTTTCACGCATCGTTCACATACGAAACAATTCTCTATTCCAGTCTAATCCAAAAACTCAAACACAATTCTCAAATCAATCAAGCGCGTCCTGAAAAGATAGCGATATCCTACGAAGAATAGGAGTTTCCATAAAGCAACTTTTCAGTTGTTGCAATACTTAATCATGCCTTCTTGACCGTACGTTTATAGCATCTGAACTGGTATAATATAATCATGATGAAGAGGGATATCCAATCGATCGTTACTATGGCTCACCTTCGTTACCTTTGATGCTGATACGCCATTCTTCAAACAAGATGAAGACATTCGTACCTTACGAAAAGAGTTGAAAAAGGCTGCGAAGACGATCGATTGCTACCTCAAGGATCGAACACGCTTCAACCTCGATATCTCTCTTGGTCGCAGCTAATTAGCGCTCATCAAGTATCTGATCTACTTTTCGAGGTTAAGAAGCAGATGAAATACTTCCATCTTAAGCCAAGCATAGTAACTCAAAGATCGCGATAACCTTATCGAATAGTTTGATGGGGTCGAGTTCTGCTTAATGCCATGTTCGATTAAACACAGCATCATAAGAGATTGAATTGCAGCATAATTATGGCTATGCACCTTAGGATTCTCTGAAAAGGCTCGACTGGTGAGCCTTTTCTTATCTAAAGAATACGACGCGACTCGATAGCGCGACCGAGCGTTACCTCATCGGCGAACTCGAGGTCGCCCCCTACTGGCAACCCACTTGCAAGACGGCTGACCGTAACACCCGTCGGCTTTATGAGACGCGCGAGATAACTCGCTGTTGTTTCACCTTCAACGTTGGGATTGGTTGCAAGGATGACTTCGGTAATATCAGGATTTGAAAGGCGTGCCATGAGCTCTGCCACATGAAGCTCATCGGGGCCAATCCCTTCTAAGGGCGAAAGCGCTCCCCCAAGAACATGATAGTGCCCGGAAAACGTTCCTGTGCGCTCGATGGGCGGAATATCGCGCGGCTCAGAAACCACACAGATACAGGTAGCATCGCGTTTGGGTGATGCACAGATCTCGCAAAGATCACCTTGGGCATAGTTGAAGCACTGGGAGCAGAAATGCACCGTATCCTTTACTTCCTTGATCGCGTCGGCAAGCCGCATCGCGTCGGCTTTGGGATTGTTCAAGATCCAGTAAGCGATACGCTGAGCCGATTTCGGACCGATGCCGGGAAGGCGCTCGAGTTCATCGAGTAGATTTTGTATTGCAGAAGCAGCGTACACGAGTTGCTACATGAGTCCTGGAATGTTCATGCCACCCGTGACCGCACTCATACGCTGATTGCTGAGCTCAGAAACACCGCGCAACGCTTCATTCACCGCAGCCACGACCATGTCTTGCAGCATTTCAACATCTTCAGGATCGACCGCATCCGGATCGATGGTAAGCGAAGTGATTGCCATGTCGCCCGATGCAACAGCCGTGACCATGCCACCGCCTGCAGTTGCCTCGAAGCTCATCGTGGCGATTTCTTCCTGCGCCTTGTTGAGCTCTTTCTGCATCTTCTGAGCTTGACGCATCATCTGTTTCATATCCATAGAGTTGAACTCCTCGTCTCGTTTCTTGTTTTGCTCGATTATACGTTATCAATTTTCCGTGGTTATTCGCAAATCCTCACCGAATGCCGCAGTAAGGATCTGTCTGGTTTGGTCAGCCTCTGAAAGCCCTTCGCTTGCTTGAGGCTCTGAACGAGGTTGCTCAGGCTGAACAGCTTGAGCGCTTTGACCCGCTTCCTGGTGCGTTTCGCTCAGCGTTGGCGCAACGGGCGCGCCTTCATTCGGCTGCGACCCCTGTGGGAACGCTGCCGACTGGGATCGAGGCTCTGGAGCGGTCGCTGGCTGCTGCGAGAGCTGAACGGGTTGAGACGCTTGAACCGGTTGAGCGGTCTGCGGAGGCTGCTGCGCGGGAGCTGCTTGAGGAGCGACAGGTGCAAAATCAGCATCACTGTCCACGAACGGTGACTCATCTTCGTAGCGCCCCATCATTCCTGAAACCGCCGGTTCAGCTTGGAAGGCAGGTGGTTGCTGAGCAGCGGCAGGTTGAGCGCTCGAAGCGGGTGCTGATACTGGCGCCGGTGTCGATGCCGACGCTGAAGGTGACACCGAAGCTGATGTCGCTGCCGATGCTGGTGCCGAAGTTGACACTGGCGCTGGAGCACTCTGAGGCACCTGCGGGGCTGTTTGAGAGACCTCAGCAGCTTGAGGCTGAGGCGCTTGCGGCGCATAAGCTGCGGGTGTAGAGGCAGTCTGGTTCACAGCACCTTGATAGCTCGAACCAACAGAAGAACTCGATCCTCCTTGCGCCATGAGCAACTGGAACGGCACCGAGCCGCCCGTTACCTCGATGAAGCTTTGCGCAAGAACGTCCTTCACCTCTTTTTTCTGAGCTGCAGCATAGGCAAAGCTCGAATCGGGCGAGAAGACGATCTTCACACCCTGGTTTTGAGGATCGGCCTCGATCTTCGCACCCATGAACAGAACGCCACGCGCAGGATTCGACTTTCGAAGTGCTGAGGTGACCGAATGCCACATGCGCTGAAGAGCCGCCGCATTCGTAAGGTCGACGGAAGCAGGAGGCACGCTCGCTGCCGGCGAGCTCGTTGCTGCCTGAGCTTGAGTCTGGGCTGGCATCGGTTGCGGCGCAGGGGTGGGCTGCGGCGAAGGAACCGGTTGCGGTGCAGGTGCGGGCCGCGGCGTGGGCATGGGCTGAGGTGCAGGAGCCGGTCGCGGAACAGGCGCAGAGGGCGTAGGCGTTTGGACCGGGGTGTAGGGTTGCTGCATGCTCTGCACAGGAGCCGGCGTCTGCATCGCGCCAGCAGCGACAGGTGCTGCTGGTGTACCCTGCGCATAAGCAAGCGAAGGCGTTGAGAGCAGCTTCATCTCAAGCTCTTCGATGCGCTCGGAAAGCGACTCTAACGTAAGATCAGACTCGGGGCGCAACAGACGCGTGAGCGCGATCTCGAACGCGAGACGCGAATTCGTGGTGGCGCGCAGCTCTTTCATAAGATCGCCCAATACCGAAAGTGCACGACTCAGTCGTTCGGTGCCGAACAGTTCAAGCTCGGATTCCATGACTTCACGCGCAGAAGTGCTCACGGAGATCTCCACGTCGGCATCGGTCAGGCTCATGAGGTAGAGATTGCGCATATGTTCGGCAAGCTCTTGAACGAATTGCGCGATATCTGCACCCGTTTCCACATAGTGGGAAACCCAGGTGAAGCAAGCACCAGCATCGTGTTTGCCGAGCGCCTGAACGATCTCGGTAAGGCCTTCGTTGTCGAGCGACCCAAGGATACGGTGCGCGCCATCGAGCGTAACGTGGCCTTCGCCAAAAGCCGCGAGCTGCTCGAGCGATGTAAGCGCGTTACGCATACCACCTTCAGCTTGATGCGAAATGAGCTCGAGCGCTTCAGGCTCGAACTCCACCCCTTCTTGGACGCATACTGCACCAAGACGCGCAGTGATCTCATCGACGCTCAAACGATGGAAGTCGAAACGCTGACAGCGCGAATGGATGGTATCGGGCACCTTTTGCGGGTCGGTAGTACAGAGGATGAACACCACATGGCTCGGCGGTTCTTCGAGCGTCTTCAGAAGCGCATTGAACGCTGCCGTTGAGAGCATGTGGACTTCGTCGATGATGTAGATCTTATAGGAGCCATGCGTAGGCGCATAATGCACGCGATTGATGATCTCTTCGCGCACATTCTCCACGCCCGTACGGCTCGCCGCGTCGAGCTCGTAGACATCGGGGTGAGTACCCGCCGCGATCGCTAAGCACTCTTCACAGGTGCCATCAGGATCGATCGTAGGAGCTTTCTCGCAAAGCAGCGCCTTTGCCAAGATACGCGCCATGGTGGTTTTGCCCGTACCGCGTGGCCCGCAGAAGAGATAGGCATGCGATACCTTTTCCTGCTCGAGCGCATTCTTGAGCGTTCGTTCGATATGCTCCTGTCCGACCACATCTTCAAAGGTGCTCGGACGATATTTCCGATACAGTGCTTCTGCCATGAAACCACCTAGGCTTTCTCTTTCTTTGCTTTGCGCGAAGACAGCGCGGTCTTGATCGCGGCGATGAAAGCGGGAGCCACCGAAACGGCAACGATGCCCAATACGATGACCTCGAAGTGTTCTTGAACAAAGGGTACACCACCAAAGAAGTATCCCACAAGCACAAACAAGCTTACCCAAGCAACGCCACCGATGGTGTTGAAGAGCGTGAACTTCGAGAAGTTCATATGGCCCATGCCCGCGATGAAGGGCGCGAAGGTGCGGAAAAACGGCATGAAACGCGTGATGACGATCGTGAGCCCACCATATTTCTGGAAGAAGTAGTCGAGCTTGTCCATGCGTTCTTTGGTGAGCGCCTTCACCCTGCCAGAATCGATGATGCGCGCACCAAAGAAACGTGCGATCCAATAGTTCGAGGTGTTACCTAAAATAGCTGCCGCATAAAAGACGATGAGCGTTGCGGCGATGTTGAGCCCTCCCCCGTCTGCAGAAAAGACACCCGCAGCGAAGAGCAACGAATCGCCCGGCAAGAAAGGAAAGAAGACCAAGCCTGTTTCCACGAAGACGATGAGGAACAAAGGTGTATAGACCCAGACAGGACCCAACGTTATGATCCATCCCGCAATGAACGCCCGAGGATCCTTGAGAAGCCCTACGAAGAAATTGATGATATCCAACAGATCATCCTTTACGTTTGGTTGATGGTTCCTTTACATATTCTTTGCATCGTGCCCGAATACACGAATATCCCGAATAGGCAAGGGCGCTCGTCAGCGGTCCCTTATGGCTGCTTCCTCCCGGACCTGACCAGGTTCGGAACTTGGCGCCGCCCAAGCCCATTCGAGATATTCATCACGTGCACGAAGTGCAACGGTTGAAAGTATACCTGAATTACCAGCGCGCTACAAAACCACGCCATCCTGCCGCAAAACTTCCATAACACTTCCGAGAAGATACAAGCTCCCACACACGCAGATAAGCGGCGCTACCTGCGCACGGCGAGCTCTTTCATAGCGTTTGAGCGCCTCTGCCACGCCCGCTGAGATGCCCGGCGCCTCCACTATGATATGCGCACGCCTGGGCTCATGCGCCTGACGAAAGGCTTCAACATAGTCCTTCGCAGCAAGTGCCCGCGCATTATCAGGAGTGAGCGCAATGATCTCATCAGCCATATCAACCAGCACTTCTGCCATGTCCTGATAGTCCTTATCGGCAAGCACACCTGAGATGATTATGCGATAGTGCTGTGGATAGGCGCGCTCAAGCGATGCAGCGAGCGCACTGATACCAGAAAGGTTATGTCCTCCATCGAAGATGATGAGCGGATCTGCACTTACCGCCTCGAAGCGCCCTGGCCAATGCGCTAGGCACAAACCTTCGCGAATCGCTTCTTCAGGAATCGTCCACCCGCACTGCTTGAGCACATCGAGCGCATCGAGGGCAATTGCGGCGTTCTCCAGCTGGAACACGCCGCGCATTCCAAGCGCAAGATCGTGCCGCTCCCGATAGGAGAAACACTCCTCGCTCCCCTGTTCCTGAGAAAGATCGACCTGCACGAACGGGCATGCGCGCTCGTGTGCAACCTGGCGAATGACCGCTTCGGCTTCAGGCGTTTGCGGTGCACAAACAACAGGTACGCCCGGCTTGATGATGCCTGCTTTTTCACCTGCTATCTTCGCAAGCGTGTCCCCTAAGAACGCACAATGGTCGAATGAGACTGGCGTGATGACCTCCACTTCAGGGGCCTCGATAACATTGGTCGAATCGAGGCGACCGCCCATACCAACCTCCACGACCACCACATCACAGTGCGAACGTGCGAAATGAGTGAATGCAACACCCGTTAAGAGCTCGAATTCAGTAGGGTGCTCTTCGAGCGTTTCCGCAACCTGCTTCACCGCTTCGGTCACGCTCGCGAGCTCCTCATAGGCGATAGGCTGCCCATTCACACGAACGCGCTCTTCGAACGAATAGACTGCCGGGCTTGTGAAAAGCCCGACCCGATACCCCGCCTGCTCGAGCACTGAAGCGAGAAACGCGCACGTCGATCCTTTGCCGTTCGTTCCTGCCACATGAACGAAACGAAGCCGCTTCTGAGGATCGCCGAGTCCAGCCAAAAGCGCATGCGTGCGCTCGAGTCCCAAGCTCATAGTTTGCCAGCGTGGCGAAGTGAGGTATTCGATCGGATCGAACACTACCTGACCGGCTTCCAATCGCTTCCCACCACGACCTGGATATCGGTCTTGAGGTTGTAGTAGACGCTCGCATACACCGCACGACCGACCCCGAGATCGGCAACGATCGCCTCAGCGGCCGCTTCGTCTTCTGTGTCCTTATAGATCACGAGCGTTTCATTGTAGACCGCAGAATCCGCATTGCCCGTCTCCTGAACGGTGTAGCCCTTCGACTGAAGGATCTGCGCCGCTTGCGCTGCGAAGCCATCACTGCCCGTGCCGTTGTACACCACGATCGAAAGCTTGCTCTTATCGATGCCCGACGTGTCGATGCTCGTATTGACATCTTCGCCATTCATGAAACGCCCGCGCATCTGCTCCCACGCTTTGCTGTTGGGGCTGAAACAGACCACATTGTTCACCGTATATTGAGAGCCCGGCATTAGCGCAGTATAGAACGAAGCCCCTTGCCCATACATAGCTGCAAGTGCAGAGAGTGTGTCATAGGACAGGTCTGTCTTGATCGCATTGGAGATTACGTCTGAATCGTTGATCCAACCAATACCCTCTGACGAGGTCATCTTATTGATAAGATCGAAGAAGAATTCCATCTGGTTGACCGTTCGCTGCGTGCGACCACCTTGGTAGTTGGTTGCGCTCACGAACGCCACAGCCTGCTCCCCGTTAAGGGTCTGCTCCCCTGGCGGAATGACCACATGACCGACACGCGGATCGTCAAGACGATACTCGACGTTCACTTGAACGCCCCCGATATCATCGACGAGCGTTTTGAGCCCCTCTTCAGTAATGCGCAGATAGTGCGCAAAATCGATACCGGTTTGCTCCTTTGCCTTGCGCACCAGTTCGGCCTCTCCGCCATAACGCGGAGCATTGCGCAAGAGATCCTGGGTACCCTGATCGTAGGTACACATGATGTTGCTAGGAATGTTCATGAGCGAGAAACTCTTATTCTGCTCATCGATGCGCAGCACCGCAAGATAGCTTGCCGCCTCGCTTGATTGGTCGTAGTTAGAAAGCCCCGCGAGCAAAATATAATAGGGCTCGTTCTCCTTAGCAACGACGAGCTCTTTTTTCACGTCCTCGTTATTGAGTGCCATGGTGGCGGAGGCGAACGACTTGAAAGCACAGGAAGCGATATTGAAGATAAGGAACGCGACCACGCAAATAGCTACGAGGGCAATGATGATATTGTTGCGACGGCGGCGCTTCATGAACTCTTCCGCGCGCGATCTGCTCGCCCTGTGCTGCGTAGTACGCTGATCGACCGAGCGTGTTTCGACCTGCATCTGGTTGATCTCGGCAGTCTGTTTGGAAAACGAGGTGTTTCGTCGTCTTGTTGAAGAAGCAGAGCTGCGTGCTTGGCGGCGCGTTGCTGAACCCGTAGCCTTATTGCGCAGATGAGGCTTGCGCGATGAATGCTGAGGAGTAGCATGATTTCCGATCACTGAAGAAGACCAGTGCTTCCCGGCCTTTCTTGCTGAGCGCGAAGATCGAGATGAACTGCGTTTGGTTGGCATAGACTCCTCATCATACGCCGCGCGACAGTATTGCTTGCGACGCTTCTTTGATTTACCTTTTGGTGCGCGCAGGCGCGGTTTCATTATAGCTCTGCTACACGACGACGCGCTCGATATGAGCGCCCAGCGAGCGCAATTTACCCACGTAGTCTTCGTATCCACGATCGATATGGTGGATATCGTAGATGCGCGTTTCGCCTTCTGCCGCAAGACCAGCGATCACGAGCGCTGCACCACCGCGCAAGTCAGGCGAAGAAACGGGTGCACCTTGCAAACCCGAAACGCCATGGATGAGCGCATGATGTCCATCAAGGCGAATATCCGAGCCCATACGATTGAGCTCGGCAGCGAACATGAAGCGGTTCTCGAAGATGTTCTCAGAAACCACCGAACAGCCATCAGCGAACGCAGCCAGCACCGAGAATTGCGCTTGCATGTCGGTGGGAAACCCAGGGTGAGGCAAAGTTTGGATGTCGGTCGGACGGAGCGGTTCCGTACGCGAGACCGTGATCGAATCTTCGGTGGTTAAAATGTTTGCGCCCATCTCTTCGAACTTCATAAGGACCGTGCGCAGGAATTCTGGATCGATGCCTTCGACCGTGATCGGGCCGCCTAAAAGAGCGCCTGCAGTGAGATAGGTACCCGCTTCAATGCGATCGCCCACGACCCAATGCTCGCAGGGATGCATATCGCTGAGCGCGACCCCATGCACGACGATCGTGGAAGTACCCGCTCCCTGCACGCATGCGCCCATTTCATTGAGCATATTCGCAAGATCGACGATCTCGGGTTCGCGCGCGGCGTTATCGATAACGGTCGTGCCTTCAGTAGCGACAGAAGCCATAAGCATGTTTTCCGTAGCACCCACGCTGGGAAAATCGAGGAACACCTTCGCTGCATGAAGCCCATTAGGGCTCGAGGCATAAAGGTAACCATGATCGTTCACGAAATTCACACCCAGTGCTTCGAGCACGGAAAGATGCATGTCGATCTTGCGCGCACCGATCTTGCAGCCGCCGGGCATTGCGACGCGCGCCTTGCCAAAACGCCCAATGAGCGGACCTAAGATAGAAATGCTCGCACGCATTTTCGAGACCAGCTCATAGGGAGTTTCAAAGCCAGTTGCGTTTGCAGTATCGATCGCGATCGTATGGCCGGTACGCTCAACGCTAGCACCGAGGCTTTCGAGAACCTCGATCATGATGTCGATATCGGAAATATTGGGAACGTTATGCAGGACAGATTTCCCCTGCCCCAAAAGCGCTGCCGCAATGAGCTTCAAAGCAGAGTTCTTCGCACCGCTCACGCGAACAGTGCCGGAAAGATGAGTGCAACCGTGAGTGACGATTATTTCTTCTGCCATCGTAGCTTTCCAATCTTGATTGCGGACAGTCTTATTATGACAAAGAACCCTCCGCTCGCCCAGCATTGCGGGTGCGAACGAAGGGTTCGAATGAGTATGTGGCGCGATTATTCGCCGAGAACGAAACGGGTGAAGTCAACGATCTCGATAGTGGTGCCGAGCTCCTTAGCCACTTCTGCGGTGTAGTCAGCAACGGACTTATCGGGGTCCTTCACGTAAGCCTGCTCGGTCAGAACGTTTTCCTTGTAGAACTTCTCAAGACGACCGGTAGCGATCTTCTCCTGGATGTTCTCGGGCTTGCCGGACTCAGCAGCCTGTGCCTTGTAGATCTCCATCTCGTGAGCAACGACGGCCGGATCGACCGCTTCGCGAGTTGCTGCGACCGGAGAAGCTGCTGCGACCTGCATTGCGATATCGCGACCATAGGTCTTGAACGCATCGCTGGTTGCGAAGCTTGCATCGCCGAGCTTGAAGTCAACGAGCACGCCGATCTTGCCAACGCCATGAACGTAGCTAGCAACAGCGCCTTCAGGCTGAAGCGAATAGGCGAAACGGGCAAGCTGGATGTTCTCGCCAAGCGTGTGGATCGCATCGGTGACAACTGCCTCTACGGTCTCGCCCTCGATCTCGCTTGCGCGCAGCGCATCAAGATCGGCTGGAGCGCTCTCGAGAACAGCCTTCGCGATCTTTTCCGCATATGCACGGAACTTCTCGTTCATACCGACGAAGTCGGTCTCGCAGTTAAGCTCAACGAGTGCACCTGCATGCGCATCGTCGGAAACGAGCGCAACCACTGCGCCTTCGTTCGTAGCGCGACCAGCCTTCTTAGCAACCGAAGCAAGACCTGCCGTACGCAGAACGTCGACTGCCTTATCCATGTCGCCATCAGCTTCGACGAGTGCCTTCTTGCATTCCATCATGCCTGCACCGGTCATTTCGCGGAGTTCTTTTACCATAGCGGCGCTAACTTGTGCCATAGCTATTTCCTTTCTTTTAAAAAGGGCAGGCTAAGAAACTTAAACCTGCCCCGGACAAACGTTGGATCGTAGACGATTAGCGAGGCATTTCCTCTGCGTTTTCGTGAAGTTCCTCGTTAGGAGCGATCGGCTCTTCTGCAACAGCTGCAGCCTCGGAAGGCGCTGCCATTTCCTCGACCGTGACCTCTGCACCCGTACCAGCGATGACCGCATCAGCGATGAAATCGCACAGCAGGCGAACAGAACGGATCGCGTCATCGTTAGCGGGGATACCGAAGTCCACATCATCGGGATCGCAGTTGGTATCGAGCGTGCCGATGATAGGGATGCTCAGACGACGAGCCTCGTGGATGGCGATCTGCTCGCGGTTGGTATCGACCACGAAGATCGCATCGGGGATGCGCTTCATGTTGCGAATGCCGTTGAGGTTGGTCTGGAGCTTAGCGAGCTCCTTCTTCAGCAGGATCTGCTCCTTCTTGGGGAGCTGCTCCATGCGACCATCAGCCTCCATAGCTTCGAGCTCTTCCATGCGCTGAACACGTGAGCGGATGGTGACGAAGTTGGTGAGCATGCCACCGAGCCAACGAGAGTTGACATACGGCATGCCGCAACGATTTGCCGCTTCAGCGATGGATTCCTGAGCCTGCTTCTTCGTGCCGACGAAGAGGATGGTACCGCCCTTCTCAGCGATGCGCTTGACTTCACTATAAGCAGCATCCAGGCCGTAGAGCGATTGCTTGAGGTCGATGATATAGATATCGCCACGGCTGCCGAAGATGTAGGGCTTCATCTTGGGGTTCCAGCGACGGGTCTGATGACCGAAGTGCATGCCTGCATCGAGCAGGGCTTTAAGATTGATCTTTGCCATGTTTCTCCATTCGTTGATCCTCTGCCTGGCTTCTTCCCTGCCCTCGCAACCTATTGGGCCACTAGCAAGCGCAAGTCCACCACGCATGTGTAATAAAAACAGCCTTTGTATTGTAGGAGAAGAACGCACGCTTGTATAGCGGCAATTCGTGAGCGGACACCGCAAGCCCCCTCTGAAGCAAAAGTCGCTTGCGCCCTTCGGAAGGTTTCGTAAACAAGGTGTAATCCCGGCATACATACAAGGTGACTATACTGGAAAGAGAGACATTCTTAGGTACTCAGCGCGATGGGGGTCGCGATCTGAGGACGAAGGGGGATTACGATGAAACCACTCGAGGGAATCAAGGTTGTCGATCTGACAACCTATATGGCCACACCTGCGACCGGACGCATCCTTGGAGAATGGGGCGCCGAGGTGATCAAGGTCGAAGCAGCAAAAGGCGATCCATGTCGCGTGACGCAGGCCGCGGTGTTCAATATGCCCATGTCAGATGAAGAGAATCTTGCATTCGACATGGTCAATCTGAACAAGCGGTTCATCTCGCTCAATCTGAAGAGCGAGACGGGCGCGGAAGTGATGGATAAGCTCTTGGCAAACGCCGATGTCTTCATCACCAATACGCGCACCAAATCCTTGAAGAAGCTCGGTCTTGATTGGGAGACGCTGCACGCTAAATATCCACGGTTGATCATGGGTCATGGGCTTGGGTATGGCAAACGTGGTGCAGAAAAGGACGACCCTGGTTTCGACGTGACCTGCTACATGGCACGCGGTGGCGTGTTCGGTACCACGGTCAACAGGGGCGATTCTCCCATGATCCCCACCAATGGCTATGGCGACCTGCAGGCTTCCATGTTCTTGGCTGCGGGCATCTGTGCTGCCATCGTCGGACGCGCTACCACTGGCGAGGGCGATTACGTTACGTGCGCGCTCCAACACGCAGGCGTTTTCACGCTCATGACAGGCATGATCTCGGCGCAGTATGGCAACCCGTATCCGAAGAGCCGTCTTGAGGTCATCTGCCCCTTCAACAATGTGTATATGACCGGTGATGGCAAGTACGTTGCCATGTGCGATCCTGAGTATGACCGCGATTACAACAAGATCATGAAGCTGATCGGGCGCGATGATCTCGTTGATGATTCAAAGTACATCAACTGCGTGAAGATGAACGAGGCGGGGTTGAACGCCGAAGTGGTGGGCGTGATGGATGATGCGCTCGCTAAGATGACCTGCACCGAAGCGCTTACGCTCTTCAAAAATGCCGGCATTCCTATCGAGCTTTGCCAGACACCGCTCGATGTATACGAAGACCAAAACGTCTGGGACAACGATTACCTGGTAAAGATCAAATACCCTGAGTCCGAGCGTAACATCCCTACAGTTCCGATCCAGTTCGAATCGCAGCCTGTGCCTGATTACACGCCAACGGGCATGCTCGGCAGCGCGACGGTCGAGGTCATGAAGGATCTTGGGTATACCGATGAGCAGATCGAAGCTGCTATTGCCGATGGATCGGTTTGTGGCGCGACCTCGCTTGACGCGCTTGCGGGATAGAGCCGCTCAACATACGTGATCTGTTGCAGAGGGGGTCGCTCGACTCCCTCTGTTTTTGCTTCTTGCAGTTTCTTTACTTCTTATGCAGAGCACTGTAGGAACGAGCGCGCGAGAAAAACCGAGCTGTTCAAGCGGTCGCGCGGGGTGGTCGAAACCCCTTCGCAATGTCGCAGTGTGTCGCCTAACGCGGCGAATCACTCATAGGTGGTCGCCTAGAGCCGATCGCGCATCTCTTCGAGCTTTTCCAGGACCGAACGATCAAGGCGATCCGCCACGGTCGCCTTGCGCTTCGTGCGCGCGTGCCCTTCGACCTTCGCTTCGTCGTGCAAGTCGTCGATCTCATTGCTGAATCCGTTAGCACTCATGCGCGTGACCATGCCGCCGAACACGGTATCCTGGATCGTCGCATCGCTCGTGACCACGAGCACCTCGAAGTTCTTCTCACGCGCATCATGAGCGAGCTTCTCGATCACTTTGTCCGCGCTCGAGCCATAGGGCGAGAAGACCACCTTCACCACGCCGATCCGCTGCGTTTTCCCCGCCGATTCGGGATTGTCGCCTCCATCGAACACTACCGTGACCGAGCGGTATTCGCTTCCCGCGAACGCTGCGACATCGCTGATGAGCGCTTCACGCACTTGGTTGTATTTCTCGAACGTGTAGTCGGGCGCATGGCGCATCGAGCGATAGCGCGAACCACTGCGCAGTACGTTATAACCATCGACGATGAGTATTTTCGTTCGCTTATCAGGCATCGAAGAGCGTCTTTTTCTCCTTAAGTTCTGAAGAGCCGATCAGTTTTGCGATTGAACGCGTGCCTGGCGCATCCATTCGTACATGCAAGCGGTGGCCGCCTGCGCAACGTTGAGCGAGGCGATGTTGCCTGCCTGAGGAAGGCTCACGAGGAAATCGCACTGCTCTTGCGTAAGACGCGCAAGGCCCGTTCCTTCGTTGCCCATAACGAGCGCGAGCTTGCCTGCCATCGGCGCATCCCAGATGCATTGCGGAGCCTTTTCGCTCGCGCCAGCAACCCAAAATCCGCTCTTCTTCAAGCGATCGATGAACTGGGCGATGTTAGCCACCTGCGCGATCGGAAGATGAGCGATCGCTCCTGCCGAGCTCTTGTACGTTGCGGCATTCACATGGGCGCTTCGTTTGTTGGGGATCACCACACCACTCGCACCAACCACTTCAGCAGAACGCGCGATGGCCCCAAGATTGCCCGCATCCGTAATATGGTCGAGCACTACGATGAGCGCATTGCCGTTGTTCTGCTCCGCATGCGCAAGCGCCCCATTGATGAGCGCCTGTGCAGAGCAGTATTCGAACGGCTTCGTCTCGAGCATCACGCCCTGATGCGAACCGCGCTCAGAGCGTTTATCGAGCTGATCACGCTTGACCTGCTTGACCGAAAGCCCCATCTTGTGAGCGCGTTTCACCAGCTCGCTCACGTTTTTATCACCATGACTGCCTTCAGCGACATAGAGACACGTTGCAGGAACGTTGGTCTTGAACGCTTCGAGTACCGCGCGTTTTCCTTCTATGTATTCAGCCATGGAACCATCCTTTTGAGCTACTGCTTATGTTCGCTGGTTCATTATCTCCGATTTTAAATTCACGCACCACTGAGCATACGGAAGCGGTGAGTTTAGAGGCTCTGCACGGTGCCCGCTCATGCTTCGGCAAAGCAGCTAAGGTTTTTTCTTCGCAGTATACAAATGGAGCTGATTACCCCTTATAATGTGCTTATTTGGGCAACGATTTCGACCAAAGGACGCATCATAGCAACACATGATGAAAATAGAGAAACCATTCTCATCGTTGATGACTCAGCGATGAATCGAATGCTGCTTTCCGATATCCTTGCGGATACCTACAACATCATCGAAGCAGAAGATGGCGAACAGGCTATCGCCATCTTGCAACAACATGCCTCCGAAATATCGATCGTTGTCTTGGATATGGTCATGCCGAAGGTCGATGGTTTTGGCGTCCTGGAAGCCATGAATGAAAATCGTTGGATCCAGTTCCTTCCCGTAGTCTCCATCTCGACCGAGAGTTCCCCTGAATTCGTCGAGCGCGCCTACAGTCTTGGCGTTACCGATTTCATCAATCGACCTTTCGATGAGCTCATTGTCATCCGAAGGGTGAGCAACACCATCAAGCTCTACGCTAAACAGCGCAAGCTTACGAATATGGTCGCCAATGAGATCTTCGAAAAAGAGCGCAATGGCAGCTTGATGATTACGATCTTGAGCCACATCGTTGAATTCCGCAATGGCGAGAGTGGTATGCATGTCATGAACATCGGCACGCTCACCGAGATACTGTTGAATCAGATAAGCAAGAAGGATGACAAATACTACCTTCCTTATGCTGAGCGTGATCTCATCGTGAAAGCATCAGCACTCCACGATATCGGCAAGATCTCCATCCCCGAAGAGGTCTTGAACAAGCCAGGAAAGCTGACCGACGAAGAATTCGAGGCCATGAAACAGCACACGGTCATCGGCTACCAAATGCTTTCCGATCTTGGATTTCAAGATGAGCCACTCGTTAAGGTCTCGCGCGAGATCACGCGCTGGCATCATGAGCGCTATGATGGACGTGGATATCCCGATGGGCTTAAAGGCGACGAGATCCCTCTTTCTGCTCAGATCGTCTCCTTGGCCGATGTCTATGATGCCCTCACCTCAGAGCGCGTCTACAAGCCAGCATTCAGTCACGAAAAAGCCATTCAGATGATCCTCAATGGAGAATGCGGCGCATTCAATCCACTTCTTCTAGAGTGCTTGGTGGAAGCTCAAGATGCTATTCGCCAAGGCCTCGCACAACCGAACAGAGCTTTCAATAGTTACGAAGATCTCAAATCGATCGCACCAGCTATCCAAGATGCCGAGACGCTCGACGTGACCGAATATGCACTCGATCAGCTGGAGAACGAACGCGAGAAGAATCACTTCCTTACGGAGATATCGCGTCAGCTGCAATTCGACTACAACAAATCGCTCGACTTGCTTCATATCCCCGTTTGGGCCGCAAAACGCCTTGGCACTCCAGCTCAGATCAAAGACCCTCTGCATACCGAAGCGCTTGCAAATCTGATCAGCCATGATCTGGTCGAGTTGCTCAGCAAAGCTATCACCGAAACAACGCCTCAAGATCCTCTTGTCAGGCTTGATTGCACCGTAACCAGCAATGGTGAAGCGTATGATTGCATCATCATCACTAAAACGGTCTGGTCACAAGAAGAAGAACCGATCCCGGTAGGGGTCATCGGCAAGATTATGCAGAATAACGGAGACACCACCTGGCTTGATGCACCTTTCGAGTTGCCGAATAGTCATACACCCATCTACATCCATAACGTAACGCCAGAAGAATCGAGATAACCATGGCCAATCAAGTACCAAGTGAAGTCGTAGAAACGCTCTATCAAATCGCAGGGGGCGATTACGCCGGCGTTATCGGGCGCTTGCGCACCAATGAGCGCATCGCTAAGTTCGTCACAATGTTCGCTGACGACGCAAGCTATACGAATCTCATCGATAACATGGCAGCAGAAAACTGGGATGAAGCCTTCCGCGCTGCACACACCCTTAAAGGAACGGCACGCGACATGGGATTCATCGATCTTTCCGACCGCGCAAGCGAAGTTACCGAGGCATTGCGCGCCAGCGATGCTGCACAGGCCAAAGAGCTCTTACCTGCTGTAGAGGATGCCTACAAGCAGGTTGCCGACGCTATCGCGATGTTCCGCTAAGCGCGCAGACGCATTTAGCGTTCTCTTTGAGATATTCACCCTGAAAAAAACTAAGGGCGCGCATTTTGCACGCCCTTTTTCACTATATGAGCAGAATCGACAAGGCCTAGATGCCTTCTGCAGCAAAGCGCTTTTCGAGCGCTTCTTGGTGAATGCTGTATTTGAGCGCGATGTCTTTCGCGATCGTTCCCTCTTTCACCAGATCGAACAAGCTCTGATCCATCGTACGCATGCCAGCCGAACGATTAGCTGCGATAACGCTATCGATCTGATGGGTCTTCTCTTCACGGATAAGATTGCGGATCGCAGGATTCACGCGCATGACCTCGAAAGCAGGAACTTCGGTGCCATCGAGCGCAGGTACGAGCTGTTGGCTTACCACTGCCTGCAAGACCATCGAAAGCTGCATGCGGATCTGGCGCTGTTGGTTCGCGGGGAACGCATCGAGGATACGGTCGATCGTGTTCGCGCCGCCCGTGGTGTGCAACGTCGAGAAGATGAGCTGTGCCATCTCGGCTGCCGTGACTGCTGTGCCGATCGTGTCGTAGTCGCGCATCTCGCCCAAAAGCACGATATCGGGCGATTCGCGCATTGCAGAACGAAGCGCTTCTGAATAGGTAGCCACGTCGGTAGGAATCTCACGCTGAGTAACGATGCATCTGTCGTGGCGATGAACGAACTCGATAGGGTCTTCCATTGTGATGATGTGGCCACTTCGCTCATGATTGAGACGATCGATCATACAGGCGAGCGTAGTGGATTTACCTGCGCCTGCCGGACCGGTAACGAGCACGAGGCCCTTCTCGAATTCGGCACATGCCATAACTTCTTCAGGAATGTGATATTGCTCAGCAGTAGGAAGCGTGAACGGAATAATACGAATGATCGCCGAGAGCGAACCACGCTGACGGAAAACGTTCACGCGGAAACGCCCTAAGCCAGGCACCGCGAAAGAATAATCATCATCATGGTTGAACGAATTGAGGAACGGATTGATATCGCGCCCCGCAAGACCATAGATGGCATGTACGACCTCGCTCGTATCGGCTGGCATGAGCGGTGCATCCCAGCGCACCTGCCTGCCCTCGACCTGATATGTGAGCGGCAAGCCAGCAACGATGAAAATGTCGGATGCATTCTGGTCCACCATCTCTTGCAGCAATTCCCGAATCTTCATAACTAAACCTATCCCTTCGCGATACTCATCGATCGTATTAATGCGTTTCTTTATTCCTTAGGAGCCGACCAGAAGATCTTGTCGGGATCTTCCTCGTTCCATTCCGTTGATGCTCTCCAAGACATTATTTCATAGCCTGCTGTTGAAGGTATCGACAGTTCAATATCAAGCCTTCGTCCGTTCTCCTGTACGAATGAAATGCTCAGCACGCCATCTTCATAGGTGTATCCGTCCGGTGCATCTGACACTTCGATAGCAGATAGCACATTAGCATGCGCACTGTTCGCACGAGCAAGCAATCCATCCAAACGCGCTAGGTATTCCTGTGCTTCTGCTTCGTTCGCATAGAATGCCGTGGTTGATTCTTCCTGACGTACCGTAATGGACTCTTCTGCCTCTGAGGTAATAAGCGTAAGTACCGCCATGACCGCCAAGCACAGGATGATAATAAGCACGAGAATGCTCACGGGGCCGATGCGCACTGAACCTTGCTTGGCCATCACATCTCACCCGCCTTCACGTAGCGCGCAGTCTCTAAACCATAATAAGGTCGTGAACCAGCTCCGGCATCTCGGTCGTCGAAACGGTATACCTCGATCGTTGCGGTATACAACGTTCCCGCGGTTTGTTGCTCGCTTTTCACCGTCGTATAAACTGCAAAATCGCTAATAATCTCAACTTCGGGAATCGAATTAGGATCGGCACTGAAGCGTTCTGCTGTGCTCGAAGCAAGATGCACTGCTTTTACCGTAGCACTATTCTCTTCACCTTGCTGATGAGCAAAAGCGAATGCCTGAATAAGAACTGAAAGACATCCCGCGACCAAGATCAAAAGAATCAGCATCTCAACGATGAATGCGATGCCCGAACGACTGTGTGTCTGCTGGTCTTTAGGGGAACGGAATAACGGCTTCATGAGCGCTCCCCTTCCTTACTGCGCAGCGCGATAGCAGCAGTTCCATCGTCGGTCGTAATCGTGATCAGTCCGTTATCGTATGAAAAATCGAAGGTATCCGAATCGAAGATCGCGATAGCTTTTTCAGGCATATACGCATTTTCAGCCAGAACATATTCTTCCACGATCTTGCCCTGGTAGGCATAGATGCGCGTTTCATAGCTAGTTGTTCCGTCGAGCGTCTCACGCAGCACGAGTGCTTTACCTTCCGGGCCTTCGCCAACCTCAACCGCGTCGGCCACGTCGTTAGCATGGATGATATTGGCCAAGAATGCTTGATCAAGACGCTCGGTGCGCTCTGCTTGCGCCATCGTATCGAGCGTTTTGTATACATTGATACCCACGAGGAACGCAAGCAATAGCATGACTATGAACAGTCCGAATAAAACCACTGCGAAGAACTTGTTCGTCGTAGTGGAAATAGGGCTTTTGTGCGTGCGGATAGCAGAAGGGGTGAAAACAGTATGCGCGTTCGTATCCAACTCATCGAAGGCGATCTTACGCGCATTCCTTGACATACCGGAAAGATGCGGCAGAGTAACGGGTTTTTGCTTCCGATTATGTTTCATCGCGGCATCACCACCACACTGGGAACCGTGTTGCTCGCAAGCACTTCATAGATGATGACATAATCGTCATGATTAACGCGTAGGTCGTAGTTGTCTTCCAAATAAGCCAGATTGGTAGGGAACGATCCTTCGATAGCCGCACATTGCATAGCAGCATCGAGGATGGTTGAACGAATAGAAGCAGCTCCCTGATCTTTCGCGCTGGCAAAGATCATGTTGAGCAGAATACCCAATGCAACAAGCAATGCGCAGACGAACACCGCAAGCGCAATAAAGCGGTTGCGTCGTGTTTTTTGCTGCTCAGGTGTTCTTTCCGTATACACGCTTCGATCCCTACTCGTTATCGATCGACGCTAACTTATCGATCCCATGACACCGATAAGCGGCAACATGACCGAAATAAGCGTTGCACCAACAGCAACCGTAAGGAACGCTGCCATGATCGGCTCGACGCTGTCGATGATCTCGTCGATATCCGACACCGATTCATTGAAGAAGAGCGAAGAAAGCTGAATGAGAATATCATCTAAGCTGCCTGAACGTGAAGCAACGGTAAGCATGCGCACATAGACAGGGTCGAACAGTTCAACCTCGCTGATCGCCTGAACGATACTGCGCGGATTCTCACTGTCGAGCATAAGCTTGTGAGCAGAAGCAACGTTTTCGTGCAAGCGCTCATGCGTGATAGTGGAAAGTGAAGCCCCCATCGCCTCGTCAGTATTGAGGCCTGATGCGATGTAAATCGCAAGCGCTGATACGAAACGAGAGAGCGCGAGCTCGTACATAGCATTCTTCGTAAGAGGTAGTTTCTCGAACAGATTCATGAGCGACTGTCTGCCACCGGGCGAATGGGACATGATGGTAGCCACAAGAAATACGAGCGCAAGAACGAGCGTAACGATGAGAGCAACCCAGCCTATACCGATCGCGACGCTCACTTCACTGAACGAACCCGCCGTAAGTGAACCAGACAAACGCTCATAAACGCCAATGAAGACTGGCAAAATGATCAGAACGGCAAAGAGCAAGATGGCACTCATGATGCAGAGCAATGCCGTTGGGTAGCCAATACTCGACGAAATCTTGGCAAACAGACGCGATTCCTCGTTGTAATAGACGCTCAAGCTGCGCAGAACATCTTCGAGATGACCAGAACGCTCACCTACCTCAACCATATCGGTCGCATAGCGCGGGAACGCTCCTGTGTCTTTCATGGATTGCGCAAGGCTTTTACCCGCGATCAAGCTTCGGTAGATCTTATTGCAGGTTTTACCGAATGAAGTATCACCCATATCTTCAGACAGCATATGAACTGCTTCATCGGTCTGAATACCGACCGATAACATGAGTGCAACACTGTCGCAAAAAACACTGACTGCAGCACTGTCCGCTAAACGCTGTGCCATGGTGTGTGCTCCTATTCCATCATGACGAATAGCCCTTGCCCGTCGAGGCGCTTCCTCGCATCTGAAGCGCTTTCACCACGATCAGCAACCCCGATGAGCGTATTGCTCTATTGTAGCGCGAATGGTATCAAATTGCCTTATGAACCATTGTTTCTCTTGTTTTGAGCGCAATATGATGCTCTTTTTTTGATGCCTGACGCATCAGAGGTTCTCCTGCTTTCTCTTTGTGGTTTCGCTCGGTATAATATATCGACCAACCATAAGTTCTTTTTGGGCAGGTCGATTGCTTTTTCGCTATGAGTCTCTACGCGAAAACAGCATAAAGGATGAAACGTGACGGAAGAGCGCAACATACGATTCACCAGCATCATGGGGTTCATTCTTGCATGTCTTATCTGTGTGCTTGCTTTGAGCGCATGTGGAGAAAGCGCCCAAGCCTCCGATGGCTCTTCTGATGACACAAGCGGGGATCCCTTCACTGCTCCTGCTGAAATCGAACTCTCTTCCTTCAACGCTGCCGCAGCAACAGGCTCTAACAGTGCTTCGATCGACACTTCATCGGCTTCTAAGGGCTATGTGGGAGCAGCGGCGACCTCGTCAAGCCGTCTCAAGCTCCAAGTAACAAAAGATGGGCAATCGATGCACTACGATATGCCCTCTGATGGCACACCCATTATCGTGCCACTCGACATGGGAAGCGGTACTTACACGATCGCCGTCATGCAGAACACCAGCGGATCACGCTATGTCGAGCTCTATTCCACGGGCGTGAATGCTCAACTTGAAAGCGAACAAGCTCCTTATTTGGTGCCGAATATTTTCTGCAACTATGATGCCTCAAGTGCTGTAGTCGCTAAAGCGCAGGAGCTCACTCGCGATGCAAAGAACGAGGGTGATGCATTGCGGCTCATCTACAGCTGGATCGAGCACAACGTGGTCTACGACAATGCAAAAGCTGAGCAGCTGAGCGGCAAATCGGGCTACATACCCAACCCAGATGAAACGCTCCAAACACAGAAGGGAATCTGCTTCGATTATGCATCGCTTGCTGCCGCTATGCTGCGCAGTCAAGGCATCCCCTGCAAAATCGTTACTGGCTACGTTTCACCTGATGGGGTATATCACGCTTGGAACATGGTTTGGATCGATGGCAGCTGGAAGACGGTTTCGTTCACCGTAAATCCGCGCGACTGGACACGCGTCGATCTTACATTCGCCGCTAATGGCGCGGGGAGCACCGTAGGCGACGGCAACAACTACACCGATCGCTACGTGTACTAGCCAAGCTCTTTGCTCACCTTGTCGAGCGGCATATCGATGCCATACCAGATCTCTTCACCGATGGCTGCCTGCTCATTCATCATGCCAATACCGGTCACAACCGTGCATCCCTTCGCTTCGGCATCCTGCAAAAGCTGGGTGTGAAGTGGGAAATAGACGGCATCAGCAACGACCATGCCAGGCTTGATGAGCTCAGCCGGAACGGCGCTCTCGGTCGAACCTTCTCCCATGCCTACCGGTGTCGCATTGACGAGCACATTGCTCTCTTCGATAGCTGCTTTCATAGCCTCTTTGTCCTCATAAGGATGCAGGATGAAATCGCATCCTGTCTGCTCTTTTACTGGCTCGATGAGGGTTTGAGCGTGCTTATAGGATGGTCCGTTCTCACGCGCGAAGATGTGGACAGTCTTCACCCCGTCGAGCGCCGCCTGCACCATGATCGCCGATCCTGCACCTCCGGGTCCAATAAGGGTGAAAGTCGATTCTTCAGGTACGACGCCATACTTCGCGATATTCTTCATGAAGCCCGCGCCATCAGTATTGTGACCGATCAGCTTCCCCTCTTCGGTCTTCTCGATCACGTTGACCGCACCGATGAGCGCCGCCGCATCGGAGAGCCCGTCAAGATGCGGAATGACCGCCTGCTTGTTCGGCATGGTCACGTTGCTACCATCCCAACCGCCCATGCGACGCATGGCTGAAAGGATGTCGGGCAGATCGTCCGGCGTTGCTTCGAAAGCGAGATAGACCGCATCGATTCCCGTTAACTCGAAGGACACGCTATGCGTCACGGGCGATGCCGAATGCCTGATGGGCGTTCCTAACAGGCTGATAAGATGCGTGTGCCCACTGATGTGTTTTGCTTGCGCGCTCATAGATCCCCTTCCTCTACAAACAGCATGAAACCCACCGCTCCCATGCAGCGGGCTAGGTATAGAACGATTATTTCACAGATGGGGTCTTGTCGATAGAAGCGTGAAGACATTGTTAACGAATAAAAATAACGAACCCCTCGCGAAGAGGGGTTCAACTTTTTCGAAACTGGCTGGGCCAGCAGGATTCGAACCTACATAGCTGGTACCAAAAACCAGAGTCCTACCATTGGACGATGGCCCAGTTTCAACAGACCTTGCAAAAGACGCGAAGTGAAGCCGCATCACGCTTTGCGAGGTCAAATTATAGCCTATTTGACGAAGCGCGCGCAATCATGAATCGACGAGCACGATCCGTCCGAATACATCTAGCTTACCCCACGGAACAAATGACCCGTAGTCGTGCCATCCGCACGCGAAACCTTATCCCCGCTCTTGAGCGCGATATCGCGCGCACGCACTGCACGAGCAACCTTCTTGCTCACCTGCTCAACGTTCATGAGCGTAGTGTCGACCATGAGCGCGGATACCCCCGCCGCAACCAAGTCAGGCACCGCATGAGCAACGTCGAGTTCGACCGCATTATAGAGATGGCTTCGCCCGAGCACATCGGTGATGACCGGCAGCTCATAACCTTTACGATCCTTAAGGTAGTGGGGGCTCTTGCGACGCGCACACTGCGCGCAATCCCGATTGCACGGACCTTGACTCATGAGCAAGCAGTGCTCCGTTACCATGAGTTCGGTGTATCCCATGATGGTCGCACCGAGAGGCACAGGACTCACCTCACCCAACTCTTCGATCTGGCGAAGGGTGAGCTCGGATGAGAGCCAGATGCGCGTTGCACCCAGATCGTGAGCAAGCTGCATATCGAGGCGATTCGTGAGCGGCACGTAAGGTCCGACTTCAACCTGCGCTCCTAGCTCACGTGCATGAACGATCTGCCCGAGATTCTGCACGAGAACTGGCTTGTCTTCCTGCACACGCTTCCAAACGTCAAAGCCATTGCGCGCTGCGCTATCGCCATCATGAGCAACCACAGGAAGCACCGGAATGCACCCTTTAGGATAGCCCGCCTGCTCGGCCGTTTGCGAGAGCTGGCCCGCAATGATGGCTTCACCGCGACGGTAATTATGTACAGGCACATAGATGAAATCTGCTCCAGCGCGTTTTGCAGCGCGGGCACAAGCTGGGTTCGTGGCAAGTACCGCAACCTTGCATGAGCCTTTGCGGATTCGCGGAGCGAACACGCGCGAAGGCGCTTTTTCGAGCACGCGCTCGTGATAACGTGCGAGCAATGCTTCTTCAAGCTGCTCACAAGCCTGTGCTCTGATCTTATGAAGCGCAGAGAACCCGATGCCAACTCCTTCATCAAGCTCGACCTCGATATGATCGAGCTTGAAAGGAGTTGCACCTAAGCGATCGATATGCTCGATCACCTCTTCGGCGCTCACCGCTTTCGTGCGAGCGGGCTCGATAGGTGCGCCTTCAACGAAGATCTCGACCTTGCGCGCTGCATCCCAAGGATCGGGCGTTGCGAGCGCAAGCTCGAGCGGGTGGCCGATGTGCATCTTCACACGGATCGAAAGAGGAATGCGTGGCTCGCCAGCCACATCGTGAAAGGCTGCTTCGGCACTGCGCACCCGAAAGACACGATCACCCTTGCCAAGCGGTTTTTCGATCTTGAGCACTACCCTGCCGCCCGGCAGTGTTTCAAGCGCATCGATCTCGTGGATGATGTTGCCCTTGTTCGTCCAGAATTCGAGCACATCCCCCGCCACGAGCGGAAACGCTGGATCGATCTCGATACGACTGCCCTTCACGTTCGCGATACGCCCTGCAAAGCTTCCGCGGTTGTTCGGACGAGCATAACTCATGATCTCGTTGCCGCGCTCACCTTCCAGATAGGCTGTAGTGAAACCACGTGAAAAAGCTTCCGAAAGCTCCTGGATCTCTTCAGCGGTAGCACGCGGTGCATTTGCCCAATCGAAGTTCTCCTCGCTCACTCCATCTTCAAGCTGAGCGCTCGCCCACGCATTGAAACGATCGAGCACGCTACGATAGATACGCACTACGCAGCTCACATATTCCGGCGACTTCATGCGTCCTTCAACCTTCAAGGAGCTAACGCCCGCACGAATGAGGTCCGGGAGGATCTCTGCCGTGCAAAGGTCTTTCGGCGAAAGCAGATGCTCGCCAGGAGCATCGAGGCTTTTGCGCAGCGCACGATTACGCAGCTCATAGGGCAAACGACACGCTTGCGCGCACATGCCCCGATTCGCACTACGTCCGCCCACCATCGAGGACATGAAGCACTGCCCCGAATAGCAAACGCAGAGCGCGCCATGTGCGAAGCATTCCGTTTCCATACCGAGCTCCGCAGCAAAATGGCTCAAGTCAGCTACCTCCGTAAGCAAAAGCTCACGTGCCAGTGTGACCCGCTTGGCCCCCAACGCCGCTTCAGCTACGAGCGCATCTTTCGTGTGGGTGTTCATCTGCGTTGAGATATGCACCCGTGTTTGCGGGATCGTACGCGCAATCTCCTGAGCCAGGCCAAGATCCTGCACAATAAACGCATCTACCCCCGCACGATATGCCTGACGCACGAGTTCGAGCGCATCATAGAGCTCCGAAGGAAGGATGATCGTATTCACCGTAAGATACACCTTCACGCCGCGCAGATGCGCATAATCGCACGCCTCGCGCAACGTTTCGAGCGTGAAGTTGTCGGCGCTTCTGCGCGCATTGAACGAAGAAGCACCAAGATAGACCGCATCGGCTCCCGCGCTCACCGCAGCGTGAAGCGCGATCATGTTGCCGGCGGGCGCTAGTAATTCAACAGATTTCATCGCGATATTCCTTGCCATAACAGACTACTGCACCGATGAAACGAGCGTCCATCGGTGCAGAACAAATAAAAAGTTTCGGCGTGGAGAGGCCTAGGCATCTGCCGCTTTCTGGTCGGCGCTTTCGAGCGCTTGGATTCCTGCTTCATAGTGGCTCTTCACATCATTCAATCGATCACCATACGTCGCAAAATCAAACGTTCCGTTTTCAGGTGCCTTAACATCTTCATAGAGATCGACATAAGCTGCGAAAGCTGTTTGGAGCTCTTCAGTGCCTTTAAGGTAATCGGACTGGATGTCTTTCATCTCATCGGGAACAGAAAGCGCCTTGAGCTTATCGACTGAATTGTTGATCGCAGCGAGCTGGGTACTCAATGAAACGACCTCACCCTCTTTAACAATGGTAGAGAATTCGGTCATCTGGGCATCGATCTCATCCATGATCTGGTTCACGTTCGCCATGTACTGACGATTGAGCGTTTGGGGATCGTTCGCCTGTTGAGCGTTCGATGCGCATCCGCTCAACAGGAGTGCGCAAACGAGCGCTGCTGCAGCCATGAACCCCACTACGAAGTTGTGCGATGATCCAATTCGAAGTTTGTTATTCATACTTTCCTTCATTCACATTCTTTTTGTCCGTGCGCTATTACTGCTTTGCGCTGATCCAAGAACCGTATCATAAGTTCAGCATAGACCCGCTAGGCAGCCGCTCTGCCTCCCGCAGGATGAGCCGAAGAGTCGCCCCCAGACCCACCGGTGCCGCCACCAGTTCCACCAGACCCACCCGTAGAGCCTCCCGTGTTTCCGCCACTCGGCGGCGTAGTTGTTCCACCTGAGCCATTTCCTCCCGAACCATTTCCGCCCGACGGAGTGTTCGTGCCTCCCCCGTCTGGATTAGTGGCTGGCTCGTTAGTAGTTGGCTCTTCTGGCTTATCGTCCTTCTCTTCAGGTTTTTCACCTTCGGCAGAAACGGTTTCACCATCTGTGCCTGATCCATGACCGATATCGGTCTTGGTAAACTTGATCGTACCTGCGCCCTTAGGGAACTCTTCCTTATCCTGACCGCGCAAGAGCTTATTCACAAAATCACCGAAGATGCTATCGCATGCAACCCAGGTAGGCATCGATTTTTCATTGCGATCGCCGATCCAGATCGCAACGGAAATCTGAGGCGTGATGCCGCAGAACCACTTGTCACGATAGTCTTCACTCGTACCGGTCTTGCCGCCAACAGGCTGTCCGTTATAGAGTGCCGCATTGCGACCCGTGCCCTTCTGAACAACACCCTCCATGACTTCGACCGCTGCTTGCGTAAGGTCAGTATTGAGCACTTTATCACCACGCGTATCGGCATGATAGATGACCTGGCCCGATGAATCCTTGATCTCTTCGATGCAATTTGCCTTGTGCAGCGTACCGCCGTTGGCGATGGTCGCATAGGCCTGCGCCATCTCAAGCACACTTACCTCTTCAACACCGAGTGTGATGGAAGGAACGCTCTCGAGATCCGATTCGATACCGCACTTATGTGCCATATCGGCAACTTTGTCGGGGCCGATCTCGGTACAAAGTTCCGCGAAGCCAGTATTTGACGAAACGGCAAATGCACTCTCGATACTGCGAGTACCATAGTTCGCATTGCCATAATTCGCCACATCCCAATTGCCGATCTTCACCTTTGAGGTACAGTTCAGATTCGTTTCAGGAGAGTAACCTTCGTCCAACGCTGCCAAGAGCGTGAAGGTCTTGAACGAAGAGCCCGCCTGACGCTTCGCCTGCGTGGCAAGATTGAATTCGTTGGTCTTATAATCGCGCCCACCGACCATAGCTTGAATAAAGCCAGTGTCAGGGTCAATCGCCACGAGGGCGCATTCGAGATTTTCCGGCAAGCTGTCAAGCTTACGATTTACCGCCTCCTCGGCCAGATCTTGCACATGCGGATCAAGCGTGGTCTTCACGTTCAAACCACCCTTGAAAACTTCATTGACCGAGTAGTCTTGCAGAAGCGTATCGCGCACATAGCTCGTGAAATAGTCGTACTTCATGATGCCGTTAGTCTCCTCTTCGCGCGTTATGTTGAGCGTAAGCGGAGTCTGCTGGGCTTCATCGTGTTCTTCTTGGGTGATGTAGTTATTGCTGAGCATGCGATCGAGCACGAGATTACGGCGTGCTAAGCAGTTCTCAGGATTGTCGACCGGATTGTTATACGTAGGCGATTGCGGAATACCGATAAGCGTCGCAGCCTCTGGCAAGGTAAGGTCTTTTGCCGGCTTTGAGAAATAAAGCTGCGAAGCTGCTTCGATACCATAAGCGCCTTGACCATAATTGATGGTATTGAGATACATTTGAAGTATCTCGTCTTTGCTGAACATCTTCTCAAGTTCGAGCGAGATATAGGCTTCGCGCACTTTTCGCTTAATCGTGGATTCGTTCGCTTCATCGGCAAGCACCGTATTGCGTACGAACTGCTGCGTGATAGTCGAAGCGCCTTCCCTGCCAGTGCCCGTAAGGTTCACCACGATTGCGCGGGCGATGCCCAACATATCCACACCATCATGTTCATAGAAGCGCTCGTCTTCCGTTGCAACCGTGCCTTCGAGCACGTAATCGCTCATTTCCGAAAGCTCGATCGGATCGCGATTCTCAACGTAGAATTCAGCGAGCAGCGTAGTGCCGTCGTTGGCATAGACGCTGGTCTTTTGCGCGTAGTTGAAAGCAGACGAATCTTTATAATCGGGCAGATCCTGCAACCAAACCGCTGCTGCTGCAGCCACCGCAACGCCGCCGGCACCGAAAATGACCAGCACGATAACAAGAGCAAGCATTGCTTTGCTTAACGGTTGACGCTTCTTGCGATGAGCCCTCTTCTTGCGAGTGCGAACTGACATCTTACCTCCATGGATACACTGTGAAGTATTTTATCATGGCGGCGTGAACGACAAGGCTGCCATATGCCACGGGTGAAGATTCACACGGTTTAGCCACAGAATGGCAAGAATTGTAAGGTTTTTATGATGAACGCTCGAGCTTATGCTGGCTGCTTCTGGAAGAAATAGTCGTTATCTTGTGTGTAGGAATCTTCTGCTAGTTGCATCTGATCGTGAAGCGCCTCGCGCGACGTGCCGCCGAACGTAGTACGTGCAGCAACGATGCTCTCGAGATCGAGCGCGCCCGTGATGTCCTCTTCGAAGAGCTCGCTTTCCGCTTTGAAGTCTTCGAGGCTCAGATCATCCAAGTTGCAGCCGCGCTTATCGCAAAGCAACACCAGATGGCCCACCACTTCATGCGCTTGCCTGAATGGCATGCCCTTCTTTGCGAGATAATCAGCCACATCGGTTGCAGCCAAATAGCCCTTTTCAGCCTGGAGGCGCATGGCATCCTTATTGATCTTCATGGTGGCGATCATGCCTTCCATGCAGGTAAGGCAATCATAGAGCGTCTTCGCAGCATCGATCACGCCCTCTTTGTCTTCCTGGAGATCCTTGTTGTAAGCCAGCGGCAACGATTTCATCGTAACGAGAAGCGCCACAAGATCGCCGACCACACGGCCCGACTTGCCGCGGATGAGCTCCGCGAAATCGGGGTTCTTCTTCTGCGGCATGATCGACGAACCGGTCGAGAACGCATCGGAGAGCGTGATGAAGCCGAATTCCGAAGTGGACCAAAGGATGATCTCTTCCGCCAAGCGCGAAAGATGGATCATGCTCACGCTTGCCGCGTAATCGAGGTCGAGCAGGAAATCGCGATCGGAAACCGCATCGAGCGAATTCGGGATAGGCGCGGCGAACCCAAGTGCTCGGGTGGTCGCATCACGGTCAAGCGGATAGGTGGTGCCCGCAAGCGCCGCCGAACCAAGAGGATTCATATCGGCCGCATCGAACGCTTGGCACAAGCGATTGAAATCGCGCGTGAACATCCAGTAGTACGCCATGAAATGATGCGCGAGCAACACAGGCTGAGCATGCTGAAGATGCGTATAGCCTGGGAGCAGCACCTCTTCGTTCTGCGCCGCAAGCGCCAGAAGCGTCTTGCGCAGTTTTAGATTCGCACCCATCAGTTCACGACAAAGCTCTTTCGCATAGAGACGCGTATCGGTGATGACCTGATCGTTTCGAGAGCGGCCGGTGTGCAGACGCGCGCCTGCATCGCCGATGCGCTCGGTGAGCACCGCTTCGATGGACATATGAATGTCCTCGTTATTGATATCGAAGACGAAGTTACCCTCTTCGATATCGCGCTCGATCTGCGCAAGTCCCGCCGTAATCGCTTCAGCATCTTCATACGAGATGACACCCTGATCGGCAAGCATGCGCGCATGCGCCATCGACCCGGCGATATCCTGTTTGTACATTGCCTTATCGACCGGCAGCGATGCACCGAACTCCTGCGTGAATTCGCTCACGCCCTCTTCAAAACGTCCAGACCACAGTGCCATATCTTCTACTCCCCGTTACCCATATCTACTCGTAGTTCGTTCCCTGATCGGAACTGGAGGATTCATTTCCCCCTTATACAAAACGAACGCTCGGACAACCCGCCCGAGCGCTGCTTGGTATATTCCACTTGCTTATTTAAGCGCGTCTTCTTCAAGCTCTTTCGCATCGCCGTCGGTCTTGCCGTTGTCGCGGCGGTTCTTTGCCCACACACGGTTGGACAGGCCATACAGATCGATGAAGCCCTTCGCAGAATCGCGATTGAAGGTATCAGCGGCATCGTAGGTTGCCAGACCGTAGTCGTAGAGCGAATAGTTGGACTTGCGACCGGTAACGGTACAGGTGCCCTTATAGAACTTCAGGCGAACCACACCCTCAAGGCAGGTCTGGGTAGCGGCGATGAATTCATCCATCGCATGCTTGAGCGGCGAGAACCACTGACCGTTGTAGACCTGAACGGCCCAATCTTGCTCGATGTGAGCCTTATAGCGCATGACCTCGCGCTCAAGGCACATATCCTCGAGTGCACGATGTGCGCAGATGAGCGCCAGGGCAGCCGGCGCTTCATAGCACTCACGAGATTTCACGCCGATCATACGGTTCTCGATCATGTCGATACGGCCGAAACCGTTCGAACCAGCGATCTTGTTCATAGCTTCGATGATCTCAAGGAACGACATCTCCTTGCCATCGAGCGCCACCGGAACGCCAGCAGCGAACGTGATCTCGACCTCGGTCGCCTTATCGGGAGCAGCCTCAGGATCGACCGTCATCGTATAGATGTCGGCCGGAGGCGCTGCCCACGGATCTTCGAGCACGCCGCACTCGATCGCGCGACCCCACAAGTTGTCGTCGATCGAATAGGGGTTGGACTTGGTAGCATCTACGGGCACGCCGTGAGCTTCAGCGTAATCGATCTCTTCAGGACGCGTATGAAGATCCCATTCGCGCACGGGGGCCAGGATCTCGATGCTGGGGTCGAGCGCCTGAATGGAAGTCTCGAAGCGGACCTGATCGTTGCCCTTGCCAGTGCAACCATGAGCGATGTACTTCGCACCTTCTTTATGCGCGACATCAACCAAGAACTTGGAGATGAGTGGACGCGAAAGCGCAGAGACCAGCGGGTACTTGCCTTCGAAGTGCGCATTTGCAGCAAGCGCCTTAGTAAGGTATTCGTTCACGAAAAGCTCGCGCATATCGATGACGTAGCATTCGAGCGCACCGGTCTTCAGTGCCTTTTCCTTCACCTTCTCAAGGCCCTCATGCTCCTGACCGACCTCACCCACAACCGCGATGACATCGAGGCCTTTTTCTTCCTGGAGCCACTTGATGCACACGGAGGTATCAAGACCGCCGGAATATGCGAGTACTACCTTATCTTTTGCCATGTTTTTTCCTTCCTTAACAGGCGCAAATTTCATCTTTGCATTGTAGCGTGCGAACGTGCCCTACGAAAGTAGGCGCAACACGCTTTTAACAGCTATTTCGTCTCCTCAGATGCGCTACCTTCAGTAGCATCGTCTGAAGAGCTCTTCTTCTGCGCAGCATCCTTCTTGAGCGCATCGCCCAGTTTGTCTTCAGCATTGCCCACTTTATCCTTGAGCATCTCCATGACCTCTTTGAAATTAGCGTTGACGTTTTCCGCTTCTTTCATGAGGCGCTCATATTCTTCCTGAGCAGCAGCCGCTTCTTCTTCGGCCTTCTTCGCAGCTTCGGCAGCTTCGATCTCTTTTTGCTTCGAATCGATGCAGATCTGCGGAAGCGCTGCGATGAACTTGTCGATATCCTTTTCCTCGATGATGAGTGGCGGCAAGAAGCGCAATGTGTGCTCGTCGGTAGCGTTGATGATGAAGCCGGCATCGAGCGCAGCATCCACCACGAACGGAGCTTTGAATTCATCCTTGAGGACAGCGCCGATCATCAGACCTGAACCGCGAACCTCGGTGACCTCATCCAGAGCGAGGAGCTTGTCCGCGAAATAATCGCCCCTGTTCTCAACGCGCTCGCCGAAGTTGCCGGTCTTGAGCGTATCGAGCGTTGCGTAAGCAGCAGCAGCGGCCAAGTTGCTGCCGCCGAAGGTCGAGCCATGATCGCCCGGCTCGAAGGCCTCGGCTACCTCGATGCGGGCAACGCAACCGCCCATGGGCATGCCGGATGCCACGCCTTTAGCAAAGGTGAAGATATCAGGCGTGATGCCTGCGTTCTGGAACATGAACGGATAGGTTCCGCAACGATAGAAACCAGTCTGAACTTCATCAAGGATGGAAAGCGCACCGTTGCGACGCGCAAGCTTAGTTGCTTCGAACAGGTAATCGGGATCGATCGGGATCACACCATTCTCGCCCTGGATCGGCTCCATCATGATGGCAGCGATCTGACCGGGATACTCCCACCAAATATTGCGCAGCGCATTGATATCGTTAGGCGGAATAGCGATGAAGCCTTCCGGAAGCGGCTGGAAAGGCTCTTGCTTATCAGGCTGTGCCGTAGCGGCAAGCGTTGCAAGCGTACGACCGTGGAAGCTCCCTTCAAGCACGAGGATGATGTGACCGCCAGAAGACTCTTTCTTCGCCCAGAGACGTGCGAGCTTGATCGCGCATTCGTTGGCCTCCGCCCCGGAGTTCGCGAAGAAGGTCTTCCAAGGAGCACGGAAGAACGTGGGTATGCATTCGTTAGCCATCTCCGAAATGAGCTTGGCCACTTCGCCACGCTTCTCGATATAGAAGTAGTTGCTCACGTGGATGAGCTTCTGGGCCTGCTCGGCGATAGCTTCCGCCACACGCGGATGGCAATGCCCCAGACTGTCAACCCCGATACCCGAGAGCAGATCGAGGTATTCCTTGCCCTCTTCGTCCTTTACGGTGACGCCCTCACCTTCAACGAAACAGACGGGCTTGCGCTTGAAGGTGTGCATGATATACGTATCGTCTAGTTTCTTTACTTCTTCAAAGGTCATTTCTAAGCTCTCCTATTTCCCCTGTTCGCTGGCAGTTTTTCTTCTTCGTTAAAGGTTCTCGACGAGACGAGAGGCCAGCAACCCGAGCGGGGCGTACTCGTCTTTTGTATTGTGCTCGTCATCATTATATATGAGAGTGCCGCAGCCCACTTGAGTGAGCAGCTCGATCAAGAGCGAATGCGGCATCGTGCCGTTGATGATGTGAGCACGATGGACACCTGCTTCGAGCGAGAGCACGCAGGATTGCAGCTTAGGGATCATGCCTTTGCTCACGCGCCCTTCTGCGAGCATGTCACGTGTTTCTTGAAGGGACATGCGCGAAACGAGCGAGTCCTTATCATCGAAGTCTTCGTAGAAGCCGTCCACATCGGTGAGGAAGATAATCTTCTGCGCGCCGATCGCACCAGCAACAGCACACGCGACCGCATCTGCATTGATATTGAACGAGCCGCCATCTTCGCCTTTGCCTACCGATGCGATGATGGGCACGTACGCCGCATTGATAAGCGACTTGAGGTAGGCCGGATTCACTTCGATCACGCTGCCAACGCGCCCGAGTTCTGGCCGAACCTGCTCAGCCACGATCGTGCCCGCATCAGCACCATTGACCCCAACAGCCAAGTTGCCATGTTGGTTCATAGCGCGCACGAGCTCCTCGTTCACCTTGCCGATCAAGGTCATCTTCACGACCTCCATGGCCTCTTCGGTAGTGACGCGCAGTCCATCGATGAATTCAACATCTATGCCGAAGCGTTCCATATTCCGCGAGATGTCCGCACCACCGCCATGAACGATGATCGGATTCACCCCCATGATCTTGAGCATGACGATGTCCGACATGACCGCATCGCGCAGTTTCGGATCGACCATGGCAGCTCCACCGTATTTGATCACGATGGTCTTGCCCGTTTGATTCTTGATATAAGGGAACGCTTCGATGAGCACCTCTGCGGTGTGCGAAGACGTGAGCTTTCTATCTTTTGCATATTTCATACTGGTATCTCCAACAGTTGGTAAATCGATCAAACACTCATGAGTGCCAACTTGAGGCAGGTGGCGGCCTTAGGTTCGGTAATCACCGTTGATGCGCACATAATCATAGGAGAAATCGCACGTCCAGATGGTGGTGGAACTCGTGCCGGCTCCCAAATCCGCTTCGAGCACGATCTCGGACTCTTCGAAGCGTTTGAGCGCCTCTTCCTCGCTGAACTCGACGGTAAGACCATCACGGCACACCGGAATTCCCATGATGTCGATCGAAACATTCTGCTGCTCGAAATGCGCTCCGCTGCGTCCGAGGGCACCAGCGATACGCCCCCAGTTCGCATCGTGGCCAAAAATCGCAGTCTTCACGAGCGGTGAATTCGCCACGGTACGAGCAGCCAAATCAGCCTCTTCATCGTTTGCTGCACCCGTGATCTTCACGGTAACAAGCTTGGTCGCACCTTCCCCATCACGCGCCATCTCGCGAGCGAGCATCTGCGTGAGCGCATCGAGCGCGGTCTGGAATTCTTCGTAGGCAAGCGAGCCTTCTGCGATGCGCGCATCGGGCGCTGCCTTGCCACTTGCCAGCAAGAAGCAGGTATCGTTCGTCGAGGTATCGGAATCGACCGTGACCTTGTTGAAGCTCTGGTTCACACTGTGAACGAGCGCACTGTGAAGCACTTCGGGAGAAAGCGGCGCATCAGTGGTGATCACAGCGATCATGGTAGCCATGTTCGGCATGATCATGCCCGAGCCCTTCGCCATGCCGCCGAGGGTGATCGTGGCTCCTCCCAACGTGGGATCCTGGCTCACGTAGCGGATCGCGCGCTCCTTGGAATAGGTATCGGTGGTCATGATCGCGCTTGCAGCATCGCTTCCCGTTTCACACGTCATGGTCTTGTGAAGCTTTGGCACGGCTGTTTCGAATGGCGCTGTGTTGAGCAGCTGACCGATCACGCCGGTTGAAGCAACGAGCACTTCATCGGCACAACAGCCAACCACATCGGCAACGATTTCGCAGGTGCGCTCGGCATCGGCGATGCCCACGCTGCCCGTTGCCGCATTCGCGCAACCCGAATTGACGATGACCGCCTTAGCAAGACCATAATTCTGTCCGCCAAGATGCTCTTTGGAAACCGTTACTGGCGCGGCGCAGAACACATTTTGCGTGAAGGTTGCTGCTGCTGGGCAGAGTTCATCGGCTTCAACAAGGGCCATATCGAGCCTGCCGGGATTCTTGCGGAAACCCGCATGGATGCCACCCGCCCGAAAGCCTAAAGCACTCGTTACCCCGCCGCCTTCGACCACGTCGAACGCCAAATCTTTATCACTATCGTTATTCGTTTGAAAAGTCATAAGAAGAACCATATCCCTTTACTGAAATTCTTAGACCGGAAGCGCCTCCATACGAAGGCCGGTCGTTTGATCGAAACCACAGACGATGTTGGCGCATTGTACCGCTTGACCTGCTGCACCTTTGCAGAGATTGTCGATCGCGCACACAGCAATGAGTGAGCCGGTCGCCTCTTGATAGGCAATGCCGATCTGAGCATTGTTCGTGCCTACCACAGAAGCGGTGCGCGGCATCTGGCCGAGCGGAAGCACCGTAACAAAGGGATATCGTCGTCGATCGTAGGTTTCAACATAGAGCGCATGAAGCGACTCGAGGGATTGTGTAGCGCGCGCTTCTTCGTTGAGCTGAAGCGTGACTGTTGAGAGCAAGCCGCGATTCGCTGGAGCGAGATGCGGCGTGAACACGAGGCGGCCTTCAATGCCTAAAATCTGCTCGATCTCAGGCGTATGCCGATGACTTGCGACACCGTACGCTTCGAAGTTATCGTTCGCGTTGCAAAAATGCGTGCGCGCATTCGCGCTGCGACCAGCGCCGGTTACGCCAGAGATCGCATCGACCACCACAACGCCTTCCGAAAGCGCAACGGCCGGCCATGCAGCGAGCGAAGTGGCCGTAGGATAGCAACCCGCGCAGGCTACCAGGGTGGGATGGTGCTGAGCGTGCAAGTCGCGCGCTTCGAGCAATTCTGCTTCCGTGATCTCGGGCAGACCGAAGAATGCCTGCTCTAGCAGATCGACCGCCGTGTGCGGCGTCTTGTACCACTGTTCGAAAACGACAGGATCCTTCAGGCGAAAATCAGCCGACAGATCGAAGACCGAAACATCCGCCGCCAAAAGATCAGGCACGAGCGTCATGGCTGCCGTGTGCGGTGTTGCCATGAAGACCACATCACAATCGGCAAGAGAGGTGGTGTTGTGCGCCTCGAATTCAAGATCGCACACACCCTTAAACGCAGGATAGAGTTCCGAGATAGGCAGCCCTTCATCGGTTGAAGACGTGATCACGCGAAGATCGAATTCAGGATGGCGAGAAAGGATACGCACCAGTTCAGCTCCTGCATATCCAGCAGCACCGATGATACCGGCAACTAGTCCCATGGCCATTCCTTTCTCCGCGCGAAGTATACAAATTCAGTGGATAAATGATACCCCTCTTCGGGAAGAGGGGTACATCTTTAATTCTATTCGTTTTGTGAACGGGCTAAAAAGCAGCGATTAGTCCACGATCTCTTCAAGAGTGATCTCGAAGTTCAGATCCTTACCTGCCATCTCGTGGTTCATATCGAACACCACATCATCATCGGTGATCTCGACCACCTTGACCGGGAATGCCTGTCCACCGGGAGCCTGCATGTAAACGGTCTGTCCAACAGGCAGATCGTCGACATCAGGTACGTTTTCCTTCGGGATGCGCTGCACGAGCTGCTCGTCGCGCTCGCCATAAGCATCAGCCGCAGGAATATGAACCTTCTTGGTCTCACCCACAGCCATCTCGTTCACCGCTGCATCGAAGCCGGGGATCATCATACCCGCCATGCAGGTGAACTCCAAGGGTTCGCCGCGCTCGACCGAAGAGTCGAACACCGTACCGTCATCGAACGTACCAATATAGTTAACGCGTACCTTTTTTCCTTCGTTGCTCATATCGTTTCCTTTCACGAGGAGAACAGAATCATCTCTGCTGATCCTTTTGCGAGATTTCTTTTCGTTCGAGTAGTGTAACGTAAATTTGCACGGCTTTTTGCTCCCAACGCGTTGTCGACATAGAGCTGTCATATAACGCGCCCATAAACACGTTAGCTGTCTTTCTGCATCGTTCCCCACTTGTCGCGCGCAGGGCGCATTCGTTCGCCTAGAATGGTCGCATGTCTTCCCCGCACGAACAGCCCCAAGGAACTCAAGCCCAGCACGCGACCCCTACGCGCCAGCAGGTCATGGCAACGCCTGCGTTTCTTTATGCGACCGTCCTTCTGATGGGGGCGATCGGCGCAACGCTCCGTTACCTGATCGAGCTCATCATCCCGACCCAAGGCTTTCCGTGGGCAACCTTGCTCATCAACCTTGTGGGATGCTACATCATCTATATCGTCTATCAGTGGTTCGACAGGCGCGTACACATACCGCATCCTATCGCACGCGGTATCGGTGTTGGCTTGGTCGGCGCCTTCACTACGCTCTCTGCATTTTGCACCGAGAATCTTGCTCTCTTGCAAGATGGCGAATGCCTCCTGTTCGCACTCTATGTATCCGCGACCGTTTTCGGCACATTCATTGCCTCGCTTGCTGGCTGGGCTACCTGTTCCCTGCTCGCCTATCGCCGCCTCAAACGCATCCAGCGCAGACGCATCGAACATCGTCTTGAGATGCAACGCGCTAAGAGCGAAAACACCAGCGAAGCCTCTGAAGAGAGGCGCTCATGAACATTCTTGCGCTCATAGGAATAGCGATAGGTGGTGCGATCGGCGCGCTTTCACGTGGACTTTTGACTCGCATGCTCAAGCGCCATCTGCCTGAGCAATTCCCTTTTGCCACGCTCATCGTGAACCTGATCGCCTGCTTTGCGGCAGGCATGGTCATGCCGCTCGCTCTGAATGAAGTGCTGTATTTGACCTTGACCGTCGGCTTCTTAGGCGGCTTCTCGACACTGGCCACGATGAACTTCGAAGCAGTGAGCCTCTTTGCGACCAAGCGCTACAAGTACTGCTTTGCTTACCTCGCAATAACCTACGCGAGCACGCTTGGCGCCGCAGCGCTCGGCTTCGCACTAGTAAGTTTCTTTGTCGGTTGATCGACCAGCAATATCTGCTGCCTAGATGAACAGAAGCACTGCCTTAGAGACTATTCAGGATCGCCGGGATGAGGGTGATTGTCGAAATAACCCGTCTGGCCACGCACATTCCAGGCACAAGCCACCAAGAACATCACGATCACCAGCGTGATGATAGCTGCTGGATTGACCTGCCCTTGCGAGATCTTGCTGGCCAGATCCCAAAGTTCGAGCAAGCCGTAAAGCGTTACGATCCAGAAGAACAGCGTGATCTTGCGGGGATCCTTCGCGCCGATGATCCCCGATAATGCCACAACGATGCCCACGATCCCTGCGACCAACGTTTCTCCACCGAGCACCACGCCTGGCATCAGATCGATCGACTTGATGCCGAAGAACTCTGCGAGCACCACGAAGACCACGCCAACCGTAGCAAGAACCACCGAGAGCACGAACATGAATGCGCAGCAATAGAAGGTACGCCGTTGCCAGGGCGAATACTTTTTAGGGTCGAATGAGAGCAGTTTCCCCACAAGCTTCCTCTCTCGCATCAAGCAAAGAACGATCGGCACGCACTCGACCGTTCTCTTCACTGTGAATCAAATAGACGCTCCAATACGCACGAGGCATTCGCTATCCGCGAACCTCGGCACCCGTTGCTCCGCAGGTCTTCTTGATCAAACGCTCATGCTGCTTGTTGACCTCTTCAGCGGTAAGCGTCTTATCAGGCGAACGGTACTCAAGCGCATAGGCCATCGATTTCTTGCCTGCGCCCAAACGCTCTTCATCGCGATACACATCGAAGAGCTGGATGCTCGAGAGCAGCTTGCCACCTGCAGAACGCATGACCTGCATGAGCTTTTCGTTGGTCACGTCTTCATCCACCACGAGCGCAATATCCATCGTGACTGCCGGGAACAGCGGCACATCTACGTAGTCGCGTGCGGGCTGGCTCGTTTTCACGAGCGCATCAAGATCGAGTTCGAACGCAACAACAGGCGCAGTAGCTTCGAAGGCATCAGCTGCAAGCGGATGTATCTCACCGACCCAGCCGAGCACCGTGCCGCCTGAAAGCACCTGAGCAGCACGTCCTGGCTGCAGGTGCGGAGCCTCTTCAGCAGAAAGCGCTTTGAAGCGCACTTTGGGCGTAGCGAGCTCATGCAGAAGGCTTTCGATGATGCCCTTGCCATCGAAGAAATCGAATGCAGCCGGCGTATTGTTCCAAGCAGGATCGCCCATCGCGCCGGCGAGCACTGCCGCAACGCGTTCTTTCTCTTTGGGCTTCTTCTTGCCTTCTGCCGCGAAGAACACGCGCCCTGTTTCATAGAGTTGAACGTTCTTCACGCCGTGATTCTGGTTGTACGCAAGAGAATGCAACAACCCTGGAATGATGGATTGGCGCATGATGGACTGTTCTGCATTGAGCGGATTGAGCAGCTCAACGGGCATACCCAACCCTTCTTTATCCATGCGCAGCTTATCGAGATCGCCCGGCTCGGCGAACGAATATGTCACGGTCTCATTGAGCCCCGCCGCGCGCAGCGTATCGTTGATCTTCTGGATCTTCTGCTCAGCCACCGTGCGCTTACCAATGCGGCCAGCACCACCCGGCAGCGTCGGTTCGATGCGATCCATGCCGTAGAGGCGCAGCACCTCTTCATAGAGGTCGATCTCGCGTTCAAGGTCGGGACGGAACGTGGGCGCGAGCACATGGAGCAGCTCGCCTTCAGCACACGATGCCGCCACAGATTCAGCTTCATCGGCCACCGTTACTGCACAACCCAAACGCGTGAGCGTCGAGATGATATAGTCGCGATCGATCTCGGCACCCATCATGGCGTTGAAACGCGGAATGCGGAAATCGAGCATGATAGGCTCGGTCTTCTGCTCCCACACATCCACGATGCCCGGGCGTACGGTGCCACCCGATACCGCCGCGATGAGCGCAGCCGATGCATCAGAGAACGCGCCGATCGGATTGTCGTCTACGCCACGTTCATAGCGCAGCGAAGCCTCGCTGATAAGACCTAAGTTGCGGCTCGTGCGGCTGGTGTGGCCGCTGCTAAACGTAGCTGCTTCGAGCAGGATCGTGGTGGTTTCGTCGGTCACCTCGGAATCGAGGCCGCCCATCACGCCTGCCAGTGCAACAGCCTCTGTAGGCGTAGCGATCACGCTCATGTCAGACGTGAGCGTACGCTCTTCTCCATCGAGCGTGATGAACTTCTCGCCATCTTCAGCAGGACGCACGATGATGTGGACCTTGCCATCCTTGTTCGCCAGCTTGTCGTAGTCGAAGGCATGGAGCGGCTGGCCGAGCAGGAACAAGATATAGTTCGTCGCATCGACGATGTTGTTGATCGAACGAGCGCCCGCTGCAGTAACGCGCTGCGCCAACCAATCGGGGCTTGGACCCACCTTCACGTTCTCGATCACGCGCGCAGTATAGCGATCGCAACGTGCGGGATCCGATATGGTCACCTCGACCGAATCCGCGGTCGGCTCAAGGTCTTGATTTTCGCCCAAGTTGAAGATCGGATCATCGAGCGGATCGGTGAAGTCACGCTCATACATGGCCCCGACTTCGCGCGCCATGCCCTTCATGGAAAGGCAATCGGGGCGATTCGGCGTGATCTCGAGATCGAGGATCTTGTCGTTGAGCTTCATGTAGTCCGCGAAGGGCTCGCCTACGGGCGCATCGGCAGGCAAGATCATGATGCCATCGTGATCGGAACCAAGCCCCAGCTCTCGCTCCGAGCAATTCATACCGTTACTCACCACGCCACGCAGCTTGGATTTCTTGATCTTGAAATCGCCGAACTCAGCACCCACCAGCGCCACGGGGATCTTGTCGCCTTCGTTGAAGTTCTGCGCGCCGCATACGATCTGGAGCGGCTCGGGCTTGCCGTCTTGTCCGAGGTTGTTTTCACCCACACTTACCTGACAGACCCACATGTGGTCCGAATTGGGATGCGCTTTCTTTTCGACGATCTGGCCCACGACCACCTTATCATAGGTGGCGCCAGCGATCTCGACACCTTCAACGCCTGTGCCGGTCAGGTCCAGACGATCGCAGAACGCCTTCAGATCGGCAGGTATCTCAACATATTCACTTAACCATTTCAAAGAAACTTTCATTTTTTATCCTTCTTTATTTAAAACACTGAAATGTTTTTGTCTCTCGTAGTTGGTCAAAATCAGCGAGGGTCCGTCTCGTGCGTATGATCGCCGTGTTGCGCGGCCGAGCGTACTTCGCACGTGAGGGCAAGCGCAAAAGCGGCGAGCATATGTGCGAGACGAAGCCGCAGCGTCAACGCAGTTCTTAGAACTGCCTCAAAAACCTCATATCGCCCTCAAGCAACATCCTCAAGTCGGGAACGTTGTATTTGAGGCATGCCACGCGCTCGACACCTACACCAAAGGCGAAGCCCGAATAGACTTCAGGATCGATGCCCGAATAGCGCAGCACGTTCGGATCGACCATGCCGCAGCCCAAGATCTCGAGCCATCCCGTTCCCTTGCAGAAGCGGCAACCTTCACCGTGACAAATGCCGCAGCTCACGTCCACTTCAGCCGAAGGCTCCGTGAACGGGAAATAGTGAGCGCGGAAACGCGTCTTGCGTTCTTCGCCGAACATCTGCTTGCAGAAATAATCGAGCGTGCCCTTCAGATCGCCGAACGTGATGCCCTTATCGACCACGAGCCCTTCGATCTGGTTGAACTGCGGAAGGTGCGAAGGATCCGCCACATCGCGGCGATACACCTTGCCCGGCGCGATGATATAGATGGGCAACTCCTGATCTTCCATAGCGTGCACCTGAACGCCAGAAGTTTGCGTTCGCAGAAGCACGTCAGATTCGCCCTTCACATTCGTGGTATCGCCCGAAAGGTCGCGCACGTAGAAGGTGTCTTGCATACTGCGCGAGGGATGATCGGCAGGGGCATTCAGCGCTTCGAAGTTGTAGTAGTCAGTCTCGACCTCAGGACCGGTTGCCACCGAGTAGCCTATGCCAAGGAACACCTCGGCGATCTCATCGGTGATGCGGTTGATCAGGTGGCGTGTGCCCATCTGCTGCACGCGACCAGGAAGCGTGATGTCGATCGCATCGGCCTCCATGCGAGCAGCGAGCTCTGCACCAGCAAGCTCCTTCTTCTTCGCCTCGAGCGCACCTTCGACCTCGTTGCGCGCAGCGTTCACGGTCTTGCCGACCTGCGCGCGCTCTTCAGGAGCAACTTGTCCCATCGAACGCAGATAGCCGGTCAAGCTACCCGATTTTCCCACTACCTTGATGCGGATCGCCTCGAGCGCATCGCTCGTAGCTGCCTGATCGATCTCGGCAAGTGTTGCGGCTTGCAACGCCTGAACTTCATCAATGACTGACATACGATCGCCTTTCCCTATACTCGAAAAGCCCGTGCGGCTTCTGTTCACCTTCTTTCGAGCAAAGAAAAAGAGCTCTTCTCTTTGCCCTGTCCAAGGACGAGAAGAACTCTCGCGGTACCACCCTGGTTACCTTCGCACTGCATTTCACAATGCCGCAAGCGAAGATCACTCATATCTGCTCTGTAACGGGAGCGCCCGATGAAGCTTACTGAAGGTCTGCTCTTTCGAGCATTCAACCCGTTCGGCAACACTGCTGGTGAAGGGAATCACATCTCGCATCGCTAGGCTCTTTCAGCAACAAGCCCTCTCTGGAAACGATGCAGCCGAAATGTGCTGTCTTCGTCATCGCATTTAGTGTAGAAGAGTATAGCGCATGTTCGCTGCAAGCGTTGCGGTTCATCGGCGAATTCGCTCGAGTGCGTGCCTTCTTGCTCCTGGAAAAGCGCTAGCACCGCACAAGCCTCCATTTCCAGGAACGAACGCAGGATCGCCCGTGAAAGACGCTCACCTGCTTTTGCTACAATGAGCCTACTTCATTAGCTTCCTCTCTTCCGGAAGGAACCCACCATGAACTTGGCAGATCTTACCTACAATGAAGCTGGCCTCATCCCCTGCATCGTGCAAGATGCGAACACGCACGAGGTGCTCATGATGGCCTGGATGAACGAAGGGGCTATCCGCCGAACCCTCGAAGAGAAGACCACCTGGTTCTGGTCCCGTTCGCGCAACAAGTTCTGGCACAAGGGTGAAGAGTCTGGCAACACGCAAGAGCTGATCGATCTGCGCTACGACTGCGACGAAGACACCCTGCTTGCGCTCGTGAATCCCGCAGGGCCCGCCTGTCACACTGGAGCGCTCACCTGTTTCTATCGTTCGTTTCTCAACGAAGATCCGCTTTTGGAGCGCTAGCTCCCGCCACGAGTCAAAGAGCGCACGAGTCAAAAGGCAATTCCCCTGACTCGCCCACGTCACCAGAAAATGACACAGCAGTAGCGCATTGCGCTGATCAGGCTACCTGATGCTTGCTGAACCAGCGCTTGGACAGCACCGTTCCGATCACGAACAGTGCCGCATAGAAGATCGCCAACGCAACGGGGTATTCGATAACAAGCGGTCCTATCGAATAGGAGATCATATCGAAGAAGTTGTTCGCATCGAGCGCCAGATACGAGAAAAGAAACAAGATATGGTTCGCAACATTGTTGTGCAAGTTGGACATCATCATCGGCACGATCACGATCGCAGCGATGATGGCAAGTATCCCCATAGAAGAGCGCATCCGGGAAGAGAGCAGCAGCGTAGCCCCAAGCAGCCTTGCTTTGATGTCCCTACGGTACGAAGAACTTTGGAACAACTTTTGGAAGATGCTGCAAGGTACCGCGCGTCCACCGCATCCTTGAGGAATCGGTTGACTGAACTCGGCGGCACGAACCGAGTGATCGACTCGATCGCAATGAACACCAACGCTCAGCACTCCAGCGGATTCAGCAGATAGCCGTAACCTTCATTCTCCATTTGTTCGCGGGGAACGAAGCGTAAAGCTGCACCGTTGATGCAATAGCGCTGTCCGCCCAATGCGGCAGGGCCGTCTTCAAAGACATGCCCGAGATGACTGTTGCCACGTGCACTGCGAACCTCGGTCCGCGGCATGCCCGCAAGCGATTCGTCTACCGCCTCCACGATGGAGGCCTCGGCGATCGGGCGAGCAAACGCTGGCCAGCCACAACCCGAATCGAACTTATCGGCTGCTGCGAAGAGCGGTTCGCCCGTTACTGCATCCACATAGATGCCATCTTCAAACAAGTGGTTATAGGGATGCGAAAAGGCACGTTCGGTCGTCCCCTGTTGAGTGACGGCAAACGTGGTAGGGTCGAGTATTGTTTCCAGCAAAGTATCTGCAGGCTTTGAATAGTCTTGCTGCGCGATGGCGAAATCCGCTGCATGTTCAGAAACGAAACCTGCAGCATCGGCGAGATTGACATGGCAATAACCCAAAGGATTAACATCCAGGTAGTTCTGATGATACGGTTCGGCAGGATAGAAGCTTTGCAGCGGGCGCGCTTCCACACGAACGCGACGACCTATACGCCGCTCGACTTTGCTTAACTCGGATACAACGATTGGCGCGTCTCGTTCGTCTGTCCAATAGATTCCCGTGCGATATTGAGTACCACGGTCATTGCCTTGGCGGTTCAACGATGTGGGATCGATAGTGCGCAAGTAGGCTTCCAGAAGAACCGGCAAAGGGATGACCTCTTTATCGTAGAAGACACGAACCGCTTCCGCTGCTCCTGTTTCACCCGAACAAACCTCTTCGTAGGAAGGCTGGGGCGTGCGTGAATTCGCGTATCCCACTTCGGTCTGAATGACGCCAGGCAGACGCTTGAGATAAGCTTCCGTTCCCCAGAAGCATCCTCCTGCCAGCACGATCTCGCCTCTGTCCATGGTGCCCCCTTCGTAGAACTCCTCTTCGATCAAGCTTACACGGCACGTGGTAAAAAGATCAGTCAACTGGTTATTGCTACTGAAGCGTTTAGGGCGAAACGAAAGAGCTTCATTTCCGAAAACACCGTTGATGTATAGAGACTTACGCCGAAGCCTTCGGACGACCAGCCTTTGGTGTAGAGAGCTTCCGGGCATTGATAGATTCAACGGTGATGTAGGTGCTGCGACCACTTCGGAAGCCCTCAAGGATTCCCGCATCCATCATTTGAGTAACACGACCACGTGACACGCCAAGATCCTGTGCAGCCTGAGATGCCGATACCACCTCTTCCGTGATGATGTAGTCTTCATCGGTGTCGAAATAGATATCGATGCTTCGCGACCCGGCTGGACACTCATGCTGGACGAAGGCAGGTGGTTTTTCACCGTCCAACAGCAACGAAGCAATATATGTTTTCATCGCATCGGCTGCCATGCTCACCGCTTCCTCGAGAGTGTCCCCAAAAGTGAAGCAGCCAGGCAGATCGGGGGCCTCGACGCTGAATCCCTCTTCATCGGGCGTAATGATCGCTTGATATAGATAGCTCATGTCTCTATCCTTTCGGATGCCAGCCTAAAGCCAGCCAGCCATTTTCGCAATATTTCGGTACGTGCCAATCGGGAGCTCTTTTTTTGAAGTTGGAACAGTGATCATCTTTCCGTCTTTCTTGAAGATCAGATGACTACCTTTTCCTCGTCGCTCTTCCCATCCTTCGCGCTTGAGCCGCTTTATGACCTCTTTGGTTTCTTGCTCCGTCGGCATGCGCTTCTCCTTCGTTCTGACTATAATATAAACTGTTTATATTTAATGGACAAGGCCTGGGACGATCATCGCAGAAAAACCTCACGTTTATTTGAAACTTTCTTGATGTGAAAGGAGGGGTAGCTCTCACGTTTTTCTGAATGCGCGCTTTAGATCTGGAATCATCTGTTATTTCCCAAGCGCAATTTCATTCAAGAACAACAGCGAACAGAAGGTTATCCTGTTCTTGAAAGGAAAGACCTTGCATGAATGAATCTTGCACCATCAAGCCTCTTCCCCTTTTCAGGGGAGAACGCAGAACATATCGTGGCATCTTGCAGCCGTTCGCAGATCACGCTCATGACCATTACGTCTTCGGCATCGTTCGTGAGGGCGAGCGCGAGCTTGTCCTCAATGGAAAGCTCCTGCGCATAAAGAAGGGCGATATTCTTGTATTTAACGCCGGCGATGCTCATGGCTGCACCCAGGTTAGCGAAAGCCCTTTTGCCTATGACAGCTTCACGGTTGCGGCAGAAATCCTCGATGGCGAGCGGTTTTACTTTCCGAGCAATACCGACGATCTGCCGCGCAAACAGCTTGAAGAGGTATTCTCCCTGCTCGACAGATGCCGAGAAGAGGACGCACTAGAGGCGTTCGTGGCTTTTGAGCAGACTCTCGTCGCCAAGCCCGACGTAAACCCGCTGAATCCCAAACACGAGGAAGCGGCAGCGCGCCTTTATGCGCATATGCTCGGGCATCTCGCAGAAAGGATCAATGTTGGGGAATTCGCGAAGAACGAAGACATCTCTGCCTATGCACTCATCCGCGCCTATAGACGCATGTTTGCCCTCACGCCAGTTCAGCATCAATTGGCGCTCCGTGTGGATGCGGCATGCGAACTTCTGGCTAGTGGTGCAAATGCGTCAGATACGGCAGCCGAACTTGGGTTTTCGGATCAAGCACATCTAGCGCGCGAGTTCAAGAAGCGCATTGGATGCACGCCCGGCGCGTACGCCGCGATGCGTAAGACGAGCGAAGGTCGAAGATGAAATACCACCTCGTTGCGCTCTTCACCATCTTCGTATGGGGCTTCACTTTTGTCTCCACTAAGGTGCTCTTGGTGGATTTATCCCCCTTATGGATACTGCTTTTGCGTTTTGTTTTGGGCCTATGCCTCCTTTGCGTCATGCGTCCTCATGTTTTGAGGCTTAAAGAGCGAACGGATGAAGTGCTCTTCGCTGCTGCCGGGGCGACGGGTATCGCCGCATATTACCTGCTAGAAAATGTTGCGCTCGTGTTTACCACCGCAACCGCCGTTGGCGTGATCGTAGCGGCATCGCCGCTGTTCACGGCCCTTATCTCCGCCGCGCTCGGCGATCGCTCTTCCATCAATATCCGCTTCTTCTGCGGTTTTGCACTCGCAATGACAGGGCTCATCGTTGTCGGTGCCGGCACGATAGGCGAAGGCGATATCGTGAACTTCGCCGGCTTCGATCTTTTCGGCGATATGCTTGCGTTGACCGCGGCCCTTGTATGGGCAATCTATTCCACGCTGGTCGCTCGCATTGCGCAGAAAGGCTACGAAACGATCGTAGCCACGAAGCGCACGTTCGTCTGGGGCGTTGCCTTCATCTTGGTTACTACGCTCGTCTTCGACCCGCATGCACCACGACCATCTGTACTTCTCGACGGGCAGAACCTGCTCAATCTGCTCTTTCTGGGTGCAGTGGCATCAGCGGCGTGCTTTGTCACATGGGGCGTTGCCGTGAAGCATCTAGGAGCGACCACAACGACCACCTACATCTACCTCGTTCCCGCCATCACGGCGACGGCCTCCATTCTTATTCTGGGAGAACCGCTGAATGCACCCATAATCCTAGGCTTAGCCATGACGATCGCCGGCCTTTTGCTGTCTCAAAAACGAAGCGCGAACAAAAAAGACGTAAGTTGCAAGACCGATAGACCGGTCTTAGGATGAGTAAGACGAATTTATTCGGACGTTATCAGCGAAAGGGGCGGCATGCACGTTATTCCTAGTTCAGCACAGGCTGCCTACGACCAAGCATCATCGCCTTGCAAGCTGGCCGCACCTCGCATAGCTGCCTCTCTCGATGAGCTTCCCTTGAGCGTTCTCTGCGATCCCGACCGCGGAACGCTCGAAGCCGTCGAATTCTGCGGGCTCCATGCTGCAGAAACGAGCTTCGTCGAGCTTGAGGTTTCTAGCAGCTGCTTCTCCAATTGTCAGTTCCTTAGCTGCGACTTCACCGGTGCACTTTTCGTTGACATCGCCTTTGAAGGTTGTAACTTCTCCAACAGCATATTCGACAGCGCTGCGTTCACACGCTGCACGTTCAACGATTGCAAGTTCGCCGGTGCCTCCTTCACCGAGGCGCTTTGGGAACAGGTGGCCGCAGAGGGTTGCACGTTTGCCTACAGCTCATTTAACCGATGTCTTTGGAAAAGCGTTAGAGCTCATACTTGCGATTTCTCATCAGCGGACATGACTGAAATGGAGCTGCACGGCACCGCGCTCAAGGACGACCGCTTTGTTGGAACGAGTTTCTTCCGCACGAAGCTCGTCGGTCTCGACTTCACATCATGCCAACTCGAGGGCATTGCCATATCGGATGCCATGACCGAAGTATACGGCGCGAAGCTCGGGCTCTATCAGGCCGCGGCTCTGGCCCGACGCCTTGGTGTCATCATTGAGGAGTAGCCAAAGGATGGGACGAGTCCCAATTTATAAGCCGGACTGATATCTCAAGAGCGAAATCAAATAAGAAAGATTTTAGGCCGAATTCTTTTATTAGACAGGTTTCGAGCACCTGTAACTTAAAACCATTTAAGTTACAGGTCTCAAATCGAGTCGTTATTTAAATTTTTGCCCGTTTTCTTTTCTTACGATAGAATCGAACCAATTCATTAAAAGGAGGGTGTTATGGATCATAGAGCCGGACGCTATATACAGCAACCCACTGGATACAAATCTTTTAAGCCTCATCCACTTCCACCTATTCCAGAATTAAAGATAGATGCAGAGATGCTGACTTTGCTTTCGAAAGCCGATAGAGCCCTCGGAAGGCTGGATGGAGTAACACAAACCCTCCCTAATCCAGATCTCTTCGTCTCTATGTATGTAAAAAAAGAAGCACTATTGAGTTCTCAAATCGAAGGGACTCAAGCTTCTTTGATCGAGGTACTGGAAGCAGAAGAGGTTCAAACATCTGATGCAAGAGAGGTTACCAATTACGTCAAGGCAATTAATTACGGCATAGAACGAATGAGTGATCTGCCTTTAAGTTTACGATTGATTTGCGAGATTCATGAGCAGCTTCTTTCATCGGGACGAGGCAGCGAATACTCTCCTGGAGAGTTTCGACATACCCAAAATTGGATTGGGCCAACGGGATGTTCACTATCGGACGCTGTCTATATTCCCCCCTGCGTAGATGACATGAAAGAAGCATTGGGAAAGCTCGAGAATTATTTTTATATGGAAGATGACGTTCCTCCTTTGATCAAAATCGCATTGATACATTCCCAATTTGAAACAATTCATCCCTTTGTCGACGGCAACGGACGAATGGGTCGACTGCTTATTACGTTTTGGCTTTATCAGCAGGATATTCTTCACAAACCGCTTTTGTATTTGAGTTATTACTTCAAGAGAAACAAAGCTGAGTATTATGACAAGCTCATGGCTGTAAGAAATAATGGCGAATGGGAGCAATGGGTTAAGTTTTTTCTTCGTGGAATTATCGAAATATCTACGGAGTCAACTGAATCTGCCAAAAAGATTGATGCGCTCAGGCTGGAGAAGGTGGAAGCAATAGATGCGCTAAGCAATGCATCATCGATTAATGCACGCAGGATCCTTGATGCGCTTTTCGTTACACCAAAAATCACCAGAAGACGTGTAGCCGAGATAGCCGAGGTTAGCGATCCAACAGCAGGCACTTTGATTCATCAATTGGAAGAAATCGGAATCCTTGTAGATGAAGACCCAACAAGGAAAAGGAATAAAACGTATGTTTTTAAAGAATACATGGACATCCTCGAAGTCGGAACCGAATAAGAAAGATTTTAGGCCGAATTCTTTTATTAGGCAGCTTTCGAGCACCTGTAACTTAAAACTATTTAAGTTACAGGTCTCAAATCGAGTCGTTATTTAAATTTTTGCCCGTTTTCTTTTCTTAGGAATGCTGCCTGATCATCTATTGGAGACAACCCCAGGCGTCACAGATGCTTCAAGTTCGTGCGATAGCGGCGAAGCTCGTCCTCCCCGATCTCCTCGATCACACGGTCGAGCGTTGCAACGATTTGTGCGCGTTGCTCAGGCAATCTTCCTTGCAGCATCACAGGATTCGACGCTCCAAGCATGGCGAATTCCACGGGAATTTCCAGATCCTTCACAAGAGCTTTGATCTCCTGATACTTCTCGATCTCCGTTTCTTCTTCCCAGTTGCCAGTAATAATCTCTTGGTAAAGCTCGGAGTTTTTATAGATGGTGAGCATGTTCGCGCCGATAAGAGAAGGATGCGTTTGATTGCAAACCGCTGCCGTAATCCGAGCACCTTCAATGCCGCACCCTTTCCCTGAGATGCCCGCAAGGTAGAAAAACGCATAGGCGATATTGGCCGCATCCAAGCGTGCGCACTGCACAATGACATCTTGCGCCGCGTACCCTTTGTTCATGAAGGCAAGCGCCTTGTCGTCTCCCGTTTCTATTCCGATAGTAAGGCCGGTATATCCCGCTTCGCGAAGCGCCGCAAGCTCCTCGTCAGTTTTTGAAGCAATATCGGTCACGCGCGCGAAACAACCGATCGTCTTGCACGTTGGAAAATGCTCATGAATGAGACCAGCAATCTCAAGCAGGTACTTTGCTTTCAGAGCAAACGGGTTTGCACCCGCCAAAAAGACGCGACAGCGTTTAGGTGCAGGCAAACTGAAAAGGTGCGCCTCGATCTTCGACAGCGGATCGTGAAACCATGTCTGCGCCTCAAGAAGATCGGATTCTATGGTTGAGAGTTCCGATGCTTTGAACTTGAAGGGAAGATCGTCGTAGAGCGTACAGAACTTACAAGCGCGATGCGTGCAACCCGCAGTCGCTTCCAAGATGAGTGAATCAGCCTCATAAGGTGGTCTCCAGATGGTTCCTGTGTAGTGCATGATATGCTCCTTGCTTCAGATTTCCATATGACGATTAGGCTTTCCGCATCCATCATGCAAATGAAGCTTTAGAATTGAAAGTACTGATATTTTTTGCAGTACATAGGAGTTACGTCTATGGCAAGAAGAAAGGGCGAAGAGGTAGAGCGCTGCAAATCGGTCTCCATGCTCCAGCGCATGATCGGTGGCAAATGGAAGATCGAGATACTCTTCTACATCGCGCTCAAGGATGTGCGACATTTCGGACAGCTTCGGCGCTGCATCGGCAATATCTCCGAATCCACACTCTCCAAACAGCTTAAGGAGCTTGTCGAAGACGGATTCCTTGAGCGCATCGATTACGGCGAAGTGCCGCCGCGCGTCGAGTACAAGCTGACATCTCAGGGCGAAAGCTTCATTCCCATCCTGTTAGCCATGAAGCAGTGGGGCGAAGAAGAGCTGGGATTGTGACGATTCGTCTTTATCGCAAACTGGTTGAGAAGAAGGAAAAACAATGACTGATGGCTTGAACATTGCAGAGTGGGTACACATGCTTCGCTGTCTAGACAACCGCGAAGCCTATCGTGCTTTGCAATCGCTACAAGAGGCAAGCGAACTAGACAATGCCGTCTATGCATACATTGACGCTTTCATCGAGATGATGCGTGATTCCAATTCCTATGTTCGGACTCGTGGATTGACATTGATTGCCTGCAATGCGAAATGGGATGAGGAGGGAAAGATCGATGGAATCATCGACGAGTATCTAGGTCATATAACCGACAGCAAGCCCATTACTGCCCGAAAGTGCATAAAATCCCTCCCGAAACTTGCCGAAGCGAAGCCAAATTTGATGCCGCACATCGCTTCATCGCTCAGGCAAGCCGACACTTCGCAATATGCTGACAGCATGAGATCGCTCATCCAAAACGATATACGCGATGCACTGCTCGCTCTGAATTCCATGAAATGAGACAGCATTAAAAGCAAGGCAAGCGTAAACAAGCTGATCAAGAGCACCAACACACAATGCTAGCTTTGCCTGGGACTCATGAATGCCTCAAATCGAGATGGGTTACTTGCGAATAGATTGAGAGCTGAAGCACAATAGAGACTAACGGAAATGCATTCCTATTGTACGAGTCGTCAAGAGGAGATATATGAGCTGGGTCGCCGCCGCCTTACTGGCAGCACTCTGCGCGGGCATAACATCGATCCTCGCTAAATGCGGCGTGCGGGATGCCGATTCCGATATCGCCACGGGTATACGAACCGCTGTTGTGCTCATTTTTGCTTGGCTCGTGGTGTTCGTCACTGATGCGCAAGTTGGAATGGGCAACATCGCTCCTCGTTCGTGGATCTTCCTTATTGCCTCAGGAATTGCAACAGGGGCCTCATGGCTGTGTTACTTTAAGGCGCTTTCGCTGGGCGATGTCAACAAGGTCGTGCCTGTGGACAAGTCAAGTGCAGCTATGGCCGCCCTTCTTGCCATCGTCTTATTCGGCGAAACGAGCAATCTTGCGGTCAAGCTCATCTCCATCATTCTTATAACCGCAGGCACCTACCTTATGATCGAGAGAAGGCCGAAGGGTAACAATATGGGCGTCGTGCAAGATACCGACGCCCATGGTCACGGATGGCTCTGGTATGCTATCGGAGCTGCGGTGTTTGCAGCACTCACGTCAATACTCGCGAAGGCAGGAATCGAGGGAGTCGACTCAAACCTAGCTACCGCAATTCGCACATGCGTTGTGATGGTAATGGCCTGGGGAATAGTCATCGCACGCGGAAAACTGAAGCTTGCCCGCAATGTAAAACGCGGCGAGTTGCTCTTTCTTTTGGCATCTGGCCTCGCAACTGGAGCATCCTGGTTGTTCTTCTACTACGCCATACAAGTCGGTCAAGTGAGCGTAGTGGTGCAGATTGACAGGCTTTCGATAGTGGTCGCAGTCATATTCGCCTGGGTGTTTCTGCGCGAAAACCTTTCCCTTCGCGCGGGAGGTGGACTGGCATTGATAGTCTTTGGCACCGCCCTGATGACGGCGTTCCCCTAGGGCACCCAAGCTAAAGGCGACCCTAAGCGAAAGCTTCATCCCCATCCTGTTAGCCATGAAGCGGTGGGGCGAAGAAGAGCTGGGATTGTGACGATTCGTCTTTATCGCAAATTAGCAAGAAAGAAAGGCTGCACCCGTGGATATTGATGCTTGGATGAATGACCTTATCGACCAATTAAAGACCGAGTTCAAAGAGAGGCTTGTGCTTGTTGGACTGCAAGGGAGCAGGGCTCGGGGCGAACAACGCGAAGATAGCGACATCGATATCGTGGTCGTTATAGAAGACCTAAACGCCAATGACCTCGCCTCGTATCGCAGCGTCGTTCAAAGGATGCCGCATGCTGAGCTTGCTTGCGGATTCATCGGGTCGCCTGACGTACTTGCAGCTTGGCCACGATATGATGTGTTCAACCTGGTGAACGACACTGATGTCAGATACGGTTCATTCGACTTCATGGACACAGCATTCACCGCTGAAGAAGCGAAGCTTGCAGCTGATGCATGCGCGTCCGAGATCTACCACGCGCTTAGCCATACAGCAGTGTTCGAACCGAACATGCTTCCAGACCTATTGCAAGGCTGCTTGAAGTCAGTATTCTTCGGGATTCGCGCAAAGCATTTTGCCCAAACGGGAGAGTTCGTGAACAGTCGCGCACAGCTACTGAACCTAGCAAACGACGACGAAAAGAAGCTCTTGCAAGCCTACAACGGAGACACACAGATGGATGACCAAGAGCTTGCAAGCAGACTGCTTCAATGGTCCAAGGATGAGCTGACAGAAAGGATGATTCATGACCATCGAAAGAGCTAAAGAGCATCTGAGCGAATATGGACGCGATCGCGATGTGCTGGAATTTGACGTTTCGAGCGCTACCGTCGAACTGGCGGCGAAGGCAATCGGATGTGCGCCTGAGCGCATCGCAAAGACACTGTCGTTCATGGTTGACGATGGTGTTGCGCTCGTTGTCTGCGCAGGAGATGCACGCATCGCGAACCCCAAGTTCAAAGAAGTGTTTCACTGCAAGGCCAAGATGGTGGACCCTGAAAAGGCAGAAGAGCTTATAGGCCATGCTGTTGGAGGCGTGTGCCCTTTCGGCGTGAATGACGGCTGCAAAATCTATTTAGACGAATCGCTGCGCCGCTTCGAAACGGTGTTTCCCGCATGCGGCAGTTCGAACAGTGCCATTGAACTTACGCCCGATGAGCTAGAGGAACTAACGCCTGGAAGCACTTGGGTTGACGTATGTAAGTTGCCCGGGACGGACTAACAACCATTTCGTCTCTCACTGAATACCTTGAGCACCTGTTTTTGGTTGCTTGGACCGCACGAATAGAACGATCGAGCCAACAACATCTGCAACGAAGAACAGCGAAAGAACGACATAGAGCGCACATTCTCCTGAAGTGATGGTTGTGGATCGTTTCGCTTTGACTGCGGTGGCTATCGTCCAAATACTGCCAGACATTACGGCAAGCCAGCCGAGTATGGCAAGCCCAAATCCGATAACCCACATAAACCCAACGAGTATAGGATGAAAGCCTCCTATGATGCACAAGACTTCGATTATGCCACCTAAGATGAAGAATGGAATGAGTCCCAATTTATAGGTGAGCATAATGGCTCGAGTGACAGACAATGCGTCAGAATCTTTTCGGACGGCAACAATGATTCCGAGGACCAGATTGACTATCTGCAAGAGCGGAACGATCGTGAGCGAAGTATTGATAGCCGCATCAAGAATCGAATCGCTCGCTGTTTCCTCTAAGTCTCCTACACCCAGCAGCAAGAGAGGAATATAGCATGCGACGATGGTGGCAATGGCAATGATCCACGAAGAAACACGAAGTCCTGTTGGCATCGGTCTGTGGCTTTGTCCCATTGATGCATCCCTTTCCGATTCGACTTGTGCCTGCAATCATATCAGATAGAACATACGGCTGTTCGTGTTGAGAACAGGACAATGCACCCCGAATGTAGACCTCAATGATGCGTTAACTCCGCATCGATACAGCCAGGAACATACAACTAAATAGCCGAAGCGCTCAAGTATCGAAGAAAAGAACAGGTCGAGAGGATATAATCGAATAATCCCGTATTACAACCAAGGAAGGAATGGCCCGATGACCGATTGGAAAGAGCTCTATCAGCAAAAACTCATTCCCGTGGAAGATATCGCGAAGGTCATTCCACCGCACAGCCACTGTTCACTCTCCGATGGCGCAGCCGATCCGCGTGCGATCACGCGTGAGATCGAGAAGCGCTACGCGGAATTCACCGATGTTTCCTTCATGCAAGGCCCTCCAGGCGAGCGCATCGAGATGTTCGACCCCCACATGGAAGGCCACATCCGCTACGAGCCGTTCGTTGGCCCCGTTGGACAGTACAAGGACTATTGGCAAGGCATACATGCGGGCATCTCGGATTATCTGCCATCGTATTTCTCCAGCATCGAGCGCCTGATCCGCGACGGCCACTACCCTATCGACGTTGCGATTCTCTCGCTCTCCGAACCCAACGAGCAGGGCTATTGCACAATGGGCGTTTCCTGCAGCTACCAGCGCACGGCAATGCGCTCGGCGAAGATCGTGATCGGGCAGATCAACAAGCAAATGCCACGCATGTTTGGAGAAACGAGCGTCCATGTAAGCGAACTCGACTACATCATCGAAGTTGATGAACCGCTGCCCGTCATCCCGAATTCGAGCATCGGCGATGCCGAGCGCCAGATCGGCGAATACTGCGCCTCGCTCATCGAAGATGGGGCGACCATTCAGGCGGGCATCGGCAAATTGCCGAACGCGGTGCTCGACGCGCTGAGCACCAAGAAGGATCTAGGCGTTCACAGCGAACTGTTCACTTCGAAGATGATGGACCTGGCTGAAGCAGGCGTGATCACTGCCGCTAAGAAGACACTGCATAACGGCATCAATATTGCTACCGTTCTTGAAGGAACCAAGGAACTCTACGATTGGGCCAATGACAATCCTTTCGTGCAGCTCTACCCTGTCGAATACGTGAACAATCCGACGGTCATCGCGAAGAACGAGAACCTCATCTCCATCAATTCCTGCATCGAGGTCGATCTGTTCGGGCAGGTTGCTGCTGAATCGTTTGGCCACAAACAAGCAACGGGTGCAGGCGGACAGGTTGATTTCGTAAGGGGCGCCACCATGAGCAAGGGCGGCAAATCTATCATCGTGATCAACTCGACCGCAGCAGGCGGAAGCGTCTCAAAGATCAGCCTCTTCCTTGCGCCAGGCAGCATCGTAACCACCCCACGCAACGAGACCCAGTTCATCGTGACCGAATACGGTATCGCGGATTTGCGCGGCAAGACCAACCAAGAGCGCGCAAAAGCGCTCATCGGCATCGCGCATCCCAATTTCCGCGGCGAATTGCGCGATGAATTCATGCGCTACTTCGGCTTCGACCCCCTGCGTTAAATTATCCAGTTATTACTACAAAGCTATATGGTCTCCCAAATAAAGAGCTCGCCAACCACCTTGCAAACAAGACAAGGACTAATGAAGCCCACTTAGCGATTAACCGAAAGACAATCATGCCGAAACATGTAACCACAACAACCCAATTCATAGATGGCGAACCTCATGGCATCCGAATATGCCATAAGATGCTTTCGACCATGCAGACAGTATATCTACCTCGCCCGCTGCTCAGCCGTGCAAAGAAGCTCTCATCTCTTCCTTCTCGAGGAATCTACTATCTGGTCAGCGATGAAGAGGGCGATATCTCTCAGCTTTACATTGGGCAAACAACCCAAGGAATACTTCGACTAGACGACCATAATGCTAAAAAGGATTTCTGGAACAAAGCCATTCTTTTTCTTTCTGACGATACTGAGTCTTTTTCCTTAGATAACTTAAGTGCCTTAGAAAAATACGCAATCAAAAAGGCTCTAGAGTCCAACCGATACTCTGTCGAAAACAAGGTTGATCCAAAATATGAAATCTCCGAGTATCAAACTCCTGTGATTGAACAAATATATGAAGAAATAGCCTTCATCATGGGTACATTTGGCTATCAGCTGGAAGATCAAAACGACGCGCTTTCAAATATGACCATATTTCATACAACACGACGCGGCATTAAAACTAGTGGCATCTATACAGGCGACTCCTTCGATCTTCTGGATGGATCGGAGATCGATCTTAAAACTGTTCCGCACAATAAGCATTACAAAGAATTACGACAGGAACTAATTAATAACGGGAATATCGAGACGACCAAGACCGGTATGGGCATACTCAAGAAAACACTGTCTTTTAAGTCGCCTAGCGGAGCTGCTGATTTTGCTTTAGGTGGATCAAACAATGGTTGGACCGAATGGAAAACTGCCGAAAAAGTAACTTTAGATGCACTGTATCGCTAATTATCTCCCTCATCTGCAGTTTCAGAATGCAAATATCCTATTCCATCCCTGCTGATTCCCCTGCCTTCCAGCATCAAGCAAATCCCGATTTGTCGACTTGAGCAACAAAGTCAGCAAACTGTTGCTGGAGAAAAAGAGGGGGAACTGGAATTTTGATCGCTTTTATATATTTAACAGACGAAACATTTTTGATTCCACTCCCTTTCGCTCCTAATTCATCGATTATTTGCCCCATAACCCTAAAGAAATAATCAGGCAACACGCTTTCATTGAGAGTGAACTTGCAAAGTGCCTGATTTATGATGCCGGGTTCGCAGTTGATAGGCAACTGATACAATTTTCCCATTGTTCCGGAGCAGCTCATTAATATATCGCCAGGTTTACACTCAAAACGTTTTAAAGAGTCAAATTTTTCACTAGTTATATAGTAGGTTCCAATATCAGCTCTCTTTTGAATTGCATGTTTTTGTTCGTAAACCTTGTAAGTAGCCTCTCCTTTAGAAACAAAAAATGATTTCTTTAAAGCACTACCGAACGGACCTCGAATAATCGAGGAGCATACATCATTGATTGTCTTAATAGTAAAACCTGGTCGCAATTCGTTTACAGCGCCAAACATCTCGACAAACCGAGATTTGACGAGATTTTCAAGCAATTTTACCTCTCCCAAAGCCTTGTCAATGAGGTTTTGGACAAAATTAAGTCTCATAGCTATTTTTTGTTGTTGCAAAATAGATGGAACGCAGATTGTGGAAGCTCCCAATGTCTTCTTATTGAGCGTCTTCCCCATCACTGCAATATTAGTTCCCATCTCCCAATTCTTGGTTCTAAATTGATGCCACATGTATTCAAGATCTAATGAGTATTCTCCCCTGTCTAAAAATGCCATAATAGCTTCATTTGTATATGTCTCTTTTGTTGTAATAGCGGTCTTTCCAAGAGAAAGCTTGAAACTCATAATGAGAGTATCTTTAGGAACGGGTTTTATTCCAGATTCCTTTCGCCCTAATTCGCTTATTGTCTCTTTGGTCGTACCGACATACTTACTATATGAACCAAGGTCTTTGATAGAAACCCACTCATGATCTCCATTATTCCAATACTCAAGGTTTTTTCTAGACGGTGTCTTTCCCATTTGCAAGTCAAAAACATCAGAGACCTTCACCCTCTCCCCGCCAAACTGAGGTTTGCTAGTCATTGAGATCACCGGCCAGCATATTCTTAAGCTCATTGAGACCCTCAGATATCTGACTGTTCAATTTTGCAAGATCAGCAAGTATTTCTTCAGTTGGAGGGTATTCGATACGCTCATATTGAGTTTCGGTATATTTGTTGAAGCTAAAATCGTAATCGTTATCAACGATCTCTGCTTTTGGCACTATAAAGCTTTTCTCCGTGCGTGCACGGTCTATTTCCTTATCGAGATGCGCCCAGCGCTCTAAGATGTCTGGAATATCGTTATGCCTCTCGTCAAGATCGCGCTTATCATCAAGCGTATAGCCATCAGCTTCCATGTTGTAGAACCATACGTTTTCAGTACCGCCAGCATCAGTCTTTGTGAAAACAAGCACGGCAGTACTCACACCAGAATACGGCTTGAATACGCCGCTTGGCATATAGATAATTGCTTCAAGCTTCTGATTCTCAACAAGCTCATTTCGTAACTGCCTATACGCGTTTCGATCGCTTCGAAACAACACACCATTCGGAACGATGCAAGCACAGCGTCCACCAAGTTTTAGCATCCGCAAAAAGAGGGCAACAAACAACAACTCGGTCTGCTTAGAGTCGACAATGGCACGCAAACTCTTATCAATATCTTCAACATCTACTGATCCCGTAAAAGGAGGATTTGCAAGTATGACATCATATTGACCTCGAACAGTATTGTTTTTAGAAATACTATCTAGATATCGGACATCAGGAGCTTCGGCACCATGCAACATGAGATTCATAGTGCTGATACGAAGCATTGTTTGATCCATCTCAAAGCCAGTAAACTGAGGCGGAGCTCCATTGGTTCCCGTAAAGCAATTCCAATCAGTTTCACTCATTGACGCCTCATAATTGCCACGAATATGCTCGGCTGATGAAATAAGAAAGCCAGCCGTTCCGCATGCTGGATCACAAATGAACTCTCCAGGCTTAGGATCGATCATGGCAACCATCATGTCACGAATATGTTTTGGGGTTCGGAACTGTCCATTAGTTCCTGCAGTAGATAGCTTCGAGAGCATATACTCATAAAGATCACCAAGATCACCTATGTTGTCTTCAAAACCTACAAGTAATTCTTCTACACCATCAACCGCTTTTTCAAGCAAAGAGGTCTTTCCTGCAGGAAACCCGAACGTTGCACCTTCCATCGCTTTAGAAAAAGCAGAATCACCACCCATATCTTTAATGAAAGGGAAAACGAACTGATCAACAATGCGATACATTTCCTCAGAAGCCTTATCTTTAAACCGGCTCCAGCGCATTTCACTACCAGGTATTTCGACACCATACGCATTCCGATAAGTTTCAGGGAAAATATGCTTTTGAGGCACTCCAAGAACAGCTTCCATACTCTCGGCCCCAAACTCGCGCTCATCCAACGAGCGCATAAACATAAGATAGGTAAGTTGGCTGATGACCTCTATAGGGTTAGTGATACCACCTTCCCACATCTTTTGCCAAATTGCATCGACCTTTGCTTTGGCTGCACCTGTAATCATCCACGAGTCCTATTCATTTGAGCATATCAAAACAGCTTTACGTACGATCAAAACGGGTTAACCAACCGAACGAGAATACGCCATAAAAAGCATTAGCGTAATTATACCTTTCAAGCTAATAAAGCGAAAATGCCAGATCATTCATCATGCATCACGAAAGGCAAGCTTTGCGTTCTCAAAAGGCGTAGCAAGGCTGAATAACCAAATCGGAATTCTAGGCACATTACATTACAGTCGATCTGTTCAATGCATATAAATTGATATCCATGCTATAATTGATAGCGTTGATATCATTGTATTGAAAGAGACCATCATGCCTGCATTGCTTGTAAGAAACTTGAGTGAAGAAGGAAAGCGCGCACTCGCAATACGTGCCGCAGAACATGGGCGCAGTCAGCAAGCTGAGGCAAAAGCCATTCTTGAAGAAACACTTCTTCCTGCCTCAGATACTTTCATCACTATGATTCGCAAGAATGCGCAAGAAGTTGGTGGGATCAATCTTGAACTCCCCGCACGTCATACCCCGCGCACAACAGGAACACTGCTCTAATGGCCACAACAGCTAAGCAGACATCAAACAAAAATCCCAAAAGGGGTTTTCTTCTCGACACCAATGTAATCTCTGAAGTTTGCAAGAAAGAGCCAAGTGAGTCTGTCCTAAACTGGCTCGACCAGAACGCAAACAATCTCTATCTCTCGGTCGTGACTATCGAAGAAATGCGTTTTGGCCAACTTATGATGCCAAAAGGAAAGAAGCAAGCTGCACTCAAACAAATGATAGATTCATTGCTTGAGATCTATGCCACGAAGATGCTCTCGTTCGATCCGCAAGCTGCCGCACAATGCGCAATCTTCCACGAACAAGCCATCTCCTCAGGCTATTCTCCTTCTATTGAGGACCTCATGATCGCATCTATTGCCCACGTGAACGATCTTGTCGTTGTGACCAGAAACACGCGTGATTTTGATTACTTAGACATCGAACTTTTTAACCCCTTTGCACTCTGATCAAAGCTTTCAGATTTTACTCACAATAGAAGAGCTTTGTGTCGATGATTTAGTGCAGCTATAGCCGACTGGAAGCACCTCGTATTAAGATAGTACAAAGGGTGCTTACCGTAATGCCTTGAGGGGGACGTATGGAATTAGTTGAAGCGATCAAAGAGCGTCGGAGCATTCGCCGCTACAAGAGCGATCCTGTGCCGCACGAGATCATCCAAGAGATCCTGGAGAATGCCGTTTGGGCACCTTCTGCACAGAACTTGCAACCTTGGTACTTCTTGGCGCTTACCGACCCAAGCGATCTGCGCGAGCTCTTCGACATGATGGGCACCTCGGTATATTCGCATCGCAAACGCCTTGAGGATCGCTTCAAAAACAACCCTGAGGTCGTTGAAGAGACGCTCGAATTCCTGCAGGAGATGGGCGGCGCTCCATGTTTGATCTTGGCATTTCTCTTGAAGCCAACCTATAGCGAAGGTATGATCCCCAGCTGCGTCGAATCGGTTGCAGCAGCGATGAACAATATCTGCTTACTTGCATATGAAAAAGGCCTGGGCACCTGCTGGGTTGAAGAAGTGGTGCGCGAACGCGAACGTATCGAAGCGCGTTTTGCGCCTGATAAGGGACCTTTGCTTGGCGCGGTGGTGCTCGGTTATCCCGATACCGATCCGCGCCCGATCAAACGCAAGGAAGGTCGCATCGAGATTCGCTAGCGCCCGCCAAAGACTGCCCAACGCCCGCCAACCGGCAGCATTCATTATCACCTCACACCAGTTCATACCGAACCACGAAGGAACCCCATGAGCAAATACGATTCTTTATGGAAATACATTCAACGAAGCGAAGAAGATAGTCTCGATCTTACTTTCAGCGAGATCGCCGATATCGCCGGTCTACCCATCGACCATTCGTTCTTGAACTACAAGAAAGAGCTCCTCGATTATGGTTACGAGGTAGGAAAGATCTCCCTTAAGAATAAGACAGTTCATTTTAAAAAGCTTTCCTATCCAGAACCAAACGAAGAAAGTTTGCTAAGTATTCGAGAAGCTGATGAGATCATTGACTCTGGGGGAACTAGTCATACCTTTACTTCCGGACGTGAACTTCTTGATGCCGCGATCAAAAATTGATCAAAATGGCTCGTCTTAGGTGACTACCCGGTCGTCACCTTCAAGCGAGGCGATACTAGAGTCTATCCAACCACATAACGCACTCTTACCAAAACCTTCACATTAGCGCACTGCCAAGGATCATAAGAGCGCTAACGCCACGACTATAGCCTCAAACAGCCAAGCCTACATCAGTAAGTAGGGCTACTCGGTGCGCTCTCGGCAACTTCTTTTTTGTCCAATTTATGGTACATGTAAAGACGAAAACAAGCGTACTCTAGTACCTGTAACAACGAGAATCTCTTAAACGAAATTCAGAGACAGGAGCTTGTTTCACCTCTTAAGAGCATTGGATTGGAGCCCAATGAAACAAGTTCCCGCCTCTGAATTAATGCTAAATAATCATTTAGCTCACCAATGGCTCGCTCTGATTTTTCCTCTTGTCCGTTTAAAAGTACTCAGCTTATCTGTTCATTGCTTACTATAGAAGACAGAGCAATTGCTTCTAAGTATCCGGAAAGAACAAAAAAGATGCAGCGACTGAAGAAACATATCCTGCCCTATGCGCTAGTTGTCTTGAGTACATGCGTACTTGCGCTCGCATTATGCGGCTGTGGCCCCAACAAAATCCCCTTGCAACAAGAAGTCACGATGGAAACCGAATGGGGCCCTGTGGCTCACTACAACGTTAAAACGAACTGGACAACATATGACACGCTCACCGGCTCTGATAGGTATAGCTCGTTCGCCTACTATGAAAACACCATTGATTCCGAAGACGGTTTTGTTTTCTTCATGCTCACCAATCCTCATACGGATAAATACGAAAGCAAATCAGCGACTTTTTTAACGCCTGACACAGTAGCTCTGGTAAAAACCGAGCACTCGCAATATGCCCGCTACCTTGTCACAGAAGGAAATTGGGCAGCCCTCAGTCAAGAAGAAAGCGATGGAATAACCTTCGATCGCTATAAGTACTCGTGCAAAGTCACTTATTACAACTCACAGTATCCTTGGGATAAAGAATCGGACTACAAAGAAGAGGACCTGGAAGTTGTCTATGCTATCGCAAAAAGCAACACCTACAATATTGAAATCGCTGCCAGTAGCGAACGTCTTCTTAACAGCTTCCTCGATACGCTCTCTATTGATTGGAATCTTGATTCAGAAACCATAAGCAAGCTTCCCGCGTAAGAAAGCAACCCTATCGAGTCAATTTCCTACTGAAATGCAAAACGGCTGGAGCGATGCATCCAGCCGTTTCTCAAGACAAGAAAAATCTAACTTATAACGCGAGTAACACGTCCCTATTTGCAAACAAGCACGGGGATATCGGAATTGCGCAACACGCCGAAGCTGACCGAACCGAGCATGCCGCGAATCGCACCCAAACCACGCGAGCCCATGCAGATCAGGTCGCATTCGTAGCGCTGCGCCGTCTCGATGATAGTCTCGACCGTGTAGATGCCGTAAATCACTTCAACAGTAAGGTTACCCTTGAAATCCTTCACGATATCAGCCACATCAGCCTCGAGCTTCTTATCGCTCTCTTCAGTACGCTCCTGCACCGCATCGGCGAAGTCTTCCTTGGAAACAAGCGAAACGCCCATGCCAAAACCAGTCTGATTGAAGCTGCTGAACACAAGGTCTTGCGGAGGTGCGCTGATCTCAGCAACATGGATCGACGCATCGGTATTGCCCTCGACCATCTTCATCGCTTCACGAAGCGCTTCTTTGGCGTGATCGGATCCGTCGTACGGAACGAGAATATTAGTGAATGACACGATGGCCTCCTTTAGGGCGTGCTTTTGTGTTCAAAGCGAGTTTTCAGCTCATATTATAGCTTTAATCCGCTGCTCTCGCCTAATGTTCCCCACTGTTTTGCACGTTTGTCGCTATATTGAAAGAGTGAAGAGGATATGAAGAGCGTTACTTTATCACTCTACTGTGCTAAAGTATTGACTCGCTCTTATTCTAGCTATTAAAAGGTGGCTCAACAAACGATGAATTACGTAACCCCTATCGGCTTTCGCGACGTGATCAGTGACGAAGCGCTCGTCCGCGAAGACCTCACCTATCGCGTGCAGCAATGCTTCGCACGCCACGGCTATTCCCCCATCGAAACCCCTACGCTCGAGGTGCTCGAGGTGATGGAAGCAGGTGGACATGTTCCCGCCTCCCCCTTCAAGCTTTTCGACTCGCGCGGCGATCTTCTGGCCATGCGCCCCGATGTCACGATGCAGATCGCACGCATGTGCGCTACCCGCATCACCTCGTTCGATCCCGCCGTGAAACTACGCTACACCCAGCGCGTCTTCCGCGAGAAGACCGCAGAAGCAGCAGCCCGCGAACTCACGCAAATGGGCGTTGAATGCCTTGGCGAGTCTGGCGTAGAAGCCGATGCGAACATCATCGCGCTCTTCTCCGAAGCGCTCGCGGAAACACGCATCAGCGAATACCGCATCGCCCTCGGTTCTGCACGCGTGCTGCGCGATCTTGTCTCTTGCTGCCAGATGGATGCTGGTTGGGAAAACGCAGTCTATCGCGCGTTCCATACCTCGAACTTCGTAGCGCTCGATAACCTCGCGAAAACCGCCGAAGGCAACCAGACCGCCATTAGTGCACTCGCACAGCTTCCTATGCTCCGCGGTCAAAAGGAAGCGCTCGGCGAAATTCGCGCGCTCCTTGCACCGCTCGGTTGCAGCGAAGGGGTCGATGAACTCGAAGCGCTCTACGATCTGCTTGTCGAACGCGGGCTTGGAGAAGTCGTGCTGATCGATTTCACGGTCATGAGCTCCTTCGACTATTACACGGGCATCGTGTTCGAAGCCTACGAACCCGGCCTTGGCTCTCCTATCGGCGGCGGCGGTCGTTACGACAACTTGGTCGCGGCCTATGGCGGCACGAAAGTTCCTGCCGCAGGTTTCAGCTTCTACCTCGAACAGGTGATGGAAGCCTTCGCGCTCGAAAAGGCCGCCGCTCCGCACCCCTTGCGCATCGCGGTCCCCAAAGGTTCGCTCAACGAAGATGCGATCGCAGCGCTTGATGCCGCTGGCCTCAACGTGGACGGGCTTGCTGATGCTGGCCGCACGCTCATGCTGCGCAACGGCGATGTCGAGTACATCATCGTGCGCCCCACCGATGCACCGGTTTTTGTAGCCCTCGGTGCCGCCGACTGCGGCATCTGCGGCGAAGATTCGCTCGTCGAAGCCCGCACCGATGTGGTCGAACTGGTCGATCTCGAATTCGGCGGTTGTCGCTTCGTGGTAGCGGAATCCGCAGGAACCTCCGAAGCAGTCGAGAAACGCTACCGCGAACTCGGCTCGATCCGCATCGCCACGAAATACCCGCACATCGCGCGCTCACACTTCGACAAGCAGGGCAAGCAGGTCGAGATCGTGAAGCTACACGGCAATATCGAGCTCGCCCCCATCACTGGCATGGCCGAGCAGATCGTTGATATCACTGCCACTGGAACCACCCTGCGCGAAAACAACCTGGTCGTTGTTGAAGACGTGCTCGCTTCAACGGCACGCTTCTTCGCTAACCCCTGTTCATACCGCACGAACCCCCGTGTCGCAGCACTCGCACAAGCGCTGCGTCAAGCCAACAAGGAGAACTAGATGAGACGCATCATTCTGAAACCTGGAGAGACCTTTTCGGAAGACCGACTTCAACGCGTGGGCACATTCGATGCGCGCGCCCTCACCGCTGCAACCGAGATCATCGAGACAGTGCGCACCCAGGGCGATGCGGCGTTGCGCGCCTACACGAAGCAATTCGACGGCGTGGAGATCGAGAACTTTCGCGTAAGCGATACCGCGATCGATGAAGCGATCACCCGCGTTGATTCAGAGGTTTCACAGGCACTGCGCCAGGCTGCAAAGCAGATTCGCGATTTCCATGAACGTCAGAAGCAGCAGAGCTGGTTCACCATCCGTGAAGATGGTGCGCTCGTAGGTGCGAAGGTCGAGCCGCTCGATTCCGTGGGTATCTACGTTCCGGGCGGGCGCGCGCTCTATCCCTCATCCGTGCTGATGAATGCGATCCCTGCCGCAGTAGCTGGCGTGAAGCGTATCGTGTGCGTCACCCCTCCTACCAAAGATGGCTCGCTCGATCCCGCAATCCTAGAAGCCTGCCGCATCGCCGGCGTTACCGAGATCTATTCCGTTGGCGGCGCGCAAGCTATCGGTGCACTGGCTTACGGAACCGAAAGCATCCAGAAGGTCGCGAAGATCACCGGTCCCGGCAATGCGTTCGTAGCCGCAGCGAAGAAGATCGTCTCGGGCGATGTGGGTATCGACATGATCGCTGGTCCTTCAGAGGTGTGCGTGCTTGCTGATGAAACCGCGCTTCCCGAACTGGTCGCGGTCGACCTTATGGCACAAGCCGAACACGACCCGCTGGCCAGCTGTTATTTGGTCACATTCTCCGAAGCCTACGCTGATGCGGTCGAGAACGCAATCCAGAAGACCGTCGAGAGCTCGACGCGCAAGGAGATCACGATGTCATCCCTTACTGACAAGGGACTCATCGTTATCTGCGATTCGCTCACCCAAGCGCTCCAAACGATCAACGTGATCGCACCAGAGCACCTTGAACTGCACGTTTCGCGCCCCATGGAACTGCTCGGACAAATTCGCAACGCAGGCGCGATCTTCATGGGTGAATGGACTCCCGAAGCGGTAGGCGACTATGTTGCTGGCCCCAACCACACGCTCCCTACCGGCGGCACCGCACGCTACGCTTCCCCGCTTTCGGTCGACGAATTCGTGAAGAAATCGAGCGTGATCCAGTATTCTGCCGCAGCGCTCAAGAACGATGCGCGCGCGATCGAAACCATCGCCGATCACGAAGGACTCTGGGCACATGCTCAAAGCGTACGCTTGCGCATGGAGCTCATGGAACAAGGCCGCGTTCCTGCAAATGCCAGCAGCACAGACACCTCTGCTGAGCAGGCAAAGGACTAACCATGCCAACAGATGCGAACGGCTACCGTGCTCCACGCCCGCAGATCGCCGAAATCGAACCTTACGATCCCAAATATCTACCGGCACGCATTATGATCTCAGCGAACGAGAATCCGCGTCCACTTCCCCATGAAGTGCAAGCCCAGATCGAAGCCGCGATCACGCAGATCGATCTCAACCGCTACCCCGATCCGCTCGCCAATCCTTTGCGCAAGCTCATCGGCCAAGCATGGGGATACGACCGCGAATACGTGCTCATGGGAAATGGCGGCGATGAGCTGCTCTTTGATTTCGCCCTGTGCTGGGGCGGCCCGGGGCGCACGATGCTCACCTGCCCGCCTACGTTCTCGGTCTACGAGGCGAACGCCGTACTCACTGATACGCAAGTCGTCTCCATTCCGCGTAAGAGCGATTTTTCGCTCGACGAAGAAGCCATCCTCTCACGGGTTGCGCAAGGCGATATCGATTATGCGATCCTCACCTCGCCGAACAATCCTACAGGGAACATCACCTCACCCGCGTTCATCGAAAAGCTCCTCGAAACGAGCGACACGCTTGTCATGGTCGACGAGGCATATGGCGAGTTCGGCGGCGAAAGCATGATTCCCTACTTGGATCGCTATCCCAACTTGGTCGTGCTGAAGACCTTCTCGAAGGCCTATGCTCTTGCCGGTGTGCGTCTCGGCTATGTACTGGCAAATCCGCAGGTAATTCGCGAGTTCATCAAGGTGCGCCAGCCCTATTCGGTCGATGCGGTCTCGCAAGCTATCGGCACAACCGTCTACGAGAACCGTGCACTGCTCGAGTCCGGCATCGAAGCGATCAAGCACGAGCGCACGGTCTTGCTTGAGGAGCTTACCGCGCTTCCCGGCGCTGAAGCCTATCCTTCGCAAGCGAACTTTATCCTCGTGCGCATCCCGCAGGCTCATCGCATCTGGGAGCAGCTGCTCGAGCGTGGCATTCTCGTGCGCGACTTTTCCTCAGCACCCAACCTCGAGAATTGTCTGCGCATTACGGTAGGCACCGAAGAGGAAAACCGCGCACTCATCGAAGCATTGCGCGAACTCACCACAAACCCTGATAATACGTAGAAGAACCTCTCTTCAAAGGATACGAACATGGCTTCACGAACCGCAACCATCACGCGCACCACGAAAGAAACCGATATCTCGCTCACACTTGAGATCGACGGCACGGGCAAGACCGATATCGACACGGGCATCCCGTTCTTCGACCACATGCTCGATGCGTTCGCGCGCCACGGTTTGTTCGATCTCACCGTGAAAGCGAAGGGCGATCTTGAGGTCGACGCGCACCACACGGTCGAAGACGTGGGCATCGTGCTCGGTCAAGCACTTGCTGAAGCCATGGGAAACAAGCTTGGCATCACCCGTTTTGCCTCCCAGGCAGTGCCGATGGATGAAGCACTCGTGATGGCTGCTCTTGACATTTCAGGGCGTGGCCAAATGCACTTCGATATCCTTATCCCACCTGCTATGATGGGCTTGTTCGATTCTTCGCTTGCCAAAGAATTCTTCATCGCACTCGCAACGAACGCAGGCATCACACTGCACCTTGTTTCCTTCAAGGGCGAGAACGCACATCACCTCATCGAGGCGGCCTTCAAAGCAATAGGGCGTGTGCTGCGCCAAGCGCTTGAGATCGATCCACGCGCGGCCGATCAGCTGCCAAGCACCAAAGGTGCGCTCGCATGATCGCGGTCATCGATTACTGCAAAGGCAATCTGAAGAGCGTTGAACGCGGGCTTACCCATGTAGGTGGCGACGCGCATATCACCGATGATCCCGAAGTGATTCGCACGGCTGACGCGCTCGTGCTCCCTGGTGTTGGCTCCTTCGCCGATGCTTCTGCGACCATGCAACAAACGGGTCAGATGGAAGCGATCCGCGCTGCCCTTGCCAAAGGAACTCCTTTTCTGGGCATCTGCCTGGGCGAACATCTGCTCTTCGAAGGCGGCACCGAACATGCCGAACACGGCACGATGCCTGGTCTCGGTATTATCGACGGCATCGCCAAACGCATGCCAGCACAAGACAGCTCAGGCGAGGCTTATAAGATTCCGCATGTAGGCTGGAATTCGATCGAATTCGCCGAAGGCACAAGTGCAAGCCCGCTTTTTGCAGGCATCCCCAATGGTGAATACTTCTATTTCACCCACAGCTATATTGCGCCCGAAAGCAGCGCCACCATCGCTACGACCACCCATTCGATCACGTTCCCAGCTGCCGTGCAGGTAGGCGATCGCATCTTCGCGGTTCAATTCCATCCGGAAAAGTCGTCCGATGCAGGCGCGCGCGTACTTAAGAATTTCGTCGATCTCGCTTCGCACTTGGAATGATCCCGCCGCGATCGAGCAACCCGCACCTACTAAAGAGGAGCAACCATGCAGCTACTTCCCGCAATCGATATCCTAGAAGGCAAGGTCGTTCGCCTGGCAAAGGGCGACTACAACGCCGTCACCGTCTATAACGATAGTCCCATCGACCAGGCAAAAGCTTTCGAAGAGATGGGTGCCGAATGGATCCATGTGGTCGATCTGGACGGTGCGCGCTCAGGAAATCCGTCGAACCTGCCTCTCATCGAGGACATCCTCGCGAAAACGATGCTGAAGGTCGAAATGGGAGGCGGCATCCGCACCATGGACACCCTCCAGCGCATCTGGGATGCCGGCGTGAATCGTGTCGTACTGGGCACCTCGCTCATCTCAAATCTCGACTTCACCCGTGAAGCCATTGCAAAGTTCCCCACCATGCTCACCGCTGGAGTCGATGCGCGCAACGGCGAAGTTTCGGTCGAGGGCTGGATGGGTGGCAGCGGCGTGGCTGCAGAAACGCTCATCGCCCAAATGCGCGACCTCGGATTCCAGCATCTGGTCTATACCGATATCAGTAAAGACGGCATGCAGACTGGTCTCGATGTGGATACCTACGTGCACCTTGCGCAAGTCTTCGGCCACCCTGTGATCGCATCGGGCGGTGTGGCAAGCATCGCCGATATCGAACGCCTTGCACCCGTTGCAGGCAGCATCGAAGGCGTGATCGCCGGACGTGCGGTCTACGAGGGCACGCTCGATGTTCCACTTGCCCTCGCACTTTGCCATAACGCTACCATCAAAGCCCAGATGAACGGCATGACCCATTGCGGCAAGAATTGCGAGGGCAACCATGCTCACTAAGCGCGTCATCCCCTGCATGGATGTGAAAGACGGTCGCGTTGTTAAAGGCGTGAACTTCGTGAACCTACGCGATGCGGGCGATCCGATCGAGCTCGCTCAACGCTACGACGAACAAAAAGCCGACGAAGTGATCTTCCTCGATATCACCGCCACGAGCGATGGCCGTGCGACCACGATCGACATGGCTTCGCGCGCAAGCGAAGAACTGCACCTCCCCTATTGCGTGGGCGGCGGGTTCCGCAGCGTTGCCGACATCCGCACGATGATCGCCGCCGGCGCCGACAAGGTGTCCGTGAACTCAGCGGCGATCGCCGATCCTACGCTCATCACCACAGCTGCCGCAGCGTTCGGCACACAGGCGATCCTGTGTGCGATCGATGCGAAACAAGTCGCAGGCAATCCTAACAAGTGGGAAGTCTATGTTGCAGGAGGACGCAAGAACACGGGCATCGATGCGGTCGAGTGGGCAACCGAAGCTGCCAAGCGTGGCGCTGGCGAGATCCTGCTCACCAGTATGGATCGCGATGGCAGCAAAGATGGCTTCGACCTGGCGCTCACGCGCGCGGTTGCGCGCGCCGTGCCTATTCCCGTTATCGCCTCAGGCGGTGTAGGTAAGCTCGAGCATTTCGCTGAAGGAATTATCGAAGGTGAAGCAGACGCCGTACTGGCCGCTTCGGTCTTTCACTTCGGCGAGCTCACCATTCGCGAGGTGAAAGAATACATGGCCGCACAAGGCATCCCCGTCCGCCTATAAATGCGCAAAAAAGGGAAAGCCCATGGGCGTTCTCCCAGACCAAGATTAAACTTCAGCGCTCTTTCTTCTCCGCTGCAGCCATCTCGGTCTTCTGGTTCGTTGCCGGCAACACCACCGTGAAGGTCGAACCTTCCCCTAGATCGCTTTCGAGCCCGATCTTCCCGTCAACACTTGCCACGATACTGCTCACCAAAGGAAGACCCAAACCTGTTCCTTGCGCATAAGCAGCGCGCGTTGATTCCACGCGGTAGAAGCGCTCGAACACACGGTCTTGTTCAGAACGCGATATTCCACACCCTGTATCTGAAACGCGCAGTGTGAATGAATCTTTGGCATACTTTGCTTCAACGGTAACAGAGCCTTTGTTGGTATACGCGATCGCATTACCAACAAGGTTATTCACGATGGTCAGAAAATCCAATTCAGAAAGACCGACCGTAACATTCTCGATATTCTTCGCAAAATTAGTCTGCAGCAGAAGCCCCTTGTTCTCTGCGATCGATTCCTGAACCGATAAGGCCTCTTGAAGAACACTCAATACGTTACAACGCGCGCCTCCCAACGAGGATTCTTTTTCGATCGTCTTCACCTTGAGAGGAGCGGTCGTTCGTGTAATGCTTAGCATGTCATGCACAAGTTTTTCTAAATGCCCGCTTGCCTGCTCAATACGATGGGCAAATTCCTTCACATAATCCACTTGCCCACGATTCGCAGCGATAACGATTGATTCCGAAAGCAACTTTATGCTTGCGACCGGAGTTTTCATCTCGTGGCTCGAATTTGCCATAAAGCTCGCGAGCGCACGTTCGGTTCGCTCGACCGAATTGAGCGCAGCACTGTAACTCCAATAACTCAATAATGCAGCGATCAAGAGGACCGCGAGCAGCAACCCAAATCCAAACACCTGGATCGACGCAAGCGAATTTCCCTGATCGCGCGCCGCATCTTCAGCCTGCACAGTATAGGTGCCACCACCTACCACGCTATTCGCCGATGCGCTCAACTGCTCAGCATCCTCACCTTGCAGCACGCCCTCCGTATCCGCCGCCGTATCATCCTCAACTTGTGAAGCCACTGGAGACTCCGAGCGATTCATATCTTCCATCGCCTGAGGCACGGTTACAAAAAGAATCCAGGTAGTCGCAACGCAAAACAAGGCAATGATCAGGACGTATCCAATGATTACCTTGGTCTTCCAGTCTTTATAATTAACGATCGGTTTATTGATGCGCATAATGGACTATCGCAATCCTATTGTCCTTCTTTTTCTTCTGAGTCTTTCGGAATAGCTTGCAATCGATACCCTCTTCCATACTCAGTTACTATCAGCTGATAATCAGAATGGATCTCGAGCGCTTTTCTGAGATTATGCATATGAACATCGATGACCGTGCTGGTGCTGGGTGCCTTCCCTTTCCATACACTCTGAATCAATTCATTACGCGTGACAAGGCTCCCTCTATGGCGCGCAAGAACCTGAAGAATCTCGAACTCTCGATTTCGCAATGAAACAGGCTCCCCTTTAACGCGCACCTCGCCTCTCTCGAAATCGATGCTCAAATCCCCCAATTCTTCAACCGAGCCTGTTCGGGATTGAACAGGAAGCATCGATCGCCGAAGATTGGCACGGATGCGCGCAAGAAGCTCATTTACTGAAAACGGTTTGCTGATGAAATCATCGGCACCCAAGTCAAGACACAGAACCTTTTCTTGTTCAGAGGTATAAGCAGTTAGAACGATGATCGGAACCGACGCATTTTGTGCTCGATACTCTTTCAAGAAATCATGTCCGCTCATCCCAGGAAGCATAAGATCGAGAAGTATAAGATCGGGTTCTATGCTCAAAGCACTTGCAAACCCATCAGTTCCATTGTCGCAAGCAACGATAGAATGCCCCGCATCGCTCAGCGCGAATTCTGCAGCCATTCTGATGTTCGGATCATCCTCAACAAGAAGTATCTTTGCCATATCAAACTCGAATCTAATTCTTTATTCTTAATTCATATCTTAAACCATAATTTAATAATTATTGCAAGTATCCTGTATAAATATTAAATGTAGTGGACATATTTACCAAAATGACCACATAGAAATTAAAATTCTTATTAAATTCTATTTAAATAATCATTAAGATTATACGTAGTGAACATGTTCAATTTTACTGCTAAGCGCATCCCTTGCGGATGCACGAAAGGAAACACGATGAAAAGAAAAGAATTTGGAGGTGAACGATCATGAGCAGCGAAGCACAGATTCAAGCCCGCGCCGACCGCCTCGACGATGCTGAGTACGATTCGCTTAAGAAATCGCTTCACGGTATCGCAGCGCGACTCGACCGTCTTCCCATCGGAAGTTGGCACTGGAAGCTCCTTTGGCTCTTCGGTGGCGCGATGTTCCTCGACAACCTCGATATGTATATCGGCGGTGGTCTTATCGCTTCACTTTTGGCGGACGGTTGGTCAACCATTGAATTGAATGGTTGGTTCCAAACCATCACCATGACCGGCTACCTTATCGGTGCACTCATATCAGGCTTGGTAGGAGACCACCTTGGTAGACGAAAAGCGCTCTTGTTATTTGTTGCCATATTCATAGGTGCAACATTCCTTGCGGCTTTCTCGCCCAACATGATCGTCTTGATCGCGTGTCGTGGTCTTATGGGTATAGGCCTCGGTGCCTTCATCCCCTGCGGATACGGTCCCTTCGGTGAATACATCCCTCCCGAGAAGCGCAGTAAGTACTCAGGCTACATCGGTCTTATCGCGAACTTCTCTCCCCCGCTGGGTGCCGCGCTCACGATGCTCGTCATCCCCGCATTTGGATGGCGCCCCATTTTCTTCGGTATTACCTTCCTGGGCGTTATTGTTTGGGTCCTTCTGTTCAAGTTCATGCCCGAATCTCCCCGTTGGCTTGCCTCTAAAGGTCGTTTTGCTGAAGCGGACGCAATCGTGTCTGCCGCAGAGAAGAGCTTTACGGATAAGGGCGTCGAACTTCCTGAGATCTCTCAAGAGCAGATCAAAGCGATCGAAGACGAACTGGGCAAAGAACCAGTACAGCTGCCTTACAGAGCTCTGTTCACAAAGAGGATGATCAAGCGAACCATCACTGCATCGGCTGCTCTCATGGCCATGAACCTCATCGTCTATACCATTACTACATGGACACCGACCGTTCTGGTTATGCAAGGCTTCGATACGCAGTACTCCATCTTCATGACCTTCATCGCCCTGTTGGGTGCACCGTTCGGCATCTTCTTATTGTCGCTCTTCGGTAACAAGCATCCCCGCAAGATCGGCATGATCGTGCTTCTGCTCATCTTGGCAGTTGCAGGATATATCTGGTCCCTCCAGACTCAGCCGATCGTCATCATGATCGTCGGATTCATTCTCTGTACACTCGTGTACTACTATGCTTTGCTCGCTTGCTCGGTGTATCTGGGCGAAGCATTCCCAACTGAAATTCGCCTTCGTGGATCAGGCTTTTCGAATGCCATGGGTCGTATTGCGGCTATCGTTACTCCCTCCATCGTCGCATCGCTCCTCCAGTCCACTGGCGTTGTGTCAGTATATGTGTTCGTCGGAATCTGCATGGTAGTGTTTGCTGTTATCATTGGAATCTGCGGCATCGAAACGCGCAACAAAACGCTTGAAGAGATCAACGACGAAGTTGTCTCTAAATAGCTTGATAGCTGATAACTTCATCTATCACTGAGCAAACGTGAAGCGAGAGCAAGGGGGCATAGCGCTCCCTTGCTCTACGAAAGGCGAGAAAAATGGATACCCCTTCCTATCATGGCGAACGTCTTTCTTCGACGGAAAAGCAGGCGATAAGGATCTCTTATCCTGGCATTGCCGCACGTCTTGATAGGCTTCCTTCGGGAACATGGCATAGAAAGGTCATGTTTCTTTTCGGGGGTGTCGTGTTCTGCGATTGCCTCGATATGTACGTGGGTGGCGGCATCTTAGCACAGCTGCTTCAAAACGGTTGGTCGACCGTAGACCTGAATGCTGTTTTCGCTTCGATCACCATGATCGGCTATTTGCTCGGTGCACTCTTCGCCGGTTATCTTGGTGATCGATTCGGGCGGCGCAAGAGCCTTCTATTCTCTACCATGCTCTTCAGCGTCATGACGTTTCTTGCGGCATTCGCGCCAACCATGGAAACGCTCATCGTGATGCGAGGGCTTATGGGAGTTGGTCTTGGCGGCGCACTTCCTGGCTCATACGGCGCTCTCAGTGAATACACTCCCCCGCTGGTACGTGGGCGTTATGCCAGCTGGCTTGGGCTTATTGGGAATTTCTCGCCGCCACTTGGTGCACTGCTCACCGTACTCGTTATTCCTATCTTCGGTTGGCAGGCGATCTTCATAGGGATTTCGCTCATCAGCTTGCTCGCTTGGCTCATCCTCTGGCGTTACTTGCCTGAATCCCCACGTTGGCTCGCTTCAAAAGGACGATATGCCGAAGCAAACGAGATCGTATTGTCAGCAGAACGCAGCTTTCTGCAGCAGGGCATCGAATTGCCCGAAATCGATTATGCTGCGTTGCTCAAAACTACCCAGCAAGAACCCACTAAGAAAGCAAATTGGCTTTCCCTGTTCAGCAAGCGCATGGTGAAGCAAACCATCGCCATCAGCGCAGCGCTCTTCGCAATGAACCTCATGGTCTACACCATCACGAACTGGACGCCGACCATCTTCGTACTGCGTGGCATGGATACCACCATGAGCATCGGCATCACGGTGGTCATGCTGCTCGGTGCACCCTTCGGGATTTTCTTGTTGAGCATCTTCGCCGACAAGCATGATCGCAAGAAAGGGCTGATCATCTGCCTCTTTCTTCTAGCTATATTCGCTTATGTATGGTCGCTCATTCCGATGGATAATATATTTGCGCTCATGTCAGTAGGCTTCATCGTATGCGCTATTCTCTACTACTACGCGATCCTTGCTTGCTCGGTCTATCTTGGAGAAGGATTCCCGACCGAGGTTCGTCTTCGCGGATCGGGCTTCGCACACGCAATCGGGCGACTTGCAGGAATCATCTCACCTTACGCTATTGCATTTCTTCTACAATCATACGGAGCCCCCGCCGTCTTCCTTACCAACGGAGCTGTACTCATCGTGCTCGCGATCATAATCGGATTTTGCGGCGAAGAGACCCGAGGGAAGTCGCTTGAAGAGATCAACGCTCCCACATCAAGCGAATAACGGTGCAGGTGCATTAAAAAGTCCCGTACCCAAACCGTAAAGTTTGAGCACGAGGTCTTTTGATCGCAGCATCAGGTGCTTTATTCTTCTCTGCCAAAAGAATAGCGTGCAAAAGCTGCAGAGCTTTTGCACGAGACTCTTCCAACAACAAAAGGCTTACCTAATTCAGCTTCTGTGCGAGCAGCTGGTTGATGACCTTCGGGTTGCCCTGCCCTTTCATTTCCTTCATGCACTGACCAACGAAGAAACCAAGAAGACCGGTCTTGCCACCCTTGTACTGCTCGACCTTGTCGGGGAATGCCGCAAGCACTCCATCAACCACCGCTTCGATGGCTCCCGTATCGGAAACCTGCTCCATGCCACGCTCGGAAACGATCGCAGAGGGATCCTTGTCTTCTTCAAGGATAGCCGCGAACACCTCTTTGCCCTGCTTAGAAGAGATCTTGTCCTCAGCGATCATCTTCACCAGTTCGAGCGCACGCGGCGGCGTGAGCGGCGTCTGGTCAAGATCGGTGATATCGGGGTTGCTGTTCAGGTAGGCGCTCACGTCGTTGATGATCAGGTTCGCGAGTGGCTTAGCCACCTCTCCTGCCCCTTGCAGCTTCATGCACTCTTCAAAGAAGCGTGCGGTCGTACGATGCTCGACCAAATGACGCGCGTCGTAAGCGGAAAGCCCGTAGTCTTCCTCGAAACGCTTCGCTTTCTGATCGGGAAGTTCCGGCAAACGCTGGCGCACCTTCTCCACGAATTCATCCGAGATATCGAACGGTGCCATATCGGGCTCTGGGAAGAGTCGATAGTCATCGGCCGTTTCCTTCACGCGCATCACGATCGTGACCTTCTTCGAAGGATCCCAATGGCGTGTTTCCTGATAGATGATGCCGCCCTCTTCGAGCACCTCGGCCTGGCGACAGATCTCATAAGCAAGACCGTCATGGAGATTCTTGAAGGAGTTCATGTTCTTGAGCTCGGTCTTGGTGCCCAGCTTCGTCTCGCCACGGCGACGCAGGCTCACGTTACCATCGCAACGCAGCGATCCCTCTTCCATCGAGCAATCGGAAATGCCGATCGCGAGATAGATCTGGCGCAGCTTCTGCATGAACAGACGCGCCTCTTCGGGCGTGCGTAGATCGGGTTGCGTTACCAACTCAATGAGCGGCGTGCCGCAACGGTTGTAGTCGATGAGCGAATGGGTGGCACCCGCAATGCGCCCTTCGCCACCGCCAATGTGCACCATCTTGCCCGCATCCTCTTCCATGTGAATGCGCTCGATGCCGATATGGGCAACATAACTGCCCTCTTCTTGCGCTTCTTTCAGATCCACGCGCTCCTTGGCCGCAGCGCCGTCCACCTCTAGGTCGAGATGCCCGCGCATGCAGAATGCGACAGGACCCTGCGTGATCTGGAAATTCTTCGACATATCGGGATACATATAGTTCTTGCGGTAGAACATCGAGCGCTTCTCGATGTCGCAATTCGTGGCCAAGCCCGCCAACACGATCGATTCGATCGCCGCTTTGTTGGGCACGGGCAGCGCACCAGGGAGTCCGAGACAAACCGGACAGGTATGCGTATTGGGAGCAGCTCCGAATTCGAGCTTGCAACCGCAGAACATCTTGGTCTCGAGCGTGGTCAGTTCAGCATGAACCTCAAGACCGATGACCGCTTCCCAATCTTTGAGTACTTCTTCGAGCTTCTTCATGAGCTACTCACCAGCCTTTGCGAATGCAGGAGCGATCGGCGCTTTTCCATAGCAGCGCTCCAGCTCTGCTGCAACGCGCAACATATTCTCATCGCGGAATGCAGGCGCTATGAGCTGTGCTCCGATAGGCAATCCGCTTGCCACACCAAGACCAACCGGAACGCTCATGCCGCCATTACCGGCGATATTGATCGAGATCGTGAACATGTCGGAAAGATACATGCTCGTGGGGTCGTTGATCTCGCCGAACTTGAATGCAGTACGCGGGCTAACCGGCGCGAGAATGCAATCGACCTTGTGATAGGCATACGTATAATCCTGCGTGATGAGCGTACGCACTTGCTGCGCAGGATAGTAATACTTGTCGTAAACACCCGAAGAGAGCAGATAGCTACCGAGCATGATGCGCCTGCGCGCCTCAACGCCGAAGCCGCCTGCACGGGAAAGCTCATACTGCTCGTTCAGATCCTTGCAACCTTCAACGCAGTAGCCATAACGCACCGAGTCAAAGCGTGCGAGGTTCGAGAAGGCCTCACACGGACCGAGCACATAGTAAGCGCTCATGGCTGCTTGCGCGTTAGGAAGCTCGACTTCCACCAGTTCAGCACCAGCAGCTTCGAGCTTGCGGGCAGCCTCTTCGATGCGCTCTTTCACTTCCGCATCTAAACCTTCAGCTTCCATGAAGGTGGGAACGATACCGATGCGCATGCCCTTCACGCCTTCTTCAAGGTTCGCCGTGAAATCGGTTGCAATCGACTGGCTCGTACAATCCATATGGTCACTACCACCGCGAACGAGAGCATTCATGGCAAGCGCCGCATCTTCAACGCTGCGTGCGAACGGACCTACCTGATCGAGCGAGGAGCCGAAGGCGACCACGCCATAACGCGAGACCACGCCATAGGTCGGCTTCACACCCACCACGCCGCAGAAGCTGGCAGGCTGGCGGATCGAACCACCCGTATCAGAACCGAGTGTGACCGTTGCCAACCCCGCAGCTACCGCAGCTGCCGATCCACCCGAAGATCCACCGGGCACGCGCTCCAAATCCCACGGGTTACGCGTCGGTCCGAAATAAGATGTTTCAGTCGAGGAGCCGAAGGCGAATTCGTCCATGTTGAGCTTACCGAGCGGCAGCGCACCCGATGCAAGCACGCGATCAACGCAGGTTGCCGTGTAGGGAGAAACGTAGTTCTCGAGCATATGGGAGGAGCAGGTAGTATGTGTGCCCTCCATATTCATGTTGTCTTTGAAGGCCACTGGCACGCCTGCAAGCGGGCCAAGCTCATCGAAATTACCGGTGACAAGCGCGTTATCGACGAGCTCCGCGGCAGCAAGCGCCGCTTCAGGGGTGAATTCGAGATAGGCATGCACCGACGCGTCGGCTTTCGCAATATGATCGATGCTCGCCTGGGCGACCTCGCGTGCAGAGAAATCGCCCGCTTTGAGACCCTGCTGGATCTCTGCAGTGTTCATAGAAGTGAAGTTCATGCTATTCACCTCCGCCAAGGATCGCAGGGATCAAGAAGCAATCGTCTTCTTGCTTCGGTGCGTTCTCGAGCGCCGTTTCTTGCGAAAAGCTCGTCTGCTCCACGTCGCCGCGCATCACGTTCACAAGTCCGCCGATCGGATGGAACGTGGGCTCGACTCCTTCAAGGTCGTACTCGGTAATGGGTTTGAGGCTGTCGATGATATTGTTCAGATCGACAGTCATCGCCGCAACCTCTTCATCGGTCATTCCGATGCGCGTATATGTCGCGATATCGCGCACATCCTTTTCAGTTACATGTTCTGCCATAGCAATCCTCATACTCGCTTCAGTAAGCCTGCCCCACAGGGCAAAACATGCCCTTAACGGGCATCTGTTAACCGTTATCCATCATAACAAATCATGCCGCGCCACTTAGCATACGAGTGCCTTTGCGTACCCATTTTCCAGCAAGGCGCACCGGGCGCTCTTCGTAACCTAAATTCAACGAATCTTTTCAAATTCGTTTCACCTGAAAGATATAAGAAAACACCCCTGTTAATGCGTGCTTTTTCCAGTAGAATAGAAAACGTGCTCAGCGCTTATTTAATGTCAATGCCCGCTAAGCACTCAAATTGAGGGGAGCTCGCCATGATGAGATTTAAAAACATACTCGTACCTTATGACGGATCCGAACATGCGGATCGTGCTCTTGATGTGGCGGGTGATTTTCTGCGGAGTAACCCAGAAGCGCGCGTGCACGTGATCAGCGTCACCTATGTTGCGCTTGATGCAGCAGACTTCAACCCTGATCCCCCCAACGAAGATGAGCAGTACAACTTGCTCGGCTATGAAATGTACGAAGAAGTGTTCAGCCAAGAACAAAAGGCGGCCCATCGTGCCATGGTGCAGGCAGCCTCAGAGATTCTTCCAGACATCGAGCCCGAACGTGTTATCTGCGACACGATCATTCGCCCTTCAGCAGTAGAGGGCATCGAAGATTACGCACGCCGCAAGAAGTGCGATCTCATCGTTATGGGCCGTCGTGGTCTTGGTGGTCTTCGCCAGTTCGTCGGCAGCGTTACCAAAGAAGTGCTCCATCGCGTCGACCTGCCCGTCATGACCATTAAATAGCATCCGCTAAAAAAGCACCATGCACTCACGAGGCGTTCTTCAAAAGAGCGCCTCTTTTTTTCGCCGTCGTTGCTTACAAAAAAAGGATGCCGATCTGTTTCGACATCCTTTTCTCCTTATATCAACTTATTCACACCGAGCCACAACCGTTCGATCGGTTGCCTCTACTGATAGTCAATCACCGTATCATCAGCCAGAGGCGTGGTACGAACTACCAGATCGCTCTCTGCTCCAGGCGCTGTAGTAACTTTATAGGTAATAACTGTTTTGTCTCCCATAGGCACCTTTGTCCAGCCATACCATAGATCATTCCCCTGATACGTGGTTTCATTCATTGCGTCATTGCCGCCCGCTGTGATTGCGAATGCAGGAATAGGATATTCATCAGCGCCGTAGAATGTACCTTCTGTCGTAATGTCAGAAATCTTACCACCTGATGGTGCAAGGAGATAAACGAAGAAGTGCAAGCTCCCATCAAAACCACCACCATTGGTGATGTAATCGGTAAGAGTGCCAAGCTCAGCGGAATCAAGTTGATTGCTGAAGGTTACCTTCACATCATAAGTGATCGAGCCATCAGAGTTCTTGACTCCCTTACCCACATCAATATCAGAGGCAAGATAGTAGAACATCTTGCCTCCATAGCAAGCTGAAGTATAAATTCCGGTCTCAGGAACTTTGGTATCGCTCGATACTGTTCCTGCAAAACCAAAATCTTCAAGCATTGCTTCTTCGTTATCATTCGCCATATAAACCGCAATACGGCCTTCATCGACCGATGATTTGATCGTGCTTGCAAGTTTTGCAATATTCACTTTTCCAATATTGCCGAATACCCCATTCGCTGCAGCATTTGCAACAAGAGCAAAGGTCGCATCTTGTTGTGCAGGGTCTGTGTACTTCTTATAAACGCCATTGAGCAAAAAATCCGATGTGCTGTTTCCATCAAGCACATCTCCACCTGGAGTGGTCACTTTCGTACCTGTAAGAGCAAGCATGCGTTGCAATACGATAGTGTCGAGCGCAATCACGCCATCAACCTTGCCGTGTCCATTTGCGTCCCAAATTTGCGACTCAATCTCACCAACTCGTTCAAAATCAATAATTTGAGGCACGTCGCGCGAATCAAGAGATGATTCAACACGGAACAAGCGAATATCCTCATCTGTCGCAGCAGAAACTGATTCAGCCAAACGAGGGTTCTTATCTGCGCCAACGAATTCACCTAAGCTGATCTTGCCATTATCGACGGTCATGAGTCCAAAAGAGCCAGCAAAACCAACCGAAGAACGCATTTCTGCACTTGTGCACGCGATGATTAAGTATGTGCGTTTTCCATCTGCTCCAAGGATCGCAGGAAGCGTATCTTTCAACTCAGTCGCAGAATCGGCAATAGGTGCCAACGTGGCCATAAGGGTCTTTACTTGATCGATAGGTCCCTTCAATTGCTCAATAGTAGGCTCAGGTGAATTTTCAAGCTGTGCCGCATTTTCGGTGAGGACAGGTGCTGACCCTGACACCACATTGAGCAGATCCTCAATGACCGAAACATTGATAGCGCCATCTTCGCTCATAAGACCAGCAAGACCATTTGCTGGAATAGCATCCATAGCCGGTACGAGCACATCGTTAACCAGCACTTCAGCAGAGTCAGAAACTATACGAACGGTTTGAATATCACCACCAACTACAGGAATGAGTGTTGCAACGCCCCACAATGGTCCCGACGTGGTGTCGTGAAGTTTTTTAACCGTGCTTGCCATCTGCTGGCTCGTGGTCTTCGCTGATGCCATGTCGCCACCAACGATTTGATCCTTGAGTTGCTTTCCTTGGGAAACGAGCGCTTGAGCATCATCCTTAGCCTCCATCGCACTCATCGCAAAAGCAGCACCGGACACACCAAACACCAGAATAACCGCGATGATGACTGCGGCGATAATCTTCGGCTTATTACCATGGTGCTTCTTTTTGCGACGCAAGCGTGCGACCTCCTCCCTGCGGTTCGCATAAGGAACGGGGCCATCGCTTCTCATATCAGAATTGTTATAGGGATTATGAGGGAATTCCTGTTCAGGCTGAAAAAACGAGCTTTCTTGTTCAGGAGCAGCATGACGTCCATGCTTGCCTCGTGAACCATTCTGCGAGCTATGCGGCACGTTCATTCTCCTTGATCTCGGTAATATAAAACATCCTGGTAATCGGATGTGCATCATAAAATGATACCAAGATTATGTTCCAATAGAGAAACGTCCCAGAAATTCCGCAATTGAGCGGGGCTCCGTGCACGACGGTTGGCTAGTTTTCTGCTGTTCTACCGTAATTACCTTGAGCATACTCAAACGATTCATGTCTTTATCAAAGTCTATTATGACGATGCCTTTGGCGGAGTTGCAGCCTCGAACCTCTGAATACGGTCGTCCTGCACAAGTGGCGCGACCGCACGCGTAATCGCATCGGAAACCGCACTCGCCTTCGATCCGTCGCCGATCATGAGCGCGATCGACCCATAGAGACCGTAGTTCGTCACTTTATTGAAAGAAACAACAGGGTCTTTCACGATAGTAGTGATTGCTCGAGCCGCTTCAGCAGCAGCATTCTCGATCTGATCGGCAAGCGAATCCAGATCGCTCAGATCCTTCATCACCACAATAGATACGGTTACATGGTCAACAGGGGGCAGATGCTTCACGGCATTGTTCGCCATGACCGAATTGGGAATGATGACCGTTTCATTGTTGAGGTTGTGGATGGTGGTATAGCTCCAATTGATATCTTCAACCACCCCTTGATTCGTACCCACCTGGATATTGTCGCCTGGCTTGATCACATGGGTCAGAGTTACCTGAACACCACCGAAGAGATTCGAAAGCGTATTTTGAAAACCGAGTGAGATCGCGATGCCGCCAACGCCCAAAGCAGCGATGACCGCTGTCATATTGACATCGAAGCACACATCGGCGATGAAGCAGATCGCCACACCCCATACCACGATGCGCACGATGTTCACTACGATAGAAGTCTGCGAAAGGGATACGCTCTCAAGCGCAAGCAATCGCTGTATCGCCTTGATGGCAAGATGACACAGAACAGCAACGACCAGCACAACGACAGCCGCGATGAGGATCCTTCCCCACACGTTCGAATCAGTGATGTATGTCACAAAATTCGCAAGCTGCTCCATGACCGCTTCCATTATCTTTCCGCTCGATATTCGCGAACCGCCCGCTGTTACGAACCGACGGATCGGATAAGATCGAGTTGCTCCCAAGAGGTATTCTTGTTTATAGTCTAACCGTAGTTGTCTTTCTCAATGCGAAGACCGCACGACTGGAACTGTAATTAAGTTGCTACACAACGCCCATAACGAACGAGGCTTATGGATCTTAACAACATAGAATTCAAAGGCGCCTATGGCACCTCAGCACAGATTCCCGCTTCCAAATTACCGGAAGTTTCTTTCGTTGGCCGCTCCAACGTGGGGAAATCCTCGCTCATCAACAAGCTCCTGAACCGCAAGCAACTCGCACGCGTTTCCCAAATGCCAGGAAAAACGAGCACGATCAATTTCTTCGGAAACGACGCGATCGACCTCGTTGACCTACCGGGATACGGCTATGCGAAAGTGGCAAAATCGGAACTCGGACGTTGGTCAGAGATGATCAATGGCTACTTCGATCAGTACCGCTTCTACGCACTCGTGGTTTCACTCATCGATATCCGCCATCCTGCGAGCAAGCTCGACGAGCAGATGATCGAATTTCTGAAAGCCTGCGAACTGCCCTTCGTTATCGCGCTCACCAAGGCGGACAAGGTGAGCAAGAACCAAGCGAACAAGCAGATCGCAGCCTTGCGCAAACAGCTCGACCTCGGCACCGAAGTTGAGATGATCCTTACCTCTTCAGAAAAAGGCACGGGCATGGATGCATTGCGCAAGACCATTCTGGCGGCTTGCCGATAAGACTGCACTAAACAACAGCCCTTGAACGACCCACACCCGAAACCTGAGACCCGAACCGAACAGAACCGAAACGAGACGAGCCCATGACACACGTGAACCTCTATAGCGACGGCGCCGCACGCGGCAATCCAGGCCCCGGCGGCTATGGGGTCGTGCTCACGTTCACGGATGCACAAGGGCAGCTTCACACCAAAGAGCTTTCGCAAGGCTATATCTGCACGACCAATAATCGTATGGAGCTATTGGGGGTCATTCGCGGACTCGAGGCGCTCAAGCACGCCTGCGAAGTGGACGTGTACTCGGATTCGAAATATGTTGTCGATGCCTTCAACCAACACTGGGTAGAAGGCTGGCTCAAACGCGGTTGGAAGAATGCGAAAAAAGAACCCGTGAAGAATAAGGATCTTTGGACGCGTCTTCTAGAAGTGATGAAGCCCCACACGATCGCTTTCCATTGGGTGAAAGGACATGCGGGGCATCCAGAGAACGAACGCTGCGATGAACTGGCGACCACTGCAGCAGATGACGATGAACGCATCGTCGACGAAGGCTTTGCTGAATAGCTTTGCTTAACCTTTTATTTCACGCGGCGGATCAGATAAGCACCATCGAGCTCAGCGATGCGCTCGAGCACCTCATCGGCTAGGTTCTCCGTGAGCGTAATGAGCGCATAGCCATGCTCATCACGCTGGTTGTCGACCATGTCGAATTCAGCAACGATCGGCTCGAGGATCTCGGTCACGCTACCCATAGCAAGATCGGACGAATTGTAGAGCACCGCGATGCGGAACATACCCTCTGGGCAAACACCTGCTTGGCAAGCTGGATAATTCACGGAATTCACGATGTTACCGTTATCGATGTAATCCATCAGCTCAACGACCGCCATGCGTGCGCAATTGTCTTCCGCCTCTTCAGTAGAAGCGCCGAGATGCGGCAGCACGATCGCATTCTCCATAGCCATGACTTCAGGCGTTGCAAAGTCGGTCACATAGCAGCCTACCTTGCCCGACGCGAGTGCAGAGGCCATAGCAGGCACATCAACGAGCGTGTCGCGCGAGAAGTTCAGGAACACCACACCCTCTTTCATGAGCGCACAAGCAGCTTCATCGATCATGCCGATCGTGCCATTGACCGCTGGCACATGGATGGTGATGTAATCGCATTCGCGATAGATATCGGCAAGGTCGGTAACATGCTGAACTGCTGGCAGCACCTTCCAGGCAGCATTGACGGAAACGAACGGATCGTAACCCATGACCTCCATGCCGAGACCGAGCGCTGCGTTCGCAACTTCAGCGCCGATCGCACCAAGGCCGATAACACCGAGCGTCTTGCCTTTGATCTCGCGCCCAGCGAACTGCTTCTTCGCCTTTTCAGCGGTCTTACCGATCGCAGGATCTTCAGCGTTCTCCTTGCACCATTCGATACCGCCCACGATGCCACGGCTTGCGAGCAGCATGCCGCACAGCACGAGCTCCTTCACCGCATTAGCATTCGCGCCTGGTGTATTGAACACAACGATGCCTTCTTCGGCACAGCGCTCAAGCGGGATGTTGTTTACGCCCGCACCAGCACGTGCGATCGCGAGCAGATTCTCAGAGAACTCCATGTCGAGCATGCCTGCACTGCGCACGAGAATACCCTGTGCAGCTTCAATGTTGTCAGTGAGTTCATAATCGCTTGTGAGAAGATCGGTTCCTTGGGCAGAGATATTGTTCAAGCAGTGAATGTAGTTCAAGAGAGGTCCTTTCCTATCGCATCGTATATGTAGTGATTCTCGTTGTTAAAGTTCGATCATTGGTTTTCGTCTTGAAGAGCTTCCCGTTCAGTCTTTTGCGAAGGCTCATCGAAGTTGGTCGCGCCAATGGCGTTCTGCGGTTCAGGACCCGAAGCATCCCTACCCATCTTGAAGGTAAGCCCCTTCTTCGCCATCGCACGGTATTCAGCAGTTGCCGTGAAGATCACGTCCGAAGAAGAATTGATCGCGGTTTCCATCGAATCTTGGATAACGCCGATGATGAAACCGATCGCCACCATCTGCATGGCCACATCGTTGCCGATACCGAACAGCGAACAGGCAAGCGGAATGAGCAACAGCGATCCTCCCGCAACACCCGAAGCGCCACAGGCCGAGATCGCCGCAAGCACGCTCAAGATGAACGCCATCACCGGATCGACCGTGATGCCGAGCGACGCAGCTGCCGCCATAGCCATAACGGTGATCGTGACCGCAGCACCCGCCATATTAATGGTCGCACCAAGCGGAATGGAAACCGAGTAGTTATCCTTCTCAAGGCCGAGCCTGCGACACAATTCCATGTTCACCGGGATGTTCGCCGCAGAGCTGCGTGTGAAGAACGCGGTAATGCCCGAATCTTTCAAGCAACGCAGAACGAGATAGTAAGGATTCTTGCGCGTAGCAATGAATACGATGAGCGGGTTGGTAACGAGCGCGATGAAGAGCATGCAGCCCACCAACACCGCGATAAGATGACCATAGGTGATGAAGATCTCGGCACCGTTTTCAGAAACTGCCACATACACCAAACCTAGAATGCCGATGGGAGCGAAGCTGATGATCCAGCTAACCACCTTCGAAATAGCATCGGAAACCGCGGTGAACACATCTTTCGTATGCTGGCTCGCAGCACGCAGCGCAATGCCCAACACCACACCCCACGCTAAGATGCCCAGGTAATTCGCATTCATGAGCGCTCCGACAGGATTGGCTACCACATTCATGAGCAAGGTGGTGAGCACTTCGCCCAATCCTTCAGGCGATGCCTGATCGGCAGCAGGTTCGAGCATGGGAACAACCGTAGGGAACATATAGCTCGCACAAACAGCAATCAAGGCAGCAACTAAGGTCGAGACGATATAGAGCACGATGACCGTTCCCATCGAGCCTGCACTCTTTGCATTCGCAAGCGCGCTGATGACCAAAAAGAACACCAGAACGGGAGCGACCGCCTTCAAGGCGCCAACGAACAGATCACCGAGCAAAGCGATGACCTCATTTCCTGCAGGAACGCAGAATCCTAAGATCGCGCCGATGACCAGACCGACCAAGATGCGCTTCACCAAGCTGATGCTATTCCACTTTTGCCAGATATTCATTGATTGAGCCTCTCATACATATGAATAGGAAAAGTTTAGCGCAATAAAGCACAAAAGAACCTGCATTTATGGCTAGGGAAACATTAACTTAGTTAGTGGTGCGGGAGAAACGAAGACCCATGGAAAGTACCTCTTATTGTTCGCTCCGCGCAATTCATATGGACAAATCCTTCTAGTTTTATTTCACATGAGAAATACAGCAAATTTTTTGTCTTTCAGGTTGAACACAGGTCAGCGAGAAGAGATATCGTGCCTCAGATTGCCCCGCCTTCAGGCCAAGTTGGGTTTGCCCAACGACGTGCCTGAAACAAGGGGCAAGATGAGGCACGATATCTCTTCGCAGCGTCGAGACTTCGTCGTTTGTAAAACGACGAAAGAAAAAGCCGTTCGACAGAACGGCGTAATGAGCGTGGTGCGGGCGAAAGGGTTCATCTGTGTCAAGGCCAAGCCGCTTCGCGGTTGCTTCGCAAGCCTTGACCCAGATGCCAGCACTGCTCGGCTTTCAGCCTAGCAGTGCGGTGAACCTTCGTCGGTTCAAGTCCAGCGCTTGCGCTTCTTGGGCTTCGCCCAAGTTCGCCCGCACCAGCAAAACAAAAATGACCACCTTTCGGTAGCCATTTCCTTTTTTACTGGTGCGGGCGAAAGGACTTGAACCTTCACGAGCCGGAGCTCACTAGCACCTGAAGCTAGCGCGTCTGCCAATTCCGCCACGCCCGCATAAGTTGTGCTGTTCAGCATACCCCACAAGCTGCCCGTTCGCAACACCCCAGCTTCAAATTCGTCGGTGCGATTCTCGGCCAGAGCAGTATGCGCAAACCGTTGCCAGCAGCCCTTTGCTCCTTACAGATTTGTACGTTAACGCTCTCTTCGTGCCATCAGTGCCGATACTCTAGCCACCTATATGGCGATTGCATAGATTTAAGCAGTAAAAAACACTATTTATGGCAAGATATTGATAGTTCTATGCTGAATAGCACGTGTTATGTGAGGAGAACATCCATGGGACTTTTCTCGAAATTTGAACGTCGCGTCGAAGACGGTTTCGAAGGCATAAACGACAAGCTCTTCGATGCTCCGATCTCCCCCGTTCAAATTACCAAGAAAGCAGAGAAGCAGATGCGCCGCGAAAAGACCGTTGGCGCTGGCAAGGAGTATGCTCCTACGCTTTATACCGTGCTCGTGAATCCCGATGATGATCGCCGCCTTTTCGGCATGTACCCCACCCTCGCAGGGGAAACCGAAACTTATCTGCGTGCTAAGGCCAACGAAGAGGGCTTGGTCATGGATGGCGCACCGCTCGTGCGCTTCATGGTCGACGACGATCTCAAGCATGGCAAATTTGACGTGATCGCCGAACTCGTATCGGCACCGATCATCGCGCAACTACGCAACGAAGAACTCGAACGCTACGGTCTTGCCCAACAGCCTGGCTATGGTGCGTCTGCACGCCCGCAGGCAAATCCCTATCAGCAGCCCCAGCCGCATGATTATATGCAACCCAATGGCTATCCGCAGAACGCTCAATCTTATGCACCGAACTATCCGCAAGATCCAAATTCCTACCAACTTGAAGCGCAACCCGCTTCGGTGGCAGAGCCTATCCCGGTCCCCAATACGATGATGTTCGACCGCCAGCAGACCGCATCTGCCGAGCCAACGGCCGCCCTTATCAACCTGACCACCGATCGCTCCTTCCCGCTTACCAACCCCCGCGTGCTCATCGGACGTGCCACCAACTGCGACATCGTGCTCGACGACCTCAATGCAAGCCGCACGCATGCAGAGATCTTCCGCGAATCGCCCAACGTTTGGGGGCTCGCCGATCTTGGCTCAACCAATGGCACACTCGTTAATGGAAAGCACATCGCCTCGGTGCTCTTAAACGATGGTGATCGTATCACGGTTGGCACGACAACATTCCTCTTCACGTTTCGCTAGACCCGTTCATGATAACCACTTCGCCAGCCGCGTTCGCGCATCGCCTGTTCAAGCAGTTCGTCAGTAAGGTAACCCCGTGATAGACATCGTTCTTTTAATTGGTCGATTGTTATTCGTAGCACTGCTCTACCTGTTTCTCTTCGCCATCATGAAAACGGGTATCGGCCTCGTGAAGGGACAGCGCAAAAAAGAGAAGGCCTGGTCCGTGGCAGTCGAGAAAGGCCCGAAAGAGCTACGAGGTGCCGCGATCGATGTTCATGGTCCGATCGTGGTCGGTAGAAGCCCTGGAGCCGATATCGTCATCGGCGCAGAATATGTCTCTTCCCGCCACGCACGCTTCGTGCTCATGGGGCAGAATCTCTTCATTGAAGACATGGGGTCACTCAACGGAACCGCCGTCAACGGCATGCATATATCAGAACCAACCGCACTCAAGAACGGCGACCGCGTAATGGTCGGCGATGTGACCATAAGGGTAAGGTACGCATAAATGACCACCAACAGCAACAAAAACACAGCCGGTCAAGACATATCTTTCGGAAGCCGCACAGACATTGGCTACGTGCGCGATCACAACGAAGACAGTCTCATCATCATTCCGCCACTTTTTGCCGTAGCAGATGGCATGGGCGGTCATGAAGCAGGCGAGATCGCTTCCGAGATCACCGTGAATACGCTTGCCGAACTCGCACCCAGCCATCTCGATGCCGAAGGACTCACCGCTGCGGTTGAAGCAGCCAACTACAACGTGATGAAGGCCCCCCGTCAAGGCATCGGGCGCGACGGCATGGGCACCACGCTCACCGCTGCCATGCTCGAAGGCGAGCGCCTGCTCATCGCGCAGGTAGGCGATTCGCGCGCCTACCTTTTGCACAAAGGCCACCTACAGCAGATCACGCGTGACCACTCGCTCATGGCTGACCTCATCGAAGCTGGTCAGATTACCCCCGAAGAAGCGCGCGTACACCCGAATCGTTCGGTCATCACCCGCGCGATTGGTTCCGACATACACATGCGACCCGACATCTACGAACTCAACGTAGACGCAGGTGATCGTATACTGCTTTGCTCCGACGGTCTGAGCTCCATGATCTCGAACAACGCGATCGAATCGATCATGCGCAGGCAAAGCGATGCACAGCATTGTGCCGATGAATTGGTCACTGCCGCCCTCGAGAATGGTGGTGCTGATAACGTAACGGTCGTTGTGGCGGATGTGCCGGGGTTTAGCGAAGTGCGCGAAAAGAAGAGAGCGCATAAAAGCCGCGTTTTCTATATCGGTCTTGCCATTGCGCTCGTTGCGGTCATCTTTGCGGCAGGCTTCGGCGGCTATGCCTTCATCAGCAATTCAGCCTATCTTATAGAAGAGAATGGCAAAGTGAGCGTCTATCGCGGTACGCCGGACGATTTCATGGGCATCAAGCTCTCTACGCTCGACCACACTACCAATGTCGATGTCGATAAGCTCCAACCAGGTGTAGCAAACCGCATCAAGGAAGGTATGAGCGTCTCCAGCATCGATGAAGCGAACAGCCTTATCGCCGGGTACGAAGAAGAGATCGCACGCGGAGAAGCCGAGGCTCAGCAAGCACAAGCGGCCACGACCGCACAGCCTGCGAACAACTCAGGCAACAACGGAGGTGGACGCTAGGCCATGACCCGCCGCAATATCGAACTTGCACTCCTTTGCATAGCGGCTCCGCTCGCTATTCTGCTCTTCGCGATGATCGCCCTCAATCAGGGCGAAGAACTCGGTTGGGCAAGCATCGGCGTGCCGGTGGGTATCTTCGCCTCGTTCATCGTCTCGCATCTAGCTCTGCGCAAATTCGCACCCGCGGCCGACCCAGCGATTCTGCCGATCTGCTTCGCGCTCTCTTCGATCGGCATCGCTTTCGTAACGCGTCTCGCTCCTGACCTGGCAGTACGACAAGTCGCTTGGTTGGTATTAGGTATCATCTTCATGATAGCGGTCATTATATTCATGAAGAATATGGATAAGACTGCCAACTACAAATACACCCTCATGGTCATCGGCCTCATCCTGCTTCTTTCCCCTTTGCTTCCTGGCATCGGCAACGAGATCTACGGTAGCCGCATCTGGCTTTCGATCGGGAGCTTTTCGTTCCAGCCAGGAGAGATCGCCAAGATCTTCATTGTGCTCTTCTTAGCAGGATATCTCGCCCAAAACCGCGAAATGCTCTCCGTTTTCACGCACAAGGTAGGGCCGTTCAAATTCCCCGACCTCTCCACGCTGCTGCCGCTCCTTATCATGTGGCTGCTCTCTATGGCCATCGTTGTCTTTGAGAAGGATCTTGGTTCAGCGCTCATCGTCTACTTCGTGTTCCTCACTATGCTCTACGTGGCAAGCGGCAAGAAGTTCTACCTGATCGTAGGCTTGCTCACGATCGCCATAGGTGCGGTCATCCTCTTTTTCTTCTTTTCACATGTACAGGTGCGCGTCGATACCTGGCTCGACCCCTTCGCTGACCCCACCAACACGGGCTACCAGCTCGTACAATCCATCTTCTCGATGGCAGATGGCGGTTTGTTCGGCGTAGGCATCGGCAGCGGCTTGGCTGATAACATCCCCATTGTCGAATCGGACTTCATCTTCGCAGCCATCGCTGAAGAGACGGGGCTTCTCGGCGCGGCAGGCTTGCTCTTGCTCTACCTTTGCTTCGCGATCCGCGGCCTCGTCACTGCTGCACGCGCAAAATCGGATGTGAGCTCCTTTATCGCGGTTGGTCTTACCGCCACGATCGTGCTGCAGGCATTCATCATCGTTGGCGGCGTTACGCGCCTCATCCCTCTTACCGGTCTCACACTTCCCTTCGTAAGCCAAGGTGGCTCTTCGCTACTCGCGAGCTTCATCGCTGTGGGCTTCTTGCTCAAGTGTGGCGATCAATCGACCGGAGTGGAATCGGAGATCGCATCGGGCACCGGCAACATCTCCGCTGAAGGCGTGCTTGGACGCGTATCCCTCGGCAAGCGCATCACGAGCACCATGATCGCCTTCTCGGTGCTCTTCGCGCTGCTCGTCGCTAATCTCACCATGATCATGGTCGTTCAAGCAGACGAATATAAGAACATGCCCATCAATAATCACACGCTCGTGAAGGAATCGAAGACCGAGCGCGGCACCATATCCACCTACGACAACGTGGTCCTTGCGCAAAGCGTCGAACAATCCGACGGCACCTATAAGCGCGTCTATCCGGCGGGCACGCTCGCAGCGCACGTAGTGGGCTATGCTTCAGAGAAATTCGGCACCGCCGGCATCGAATCAAGCTACAACGACACACTTAAAGGACAACGCAACTATGCCTCCTGGACCGATGTGCTCAATGCCTCGACCGGCAATAGTGCCGCAGGTAACGACGTGAAGCTCACGATCAACTCCACCATCCAGAAGGCCGCGCAAGATGCGCTTGAGGGCTTCTCAGGTGCATGCGTCGTCATCGATCCGAAGACCGGGGCAGTGCTCGCGCTCGCCTCTTCGCCTACCTACAATGCTGCCGATATCGAAACGCTCTTGCAGAACAGCTCGAACTCGTCGGATTCTTCAGCGCTCTACAATCGCGCCACTCAGGCGCTTTATCCACCCGGATCGACCTTCAAGATCGTTACCCTTACCGGTGCGCTCGAGAACAACGTCGCCACCGAATCGAGCGTATTCAAGGCACCTGGCTCCATGAAGATTGGCAACGGCGACATCACCAACTTCAATGGCCGTAGCTATGGCGAGATCACGCTCGCACGTGCGACCGAAGTTTCTGCCAACACGGTCTATGCTCAGCTTGGCGTGGAAATGGGCGCGGATATGCTCGTGAAGACCGCTGAGGATTTCGGCTTCGACCAAGACATCAAGTTCGATCTGCCACTCGCTAAATCACTCATGCCCAAACCCGAGGAAATGACCGAGTGGGAAACGGCATGGGCAGCCGCAGGCGAGCCGGTTGGCGAACATGAAAGCCCCGCAGGTCCGCAATCAACCGTGCTCGAAATGGCAATGGTAGGCTGCGCGATCGCGAATAATGGCGTGATCCAAAAACCTTATCTGGTCGATAGCATCTATAACGCTGAAGGAAAATGCAGCTTCACTGCTTCGCCCTCAACGCTCATGACAGCAACGAACTCCGCTACAGCAAACCGCGTAAAATCGGTGCTCGAAGGTGTTGTTGCATCGGGCACAGGCGGTGCTGCAGCAGTTTCAGGCGTTAAGATCGCAGGTAAGACGGGTACCGCGGAAACCGGCAAACCCATCGACGATAGCTGGTTCGTGGGCATCGGTCCTTCAGAAAATTCAAGAGTAGTCGTCGCGATCGTGCTCGAGGAAGGCTCGGATCTTCCGGGAGGAGCAGCATCGCGCGCTCAGGGAGTGCTCCGCACCGCCTTACAAGTGCAAGGGGTCATAAAATGACCATCTTATTAGGATATGATGGTATGCTTAAGCACAACAATAGCGCTCAAGCATGGATTCCAAAAGGAGATTAAACGTGGCTGGAAGCATGACGGGCATGACATTGAACAACCGCTATCAGCTCATCGAACGCGTTGGCATCGGTGGTATGGCAGAAGTGTATCGCGCTCACGATACCGTGCTGGACCGCGTAGTTGCCGTGAAGGTCATGCTGCCGCAATACGCAGCTGACCAAACCTTTCAAGCACGCTTTCGCCAAGAAGCTGCATCGGCGGCAAAACTGCAGAGCCCTTATATCGTGAGCATCTATGACTGGGGTCTGGATGCCGAAAGCGATACCTACTACATCGTCATGGAGTTCCTCAAGGGGACCGATCTGAAAACCGCGATCAAAGAACGCGGTGCGATCAACCAACGAAAAGCTGCTGAGATCGGCTCACAGGTGGCGCAAGCGCTGCAAGTCGCCCATGAAGGCGGCATCATCCATCGCGATATCAAACCGCAGAACATCATGATCCAACCCGATGGCAACATCAAGGTCATGGACTTCGGCATCGCGCGCGCAGGAGATGCGGGCTTGAGCCAAACAGCCACTGTGCTCGGCACCGCCCACTATATCTCCCCCGAACAGGCACAAGGCAAGGACCTCACCGGTCTTTCCGACGTATATTCACTCGGCGTCGTACTCTATGAAGCGACCACTGGTCGCCTTCCCTTCGAGGGAACTGATTCAGTAAGCGTTGCGGTCAAGCAAGTGAATGAGATGCCTGCCGCTCCACGTTCGATCAACCCCGATATTGACCCAGTGCTCGAGGCTATTATCCTGAAAGCGATGGAAAAAGATCCCGCGCAACGTTTTGCGAATGCGCAGGAGATGCGCCAGGCCTTGAATGACTATCTCGCAGGTAGGCCCGTTCCTGGTCTTGGCGTTCACAATGATCGCACTCAGGTGCTTGGCGCTGGCATTCCTCCTATGGATGGCACCGCCGTTATGCCGAAACCGATTGGCACGAACACGATGGGCGCTGGAGCAACCACGAATTTCCGTTCAGGGAAGCCGCAGCAGCCTCCGCAAAATGACAACAAGAAAAAAGTTATCATCGGTGTGATCGTTGTAGCCATCATCGCAGTTATCGTCGGCATTGCCGCCTTTTCTCTCGGCGGAAATGGCGAGCGCGCCACCGTGCCCGATGTCACGAACATGGCGCTCGGCGAAGCGAAGACCACACTCGAAGAAGCTGGCTTCAAGATCGGCGCCGAAACAGAAGTCTTTAGCTCAACGGTTGATTCGGGTCGCATAGTAAGCACCAACCCCCCTGGTGGGCAAGAGGCGGTCAAGGGCAGCCGTATCGATCTGAGCATTTCAAAGGGAACTGAACAGGTATCGGTCCCCGATCTTAAGGGACAAACTTCTGAAGAAGCGATGCGTACGCTTTCCTCCTATGGCCTCAACGGTCAAGAAGGCGAATCGACCTTCTCCGAGAACGTAAAGGAAGGCTGCGTGGCCAGCCAGGATCAGCCTGCAGGCTCATCGCTTAACAAGGGCGATACCGTTGTCTTCCATCTTTCGAAAGGTGCCGAGAATGTCTCGGTTCCCAATGTGGTAGGAGCAACGGTTTCGAACGCTGAAAACTCACTTAAGAACGCGGGCTTCAAAGTGAACACAAGCTATCGCTATAGCAGCAATACCCCCGAAGGACGCGTTATCTCGCAGGATCCTTCCGGAACCGCTCCTAAAGGTTCGACAGTTACCATCGCGATCTCCAATGGTCCCGAAGAAGCTCAAGTTCCTAATGTGGTCGGCGAATCCGAAGCAGATGCAACTTCTACCCTGAAGAACGCGGGCTTTGAAGTATCCGTGAAGCACATGGCAAGCGGTACCGTTGAAAAAGGCCTCGTCATCTCGCAAGATGTGCTCGGCAAAGCGAATAAGGGCAGTCGAGTGACCATCGTTGTTTCAACTGGTTCAGCCTAGGCCTGATTCTGCCCGAATAACTACAACGGACAGGGATGGGCCTCGATCGCAGAGGGCTTCATGCTAGAATGATTGAACCGTTATTCGCACGCCCCCGTAGCTCAGCGGATAGAGCGTCGGTTTCCTAAACCGTGCGTCGGAGGTTCAAGTCCTCTCGGGGGCGCCACAGTAACTTAAAGAATACGGCGGATGTCGTATTCTTTTTTATGTGTAGACAGATCTCAGGAGGAACTCAATGGCCGGAACGCCAACGAACACAACTGCAAACACGAACAAATGGAGCACACGCCAGCTCGTTACCATGGCGCTCATGACCGCCATTGGCGTACTGCTCTCATTCATCGAGTTCCCTCTGCTTCCTGGCGTAACCTGGCTCAAGTTCGATGCCTCGAACATGCCTGCCATGGTGGCTGGCTTCGCCTATGGTCCTGGTGGCGGTGTTGCGGTCGGTATCCTCACCGCTATCCTCCACGGCCTGCTCATGGCAGACTTCAGTGGTGCGGTCATGAACATCATCGTAGTGCTCTTCTACGTTTTGCCTGCCGCGCTCATCTACAAACGCATGCATACGTTCGCTGGCGCTATCATCGCGCTGGTCGTTGGCACGTTGCTGGCAGTTGTCGGCGCGGTGCTCGGCAATCTGGTCATCACGCCCGCATGGCTCGGCGTACCGCTCGATGCCGTGATCGCGATGATCGTGCCGATCCTCATTCCGTTCAACCTCTTGAAGGGCGCGCTCAATTCCGTCCTCACGCTCATCATCTACAAGTCGATCTCGAACCTGATTACGCCGAAGAAGGATCAGAAGAAAGGTCGCGCCTAGATGATCTCCTTCGAAGACGTCTCCTTCACCTACACGAACGAAAGCTATGTGCTCGAGGATCTTTCGGTAGAGATCCCGCAGGGCCAATTCGTGTGCGTGCTTGGTGCCAATGGCTCGGGCAAATCCACGTTTTCGAAATTGATCAACGCATTGCTACTGCCTGATAAAGGCAAGGTGAAGGTTGATGGGCTCATCACGTCCGATGCCCAAAATACATTCTCGATTCGCTCGAAGGCAGGCTCGGTATTCCAGAACCCCGATGATCAGATCGTAGCGAGCCTGGTCGAAAACGATGTGGCATTCGGCCCTGAGAACCTTGGCATCCCCAATCCAGAATTGCGCGAGCGCGTTGAAGCGGCACTTGCACAAGTTGGCTTGACCGGCTTCAAGAAGCGCGAGACCAACGCGCTTTCCGGCGGCCAAAAGCAACGTGTTGCGATCGCGGGCATCTTGGCCATGGAACCGCAGATCCTCATCTTCGATGAAGCCTCGGCCATGCTCGATCCGCGCGGCAGACGCGGGCTCATGCGCGTTTGCAAAGAGCTGCACGCACAAGGCATGACCATCATCATGATCACCCACTACATGGAAGAGGCCGCCGAAGCCGATCGCGTGCTCGTGCTGCGCGAAGGCAAGATCATGCTCGATGGCACACCCGAAGAGGTGCTCACACAAGATACCGAGCTGCGCAAGCTCAACCTCGACATCCCCTTTGCAACGCAACTCTCCCGTCTTTTGCAAGACAAAGGCATCGATATTCCCACCTTCGTCGATTGCGAACCTCTGAAGGAGGCGATATGGCTCTTGTATTCGAACACGTCAGCTACACCTACACGCCTCTAACGAAACGCCAGATCAAAGAAGGTCAAGAACCCCTTTGGGCATTGAACGATATATCCTTCGAAATCGCCGATGGTGAATTCTTGGCGATCGCTGGTCACACTGGATCAGGGAAATCCACGCTTGTGCTGCACCTAAACGGCGTGATCAACCCCACGCACGGTAAGGTGCTCTGGGACGGACAAGATCTTGCCGACAAGAAGACCGCTAACGAAGCCCGTGGCGACATCGGCGTTGTCTTCCAGTATCCCGAAAACCAGCTCTTCGCAGCAACCGTCTATGAAGACGTGGCGTTTGGTCCTCGCAATCTGGGTCTCGATGCAACAGAGGTCGAGCAGCGCGTGAAGGACGCGATCGAGCTAGTCGAACTTGACTATGAAACCTTCAAGGATCGTTCTCCCTTCGAGCTCTCCGGTGGTCAACAGCGTCGTGTCGCTTTTGCAGGCGTGCTCGCCATGCGTCCGACCACCCTCGTGCTCGACGAACCGGTGGCTGGCCTCGACCCTGCTTCACGCAATGAGTTTCTTGGCTTCATCGATCGCCTGCATAAACGCGGCATCACGCTCGTGATGGTATCCCACAACATGAACGATATCGCGCGCTTGGCCGACCGCATGCTCGTACTCGATCGAGGCGAGATCGCATTTTTGGGCACGCCTGAAGAGGTGTTCTCTCATCCTGTCGAGCTACGCGAGATTGGTCTTGGTGTCCCGCACGCTCAGCGCATGGCGAACGAACTGCGCGAGCTTGGCGTACCGCTCGAAGAAGGGCTCTACTCCCCCGAAACGCTAGCCGAGCATCTTGTCGCTCTCTTGGAAAGCAGGTAAGCCGTGAACCTGCAGACCATCTTCGGACGATACATCTCGCGCGATTCGGTCGTGCATCGCATGGATCCCCGTGCAAAGCTCCTGCTTTCGATCCTGTTCATGGTGGTCGTGTTTGCAGCGCAAAGCTACGTTGCGTTGGCAGTGGCCGCAGTATTCACCTTCGGCATGTTCTTCTTCGCGAAAATCTCAATCAAACAGGCCTTTGTGAGCATCGCGCCTCTCGCTATTCTGGTGGTATTCACCGGTCTGCTGAACATCTTCTTCGTGCAAGGCGGTCAGATCTATTTTCAATTCGGCATCATCTGCATAAGTGAACAAGGATTGAATCAATGCTTGTTCATTGTGATCCGCCTTACGCTCCTCTTGCTCGGCATGAGCCTGCTCACACTTTCAACCACCACACTCAATATCACCGACGGCTTTGAGGAGCTGCTGAAGCCTTTCAAACGTTTTGGCGTTCCTGCCCATGAACTTGCCACCATGATGGGTATCGCGCTGCGCTTCTTGCCGCAGTTCGCTACTGAACTTCAGACCATCTATCGCGCGCAGGTATCACGTGGCGCAAACTTCAAAACGAACGCACGTGGCACCTTCTCGATGATGGTGGCGCTCATCGTGCCTCTCTTCACAAGCGCATTTCGCCATGCAGAAACGCTCTCGCTCGGCATGGATGCTCGCTGCTACCATGGTGGCACCAACCGTACCTCACTCCATGAGCTTCGGTTTCAGAAATGCGATCTGGGTGGTCTTCTCTATTTAATATGCGGGCTTGCCTGCGTTATTCTAGTTAATATCGTCATGGGATATTTCGGACTGTAAGGAGCAACACATGGATGAAGTGATCGACTATTTAACCAACATTCCAGCCTGGTTCTTTGCAACCTGCGAAGGCGACCAGCCGCGTGTTCGCCCGTTCAGCTTCGCAGCTGAAGACGGCGGCAAGCTGTGGTTCTGCACTGCTACCAATAAAGATGTCTATGTTCAGCTGGAAGCGAACCCTAAATTCGAAGCATCGGGTTGGCATCCTGGACAGCCTTGGATCGTAGTAACGGGCGAAGCTGATTTGGAAGATACCGTGAGCGAAGCAACGCGCATCGCAGGCTATGAGCACATGACCGGCCTCGGCGAAACCTACGAGGGCCCCAACGATCCCCGCCTCACGTTCTTCTCTGTGAAGAACGGCATCGCGAAGATCGCTGACATCGATGGATCGGAACGTATCATCGAACTCTGATCCGCTCTCGAACAAACAATAACTGCTGAAGCAACTTGAAGGGCACTCTTTCCAAAGGGTGCCCTTCTTTGTCTCCCAAAACTGTCCAAGATGAAAGCGTAGTGAGTAATGCTAGAATGGATTCGCAGGTCAGAGGTTGCCATTTGCTACCAAAAACGCACGAAGACTTCGGAGGCAATCCGAAAGAAAACAACTGTTGACCTGGGACAACGCAAGAATAAAGTGGCGGAGAGCTGGGGATTCGAACCCCAGATACCCTTTTGGGGTATACTCGCTTAGCAGGCGAGCACCTTCGGCCTCTCGGTCAGCTCTCCACTTTTGCAGACAAGTTGAAATGATACCGCCAGAGCGGTGAACTTGCAAGGAGGACACCGGTGCAAAACCGTTCATACCTTCAAAGAAACCATCTTTTGCACATTGTGCTTGTTCTGGCATTTTGTCTTAGCGTTGGCTTCTGCCTTACCAGCAGCCCTACCGCTGCGTTTGCGAAATCCTACACGATGCCCGATGTGCAGATCGAAGCAAGTGCCGATAGCGCAGGCGACCTTTCCGTGAGCGAAGACCGCACGTTCGATTTTGATGGCAGCTTCACGGCAGTTTGGTGGAACTTCAACAATCTTCCCAGCGGAGCAGGAATCGAGATCGAAAGCGTCAAGGTGACCGCAGGTGGAAAGACGACCACGCTCCCCTCTGTTCCTTTCCAAACAAGTTGGCGAAGTGCTGGCGGGCCCAGCAAGGCGGCTTATTCATTTGACGGCGCCGAAGATGCCGTTTATGTGTTCTACAACTTCGACGATGAAGAAGCCACGGTCACCCTCAACTATCGTGTTCTGAATGCGGTTCAGATCTATAACGACACCGCCGAACTCTACTGGCAGTTCGTCGGCAAAGGCTGGGCAGAAGACTCCGACAACATCTCGCTTACCCTGAACATGCCCGTACCTGCAGGCAAGAAGATCGTGAAGGGCGAAACGATCTCTGCCTGGGGACATGGTCCGCTCGATGCAACGGTCGCGATCGACGATACTACTGGTCAGATCACCTGCGACGTTCCTCATCTGAGCGCCGGCAGTTATGCTGAAATCCGTGTTGCCTGCGATCCAGGATGGTTCAGCGGCGTCACCCAAAAAGACCCGAATGCGCACTTTGACATAGCGCGCCTTGATACCATCAAAAGCGAAGAACAATCCTTTGCTGACCAGGCGAACCAACAACGCATCACCATGCTCATCTCGCTCATCGCGATCGTGGTTGCCTGCCTTGCAATTTGCATCTGGGCGCTCTGGTCGTTCAATCGCTATGGCAAGGAGCTCAAACCTACCTTCACCGAAAAATACTGGCGCGATGTTCCTGTTAAAGGCGAACATCCCGCTGTTGTTGGCCGCATCATGCGCTTCGACAAGCCTGAAAACAGCGATCTTACCGTCACGCTGCTCAACCTGGTGAACCTCGGTGCAGTGCTCATCAATAAAGCGAGCTACGAGAAGGATGGCTTGCTCGGTAGCAAAACAGTGGAGGATTACTATCTCTCACGGGCACCTGGCTATGAGTCGAAGATCACCAAGGAGATCGATCGCCTCGCCTTCAACTTCCTCTTCGACACGATCGGCGAAGGTGCAGAGTCGGTATGGCTCTCATCCATCAATGAATACGCGAAGAAGAACCCCTCCACCTTCAGCGACAAGCTTGCCGATTGGCAGGGTGAAGTGACCGCGCGTACGATCAACGGACAGTACTTCGAGCCCTATTCCAAGGCGAAGCGCGCCACCATGACCGCTGTTGGCATCGCAGCATTCGTGATCGTCATACTCATCTCGATGTTCTTCGATAACTTCCTCATGGTAATTCCTGGTGTTATCACGATGGTCTTCTTGCTCATCATCAGCCGTTTCATGGAACGTCGCACCCAAAAAGGTGCCGACGCTTATGCCAAGTGCGAGGCGCTCAAACGTTGGCTGAAGGATTTCTCACGCCTGAAGGAACGCCCTGTCCTCGACATTAAGGTATGGGGTGAATTCCTCGTTTATGCTTACCTCTTCGGCATCGCTGATGAGGTGATCGACGAACTGCGTGACAGCGTGCCTGAGATGTTCACCGAAGATGCCACACTTGCCGCTTCAAGCTACTATGTGCCCTGGTGGTACATCTACTCGACCCACTCGATGACGAATGGCATGCCAAGCTTCGCCAACAGCTTCGCAAGCTCGATCAACCAATCGGTTGCAGCGGTTCAATCGGCTGCATCGGGCAACTTCTCAAGCGGCGGTGGCTTCGGCGGCGGATTCTCCGGTGGTGGAGGCGGCGGCTTCGGCGGCGGTGGCGGTGCCCGATGACAAACTACCCGGTCGTTCGACATCTTTCAGTATGCAGCCTGCAAGTTCGGATCTCGCGGCCACCACTGTTTACCCGCTGTTTATCGTTTGAACCTATCTGCGTGCTATAGTTGATACGAACGAACACAACAGCAGTCTACGAAGAAAAGGAATCGCAATGGATCAGACAAGCTGCATCACCCTTATCGGAATGCCTGGCGCAGGAAAATCGACGCTCGGTGTCGTGCTCGCGAAGATCATGAACTACAACTTCATCGATGCCGACTTGCTCATCCAGAACCAGAGCGATAAGACCTTACAGAAGATCATCGATGCTCTTGGCCCTGAAGGTTTCATCGAGGTTGAAAACGAGGTTTTGAGCACCCTTGAAGCGCAGCGAAGCGTTATCGCTACGGGCGGTTCTGCAGTCTATTCCGATGGCGCCATGACCCATCTTGCCACCCTTGGTCCCGTAGTTTACCTGCGTGTTTCTTACGACGAACTGAAGAATCGCTTAGGCGGCCTGCATGAACGCGGCGTTGTCATGAAAAGCGGCACGGGCTCGCTGTTCGATCTCTACGAAGAGCGTACGCCGCTGTATGAGAAATACGCCGACATCGTGCTTGATATCGATGGGCTCTCCGTACGCGACGCAGCCCACAAGCTCACGGATATGCTTTCTTTGGTTTAACGCAAATGCCGCCTATTCTGTATAGACTTAGTCTAAAATTTCATATACGACTAAATTCTAATGATTGAGGTGGCTAAAGCTATGCAGCACTCCGGACGCATCAGCGGAGCAACGAAACTGATCGGGCTGATCGGAAGCCCCGTACAAAATTCAGGTTCACCCAAGATTCACAACGCTGTGTTCGAGCATCTTGGGCTTGACTATGCCTATATCGCCTTTGATGTAGACAATGATCGTCTGGAGGACACCGTGCGCGGCATGGCCGCCATGGGCTTTCTCGGCTATAACGTGACCACGCCCTGTAAGACCTTCGTTCTGCCCTTTCTCGACGAAGTCTCTGAAGCTGCCGAGATCATGGGCGCGGTGAACACCGTCGTCATCCAGGACGGACGCTCCCTTGGCGACAACGCCGATGGCGCTGCATTCATGCGCAATCTAGTGCTCAATGGCGTGGACATCCGCGGAAAGAAGATCACGGTCATGGGAGCAGGCGGAGCAGGATCTGCACTCGTTACCCAAGCAGCGCTCGATGGCGTAGCCGAGATTGATATCTTCAATAGGAAAGATGAATTCTTCACTGGTGCCGAGGAGCTGATCGAGCGTCTCAAGGACCACTCCCCCTGCAAGGTGGTACTCTACGATTTGGAAGACGAAGAGCAATTGCGCACTTCTATTGACGATTCCATGCTGCTCGTCAATGCAACCAGCGTAGGTACGCCTGAAGTTCCTGGCTGTCTGGTTTCCCAAGACATGCTCCACAAAGACTTGATCATGGCAGACGTGGTATACGTGCCGCGTGACACCCAATTCGTAGAACTAGGGCATGCCAACGGAAACAAGGTCATCGATGGATCGGGCATGTTTATGCAACAAGCCGCTATCGGCGAACGCCTATGGATCGGACGTGAAATGCCCCTTGATTATGTGAAGGACACGTTCTTCCCCACCACGCAAAACCCGCTGATCGACCTGTTGAAATCATAAAGAAGCCTCGAGCGATACATCGCTCCTCGCCAATAAGAAAGGTCACACGAAAAATACGTGTGACCTAAGAAAACAGTGGCGGAGGAAGTAGGATTCGAACCCACGGTACCTCTCGGTACAACGGTTTTCAAGACCGCCGCTTTCAACCGCTCAGCCATTCCTCCGTATGCAAAACTGCGACCACTAGGATAGCACATAATAATGGAAATATCCCAAACTAACGACCAAGACTACATGCGCCTCGCACTCACTGAAGCTCGTCTTGCTGAAGAAGCAGGTGAAGTACCGATCGGGGCGGTCGTGGTATGCAACGGCGAAGTAATCGCTCGCGCCCACAACACACGCGAGACCGATCGCAATCCTGCAGGGCACGCAGAGTTCAGCGCTTTGCTTGCTGCCGCAAAAGCACTCGATGCCTGGCGCCTCTCCGACTGCACGGTCTATGTAACGCTCGAACCGTGCATCATGTGCGCAGGGCTCATGCATCAAGCACGTATTGCACGCTGCGTCTATGGTGCTGCCGACCCGAAGGCCGGCGCGCTCGGCAGTCTCTACGAGATACATCGCGACACGCGTCTTAATCACACGTTCACCGTTGAAGCTGGCGTACTTGAAGATGAATGCGCTAGCATACTTAAAGCGTTCTTTGCTGCCAAGCGAGCACAGAACAAGCAGAAGAAGAAAGAAATTTGCTCATGAATTACGTAAAGCTCATCGCTCCTGCAAAGATCAACCTGGTGCTTGCCGTCGGCGAAAAACTGCCTGACGGCTACCATGAAGCGCACACGATCTTGCAGGCGCTCGCTCTTCACGACACACTTGAGATCCGCTCGTTTCCTGCCGAGCCTGGCGCAGGCCTGAGCATCACGCTCAAGTGCGAGAGCAGCAATATGATCGATCAGCTCACGATCGACCAAGAGGACAACATCGTCTACAAAGCTGCCGTAGAACTCGCTAGCGCACTCGGTCGCGCAGAAGACGAGGAGATCCATATCTACTTGGCGAAGCAGATCCCCTTCGAGGCTGGTCTGGGCGGTGGGTCTTCCGATGCCGCAGCAACGCTTAAAGGTCTTTCCGCGCTTTGGGGCGTTGACCCACTCGACCCGGCAGTGATCGAAGTTGCCGCGAAACTTGGTGCTGATGTGCCCTTCTTCCTCTATGGCGGCTGCGCCTACTTAGATGGCAAAGGTGATCATTTCGTGCATGCGCTCGAACCGCGCAAAGGCTTCCTGGTGCTCATCCGTCCTGAAGGCAGCGGCGTTTCATCGAAAGAAGCCTATGAACGCTTCGACGAAGCGCCAGAATACCCTACCCCCGAATTCATCCAGGAAGTTGCTGGTTGCATGCAAGCGAGCGAAATTACCCCTTGGAACAACCTCACTTCCGCATCGCTTAGCTTGAAACCGGAGCTGCAAGAAGTCTTCGATCTCATCGAAGGATCGGCTAAGGCGAACGCACAGGTGCTCTGTGGAAGCGGGTCGGCCGTGGCGGCATTGTGCGACTCCTACGAAGACGCTTGTGCGCTCTCAACCGAAGCACGCAAGCACGGATTCTACAGTCGCGTTACATCTTTCGCTTCAGTGGGTGCTGAAGTGTTAAAACAGTACTAGCAAGCGTGTTCTGAATAGAACCTACCAAAAGGAGTTCTTATGATCGCTTTGATCGTTGTGCTTATCGTCATCGCCATTTTGGTGATCGCCGTAATTGTTCTCTACAACAACCTCGTACAGTTACGCAACCGTGTTGACAATGCTTGGTCTCAGATCGATGTGCAGCTGCAACGCCGTTTGGACCTGATCCCCAATCTTGTCGAGACCGTGAAGGGATACGCTTCGCATGAACGCGGCACCTTCGAAGCGGTAACACAGGCGCGCAATGCAGTTATGGCAGCTCCCACACCCGAAGCGAAGATGGAAGCAGACAACGTGCTCACTGGCACGCTGAAGAGCCTTTTCGCGGTTGCGGAGGCCTACCCCGACCTGAAGGCGAACACCAACTTCCAGCAACTCCAAGCTGAACTCACCAACACCGAAGACAAGATCAGCTACATGCGTCAGAGCTACAACGATACGGTGCTCAATTACAACAACGCCATCCAGACCTTCCCGGGCAATATCATTGCGGGCATGTTCCACTTCACGAAGCGCGACGGCTTCGATGCGAATGCAGCAGCCGCAGGCGCTCCCGTGGTGTCATTCGGACAAGGCAATGCCGAAGGAACCCCCTCGGTGAACTTCTCAACTGCACCCACAGATCCTCCGCAAGCCCCCAGCCTCGATTCCAAGGAATAAGGTTATAGCAGTTCGGAGGCTTCGAGCCACTCTTCTTCGAGATCACCTAAATCCTTTTGGAGTTGAGCGATGCGCTCCTGAATCTCACCGAGGGCAACGTAATCGCTCGGATCTGCTTGCGCTTGTTCGTCTTGAGCTTGAGCGATCTTCCCTTCAAGGGTTTGCATGCGGCGTTCGAGTGAGTTCACCCGCTTGCGCACTTCGCGCAACTCCCCACCACTCAGCTTCGGGACCGCGCTCACCTGAGCGCTTTCTGCCTGAACCTCTCCCTCAACCGTAGGGGCGGCATCTTCGCTCACCCCGAAACGCTTACGCCCTCGCTTGGCGCGCGCCGCTTCTAACTGTTCGAGGTATTCCTCTGCCCCGCGCGGCACATGCCGCAACGTCCCATCGATCAGGGCAAATTGATGATCTGTCACGCGCTCCATCATGTAGCGATCGTGCGTCACCATGATCAAAGTGCCAGGCCAGGAATCGAGCAGATTCTCCATAGCAACGAGCATATCGATGTCCATGTCATTGCTCGGCTCGTCGAGGATAAGAACGTTGGGTGCATCGAGCAAGATGAGCATGAGCTGCATCCTGCGCTTCTGTCCACCCGAAAGGGCTTTCACCTGGGTGTTGAGATACGCCTTCTCGAATCCTAACTGCTCGAGCAGCGCCGCAGGAGAAACGATCTTCCCGTCGATCTCATAATGTGATTGATAGCGCGTGAGCACTTCGCGCACGAGCGAATCACCCAATTCTTCAAGCTCGCTCAAAGCCTGGCTCAAAAAGGCGATCTTAACGGTCTTCCCCACTTCGATCTTTCCTCGCGAAGGCTTGAGGTGTTGCTGCAGAACCTCGAGCAAGGTCGACTTGCCAGCGCCGTTTTCGCCAAGTACGCCATAGCGATCCCCCGGCCCGATAAGCCAGGTTATATCACGTAATACCGGCTCAGCCTTCCCGTCAAATCCAAACGTCACATCCGTGAGCTCGATGCATTTTTTTCCCAAACGCGAAATGGCAGCACGTTTCAGTTCAACGCTGTTACGAATAGGAGGCTCCTGCGCGATAAGTTCGCGCGCGGCTTCGACATGAAACTTCGGTTTGGTCGAACGCGCCCGCGCTCCACGCGAAAGCCAGGCGAGCTCACGACGCGCCAAATTACGTCGCTTGCGTTCGGTCTGCTCGATGATCCGATCACGCTCAACGCGCTGCTGCACGTACGCCGAATAGCCACCCTCGAAGCCTTCAACGATGCCATCATGCACTTCCCACATTGAAGTACACACCTCATCTAGAAACCAGCGATCATGCGTGACCACCACAAGCGCCCCTTGCTTCTTCGAAAAGCGCTGGCGCAAATGCTCGGCAAGCCAGTGAATGCCTTCGATGTCGAGGTGGTTGGTAGGCTCATCAAGTAAGACGATATCCACATCAGCAATGAGCACGCGGGCAAGATCGACACGCCTGCGCTGACCACCCGAAAGCGCACCAATACGTGCGTTCGGATCAAGATCACCTACCAAGTTATCGAGGATTTCGCGCACACGAGCATCGGATGCCCACACATATTCGGGCGTGTCACCCAAGATGCTTGCCAGCACCGTTGCATTATCGTCAAGAGCATCTTTTTGAGCAAGCGTAGCAACACGCACACCACGCGTGCGCAGAACACGCCCTTCATCAGGCTCGATCGTGCCATCAAAGAGCCGTAATAACGACGATTTCCCGTCACCGTTCTTGCCGACCACACCGATCGCATCGCCATCATCGATGCCCAGCGAAAGAGATGAGAAGATCGTTTTTGTGGGGTATTCAAGATGAACGTTCTCGCAACCTAAAAGAAATGCCATAGTGCTCCTTGCGTTTTACTACAACCATCATAAAGCATCCGAATATAAAAAGGCTGCCCCCGAAGAGGCAGCCGATCAAACAATCCGCGTCTTGCGATCTACTTTATAACAAGAATCGGAATGGTAGATTCGCGCAGCACCGCATAGCTGACCGAGCCGATAACACCACGAATCGCACCAAGACCACGTGAGCCCATCACGATAAGATCGGCTTCGATCTCCTTTGCAAACTCGATGATATCGTCTGCTGGCGTATAACCAGGAATGACATCGATCGTGACTTGATCTTCAACGCCCTCGATCGCAACGCCTAAACCTGCTTTCACCTTTTCAGACTCTTCAGCGATCGTACGGTTGTAAAGATCCATAACGTCCTCAACGGAAAGCAGATACTGCTCAGGATCGAATGAAGAGTTATTGAAGCTTGCAGGAAGTTGTGCATTGGGATGCGTGGTAACGAACACTACATGGATGCGAACCTCAGGATCGGCAAGTGCGAAATCGCGCGCTTTCATGACCGCATCGACTGCATGATCTGATCCATCATAGGCAACGACTATATTATTGAACACCATCTTGGCTACCCTTTTCTTTCTCTAGAACCCACTGACAGGCCAGCTGGTTCAAACCCCTACCCTAAGCCCGTTTCATCATGTGAAGTAGGCATGAATCAAGTCTAACATTCTTCAATGGAATTGCTCGATATTTAGCAATTCTGCAACTTTGCCGCTACTTTTTCCGCAGAAGAATATTTTGTGCGCTTATGCGTTTGTTACAAAAACATGTTCACGTGTTTCTGCTAGTATCATTCTATGAACTGGGCAAACGAATCGAGGAAGTGCCATGCGTCCTAAAAACAAGACCATTTCAGCCCAAGATACTCACGCACAAGTTTCGCGTGAAAAACTGCTCGATGCTGCGATCTCACTCGTCAATGAATCGGGCATGAGCTCGCTCACGATTCGCAACATTTGCGACAAAGCGGGCATTTCTACGGGCAGCTTCTACAATCTCTTCGAAGGCAAGGACGATCTTGTTTCCTACTACCTTCGTGATGTATTCATCGCCTACAAGCAGAAAGCGGAAGAAGAGGCCTCAGGGCGTACTGCGCTTGAGAAGATCATCCTCATCTATCGCTTCTATATCGATTGCATCCTTGAAACGGGACTCGAATTCGTCACTGGCCTCTATTCAGCCATGACCAACCCTGTGTTCAACTTCCTTGAACGCGATGCCGATGAGGAAGTAGTGCTCGATCGTTGCCGCCAGTATCTCGAAGAAGGCATTGAAGCCGGCGAAGTAAAAGCCGATATCAACATGAATGAAGCCCTCATGCGTATCGCGATCATCATCACGGGCAACATCTACTATTGGTGCGTTTTCGACGGACGAGTCGATCTTGCCTACCAAGCCGATTCGATGCTGCAAAACTATCTGTGCACCCTCTCTACCGATCCCAACTGCACCTTCGATGTCCCTACTATCCCCCACGACACGAACGCCCTCATCTAAGGTGACGAACGACCGGGTAGTTTGTCATCCGGCATCTTTCAGTTACTGCTGCCCTCAGGCGTAAGCCCCTTGTGGTAACGACGCGGAGAACCTCATGGCTTGCATCGGACATGCTCGATCAGCGGAGAGGGCGAGGCAACGAGGTGACTCTTTGCCGACTAAATTCATTTTTAATAAAACCCGAGCAAAGCAGCGACGCATGAGTGAATCAGCATAAGCTGATTCGCGAACAGGGAAGCGGGGAACCTCGTGTCTTGCCCTCTCCACTGATCGAGTTGATGACGAACGAAAAAGATAATGAACGACCGAGTAGTTTGTCATCTTGCAATGAAAGAAAAAGGCTCTCCCCGCAACGGGAAGAGCCTTTTTAGCTGGTACGAATTCGAGAACCAGATTAGACGTACTGATCCTCTTTTTCTTTCGCCGCGAGCTGCACCTTGCACCAGCGCAACTTACGGGTCAAGACCGAACGCGAGATCACGCTTTCCTCAGAGAGGTTCGCGATGCGCTCTTCAAGCGCTGGGATCTCTTTATTGAGCTTCTCAACATTGATGCGGTTGAGAGCTCGGGTCTTGTCGCAGAGAACGATAACGCGCTCACCGAGAACCTGAACATAACCACCCATGATGGCAGCGCTCAGAGTGGTTCCGCCCTCTTGCTTGGTACGAGCCCAAATAACGCCGTCCTTCAAAGCGGAGACGAAAGGCTCGTGGTTAGCCATGATACCCAGTTCACCTTCGGAGCCGGGAACCATGACCGAGTAGAGAGAGCCGGAATAGAGCACCTGGTTCTTTGCTACAACATCACAGATAATTTCGGACATGATTACTCCTCGTTCTTGAGCTGCTCGTAAGCCGCATAAACGTCTTCGATGCCGCCCTTCATACGGAAGCACTGCTCAGGAATCTCGTCGCAGTTGCCCTTCAAGATCTCGTCGAAGGAACGAATGGTGTCCTCCAACTTGACGTAGGAACCGTCCTGGCCGGTGAACTGCTTTGCAACATGGAAGTTCTGACCAAGGAACTGCTGAACCTTACGTGCGCGATTAACGATGATCTTCTGCTCTTCAGAAAGCTCGTCCATACCGAGAATCGCGATGATGTCCTGAAGGTCTTTGTACTGCTGCAGGATCTCCTGAACGCCAACCGCGACGCGATAGTGCTCTTCACCAACGATGTCGGGATCGAGCGCGCGAGAGGTGGACTCCAGTGGGTCAACAGCAGGGTAAATACCAAGCTCAGAGATCGCACGAGAAAGAACGGTCTTAGCATCCAAGTGGGTGAACGTGGTTGCCGGAGCCGGGTCGGTAAGGTCGTCAGCAGGAACATAGACTGCCTGCACCGACGTAATCGAACCGGTCTTGGTAGAGGTAATACGCTCCTGAAGTTCGCCCATTTCCGTTGCCAGCGTGGGCTGGTAACCTACTGCAGAAGGCATACGGCCGAGCAGTGCGGACACCTCAGAACCTGCCTGGGTGAAACGGAAGATGTTGTCGACGAACAACAGAACGTCCTGACCCTGATCACGGAAGTATTCCGCTTCGGTAAGGCCAGCAAGACCAACGCGAAGACGTGCTCCAGGAGGCTCGTTCATCTGGCCATAGACCAAGCAGGTCTTGTTGATAACGCCAGAATCGCTCATCTCGAGGAACAGGTCGGTTCCCTCACGGGTACGCTCGCCTACACCGGTGAATACCGAAGTACCACCATGCTCCTGAGCGAGGTTGTTGATGAGTTCCTGAATGATAACGGTCTTACCAACACCAGCGCCGCCGAACAGACCCGTCTTGCCACCCTTGATGAAGGGCTCGATCAGGTCGATCGACTTGATGCCGGTCTCAAAGATCTCGGTAGTAGTGGTGAGCTCGTCATAAGCAGGTGCCGGACGATGGATCGGCATCCACTCTTTGATGTCGGGCATGGGCTTGCCGTCAACTGGCTCGCCTACCACATTCCAAATACGACCCAGGGTCTCAGGACCAACAGGCATCATCATGGGAGCGCCTGTATCCTGAACTTCAAGGCCGCGCGTTAAGCCGTCGGTTGACGACATTGCAACTGCACGAACCAAATCGCCAGGGAGGTGCATCTGGACCTCCATGACCAACTTGATGTGACCGATAGGGGTGTCGGCGTCGATGCGAAGTGCGTTATAGATCGCGGGCATTTCGCTCGGAGCGAACTCAACATCAACAACAGGACCGACGACACGGACGATATGTCCGATACCACCCTTGGCTGCAGGTGCATTATTTGTTTCTTCAGCCATTAGTCCTCCAAAGCTTCGGCGCCACCGACGATCTCGTTGAGCTCTGTGGTGATTGCGCCTTGACGTACACGGTTATAAACACGATTGAGGGTCTCAATCATATCGTTGGCGTTATCCGTCGCATTCTTCATAGCGTTACGACGAGCAGCCTGTTCAGCTGCAGCCGAGTCGATCAGTACATAGAACAGGTAGCCTGCCATGTACTCAGGGAGAAGCTGATCGAGAACTTCAACTTCGCCTGGTTCATACTCGAACGAACCCTGAATATCAGCATCGTCTTGATCGGTCTCGGTGATAGCGCCGTAGTTGAATACAGCGCCTTCCGGCCTGAACGATGCCAGATTGATCGGGAGCAAGACCTCTTCGATCAACTGCTGCTCCGCAGCGTTCTTCGAGTGGTTGTACAGAACAAACACTTCGTCGAGTTCGCCAGCGGTGTACTTCTCGATGCAGTAGTCGGTCAAAGTGTCAGATTCCTCTACGCGAGGATCTGCCGAAAGGTCCCTGAAGGCAAGAACGGTATCGGCATTGCGATATTTGAAGTAGGCGATAGCCTTCTTACCGCAAGCAGCGACCGTGACGTTCTTACCCTCTGCCTTGCATTCCTTCATGATCTTATCGGCACGGCGCAGAACGCTGGAGTTGAAGCCGCCAGCCAAACCACGATCAGAAGTGACCACGATAAGAAGCGTGTTCTTGATCTCGTCGTGAGGCTTGGTGAGCTTCGCATTCGTCTCTCCCAGAAGCGACAGGTTAGAGAGCAACTCGTACATCGCATTACGATAAGGGGTTGCATGCTCTACGCGCTCCATGGAATGGCGAATCTTTGCAGCTGCGACCATTTGCATGGTACGCGTGATCTGCTTCGTCGATTCGACGGAATTGATGCGCCTTTCAATGTCGTGAAGGTTTGCCATGAGTGCCTTCCTTTACGCGATGAACTGAAGCTTGAACGCTTCGATCGCTTCGTGGAGTTTGGCCTCAGATTCGTCAGTGAATTTCTTCTCGTCACGAACCATGGCAACCACTTCACCGTAGTTGATACGCAGGTAGTCGAGCATTTCCGTACGGAAGCGAACAATGCTCTCAACAGGCAGGCTATCAAGGAAGCCTTGGTTGCCAGCCCAGATCGCGATTGCCTGCTCTTCGACCGGCATCGGCATGAAACGACCCTGCTTCAGAAGCTCAGTCATGGCTGCACCACGGGTGAGCTGCTGCTGAGTTGCCTTGTCAAGGTCGGAACCGAACTGGGTGAACGCCTGAAGCTCACGGAATGCTGCAAGGTCAAGACGCAGCGTACCAGCAACAGACTTCATCGACTTGACCTGAGCTGAACCACCAACGCGGGATACGGAGATACCAACATTGATAGCAGGGCGCTGACCCTGGAAGAACAGGTCGGTCTGCAGGAAGATCTGACCATCCGTAATAGAGATAACGTTGGTCGGGATGTAGGCAGAAACGTCGCCAGCCTGCGTCTCGATGATCGGCAGTGCGGTGAGTGAACCTGCACCGTTCTCATCAGAGAGCTTGACCGCGCGTTCGAGCAGACGTGAATGCAGATAGAAGATGTCGCCCGGGAAAGCCTCGCGTCCGGGAGGACGACGAAGGGTCAGAGACATCTGACGATAAGCAACTGCCTGCTTCGTGAGGTCGTCATATACGCAAAGGACATGGCCGCCAGGATTCTCAGCGCTCGCCGGCTTGCCGTCTTTGCCGTTGTACATGAAGTATTCACCGATAGCAGCGCCTGCCATAGGAGCAAGGTACTGCAGCGGAGCAGCATCAGCTGCCGTAGCGGCAACGATGATGGTCTTGTCGAGTGCGCCGTGCTTTTCGAGTGCTTCTGCAACGTTAGCAACAGTGGATGCCTTCTGACCAACCGCAACGTAAACGCAGATCATATCGTCGTTACGCTGGTTGATGATCGCATCGAGCGCGATGGACGTCTTACCAGTCTGGCGGTCGCCAATGATAAGCTCACGCTGACCACGTCCGATCGGAATCATCGAGTCGATCGCGATGATACCGGTCTGCATCGGCTCTTCAACGGGCTGACGCTCGTGAACGCCAGGTGCCTTGAATTCAACCGGGCGATAACCTTCAGCCTCGATCGGGCCTTTGCCGTCGATAGGCATACCGAGAGGATTCACAACACGACCGAGCATTGCGTGACCGGAAGGAACCTCCAAAATCTTACCAGTGGTGCGCACCTGGTCATTTTCCTTGATTGCCGTGAGGTCACCAAGGAGAACAGCGCCAACCTCTTCTTCTTCGAGGTTCTGAGCTAAGCCATAGACGATACGGCCGTCTTCTGCGATGAACTCGAGAAGTTCGCCTGCCATGGCACCCTTAAGACCGTCGATGCGAGCAATACCGTCGCCAATTTGGACGACGACACCGGTTTCGCGAGACTCGACACTGGTATTGATAGCATCAAGCTGCTTGCGCAACGCTTCATCGATGGACTGTGCGGTGATTTCAGTCACTAGCATTCACCTCCATCTGTCTTTTCTTTCATCACGATGCGCGCTTGATCGAACTGCGAGCGAAGGCTTGCGTCGATATAGTTGCCCATCGTGGACATGACGATACCACCCAGGATAGAAGGATCTTTATGCTCGACGAGCACACAATCTCTTCCCAGGTCGTTCTTAATCTTGTTCTTAATTACAGTTCGCAAGTTGTCATCAAGATCAACAACCGTCGTTACATCAACAACATTGAAATCGAGCTTGGAAACGATCAGGTTCTCGTAGTCTGCATAGACGCGACGAAGCTTTTCAACATCGCCACGAGAAGCCATGACGCCCAACAGTTCAACCAGAATGGGGTTGTAACCCTCGAAGACGTTGCGCGCGATTTCCTTGCGCTGTTCAGGGGTGTACACCTCGTCGTCCAACGAGAGACGAAGCTTGATGTTGGTGGACATGAATTCCAAGATCTGGATCAATTGGTTGCGAACCTCAACGACAGCATCTCGCCCGCCCATGTTATGAGCGCCCTCGAGTGCAGCGTTAGCATAGGCTGCAATAATTTCATTGATGACGTGACGATTAGGCATTTAGACTACCTGCCTCTTTCACGTAGCGCTCGATGAGCTTGCGATGCTCTTCGTCGCTGAAATCTTCGCCGATCACACGCGTAGCAATGTCAACGGAAAGGTCGACGACCGAACCCTTGAGTTCAGAGATCGCCGATTGCTTTTCAGCCTCGATAGCGACTTTAGCCTTTGCAACGATAGCAGCAGCCTCTTCTTGAGCCTTCTGCTTCGCCTCGGACTCCATCGCATCACAGGATTGACGAGCATTATTGAGCATTTGCTGAGCCTGGGCTTTAGCGCCTTCAAGCTGTTCGCGATATTCTGCCAGCAAACGTTCGCTTTCCTGGCGAGCCTCTTCAGACTTCTCCAGGGAATTCTTGATGGTGTCTTCGCGCTTCTTCAGCATGCCGTCGAACAGCGGCCAGCCGAACTTGGCGAGGATGATCCACAAGATGATGAAGGCGACGAGCATCGGGATGAATTCATCCATGTGTGGAAGAATCGCACCGATTCCTTGTCCTTCTTCAGCAGCGAATGCAGGCAGGGGGCAAAATGCAGCCACACCAAGCAATGCGACAACGCCGATCGCCAGGTAGTGTACATATTTGCTTACAGTTGCTTTCAATTCGCTTGCCTCCTTCTTGTCTATCGGAAATTACGTAACCGCTAAGGTACTTCTAACCGATGAAGAAGAGAACCAAGCCGAGCAGTGCCAATGCCTCAGACATAGCAGCACCGATGAAGAAGTAGCCCATGAGCTGACCCTTCATTTCAGGCTGACGAGCTGCAGAGACGCACAAACCGTAGGTAGCGATGCCAATACCGATACCAGGACCGATAGCTGCAAGGCCATAGCCTACAACCTTGAGTGCTGCGAGCACAATAGTCAATTCCACGATTACCTCCTTTTTTGAATGAAGACCTATTTCTTCATTCATGTCTAATTAACCCAGCTGAAAAATCTTTTTCGTACCAGCTGAACTACCAAGATCGTTTCACCCGTTAGCTCGACGCGCGCTTTAGAACCAAGTTCAACGGGCAAGGATCGCATGACCCCCAAAGCGCGGCTGCCTTGCGGCCTAGTGAGGATGGATGGCCATACCTATGTAGGACGACGACAGGATCGTGAAAACGTATGCCTGCAAGAACGCAACCAGCGTCTCGAGCGCATACATGAAGAAGAGCAGGAAGAACCAGGCAATAGCTGGAATACCAACGACCAGATCCATGCTGAAGATAGCGGTTTGCAGGAAGATGGTGGTTGCCAGTGAGAAAACGGCAAGGATCATATGACCTGCCAGCATATTGCCATAAAGACGGACGGCCAACGTAAGAACGCGAATGACCATCGAAACGAACTCTAAGAACCAGATGACCGGAATCATGGGGCCCGGAACGCCATGCGGCGCGAAGCTCTTCATGTACTTGAAGAAACCGAGCTGCTTGAATCCGTAGAAGTTGAAGTAAATAAAGGAAACAAGTGCGAGCGCCCACGTGATGGAGATGGTGCCCGTTGCGGCTTTCGCACCGGGGATAAGGCCGATCACGTTAGCGAACAAGATGAAGAAGAACAACGTGGCCAGGAAGGGAATGTGCTTCTTGTAGCCTTCGCCGATAACATCTGCACCAACGCTGTTGGAGATGAAGTCGTAGCCATATTCGAGAATAGCCGTGAACTTCTTGTGCGGAATGAACTCCAGCTTACGTGCGCCGATGAGCACTGCCAGCAGCACCAATGCGAGAGCGATGAACATATACAGCGTGTACTGCGAGATGTTCCATCCGCCAATGGAAAAGAGCGTCGTCGATTCGAAGTTGGCATATAAGCCTTGCGCCTCCGCGACGAATTTCTCCAATGCTTCACCCATTGAGATTCCTTACCTTTCCGTACTTATTTCTTAACGCGCTTTTTAGCTAGCACGTTTTTGTACACGACATAGATCGAAGTGACCACCACGAGCGTTAGGATCTCGGCGACCGCGAACGGAAGGACCATTTCGCGCGCAACGACCGCACAGATAATAAGTGCGACCGCCACCACGATGAGCGAGACGAAGAATCCGCCCAAACCGTAGAGACCAGCGCTCAAAGGGGAGGTAGAAGTAGATTTGCGGGAGAGACGAAGCGCAATGAAAAGCGGAATGAAACCGGCAATACCGGCGAGGATTCCTAATGCGATTGCTGCTGCCATCAGACCAACTTTCAAATCTGCAGAAACTACACACTTCTCAGCCTTTTGAAGCATAAACCAACCCTAAACGGCTCAGGTATGAGTTCCGATAAGATGCTCGATTCTGGGGTAAGTGGTGAAATGAATGCGTTCAGATTATTCTGGGTCGAATACGCGCAGCGTGATGCCCGATTCTTCGAGGAGCTCCATGGCAAGTTCATCGGGATAAGGGTTCTTGTAAACAATCTCTTTGATGCCCGCATTGATGAGCATTTTGGCGCACACGACGCACGGTTGCGTGTTTATGTAGATCGAAGAACCTTCGATGTTGATGCCATAGCGCGCAGCTTGCAGAAGCGCATTTTGTTCGGCGTGGAGTCCGCGGCAGATCTCGTGGCGCTGCCCTGAAGGCACACCGAGCTGTTGGCGCAAGCACCCCGTTTCGGCGCAATGGCGAAGACCGGTGGGCACTCCGTTATAGCCCGTGGCAAGGATGCGACGATCCTTCACGACGACCGCCCCTACCGCACGGCGCAAGCACGTAGTGCGTGTTGCCACCTCTTCGGCGAGCTTCATGAAGTACTCATCCCAGGAAGGACGCGTGTCAACGAATGCACCTGGTGCTTGTTGTGGGTTTGTCGTCTCTTCCATAGATGCTCCTTCATCGTTGCCTTGCTTCAAGTATAAACAAGCATGCAAGCGCTGTGGTCCAAACGATCGAACCCGTGCACCTTTTTTCCTGAACTATATAAAAGATTTGCGGAAGCTGCGCGCGAACAGGCAAGCTTAAGCATTGAGCGCGTTGAAGATGCGATCTCCCGCATCGCCCAATCCGGGGACGATGTAGGCATCTTCATTCATGCCTTCATCGAGCGCTGCCGTGATGATGCGGATAGCGGGATCGAACTCGAATGCCCGCTGTATCCCTTCAGGAGCAGCCACGATGACCACGCATGTGACATCCTTCGCGCCACGCTCGCGCACTGCTTGGATGGCAGCAACGAGCGAACCGCCCGTGGCGAGCATAGGGTCGACAAGAAGGACGGGGCGCTCGGCGACCGAAGCGGGGATGTTCGCATAATACAGATAGGGTTCGTGGGTCGCTTCATCGCGCTTCATCCCGAGGTGCGCGATCTGCGCCGTGGGAATGAGATCCATGAACGCTTCTTGCATCGCAAGACCAGCGCGCAAGATGGGGATGATGACCGGCTCTTTGCCCTTGATGGTTTGGCAGTGCGCGCAAGCAATGGGCGTCTCGATGTCGATCGGCGAAGTAGCGAGCGTACGCGTTGCCTCATAGACTTCCAAAAGGGCGATCTCGCGCAGTGCTTCACGGAAGATGTTGCTTGGCGTATTCTTGTCGCGCAGGACAGAGAGCTTGTGCTCAACGAGCGGATGATCGATCACGACCAGGCGGTCGGCGTACTGCTCACGTATGTCTTGCCCTTGTTCCATCTTGTCCTTCAATCAACAAACGTAGAGGCTATCCCAAAGACGAAGCTTATCTTAGTGCTAGGGCGCAGGGCCCCACCCCTTCTACTCGATGCTCAAACAGTCCTGAGCTCGTCGTTTTCTCGTAGTAAAGAGTTTAAACGAGAAAACTTCTCGTGCGGAACTGCGCGTCGAGCAGGAGGAGAAGACCCCTGCGCCCAACCTGCCTAATTACAAGCTCGGATAGAGCGGGTGCTTCGCGATCAACTCTTCGATCTTCGTAGAGATCTCCGCGAGCTTCGTGTCGTCTTCAGCGTTGAACACCGTAGCGGCGATCAGTTCGCCGATGGTGTAGAACTCTTCGGCATCGAGGCCGCGTGTGGTGCCCGCAGCCGAACCAACGCGAATGCCGCTCGTAACGAAGGGTGAGCGCGTTTCGTTCGGGATCGTGTTCTTGTTCACGGTAAGGCCGACACGCTCGAGCAGCTTCTCAGCATCCTTGCCCGTGATGTTCGCGGGGTTCAGATCGACCAAGCAAAGATGGTTGTCGGTGCCGCCTGAAACGAGGCGCAATCCCCCATCAGCCATACCCTTGCCAAGTGCTGCTGCATTCTTCACCACGTTCTCGATATAGGTAGCGTATTCCGGCTGCAGCGCCTCTTGGAACGCGACCGCCTTGCCCGCGATCACGTGCATGAGCGGGCCGCCCTGCGAACCAGGGAACACCGCCTTGTCGATCTTGGTAGCGAGCTCTTCGTTGTTGGTGAGGATGAATCCACCGCGCGGACCACGCAGGGTCTTGTGGCTCGTGGACGTTACGATATCGGCATAGGGCACCGGGCTCGGATGCGCACCCGTGGCAACGAGACCAGCGATATGCGCCATGTCGATCATGAGATAGGCGCCCACTTCATGGGCGATCTCTGCCATGCGCTCGAAATCGATCACGCGCGGATAGGCTGAAGCGCCGCCCACGATCAGCTTCGGCTTATACTCCTTCGCCAGACGCTCCATTTCGTTGTAGTCGATGCGCTCGGTCTCGGGGTGCACGCCATAGGCGACGAACTTGTAATCCTTGCCCGAGAAGTTCACCGGCGAACCGTGGGTAAGGTGCCCACCATGGTCGAGCGAAAGGCCAAGGATGGTATCGCCCAGCTCGACCGTTGCCGCATACGCAGCCAGATTCGCATTCGCGCCACTGTGGGGCTGAACGTTGGCGAATCCGCACTTGAACAGCTCTTTCGCACGATCACGCGCCAGATCCTCAACGATATCGACCTTCTCGCAGCCACCGTAATAGCGCTTGCCTGGATAGCCTTCGGCATACTTGTTGGTGAGCACGCTGCCCACCGCTTCCATGACCGCTGGCGAAGTGAAGTTCTCCGAAGCGATCAGCTCGATGCACGAACGCTGACGCTCGAGCTCTTGATCAATCGCGGTTGCGACTTGCGGGTCTTGTGCGGCAAGGATCGGTTGTGCCATGCCTTTCTCCTTTCGTGGGTGAAGCGCTGCTGCTTCACGATGGTGCGCTCGCTGCGCCCGGGTTGCTCTCGTAGTAAACTGCTTGGTCTGTTATTCGCCTGAACTGTCGTTTTCGCCTTCAGTTTGCGCCTGTTCTTGTGCCTCTGCGCCATCCGCGGGCAGGGCAACGTGCAGCGCGGTAAGTTCTGCGATCGGCGCACTATAGTAACCGGAAAGGTTATCGACCGAACCCAACAGCGCATCGCGATACACGCCGTTATCCTGATCACCCACCACGCTCCAATCGTCATCGTACTTGTGAAGATGGATCTCAGTCTGGCAAAGCGTTGGCTCAGTGTTCTCGAAGATGCTCTTCAGCAAATTCCTGCCGTATTCCAGCGGATCTTCCGTTGTACCTGCCTCGATCGCTGCTTTGTTCTCGAGCAACCAAGCAACATACTCGTTCGACCATTGCTTGATGATGGGCTCGAGCTGCCTGCAGGTAATAGAGGCGAAGATCTTCGCATCGTTCTCTTCGCCGTTCATCTCGACATCGCCCAGGCTGGAAGTGAAGCCATCAAGCCACCAGTCAAAGAATTCTTCCTGTGAAATGCCAATCTGCTCAAGCTCTTTGGCCTGCGAGACCTCAGGCAGATAGCTGATCGACTCAGGGTTCTTCTGCTGGATCGCGCTCATTTCAGCCAGCGCGGCATTAGCGGCAAGCTGGCCTTGAGGAGGCTTGCAGCCAGAAAGCGCGAAAGCCATGCACGCCATGAGCGCGCATAGTGCAGCTGCGATCGCACACGCGAGAACGCGCGACCTGCCCTGAAGCGTCTTTGCTGATGAGATGGTTTGTTTCATCGAGTTTCGCCTTTCTTTCGCGCTAAGCCTTAAAGCTCATCGAGCGCCATGATCTTTTCCACGCGCTGCGCATGGCGTCCACCGCCGAACGCAGTCGAAAGGAACACGCGCACGATCTCCTTGTTGTCCTCCAGACCCACAAAGCGCCCAGAGAGCGTGAGAACGTTAGCATCGTTATGCTCGCGGCAAAGCGCAGCGAATTCAGTGTTCACGATATTTGCCGCGCGCACCCCTGGCACCTTGTCGGCTGCCATAGCCATGCCGATGCCCGTTCCGCAAACGAGGATGCCGTAGTCGGCTGCCCCTTCGGCAACATCGCGCGCAACACGAAGCGCATAATCGGGATAATCAACGCGATCATCGTTCTCTGGCCCGCGATCGACCACATCATGACCTTCATCGACAAGGAACGCAGCCAGCGCATCCTTCTGTTCGAACCCTGCATGATCGGAACCGAGCGAGATGATCATGACCTTCCTTCTTCCTGGTTATGAGCGCCGCCACAATAGCGGCGCAAGACGGCAAACGAATGCTCGAAAGAGCGTTGCCTTCATTATACGTAAGGCGAATCAGACTTCGTACGACAAACGCAATCATTCCAGCCTGCGAGCAACTCTTCTCGCTCGGCTGCAGTAAGCCTGGGTTGGAAGACGAACGCACCTTGGCGAAGCAGGCGCAATTCCTCCTTATCGCGCCAAAACCCGCTCGAAAGCCCCGCCAGGAATGCCGCGCCCAAAGCCGTGCTCTCAACGATCGCGGGACGTACGAGCGGCGTTGCGAGGATGTCAGCACAGAACTGCATGAGGAAATCGTTCTGGCTCACGCCGCCGTCAACATGCAGCTGGCCCAGCTTGATTCCCGTGTCGAGCTCCATGGCGCGCAGCACATCATAGACCTGATAGCCCTGCGCCTCAAGGCAGGCGCGCACCAGATGCGCCCGTTCAACACCGCGCGTGAGGCCGAAGATCGCTCCCCGCGCGTCCGCGTCCCAATACGGAGCGCCAAGGCCCGTGAAGGCAGGCACCACGTACACGCCGTGAGAGTCCGGCACGCTTTGCGCGAGCGCCGAGGTGCTTGCGGGATCATCAATAAGGCCCAAGCCTTCCTCAAGCCACTGGATAAGCGCGCCACCCATGAACACACTACCTTCGAGCGCATACTCGAGCTCCTCCGCGCCCGAAGCCGAGGCCGCGATGGTCGTGAGCAACCCATGGTGCGAGAGCGCTGGCTCCATGCCGATGTTCATGAGCATGAAGCACCCGGTGCCGAAGGTCGATTTCGCTTCCCCCGGCGCAAAGCAACACTGGCCGAAGAGCGCCGCCTGCTGGTCACCTGCTACCCCCGTAAGCGGGATGCCGCCTGGCAGGATGTCATTGCTCGTTCGCCCGAAATTGCCCGAAGAAGGCCGCACTTCGGGAAGCATAGCTGGCGGGATCGAAAACAGCTCGCACAGCCACCCATCCCATTCGCCCGTGTTGATGTTGAAGAGCATCGTGCGGCTGGCATTCGTGTAGTCGGTCGCATGCACGCGCCCTTGGGTGAGATTCCAGATGAGCCACGTATCCACGGTGCCGAACAGCAGGTCGCCCGCTTGCGCCGCCTCGCGCGCGCCTTCGACGTTATCCAGGATCCAAGCGATCTTGCTCGCCGAAAAATAGGCATCGGGAATAAGGCCCGTGCGCGAACGGATCTCTTCCACGATGGTCTCGTCTTGCTTTAGCTCATCGATCGCTTCGGCTGTTCTGCGACACTGCCATACGATAGCGTTGTGAACCGGCTCACCCGTATGGCGATTCCATACGATGGTCGTCTCGCGCTGGTTGGTGATGCCGATGCTATCGATATCCTCAGGGCTCAGCCCCTGCGAAACAAGCAGCTCGGTAAGCACTTTGAGCTGGCTCGAAAGGATGTCTTTGGGATCATGCTCCACCCAACCCGGACGAGGGAATATCTGCGGGAAGGGGCTTTGCGTGATCGCCCGAATGGCTCCGCTGCGATCCACCAGCACTGCTCGCGATGAAGTAGTTCCTTGGTCGAGCGCGATCACATAGGAATCCTGCGAATTGCTCGTCGGATCGAAGAGGGTCTCTGGTGCTTGCGCTGCCTGGCGCGTACCTTGGGCGCTCATCGGCTAGTTCCCTTCTTGTGCATGCTCGCAGAGCCACACGAGCACATCCGCATAGACGGTCTGCTTGCCGGGTTCATTCAGGATCTCATGGCGCATGCCCGGATAAAGGATGAGCGAAACATCTTTCACACCCGCGTCGCGATACAGCTCGACCGCGCGAACGACCGCTTTGCCGTTCTCGCCCACAGGATCTTCGGCGCCCGCAATGAACAGCAGCGGCAGATCCTTGGGGATGTGTGCCGCCACGCGTGGGTCGACCGCACGTGCAACCACCCCGGTGAGCGCTGCATACCCACCCACCGTGAACATGACCCCACAGAGCGGATCATCGATATAGGCATCGACCACCGCTGGATCGACCGAGATCCAATCGAGTGGCGTACGGGGGTTCTCGATCGCGCGCGCAAAACCACCAGCGCCCATCGAATCAAGCACCTTCGACTTGTAGCGCTCCCCCATCACCGTGCCGATCGTATGCGCAAGTAGATTCCCACTTCGTGCGAGCAACGCAGGCTGGTTGCCGGTGCCGCATATGATCGCACCTTGCACGCCTTTAGCATGCTCGCTCAAGTAGACGCGCGTGACGAAGCTTCCCATGGAATGCCCGAAGATGAAATACGGCAGATCACTGAACTGCTCGAACAGCGCCCGACGAACACGGTCGACATCGTTGACGAGCACCGCATCGCCCTGATCGAGCGTGATGTGACCCAAGTCGCGCGCGTCGAGCACGCTCTTGCCGTGCCCCACGTGATCATGCGCGCCCACCACGAAGCCGTTGCGCGCGAGGAAACGGGCGAATTCATCGTAGCGATCGATGTGCTCTTCCATGCCATGCACGATCTGGACGATGCCCTTGAGTTCGTTTTCGGGAAGGTAGGGGATCCAAAGCAGAACGCGCAACTGCGATGTTCCATCACTTGAGCCGATGAAATGCTCGATACGTTCGATTTGCACTTCTGAAGTCATACGATTCCTGCCTTCCTCCTATTGCCGCCTCCAAGAGGCTCAAAGATGTTCTTTCATAGTAGTGACCGCGAACGCAGAACCGATCATTTTCTCGTAACGGTTTCTGAATCGTTAGCGGGTAAATCGTTAGCCGCCAGATCGAGGGCGATCGCTCCTTGGCGAACGATGCGCGCGGGCGTTTGCGTGCAATCCACCACTGCAGAAGCATGACCACCCAAGGCCTCCCCCGCAACCGTAGCCACACATGCGGTGAGCGCAGGTGAAAGCTCTTCGGTGCGCGTGGGTGCAGGCTCCCCCGAGATATTCGCCGATGTGGTAGCAAGCGGGCCAACCTGCTCGATGAGCGCGCGTGCGGTTGGGTCGTTGGGCACGCGCAGCGCGATCGTGCCGGCGGCGCTTCGGTACGCTGGCGGCACTTCATCGGAGGCTTCAACGATGAGCGTGAGCGCCCCAGGCCAATGCGCGCACGCAAGCTCAAGAGCTTGGGCAGAAACATTCTTCCCATAGCGCGCAAGATCGTCGATGCCCCCTACCAGCCAGGCGATAGGCTTATCGTCTGTCCGCTGCTTGAGTTGGTAGAGTTCTGCAGGCGAAGATGCATGGTTCACGGCAACACCGAGTCCGAACACCGTGTCGGTCGGAAAGATTACCGGCTTGCCCGCTCGAAGTGCAGCCACTGCCTCAGCGGTCGAAACAGGCAAAGACGCTGGTGAAACAGCTTGCGCCACTGTTGAAGCGCCCCTCACTGCTGCTGGTGCTTCCTCATATGAACGCGCAACCTCCTCTGCCACCTTGATGCCATCGATCGCGGCAGACATGATGCCACCCGCAAACCCTGGACCTTCTCCGCACGGATAGATCCCCGACGCGGAACTTACTTCCTTCGCCGCCGAACACGCGCGATAAGCCTGAAGCGATTCGTCGCGGCAGATGCGCACTGGTGAAGAGGAACGCGTCTCGGGCGCGGTAAGGAGCGCGCCTGGGTTGTCGAAGCCGCGGATCTTCTTTCCCATGAGCAGCAATGCTTCGCGCAGAGCCTTCGTGATGAAATCGGGCAGCACCTCATCGAGCGGTGCTTCGACCACGCCGCGTTCGTAGGTTGGATCGCAGTGCACCGTATCGCCGCCAAAAGCGTGTTCTTTGCCAAGAAACGCCCCGACCGTTTGCGCTGGTGCCTGATAGGGCGCTCCCCCCTGCTCTTGCGCAACACGATATGCGCGCTGTTCGACCGCACGCTGCAACCCGACCCCGGCAAGCACATCGCTGCTCTCAAGGTCCGCTGGATCCACGTTCACCAAAAGCGCCGCGTTCGCATTCTTGCCATCGCGAGCGTAATTGCTCATGCCGTTGGTAACGATGCCACCCGCCTCGCTAGCTGCGGCAACCACTTCTCCACCAGGGCACATGCAGAAGCTGTACACGCTACGTCCGCTCGGAAGATGAATAGCCAGCTTGTATTCGGCCGCGCCGAGCGCCGGGTGCGTTGCCGTGCTTCCCCACTGCGCTTCATTGATGAGCGCCTGAGGATGCTCGATGCGCACCCCCATCGAGAAGGGCTTTTGCTCCATGGCGAAGCCCGCATCACGAACGAGCTCGAACGTGTCGCGCGCCGAATGACCGCATGCTAGGACAAGCGCTGTGCAAGGCTGAAGCGTCTCTTCGCCGGTTTGAGTATTGCGCAGCGTGATCGAGGTGAGCTGACCGTCTTCGAGCTTCATCTCAACAAGCTTCGTATGAAAACGCACTTCGCCGCCAAGGCGGATGATGTCTTCGCGAATGGCGGACACGATGCGCGCAAGATTATCGCTTCCCACGTGAGGATGAGCTTGCCATAGGATGCTCTCGGGAGCACCCGCATCAACGAACCAGTGCAGCACGTGTGTCGTATAGCGATTCTTGAGATTGGTCGTGAGTTTGCCGTCGGAAAACGTGCCTGCACCGCCTTCACCAAACTGTATGTTCGACCAGGGGTTGAGCTCTCCCGTTCGAAAGAAGGTTTCCACATCGTGCGTGCGCTCCTCCACCGCTGCACCCTGCTCAACGAGAAGCGGTTTGAACCCGCTCTTCGCAAGATACCAAGCGGCGAAGAGCCCGGCAGGTCCTGCGCCTACTACCACAGGCGGCAGGTCGGACGCCCCAAGCTGAGGAATCTCAAGCGGCACATAGGGAGTGGCTGGCCTGATCTGCAAGCCTTTCAGCTTTGCATCGTTTCGTTCGGCTCGCGTAAGCAAGCGCTCTTCGCACTCGGAAGATAGCTCCAACCGATAGCTCGCGGTGAAATGCACGTTCGCTTTCTTGCGCGCATCAACGCTGCGTTTCAACAATTGGGCGCGCTCGATCGCTCCTGGCTTCACACCGAGCTGCCGAGCGATCTCTCGAAGTGCAAGCGCCTGACCATCGGTCAAGCCCGCATCGAGCGAAAGCTTCAGACCTGAAACATCGATCATGCCGACTCACGCTCCAGCGCCGATGCAGCGATACGCCAGGCCGGATCGGTTGCGAAGGAGTCATCTTTTCTTCGCGCATCGGCGCTCTCAAAGGGAACGGGCGGCGTCTTCCGCTTCAGAAGATTCAGGTCGCGCGCGATCGAAAGCCCTGCCAAAAGACCGCTTGACCACGCCCAATGAAGGTTATACCCCCCACAAGGAGCATCGACATCGAGCGCTTCGCCACAAAGATACAAGCCCGAAACAGCAGATGCTTCCATGGTTTTGGCATTCACGCTACCTGAGCAGAATCCACCACGCTGCACCTGGCACTGGCCTGCGTCGCCGATACCCTTGACCTCAAGCTCGAACGACTTGATCGCTTTTGCGATCGCTTCAATCATCGTTTCATCAAGGGGGCATGCGGCCTCGATCCCTGCTGCCATCGCTCGGTCGCCCACAGCACCCAAGCAATTCTCTATCGCAGAGCGCACGATCGCGTGCGCCACTTCGGGAACGAAGAACCCGCGCAACAGATCGAGAGCCGTCGGAGCAGATCCGTTACGCAGCTCCAAAAAGGCAGCACGCGCCTGCAGCAAATCGACCAACCGAGCGAGCGAGCGCTCAGGAACGAAATCGAGCGAGACAACATCGCCTGTTTCCACGAACCGCGAAGCATTGAACACCACGATGCCAGAAATGCCATACGAGCGGAACAGCAGCTCGCCTTCTTCGGAGAAGCCTTTCGCATCGCAACTCAAACGAACACGCGCACGAATACCATCAAGACCAAAAAGTAGCTCTGTCGAGGTAGCAAGCGGTCCCAAAACAGGCTGGCATGAAATACGCTCGATGCCTGTGAGAACGCCCTGTTCGTGAAGGGAAGAAGCGCCCCCGCCCGCAGCATAGACAACGGCATCGGCAAGGAAGGTTCCTCGATCGCCTGAAGTCCCGCCTTCTGCCTCCGTAGAAGCGATGCCGCCGGCATTCGCAGAAGCGGCGCCCCCCCTCCCTGGCGAGCTCTCTTCGGTGCGCTGCAGTTCAAGCGCGAAACGATCCTTCTGTTGTGCGATCTGTGCGACCGTGACACCGCAATAGCGCTCAACGGCGCAACGATCGAGCTCAGCTTCGAGCACCTCAAGCACCGAGGTAGCCTTGTTCGAGAACGGATAGAGCGCCCCACCCGAAAGCGGCGCTTCTCGCCAAACAAGACCGAGTGAGGTGAACCATTGCAGAACGATATTCTCGTAGGCGCTGCGCACAGGAGCGCCCGAGGTCTTTAATGGGGAATTAGCGAACGCCGCCTCGAGCGCATCAAAGACCTGCTCAACGAACGCGGGTTGGTTGAACAGAACGGGACGCATATCTTCATGCGAGAAATTGCAGCGTCCATTGCCGCTCCGCAAGATAGACGACCCCATGCGCCTGCCTTTTTCTAGAAGAACGACGCGCACGCCCACCTGCGCCGCGCGCGCACAAGCCGCAACGGCACACGCCGCCGCGATACCCGAAGCACCCCCGCCAACGATCGCCACGCTCAGCTGCTCGTCAGTACGCGGAAGCTCAACCGGCCGAGCCTCTTGCCGTGCGCGCTTCACATCAGATTGTTTCTTTCGTTTTGCCATATATCTATCTTATAGAAATTCTTCACCATACGTAATGCCACGCTCATTTTTGAGGCAGCGAATCATTCGCTCAAAGCAAGAAAGCCGATCAGACGATCGGCTTTCCATGCTGCATTCTTGAACTTGAACGACGACCGCCCGAGCAGCCTACGCTCTAGCCTAGCACTGCTTCAGGCTAGACCTCCTTGACCCACAGGCCATGGATGTTGCAGTAATCGTACGCCGCGATGGGGTTCTCACCTGGTGCGAGCGCGAATTCAGCCTCGGGCGCATCGCCAGGATTCAGCTTCGCGTACTGGAAGCCACGGTTCGTCTCGAGCACGATCATGGTGATCCAGTGCGTATCGATCATAGGATGCGGCTCTTCGCCGACTTTCACGCGCACCACGCCATCAACGAAATCGATAACGGGAATGTGCTTCTCGTGAGAAGCCTCGACGCTATCGGGCACCAATTCGCTCATCTTCTCGCCGCAGCAGAACAGCGCTGGACCTTCGTCAAAAAGCTTCACCGCGATATTGCCGCAATGTTCACATTTGAAGAACTGAAGTTTCATGTTATTCCTCCTCATTCATTAATGAATACGGCCCTTCTTGCGGCCGCTTCGTTACACAGGCATATATAAGCACAATCGCCCCCGCCACAATGAGCGGAATCGAAAGAAGTTGCCCCATCGTAAACCAATCTCCAAGCAGGTAGCCGATCTGCGCATCGGGTTGACGAATGAACTCGACCAGAAAGCGGAAGATGCCATAGCCCACCAAAAAGGTGCCAATGTAAGCTCCGCGCGGAAAGGGCGGCTTCTTGAACGACATCGCGAACAGGATGATGAAGAGCACCGCTCCTTCGAACAGCGCCTCATAGAGCTGGCTCGGATGACGCGGCATCATTCCTGCCGAGCCGCCGAACACCACGCCCCAAGGCAGATCGGTAGGCGCACCCCAAAGCTCACCATTGACGAAGTTCGCGCAACGGCCGAAGAACAACCCGATCGGCACACCGATGATGGCCACATCGAGCAAAGAAAGATAAGGCATCTTGATGATCTTCGCCGCCACGATGCCAGCGAGCAGCGCGCCTACTAACCCCCCATGGAAGCTCATGCCACCATTCGCGAAGTTCAGCACCTCGAGCGGGTGCGCTGCATAGAAGGGACCATTGTAAACGAGCACATAGCCTAAGCGCCCGCCGATGATCACGCCCACCATCGCACAGATGATGACCACGCAGATGTTCTCGAAATCGAAGCGCATCTTCCAGCGTTTGCCCACGAAATAGATGACCACAGCCGCCAACAGGAAGCCAAGCGCATAGGCAATGCCGTACCAGCGCGCCGAAAACGGGCCGATCGAAAAAGCTATGGGGTCAAGTGTTTGATAGAGATCGTTGAGCATGCTCCCATTATAAGCATTGAACCGAGCGCTCCCAAGGTCACCAGCTAAATGGAACGATGAAGGCGATCCTTGAGGCCATCATGGCCAGAACGCAAGGGTGAGCACGCGGCAAGAGCGCCCAGAGCGTTATTCGACCTTGCGTCCCATGCCGGCGTCCACTTCGGCAGCTGCCTGATACACATCGGGATAGAGCACGGGAGGGATGTTCGCCACCGTGGATACGGTCTGGTTGCAATGATTGCAATATACCGTGAAGAGTGCCTGCGTATTGCTCAAGACCATCATGGACGTATACGCACGCAGATCGAGATCCTTGATGCCGCAATTCGGGCATTTGACTAGAACATCATCCATGGCTGACCTCCTCTTACGCGCTACGTACCAGGTGTTGTATCTGTCAATCGAGCGTGCCTTCATTATCGAAGAACTCCGCTCGATTCAAGAGGTCAGTTTCCGATTGATGCCGAACCGCTACTTGGCTGTTTCACTTTCCAGTACGGGCGCGTTCGTAAGGAAGAACTCGCAGAATTGGCAGATGTCCTTCATGCAGTGTTCACGGTCAAGGTCGACGCGGAATATGAGCGCTGGATCCATGGTCACGTGATGAGTAGGACGATGGCAAGCAGCAAAATGACAGTCGGCCGGACAGCGTTCACCGGGTGTATTGTGCGGGCAGCGCGACATCATCTCTTCGTCGCAGCCGCGTGTTTCCCAACAAAATGCCATAGAACAAACCTTTCACAAGATGAAAAAGCGCCGCAACAGGGCGGCGCTTCAGTGCGTACGTTTGCTACTGCTACTGTGCCGGCACGACCTTAGTAACGCCCGGGATGCGCTCCTTCAGGATGCGCTCAACGCCATTTGCCAAGGTCATCTGAGACATGGGGCAACCCTTGCAAGCGCCCTGCAGCTCAACGGTGACCACGCCATCGTCGCTCACATCGACGAGCGCAACATCGCCGCCATCAGCCTGAAGGGAAGGACGGATAAGTTCGAGCACTGCAGCTACATCGGATTTTTCTACCATGATAGTCTCCTTAATTGCTTTGATTCGAGCCGACTATTCGGCTGAAGATTCTTGTTCCTTACTTCTCGCTGCCATTCTATCACGCACTATCTGTCCCACCTGTTTAAAATCGGATATCAGCACATCTCGCTTAGAACGATCATAGATCGCAGCCGCCGGATGGAATGTGGGCAGCACCAGAAAGCGCCCTGCCTGTTGCACGGTACCGCGCAAGCGCGTGATGCCCACCGTCGTACGCAGGATGAATTGCGTGGCGAAGTTGCCAAGCGTGACGATGACATCGGGGTTGATGATCTTGGTTTGCGCGCGCAGATACGGAGCGCACGCCTCGATCTCATGCGGTTGAGGATTGCGGTTCGCGGGCGGTCTGCACTTGAGCACGTTCGCGATGAAGATATCCTCGCGCTTAAGGCCAGCGTCCTCGAGCAGTTCGTTCAGGAACTTCCCTGCCGCACCCACGAACGGCTCGCCCTGCAAATCTTCGTTCTTCCCTGGTGCCTCGCCAATTACGAGAATGCGTGCGTGCGGATTGCCGGAACCGAAGACGATCTTCGTGCGCGTTTCGCACAGATCACACTTGGTACACCCCTCCACCAAAACACGCAGCTCATCGAGCGTTTCGGCAGGCGCGATCGGCGCAGCCTTGCGCGCGGACACAGGCTGAGGTTGTGCGTACTGCAAATGCTTAGTCACCAGGTCTTTTTCATCATTCATAGTTGGCTCCTTGAAAGAGATAAGAGCTCGACGCAAGGCAAGGGCGCAAAACGAAAACAGGCGCGTTGCCCCTCTGCCGCTTCTCGTGCACTTATACGTAGTAGCGCGGCATGCGATGGGAAAGCCCGATCGTTACTTCATGCTGGATCGTTCCCGCCTTACGCGCCATCGTATCGATCGAAGTATCGACATGCGCGTTCGGTCCCGCGATCTGCACCACGTCACCGATCTGCGGGTCGAGCGTTTGCTGACCCACGCGCGAACGGATGTCGACCTCGAACATGCATTGATCCATGCAGATGTTGCCCACCTGCGCCACAGCGCGATCTTTGTAGGCGAACTTGATCTGGCCAGAAAGTAGACGGATAAGGCCATCGGCATAGCCAAGGGGCACCGTGCAGATCTTCACACTGCCAGGGCTGCGATAGTTCATGCCGTAGCTCACGCCCTCGCTCATCGGAACCTGCATAACGTTCGTGATGCGCGCGAACACGCTCATGGCTGGGCGCAGCGTGATGATGCGATGCGTGTCGTTCGCTGGCTGGTAGCCGTAGAGCGAAATGCCCAAGCGCGCCATATCGAAATGCGTTTTTGGGAAACGATAGATGGCCGCCGAGTTGTCGCAGTGAACGATGCCAGGGTTGATGCCCGCAGCCTCGAGCGCACGCATGCTCTCGACGAAACGGTTGATCTGGATCTGGAAATCGAGCGTTTCAGCGGCATCGGCGGTTGCAAAATGCGTGAAGCATCCCTGCAGATCGAGCGCCCGATGGAAGCTGATCTGCGAGATGAATTCGACCACCTGATCGTGACGCACGCCAATGCGATTCATGCCGGTGTTGATGGCCAAGTGAAACGGTGCTTTCAGGTTGTGCGCGTCGGCGATCTCGGCGTAGTTGATCGCGAAATCGGACGTGTAGACCGAAGGGATGATGCGATAATGCAACAGCAGTGGCACGCTTTCGATGGGCGGCTCCGCCAGAAGCAGAATAGGTTCGCGGAAATCCGCCTTGCGCAGCTCGATGCCTTCGTCCACCGTTGCCACACCCAAATACGATGCTCCAGCAGCCGTTGCGATCTTCGCCACTTCGTTGGCTCCATGCCCATAGGCATCGGCCTTCACCACTGCCAAAAGGCGGCAACGCTGCCCGAGCAATCGGCGCGTTTCGGAAACGTTGTACTGGATGGCGCTGCGACTTACCTCGACCCACGACCAACGACGATCCTTCTCAGGAATGCGCGCGAGCGTTTCCTCGCTGAAGCCCTCGTTCTTGGCATCTTCCTGCGCTTCGATGTTGCGCGAGTACTGATAGCCACCATTACGGTTCTTGAATGAATGGGCGGTAAAGCCGTTGAAAGATACGTCCACAAGCGATCCTTTTGTCGTTTCTTCTTGTAGTATACCCGCTCGTGCGCAGCGAACCGTAGAGGCAACGGCTGCGGATGAAAAAAGTTCGCGCGCGATGAAAGCTTCGGATAGTTTGCGCACATCGGTCGAACTCCAACAAAAAAGGACCAGCGCCCTTTAAGCACTGGTCCTTTAACTGTCTTTGCAAGCGTGCTCCACAACTAGACTGCGTTCAGCACAACTACCTGCATGCGCGCATGATTAACGCTTGATGTTATAGAACGCTTTCATGCCTGCATACTGACCTGCATCTGCCAGCTCTTCTTCGATGCGAATGAGCTGGTTGTACTTCGCCACACGATCGGAACGCGCCGGTGCGCCTGTTTTGATCTGGCCAGCGTTGGTAGCAACCGCCAAGTCGGCGATGGTGGTGTCTTCGGTCTCGCCCGAACGATGCGACATGACGCATGCATAGCCTGCCTGCTTTGCCATCTGGATCGCTTCCATGGTTTCCGTGAGCGAACCGATCTGGTTCACCTTCACCAGGATCGCATTCGCGCAACCCAGTTCGATGCCCTTGGCAAGGCGCTTGGAGTTGGTAACGAACAGATCGTCGCCCACCAGCTGAACCTTGTCGCCGATGCGCGCGGTAAGCTTCTGCCAACCGTCCCAGTCCTCTTCCGCCATACCATCTTCGATCGAGATGATGGGGTACTTCTCAACGAGCGCCTCCCAGTAATCGACCATTTCGTCGCTCGTGAGCTCGCGGCCTTCGCCAGCCAGCACGTATTTGCAGGTATCCGCATTGTAGAACTCGGTCGAAGCAGGGTCCATCGCGAACATGATATCGAAGCCCGGCTTATAGCCGGCAGCCTCGCATGCCTTCACGATGTACTGAAGCGGCTCTTCGTTGGTCTTGAAGTTGGGAGCGAAGCCGCCTTCGTCGCCGATGCCGCCGCCCAGGCCTGCATCGTGAAGAACCTTCTTGAGCGTATGGTAGATCTCTGCACACCAACGAAGTGCTTCGGTGAAGGTCGGTGCGCCTACCGGCATGATCATGAATTCCTGGAAGTCAACATTGTTGTCGGCATGAGCGCCACCATTCAGGATGTTCATCATGGGCGTAGGAAGCAGGTTGGCGTTAACGCCGCCTACATATTTGTAGAGGGGAAGCTCGGCAGATTCAGCAGCAGCCTTTGCAGCTGCAAGTGAAACGCCCAAGATCGCATTCGCGCCGAAGCTCCCCTTGTTCTCGGTGCCATCGAGCTCGATCATGGTTGCATCGATCGCGCGCTGATCGTCCGCTTCGAAGCCGATAAGGGCATCAGCGATCTCGTCGTTCACATGAGAAACCGCCTTGAGCGTACCTTTGCCGAGGTAGCGTTCGGAATCGCCATCGCGCAACTCGACCGCTTCGAATGCGCCCGTGGAAGCGCCTGAGGGAACCGCAGCGCGACCCATCGAACCGTCGTCGAGCGTGACTTCAACTTCTACTGTCGGATTGCCGCGGGAGTCCAAAACCTCACGACCGTAAACATCAACGATGATGCCCATGGAATTCCTCCTTGATTTGCTTGCATGAGCTTGTGGTTCAAGCTTTACCCATGATACCACTCATGCGACGCGAAGCAGCGTAACATGTGCCTTATTGGACAAGGAGGCACAACATTTTGTGGATGGAGTACGTTTTAGCAGAACGTACTAGATGGAATGACTCGCTTTCACTGCCAGCAAGAACATCTCAGAGGAACAGTGCGCACAGAACGCAAACTGCGAGCGCCGCCGCAAGCACCACCCAAGCGCTCGCGCGCATCATTTGCGCATTTAGGCTTGTACGTTCTTCCGCTCCATAACAGCGAGCATCCATGGCTTCTACCACCGAATCGGCCTGACGAAAGAAGCCGATGAAGAGCGGAATAAGCACCACCATCCAGGTCTTCAGACGCTTCCATAAGGAGCCCGATCCAAACTGAGCTCCGCGTGAAGTCTGCGCGATCTTGATCTGCCCAAGCTGCTCGAACAGGAGCGGAATGAACCGCAGCGCCAAACTGAGCGTGAACGCGATGTCGTCAACCGGCACCTTGAGTGCGCGCAAAGGGCGCAAGATGGATGCGAGCGCATCGGTCAATTGCGTGGAAGTGGTCGTAAAGGTGATCACGAAGCTCGCCATGATAACGAGCGAGATGCGCACCACATACATGAGCGCATTCAGGCTGCGTGCCGCATCAAAGGGAATCGAATTGCAGGCCCAGATGAAGATGAGGATCGCCAGCGCTGGCAAGAGCACACGGCCGTAATTCTTGAGCGGAACGCGCGAAGCGATCATGACACCCAGCAGGATCGTTGCAAAAATCCCCAACCCGATCCACGTGCGCATGCAGAACAGCGCAATCGAAAAGAACAGCAACAGCCCCAACTTCACCCGCGCATCAAGCGCATGGATAGGACTTGCCTTCGCTATGTAGGAAAGAATCTGGTTCATTCCATAAGCCTAGCGTACTTCTTTTGAGGCAAGACAAAGAGGCCGCAAATGGTCGTTCTATTGCTCCATTAATACTTTTCGAGCGATAAGTATTTTTATCAAAATGGATTTCCGATCAATACTTCTCGTTCTCCAGGTATTTACAAAAAAAGGCGCCCCCACAGGGAGCGCCTCGAGAAGTTTCGTGTTGTGCATTTGCACGGAGAGAAGTGCTTGCTATTTGATGCCAGCTTCTTTCATCTCTTCTTCCATGAATTTCTCTTCCTTTTCCTCTACCGCATCAGCTTGCTCTTCTGCTTTGAGGGCATCGAGATCTTCTTTTACTTCGTCGGGACTCATGATGAACACCACCTTCCGAATCAGGGACCAATACCATTACCAAGGCTATTCTCCCGCTTTTAGGTCAAATAAAAGCCCTGCGCAACAAAGCATTACCAGTTTTTAGAGAACCCGTTTTCGTTCCGTAACTTTTCTGAGCAGATTAAAGCGCTATCGCAAAAGATAATAAACTACCCGGTCGTTCGTCACCTCCTGAACATGAAAAAGGCACCCCGGAGGGTGCCTTTTGCTTCGTTTGGATTGAAGTGAAATACCGAGGACTACTCGGGCTTTTCCTTTTCAGCCTTCTCAGCTTCAGCTGCTTCGGCATCCTTTGCCGCAGCTTCTTCTGCCTTCTCAACAAGCTCCTCCTGAGCTTCCTCGACAGCAGCTTCTTCCTTGGCCTCTTTTGCTTCAGCCTTCTCAGTCGCTTCAGCTTCAGCTTCGATAGCCTTGGCCTGATCCTCGGAAAGCTCCTCGACCACATCTTCAGCTACCTTGGGCTTCTCTTCCTTCTTAGCAGCTGCCTTCTTGGTGGTCTTCTTAGGCGCAGCCTTCTTATCGGCTTTTGCCTCGTCCTTCTTGGCTTTCTTCTTGCCAACAGGCTCGGTCACGAGCTCCATGATAACCATGGGGGCATTGTCGCCCTTGCGGTTACCCAGCTTCAGGATGCGCGTGTAGCCACCCTGACGGTCACCGAACTGACCCTGCTCGACCTTCTCGAAGACCTCGCGAACCAGTTCCTTGTCACCCAGCGCTGCAATAGCAAGACGGCGAGAATGCAGGTCGCCCTTCTTTGCCCAGGTGATGATCTTATCGACATCAGGACGAATCTCTTTAGCACGAGCCTCGACCGTCTTGATACGGTCGTTGGTGAACAAAGCACCGACCAAGCTCTTCCTCATAGCCTTGGTGTGGCCAGAGCTGGTGCCAAGCTTACGACCTTTCTTGTTGTGTCTCATCTTCTATCTCCTAAAGTTTCAAGTTGAGATCCATCGAAATGAGCTTATCTTTAACCTCTTCAATGGATTTCGCACCGAAGTTTCTAATGTTGAGCAAGTCGTTCTCGGAATATTCAACCAGCTGGCGAACCGAGTGGATGCCTGCACGCTTCAAGCAGTTGTAAGAACGAACCGAAAGGTCCAGATCCTCGATCTGCTTATCGAGCTCTGCGTTGGTCTCCTGGCTTTCCGGAGCGAAGATCGAAACTACTTCGCCCTCTTCATCCTCTTCGATCTCGTCGAGCGAGAGGAAGGCACCCATGTACTGGTTGATGATATTCGCCGCACGACAAACCGCCTCGGTCGGGTTGGTAGAACCATCGGTCTCAACCTCGAGAACAAGTTTGTCGTAGTCGGTGCGCTGACCGACGCGCGTGTCGCTTACATTCATGGTGCAACGACGAACCGGTGAGAACAGTGAATCGACATGAATGATGCCGATCGGATCTTCGGTGCGCTTGTTACGCTCTGCAGAGACATAGCCTCTGCCAACGCCGATGCGGATGGTCATATCGAGCGTGCCACCATCAGCAACCGTAGCGAGCACATGCTCAGGGTTGATGAGGGTGAATTCCGCAGGAACTTCCAAATCTGCACCGGTAACCGTGCAAGGACCTTCAGCGTGCACGTGGGCAGTTGCCTCCGTGTAGTCGCTCGAAAGCGCGCTGAAAACGAGCCCTTTAACATTCAGAACAATGTCAGTGATATCTTCGATGATACCCTCGGCAGTGGTGAATTCGTGCTGAACGCCCTCGATCTGGATAGCGGTAGGTTTCGCGCCATCCAAGGAAGAGAGCAGAACGCGACGCATGCAATTGCCCAAGGTGTATCCATAGCCACGCTCAAGCGGCTCAACAATGAAGCGAGCAACGAGATCGTTAACCTCTTCTGTTGTAACTGTCGGCCTCATGAACTCTGTCATACCGTATAAGCCTCCTTAAAAACCGCAGTAGCGTTAATTACTTCGAGTAAAGTTCGACGATAAGTTGTTCGTGAATGTCAAGATCGATCTGATCACGCTCGGGGAGCGAAAGAACACTGCCCTGGAGCTTTTCAATGTCAACTTCGAGCCATGCAGGAACGAGACGACCCTCGTTGGAAACGAGAGCGCTCTTGATGACGAGAAGTTCCTTCGACTTCGGACGAACCGAAACAAGATCGCCTGGGCGCACGCGATAGGACGGGATGTCCACGCGCTTGCCGTTCACCATGATGTGACCATGGGTAACGATCTGGCGAGCTTCCTTGCGGGTCTTTGCAAAACCAAGACGGAAGACGACGTTATCGAGGCGAGACTCCAAGATCTGCATCAGGTTAGCACCGGTGATGCCGGGCATGGACTTAGCGCGATCGAAGTAGCCGTGGAACTGCTTCTCGAGAACGCCATAGACAAACTTTGCCTTCTGCTTCTCACGCAGCTGCATGCCGTATTCGCTTTCCTTGCGGCGGCGCTTAGGCTGACGGATGGAGCTTGATTTGCTTTTGCCGGTGTAGCCGAGAACGATAGGATCCAAGCCCAGTTGACGGCAACGTTTGAGAACCGGAGTTCTATTAATAGCCATGATTAACTGATCCTTTCATTTAGACGCGACGACGCTTGCGCTGACGGCAACCGTTGTGCGGGATGGGGGTGCAATCCTGGATGCTGGCGACTTCGAGGCCTGCTGCCTGGAGAGAACGGATAGCGGTTTCACGACCGGAACCCGGACCCTTCACGAACACGGCGACCTTCTTGAGGCCATGTTCCATAGCGGTCTTAGCAGCGGCTTCAGCTGCCATCTGAGCAGCGAACGGAGTGGATTTACGAGAGCCCTTGAATCCGACCGTGCCAGCAGACTGCCATGAGATCACATTGCCCTGAGGATCGGTGATCGAAATGATCGTATTGTTAAAGGTAGATTTGATATGAGCTGCACCAACAGCAATGTTCTTGCGCTCGGAGCGCTTGATGCGGGTGCGGACGTTTTTCTTAGCTGCCACTTACAACACCTCTACTTATTCTTCTTGCCGCCGATTTGCTTACGCGGACCCTTGCGGGTACGTGCATTCGTGTGGGTGCGCTGACCGCGAACGGGCAGGCCACGACGATGACGCAGGCCACGGTAGCAACCGATCTCCATAAGGCGGTTGATGTTCTGGCGAACTTCACGATGGAGGTCGCCTTCAGTGGTGATGTTTGCGGTGATATAGTCACGGAGTTTGGCCAGATCGTCCTCAGTGAGATCGCGCACGCGGATATCGGGGTCTACGCCCGTTTCAGCGAGGATCTTCTTAGAGGTGGTAGGGCCAATGCCATAGATGTAGGTCAAGCCGACTTCAATGCGCTTATCGCGAGGAAGGTCGACACCAACAAGACGTGCCATGAATGAAATTCCCTTCTCTTTTAACCTTGACGCTGCTTATGACGCGGATTCTCGCAGATAACGAGCACCTTGCCATGGCGTCGAATGATTTTGCACTTGTCGCACATTTTCTTGACCGAAGGACGTACCTTCATAATTCAATTCCTTTCGGTTATGCGTTCACTTTATCAACACGTCCAGCCGCAGACGGTAGTTTGTAGAAAGCAGTTTGTCTTATTACTTATAACGATAGGTGATGCGACCGCGGTCGAGATCATAGACGGAAAGTTCGACCTGAACCTTGTCGCCGGGAAGAATCTTGATGTAGTGCATGCGCATCTTCCCCGAGATATGAGCAAGAATCTTGTGGCCGTTTTCAAGCTCTACGCGAAACATTGCGTTCGGCAGTGCTTCGAGAACGGTACCTTCTAATTCAATAGCATCTTCTTTAGCCAAAATCGCTCCTTTAGCGAAATCACCACTATCGCGCTTGCCCTGTTTTACTGCGCACGAAGCCACAGCACTGCTGTGCAAGCCTTTCAATTCTAGGCTAATTTAGTATGAATCCATAATTTCTACACAATTTCTTCTTTGAGTGGTTAGCGACGCTCTTTCGTGAAGCCTTGCGTAAGCCAGCGCTCTCAGAAAAAGAAAGTCTCGCGCGTGCGAGACTGGAAGGTTTGAATGGTGCGCCGTGAGGGAGTCGAACCCGCGACCTTGGGATTAAAAGTCCCCTGCTCTACCAACTGAGCTAACGGCGCATATGCAAAAAAGTATTCTATCTTTGTACCTAAAGCTGGTCAAGTGCTTCCCGCCGTGCGGTGCCGGTGGTGACGAACGACCGGGTGGTTTGTCATCTTCTTAATCGAGCTCGATGAACTCGACCGACTTGACCGTACCTTTATCAACGAACAGGCGCGCGACCGACTTCCGACTCCCGCCGCGCGGCCGCGTTGGGCTTCCTGGGTTCAGGAACAACACCCCATTCGCACCGTATTCCTCACGTGGAACGTGCGTATGCCCATGAATAACAACCTGTACATCATCGGGCACCGTGCCGATGTCTTCCGGACGATGCACCATACGAAAGCGCACACCGTCCAAAAGCGGCGAAGCGATCGGCTTCACGCGCGGACCTAGATCGTAGCGGTCGCAATTGCCGCGCACGCAAATGGCGGGAGCGATCGTCTCGAGCTCAGTGAGCACCATACGGTTTTCGATATCCCCTGCGCACAGAATGTAGTCGCTGCCCGAAAGCGCTTCATACGCTTTGTTGCTCAAGCGACCATGAATATCTGAAACTACCCCGATGATCATAGCGAGCTCGCCAAACGAAGGTTATTTCACCACGATGTTCACAAGGCGATCGGGAATAACGATCACCTTCACCACGTTCTTGCCCTCGGTCGCTTTCGAAACCGCCTCAAGCGCCGTCTCGCGAATTGCTTCTTCGGCCACATCAGCAGCTACTGTGATGCGCGTCTTTACCTTACCGTTGATCTGAACCGCAAGCTCGACCTCGTCAGCCGCCGCGAGCGCCAGATCGAATTCCGGCCAAGGCTGTTCGTGCACGGAAGTGTCGTGCCCCAGCGGCGTATGCCAAAGCTCTTCGGACCAATGCGGCGTGAAAGGCGCCATGAGCTCCACGAGCACATCAGCCAGTTCGCGGTCGAAAGCTGCAAGCTCGGCATCCTGCGCACGCTCTTCAGCAGAAGCTGCGCGCAGGTAGTTGCCTACCGCGTTCGAAAGCTCCATGATAGCGGCGATCGCCGTGTTGAAATTGTTGCGTTCGACATCTTCGACGACCTTGCCCACCAAACGATGGCGTTCACGGTTGAGCTCTTCGGCAAGCTCCTTCGCGCTCTTCTTGCCTGCTGCTTGATAGAGCGTGTCTTCGCCAGCCGCGCCGACCAAGTCGTAGACCTGACGCCACAGGCGATTGAGGAACTTATACATACCCGCAAGGCCATCCTCGTTCCAGAGCTTTTCCTTATCGGGAGGGCCCATGAACAGCACAGCCGCGCGCACCGCATCAGCGCCGTAAACCGCGATCATCTCTTCGGGCGAAACCACGTTGCCCTTCGATTTGCTCATGACCTCGCCATTCTCATCAAGCACCATGCCCTGACAGAGCAGGTTCGTGAACGGCTCGTCAAAATCGAGCATGCCCGCATCGCGCAGCACCTTCGTGAAGAAGCGGCTGTAGAGCAAGTGCAGGATAGCGTGCTCGATGCCGCCGATATACTGATCGACCGGCATCCAATAGTTCGCCTTCGCAGGGTCGAAGGGCAACTCGGAATTATGCGGGTCGGTATAACGCATGTAATACCAACTCGAGCACGTGAAGGTATCCATCGTGTCGGTCTCGCGCTTAGCAGGAGCACCACACTTCGGACAGGTAGTGTTGATGAACGATTCGTGCGTTGCCAGCGTCTCGCCCGCCGCCAGATCGATATCTTCGGGCAGCAGCACCGGCAGCTGATCTTCCGGCACCGGCACTACGCCGCAATGCTCGCAATGAACGGCAGGAATCGGGTTGCCCCAATAACGCTGGCGCGAAATGAGCCAATCGCGCAGGCGGAATTCCACGCTGCGTTTGCCTTTGCCTGTGCGCTCAAGCTCAGCAACGATCGCTTCTTCAGCTGGTGAATGCTTACCACCGACCATGCCCGTGTACGGGCCGGACTGCACCAAAATGCCTTCTGCCGCATATGCCTCGGGCCAATCGACTTCGGTAACCACACGCCCTTGCTCATCTTTGAGCTTGTGGTAGAGCGGATCGTCTTCTGAAAGGATGATGGGAATGATGGGCAGATCGTACTTGCGCGCAAATTCGAAGTCGCGCTGATCACCACAAGGCACCGCCATGACCGCGCCCGTGCCGTAATCGGCCACCACGTAATCGGCAACCCAGATGGGCACCTTCTCGCCATTGACCGGGTTCACCACATAACGTCCCGTGAAGATGCCATGCTTGTCGCGATCGCCCTGAGCGCGCTCAAGCGCAGAGACCTTCTTGGCCGCCTCAGCGAATTCCATGACCGGCTTCTCGTATTCCGTACCCGCAACCAGTGCTTCGAGTCCTGCATATTCAGGAGCTAGCACGAAGAAGCTGCAGCCGAACAGCGTATCGGCACGGGTGGTGAACACCGTGATCGTCTCGTCAGTTGGATTGCCTTCAAGATCGCACAGCGCAAAATCGACCTGCGCGCCTTCGGAACGCCCGATCCAATTCGCCTGCTGCTGCTTCACGCGATCCGGCCAACCTTCAAGCTGGTCGAGATCATCCAGCAGCTCTTGTGCATAGTCGGTGATCTTGTAGTACCACTGCGTAAGATCGCGCTTCTCAACCTCGGAATCGCAGCGCCAGCAACGCCCTTCGATCACCTGCTCGTTCGCGAGCACGGTAGCACAATCGGGACACCAGTTCACCGGAGAATTGCGGCGCTCAACGAGCCCACGCTCCCAGAACTTCAGGAAGATCCACTGACCCCAGCGGTAATAATCGGGGTCGCACGCAACCACAGTACGATTCCAATCGAAGGAAAATCCCATGCGCTTGAACGATGCTTTCTGCGTGTCGATGTTCGCATACGTCCACTTCGCTGGATGGCTATGATGCTTGATCGCTGCATTTTCCGCTGGTAAACCAAACGCGTCCCAACCCATGGGGTGAAGCACTTCGTAGCCTTGCATACGCCAATAGCGCGCAACCACATCGCCATAGGTATAGTTGCTCACATGGCCCATGTGAATATCGCCCGAAGGATAAGGGAACATCTCGAGCACATAGCGCTTAGGTTTCGAAGTGTCTTCCGTTACTTCGTAGAGCTTTTCTTCGGCCCAAACCTTTTGCCAACGCGGCTCGATATCATGCGGATTGTATTCATTCATAGACGATCCTTACGCAGGGAAACGCAATAACAATACAAGATGAAATTATAAACGGTTTCGAGCGATAAGGGTCGAGACTAGAGGAAGCGGTACGAGACCGTGCGCGTGCCCCAATTTTTACACCCGGTAACCCCGAGTGCTTTGATAACACCAGGCTGCAAGTCGAGATCGCGCCCGTATTTGCCAAAACTACCACAATCGTTAACAGTCGCTATCACCGTGCGACCTTTGTAGCGAATTTCAACGCTTCTTCCAAAATACGAGCGATAATTCGGCCACGACATCGGCACCGCAACACCCATAGAGTTGTTGTTACAGCTATCTCCTGTTGCAGTAGTACCAGGATATTTGATCGAGGTATCGGAACTATCGCCATAGGCAGAAGCGATTCCTGTTCGCCAGCCACTTCCTGAAGGGGTCGATGAAGAACCTCCAGACCCCGCTGAATTATCCGTCCCGCCATTCGAAGGACGATCAGCATTCGTGCTCCAATTGTTGTCGGTCGGAACATCAGGTTTTGGCTGCTGAGGCTTCGAGGTCATCGAGTTCGCTTGATTTTGCAGCGCCTCGACACGTGCGCGTTCGGACTCGATCGATGAAACCTTGGAAGCCGCTGAAGAAACTACTTGCTCAGCTTGTTCTTTTTTGGCTTCAGCCTGCGCAGCAAGCTCTTCTTGATCGTTCTTTTGCTTATCAAGCTCTTCAAGCACGGTGTTGAATTCTTTAGTGAGTCGTTTCTGCTCTGCGATCTGTTCAGCTTTTTGCTGTTCGATAGAGTTGTAATAGGTAACGTTGCGAATGAAAGACTCTAGTGAATCCGACGCAAGGAAAACATTTACGAGCGAATTTGCTGCTTCGTTCTTATACGAAGAAACCATGACCTCACCAAGCTGCTGCTGTCCTTCAAGCATTGCCTGTTGAGCTTCTTTGGCTTTGTTCGTAGTCGATGCGATCTTGGTCTCAACTTCAGCGACCTTGCCTTGAATCTCGTTGTATTCATTAGCGATCGAAGTCAGCTGCGCTTCAGCATTGCTGAGCGTCGCTTGCGCGTCGGAAAGATCGTCTGCGCGAGCCAAGCCTGCAGGCAAGAGTGGCACACCTAAAGAGACAATAAGACAAACGCACAAGAAAAGCGTTGCGATTCGCATTGTAATTCGTTTGCACATAGCTTTAAATGCTAGCGTAGTTGCAACCTACGGGCAAATTCTCCATAAACCTAACGGAGCGAATTGCCCGCGTACGGAGTCTTGTCCTTGAGCACGACATCATGTGCGCCGCCCTCAACGATCGAGGTCGCACTCACAACCGTGAGCTTCGCACGCTCCTGCAATTCAGGAATGGTGAGCGCGCCACAATTGCACATGGTGGACTTCACCTTCGCCAAGCTCAGATCAACGTTATCTTTGAGCGAACCAGCATAAGGGACATAGGAATCCACGCCCTCTTCAAAGGTCATGCCCTTCTTGTTGCCGCCCATGTCGTAACGCTGCCAGTTGCGTGCACGAGCCGAACCTTCGCCCCAGTATTCTTTCATGTAGTTGCCGTTGATGTTGACCTTGTTCGTGGGACTCTCATCAAAGCGAGCGAAGTAACGACCGAGCATGAGGAAATCGGCGCCCATGGCCAGCGCTAGGGTCATATGATGGTCGTAAACGATGCCACCGTCAGAACAAATGGGCACGTAAACACCTGTTTCTTCGAAGTAATCATCGCGCGCTTTGGCAACTTCAATAAGTGCGGTTGCCTGGCCACGACCGATGCCCTTCTGCTCACGCGTGATGCAGATCGAACCACCGCCGATGCCAACCTTCACGAAGTCTGCGCCCGCATCCGCTAAGAAGCGGAAGCCTTCCGTATCGACCACGTTGCCCGCACCGACCTTGACCGAATCACCATAGTGATCGCGAATCCAAGCGATGGTCTTCGCCTGCCACTCCGAATAGCCCTCAGAGCTATCGATGCAGAGCGCATCGGCGCCTGCTTCAACAAGCGCGGGAACGCGCTCTTCGTAGTCGCGAGAATTGATGCCCGCACCGACCAGATAGCGCTTATGCGCGTCGAGAAGCTCGTTAGGATTGGATTTGTGGCTCTCATAGTCCTTACGGAAGACCATGTAGAGCAAGTTGTCGTCCTTATCGACGATGGGAAGCGAGTTGAGCTTGTTATCCCAGATGATATCGTTGGCTTCTTTGAGCGAAGTGTCTGCCGTGCCGACGATGAGGTTCTCACGCGGCGTCATGAAATCCGTAACGGGCGTGTCAAGGCTCATGCGAGAAAGACGATAGTCGCGACCAGTGACCATACCGAGCAGCTTGCCCTGCGAACGACCGCCTTCGGTGATAGGCATGGTGGTGTGACCGCGGCGATCCTTGAGCTCGACCACATCGGCAAGCGTTGCCGTGGGCGGAAGGTTGGAATCAGAACGAACGAAGCCTGCCTTGTGATCTTTCACGCGCGCGACCATAGCGGCCTGGCTCTCGATCGACTGCGAACCATAGATGAAGGAGATGCCGCCCTGCTGCGCAAGCGCAACGGCCATCTTGTCATCCGAAACCGCCTGCATGATAGCGGAAACCATGGGGATAGAAAGCGTGATGGCGGGTTCTTCACCCTTCTTGAACTTGACGAGTGGAGTTTTCAGACTTACCGCCTCGGGAACGCAATCGGATGAAGTGTAGCCCGGCACCAGCAGGTATTCGTTGAAGGTGCGTGAAGGTTCGTCGAAATAGTAAGCCATCTAAAACTCCTTCGCGTTAGTGTTTTCGTTCTTTATTCTCATACTTCGTAATGTTCCTATTATAGAGACCTTACGTGGTTTTGCGCTGCGCATCTCGAAAAAAACTTTTAGTGCTCGAGCGCCTCGTAGTAAACCTCCGCCAGATCCTTCACGGGCATGGTCGCATCGTGGAAGGCCACACCATCCGAGAGCATGGTCAAGCAGAACGGGCAGGCGGTCACGAGCGCATCAGCCTTAGTCTCAAGCGCCTGCTCGGCACGCATATGGTTAATCTTCTTGCCCGCAGGTTCTTCGAGCCACATGTGGCCGCCGCCCGCACCGCAACAGAAGCTCTTCGACTCGTTGCGCTCCATCTCGTTCAGCTGGACCTGCGCTCCTTGAGTGAGTACCGCGCGCGGCGCATCGTACTGCCCGTGGTAGCGCCCTAAATAGCACGAATCGTGATAGGTCACCTGCTGGTATTCCGAAGCACCAGGCTTGAGCTTCCCTTCTGCGATCAGCTGCGCCAAAAGCTGCGAATGATGCAGCACCTCAAAATTGCCACCCATCTGCGGATAGTCGACCGAAAGTGCCTGCAAGCAATGGGGGCACTGCGTAACGATCTTCTTCACGCCCGCATTGTTCAGCGTCTCGATGTTCTCCTGCGCGAGCATATAGTAGAGGTATTCGTTGCCTAAGCGTCGCGCCGAATCGCCACAGCATTTCTCCGCGTTACCCAAGATCGCGAAATCAACGCCCGCCTGCTTCATCAAATGCACGAAAGCCGTTGCCACCTTGCGGCTGCGCGCATCATATGCACCCGAGCAACCAGGCCAGTAGAGGTATTCGGCCGTTGGGTTCTCTTCGATGGTTGGCACATCCAGATCGCGCGTCCAATCGATGCGCTTCTGCCAACCGATGCCCCACGGATTGCCGTTCGTCTCGAGATTGCGGAAGGTCTGCTGCGCCTCAGGCGGGAACGCGCTTTCCATGCACACCTGGTAGGTGCGCGCCTTGATGTCCTTATCGGGATGGACCACGCGCGCAGGACAAAGCTCACTGCACGCACGGCACGTCGTGCACTGCCAAAGCGCATCCTCCGAAATGACCGTGCCCACGACCCCTTCATCCAAAAGCGCTTGTTGCTCTTCGGTGCGCGCATCTTCGGGAACCTTCAACAAAACCTCGCCGCGCGTTTTGTTCTGCGCCGCAATGTTCTGGATGAAATGCATCGGCGAGAGCTCTTTACCGCTCAAATACGCAGGGCAATTCTCCTGGCAACGACCGCACTTGATGCACGCCTGCGCATCGAGCAAGTCCTTCCACGTGTATTCCTCGAGCACGCGCACGCCCATGGTCTCGAGCTCTTCGTCCTCAAAATCGATCGGCTCGAGCGTGCCGGCCGGTTTGAGCGACCGATAGTAATAGTTACCCGGGATGAAGAGCACGTGCGCCATCTTGCTGTAGGTGAACAGCGCCAAGAACGAAAATGCGAGCACCAAATGGCTCCACCACACGATCTGATGCGTAAGCGAAAGCGCTTGCGCATCCATGCCCGAGAACATGAGCGCGAACAGATACCCCACTGGCGACCAGAGCGCCCACGGGTCGTTCGTGCCCACGATGCGCAGCCCTTCAGTGATGAAACCAGAAAGCAGGATCAACAGCAGAAGCACAAGCCACACGATATCGACCGTGTTAGTTTCGAGATGCTCGTTGGTGCGCGCGATACGGCGCACGAGCGCGATGACGATGCCGATCGCGCACACGAAGCCCGCTAGATCGATACCGAGCGAGAAGAAATACAGATAGAACGGCCCATACAAGAGGGGGATGCCAAAATGGTCCTGAAGCGTCGTGAGCGCCGTGGCAACGAACAAGAACAACATGCCCCAGAAGATGAACAGGTGCATGATGCCCGACGACTTCTTCTTTACCACGCGCTTTTGCGTGAACACTTCCTTGAACGCGCCGAAGAAGCGTACCTTTTTGTTGTCTGAAAGGTCTTCGGGTGCGCCAAGCTTCCAAAGGCGATAGCGACGATAGAAGAAGATCGCGAAGCAGGCAACGACCGCAGCGAACAGGATATACATGATCCACTGACCGGAAATGTTCCAATATAGCTCTCGTGTTGCTTCTTGCATGCCGCTCCTTTATCTCTTGCCGTTCTGCACGATCTCAATTCGCGCGAATGCTATTCCGCGCGGGCCCTTTCATCCGCTGAACCTGCACTAGGCTTTCAGCTTCTTCACTTCCTCGACCATAAGTGGCACCGCCTCGAACAAGTCGGCCACGATGCCATAGTCGGCAATGCGGAAGATGTCCGCTTCCGGATCGTTGTTGATAGCCACGATGCAGCGCGACTGGCCCATGCCCGCCTGATGCTGGATCGAGCCCGAAATACCGCAGGCGATATAGAGTTGCGGCGCAACGATCTTGCCCGTCTGCCCTACCTGGAACTGCTTGTCCATCCAGCCTTGCTCGACCGCCACGCGAGATGCCCCGATCGCGGCACCCAGCTCGTCTGCAAGTGGTGCGAGCACATTGGCGAACCCTTCAGGGCCATTCACTCCACGACCACCCGAAACGATGAACTCCGCATCGCGCAGATCTACACGCTCGGATGCCACACGCAAGACATCTTTCACCAGTTGGCGAACATCGCCGAAGCCTTCTGGCGCTTCACGCACGATAGTCGCGCTGTGTGATTCGTCCGCATCAGCGATCGCGAACGCCTTGGGGCGAAGGGTTACCAGGTTGAGCTCATCGTTGTTGGAAAAGACGCAGTTTTCCAATATCTTGCCCGAATACGGCGAACGCACATATACGGGCTCGGTGCCCTTGTCTTCGATCGCGACGATCTCGGAGATGAGACCCGCATCGCAGCGCTCAGCGATGAGCGGAGCTAGATCCTGTCCGGTCGAAGATGCGGTGAACATGATGAGGCCCGGCTCGTGCGCTTTGATGAGAGCTTCAAGTGCTGCTGCATACGCATCGGGCGTGTAGTTCGCAAGTGCTGGGTCATCGACTACGAGCACCTGGTCAGCGCCATACTGTCCCAACGCAGCAAGCGCCGCCTCGTCAACGCCGCTCCCGAGCACCACTGCTGCAACGGGCGCACCCTGAGCATCGGCCAAACGGCGCGCTTCGCTCACGGCCTCGTAGGTAACCTTGTCCATCGCTCCATTGCTATATTCTGCAAATACCCAAATGGCTGCCATGTTTTCCCTCCTACCTTAGAGCACGTTCGCTTCGTTGGCCAACAGTTGCGCTGTTTCTGCCACCGCATCGGGCGCGTCACCCTCGATGATGCGACCGCCTACACGTTCCGGCTTGAGCGCATACGATCTCACGCTCGTTTTCGCGATGGCAGGACCAACCTGATCAGGCAAGATGCCAAGCGCAGCAAGATCTTTCGTGTCGATCGGTTTTTTCTTCGACTGCATGATATCGCGCACGGTCGGGTAGCGCGGCTCAGCCAATCCCTGCTGGGCGGTGAACAGCGCTGGCAGCCCAACCGACACTTGCTCAACGCCATCGGCAAGCTCGTGATCGGCGAGTGCAACGTCTCCTTCAATCTCGAGGCCCGTAATCCAACCGACCTGCGGAAGTCCCATGATCGAGGCAACGCGCGGCAACGTTTGCGCACGCGATGTGTCGCCTGATTTATAACCGCCCAAGATGATATCGGGCTGCTCTTCGGTAAGCACCGCCGCGAGCACGCGCGCCTTAGCCTGAGGATTGGTCGTGTCGATCGCTTCATCGTCAATAAGAATCGCGCGATCGGCTCCCATCGAGAGTGCATGGCGAATAGCGGGGACCTCGTCCTGTGAGCCCACCGTAACGAGGATCACTTCGCCACCGTTTTGTTCCTTGAGCTGAACTGCTTTCTCCACGGCGAATTCTGCATAGGGATCGATGATGAGCGCAGCACCTTCGGTGGACACTTCCCCATCGCTACCGAGCGTGATGAGCGCTTCGGTGTCGATGGACTGCTTCACGCAAACTGCTATCTTCACGCGTTAACTCCTTCTCTTATTTGCTGGACGGGTGTCCTAGAGCGCGTACGTTTTCTTCACTTCATCAGCAATGATCTTGCGCTGGATCTGGTTCGTACCGCCGATGATAGTGAACGCCTTCGCATCGCGGTAGTAGCGCTCGACCGGGTATTCCTTGCAGAATCCATAGCCGCCATGGATCTGCACCGCATCGGTTGCCGCCGCTTGAGCTGCTTCGGTGCAGTAGACCTTTGCCGCTGCCACGCGCTCCTTCACATCGCGCGCATTAGTGACGAACGCCTCGATCGCGTCATCAAGAATGCCCTCAGAAGCTGCCACGGCAATGCGCATGTCTGCGAGTTTGAACGAGACACCCTCGAAATCGATGACTGCCTGGCCGAATTGCTTGCGGGAATTGGCATACGTTGCCGAAGCAATGAGGCTTGCACGCGTAATGCCGAGCGCGGTTGCAGCGAGCGCGATGCGCCCACGGTTGAGCGCGTGAAACGCAATTTGGGCACCTTGCCCCACTTCGCCGATAAGCGCATCGGCTGCTACCTCAACCTTGTCGAAGAAGATCGGGCACGTGGGAGAACCATGCAATCCAAGCTTCTGCTCATGCGCGCTGATCACCACCCGTTCATCATGGGCATCAACGATGAACGCGCTCGGTTTCTTCTCGCCGTCCACTTCAACATTGGCGAACACGCAGAAGTAATCTGCCACTGCTGCGTTCGAGATGAACATCTTATTTCCGCTGATCACATAACCGTTGTCGGTCGGCTTCGCGCTCGTGGTGAGCGAGAAAACATCCGAGCCCGCATTGGGTTCCGTGAGCGCAAAGCTGATCTTCTTCTCCCCTGCGATGATCTCGGGCAGATAGGTGTTCTTCTGCTCATCGGTTCCGTAGGTCATGATCGCATCCGCGCCAATTGCAGCGACGAACAGCATGAGCGCCACGGCGGGAGATTCCTGCGCCAAACGCGCCACGCATGCTGCCCAGCAATTCACGCTCACCGCGAACCCACCTTGCTCTTCAGGCATGGCAAGACCGAAAAGACCCTGTTCAGCAAGGAGATCATAGATGTCTTGCGGAAATTCATCCTCTTCATCGATCTCTGCCGCACGATCAGCGATAACATCGGTGCACACACTGTCCACCATTGAAAGGATCATGCGCTCTTCTTCTTGCAGCTGATACATCAAAAACTCCTTCGTGCGATTTTTACTTGAGGGGATGAGCCTTGAAATACTCGATCATGCGCGGAACGACCGTGTAGAGATCGCCCTTGCTGCCATAATCCGAATGCTCGAAAATGAGCGCGTAAGGATCGGTATTCACACACATGATCGTAGTAGCGCCGTCGCAGGCGACCATGTGCTGCGCTTGTCCAGAAATGCCGAGGGTGAGGTAGAGATCGGGCACCACCGTGCTGCCCGAGATACCCACGAGCGCTTCTTTGGGAAGCCAGCTCTCCGCTTCATAGATCGAGCGCGAGCAACCCAATTCGGCATCGATCAGGCTGCAGAGTTCGCGCACCATCTCAAGATCCTTCTCCTCCTTGATGCCGCGCCCAACGCTCACGATGCGTTTCGCGCTCGGCAGATCGACATCGCCCTTCACGCGCGGGCCGACCGAATCGAGCTTCACTTCATAAGCAGGCTCGATGAAGGGAAGCTCTGCCTCCGCGTTCTCACCGCTTGGCTCAGCATCAGGAAACGTTGCGGGGCGCACAAAATAGAACGAGGTCGTGTCATCTGCGCCTTTGTACTTGCGGTTCGCCAGGCCACCAAAATACATAGTGGTTGAGTCCTTGGCACTGGGAAGAGCGGTCACGTTCGAGATCACGCTTCCTCCCACACGCGCTGCCACTCGTCCAAGCAGAAGCTGGATGCGTCGCGAAGATTCTGCGAACACCGCTGACGGCTTCTCCTTCTCGATAAGGTCGACCAGAGCAAGGTACGAGTCTTCCATCATGCGGCCTTCAGGCACCTCAAGGCGATAGACGGTATCAGCAACCCCAGGAGCTACGCTTGTAGTAGGAAGCGCGATAAGATCGACTTCGTCAGCGAATTGACGAGCGCCAGCACACAGCTCGACAACCGGCTGTTCGCGTTCGGCGACAACAAAGATCTTCATAGCGCTTACGCCCCCTCGGTAGTCAGATACGTATGAACTTGCTCGATGAATTCATCGATGCCCTCATCGGTCGCTTCGAAGAACACCATCTTGCGCGGTGTTGGTTCAGGCACTTTCGTCTCAACAACCGCGTAGTTCGCTGGAGGAAGTTCAAGACCGATATCCTCCAAAGTTAGCTCATGAACAGGCTTGCGACCTGCGCTCATGATGTCTGCCACCTTGCAGGTGCGCGGCTGCGCCATGTCGGAAAGCACCGAGAGCACCGCAGGGGCTTGCATCTCGATGTGCTCGATCTCTTCATCGAGCTCACGTGTTACCTTGATCGTGTCGCCTTCAGCAGTAAAGTCGATCACCGCATTCACATTAGGGATGCCCAAGATCTCACCCAGCTGAATGCCCATCTGATGAGCGTAGATATCGGCCGATCCATCGCCACAGATAATAAGATCAATGTTGCCGATATGCTTGATGGCTGCCGCGACCGCTTGCGCTGTTTGATGGGTTTCAGCGTCTTCGAGTGCATCGTCCATCACCAAATAGACCTCGCTTGCACCACGCGCTGCCACATTCTTACGCATGGTCGTGTCGTGGATCTTCGTATCGCCTACCGTAAGCGCAATAAGCGAATGCTCGCCATTCGATCCCTCAACGAACTGTGCCGCTGCTTCGATAGCGTTCAGGTCATAGAGCGAAACGATATGCGGAACCGCCTGATAATCAAGCGTTTTGTCGGAATTAGTTCGAATAGCGACATCGTCATAAACGGACTTGAAACAAACAACGACGTTCATCTATCTCCTTACCACTCTTCGTTCCTTACCGCTACTTAGACATAAAGAAAGAGGGAAGAGTTGCCCCTTCCCCCTTCTTTTATCCCTAGTGTAAGAGCTAAAAGGCTTACAGTTCGTCCTGGTTGCCCTTTGCATACTCTTTGAGGATGCCACGGCCAGCGATGTGGACCATGATCTCGACGGTGCCGCCACCGATCTGGAAACCACGGCAGTCGAGCATGAGGCGGGAAACGCGCGTTGCGTCGGTGTAACCGAGACCACCCATGAGCTGGAGTGCACGAGAGCAAACGTCGGTAAGAGCAGGTGCACCATAGCGCTTCAGCATAGCTGCGTCGTTGTTGACCGGAATGCCGTTGTCGAGCTTCCAGCAAGTACGATACAGGAAGTTACGGGTGTTGGTCAGAGCGATCTGCATCTCGACGATGTGCTCCTGAACGAGCTGGAAGGTCTTGATGCCAACGCCGAACTGCTGACGCTCGTTGGTCCAAGCGCAAGCATCGTCCATAGCAGCCTGAGCTTCACCGAGGAGTTCTGCCAAGAGAACGCAGCGCTCCCACTCGAAGTTCTTCATGAGCTGCAGGAAGCCCTTGCCCTGCTCACCGAGGAGAGCAGTCTCAGGAACGATGACGTTGTTGAAGTGGACCATAGCGAAGGGGTTGATCTGCATACCGATCTTGTTGAGCGGCTCGAGAACAACACCCGGGGTGTCCTTGTCAACGAGGTACATGGACATGGACTTGTTCTCAGGAGAAGGATCCTCGTCCTTGCAAACTACGATGAAGCCGTTTGCATGCTCTGCAAAGGTAACCCAGGTCTTGGTGCCGTTGATCTCAACGTTACCGTCGCCAAGCTTCTTAGCGGTAGTGGTCATGTAGATGTTTGCAGAACCTGCTTCAGGCTCGGAAATTGCGAGGCAGTAAGGAGGATAGCCATTCTCATAGTAGAAGTCTACCGCGTACTTGATCTGCTCTTCGGTACCGAATTCGCAAACGTCAAACATGATCAACAGGTTTGGAGCCATAGGGATGTTACCACCGATGTGGCAAAGCTCTTCGATAGCAATAGCCATGGTGACGTGATCGCAAGGGGTTCCGCCGTACTCAGCAGGAATACCGAGCTTACCAAAGCCTTCGTCTACCCAAGACTTAGCGATAGCAGAGTCGATGCCGCGGTTCTTGTAAGCCTCGGCGATCTTCTCCTCAGGAAGATGCTCTTTACCCCATTTACGGATGTTCTCACGAAGCAGCTTTTGCTCATCAGAGTAGCTATAATCTAGCATGTTTTTCCTCCTTCAGGAAATCTTTCCTCTTGAACCTAACTTCTATCTTTAAGCGGGCAAAGCTCCAACATCGCCCGCTCAAGATCAAACGATTTTGGTCTTACGACCAGGGTAATTTACCCTACTTATTTGGTGACGTCGGGACCAGGAGCTGCCTGCATGTCGACAGGAATCTCCTCGTTGATGGTCATACCGATCAGATAACCGTCGCGAACAGCCTCGAGAAGACGCTTGTACTCGTCGGTCTTGTAAGGATCGTGCGGACCAACGCCAGCCCAGGTGGTGTGCGGCGAAGCATTGCCGATAAGATGGAGGTGGCCCTCAGGGACAACACCCTTCATCTGATCGTAGAGGCTCGTATTATCGACGCACTTGGTGCCGGTGATGATGGTGTCAGCAGGAACGGTGAATACCTTGCCCTCTGCATCTTCGCAAACGACACCTTCTTTGTTGTATTCCTTGACCTTGGTAGAGGTGAGGATCTTGACGCCTTCGCTCTTGAGCTTGCGGAGCTCAGGATTCTTGTCGATGATGCCGATCTCAGCGCCAGCCTTCTTGGCTTCTTCGATAACGGTAACCTCGCGGCCCTCGTTCATTGCAGATGCAACTTCGATGCCAGCGAAGCCGCCACCGATGACAGCCATGCTCTTGCCGACGAGGATGTGCGTGCCAAGACCCCACTTCATGATGCCCAGCGGTGCGCCGAGAACGTTCATGCCGAAGCAAGACATGGTCCACATGAAGCCCTTGCCCGGGGTGCCCTTGCCCTCAACGAGAGCCTTCAGAGCGTGAGAATCGATAACATTCTTGTTGTCCTTGCCCGGAACATCAGGAGAAACCGTTTCAGGGCCAACAGCGAGGATGACCTCATCTGCACCAAAGTCCTTGATGTATGCAGGGGTGACCTCGGTGTTCAGACGAACATCGATGTTGAGGCGCTTGATCTCGTTGTTGTACCAATCGACCATAGGAGGCAGTTCGTCATTGAGAACCTGAGCGAGGTTCAGCAGGCCGCATGCCTTCTTCTTCTGATCGACAACGGTGACGTTGGTGTAACCGCGCATACGCATGGTACGAGCAGCCTCGAGGCCAGCAGGGCCAGCACCGATGATGAGAATCTTCTTCTTTGCCTCGTCGCCAGAGACCTTGTGATCCTGCGGCAGGCCATACTGAGAGAAGTAAACGTTCGGGTTGACCGAGCACTTGCAGGGCTTGCCAACGAAGATGTTGTCGAGACAACGGGAGCAAACGATGCAAGGACGAACTTCCTCAGCACGATCTTCCTTGACCTTCAAGCCGATTTCCGGCTCAGCGATCCAGTGACGTGCCATACCAACAGCATCGCCAGAACCATCTTCGATGATCTTTTCGCAAACATCGAGGTGGTTGATACGAGTACCAGGGAAGGTAGGAAGCTTGGTGTACTGCTTAGCAGCCTTAGAAAGGTAGATGAACTCACCTTCAGGAACGAGCTGGTTAGCAACAGGACGAGGAGCCTCGTGGAAACCTGCCTGGATGGACCAAGCGTCAACACCGTGCTTCTCGACAACTTCGATGACCTCTTTGAGGTCTTCGAGGCGCTGACCGCCAGGCATGAGGTCGTCTGCAGAATAACGAATGAGGATCGGATAATCTTCGCCGCATACACGATGGATCTCATCGATGATGTCGGTAAGGAGACGGCAGCGGTTTTCCGTGGATCCGCCGTACTCGTCAGTACGATGGTTGGAGTACTTGGAGATGAAGCGCATGACCATGTAGCCAATACCTGCATGGATCTCGATGATGTCGATGCCAGCCTTCTGGCAGCGCTTAGCAGCTTCACCGTACTGCTTAACGACGAGCTTGATCTCGTCGATGGTGAATTCGCGCTCCGGCATACCTACGAAAGGACCAGAAACAACGTCTTTAGAAGGAGCATAGCTCAGAAGCTCCGTGTTGCCATCCGGACGCCACTCGTAGCAGAGCTGCAGCTGAGCAGCGAGCTTAGCGCCATGCTTATGGCAAGCTTCTGCGGTACGGGTAAGGCCTGGGATAAAGCAGTCGTCCCAAACACCGCAAGCACCAGTAGTGGTGTGGTATTTAGGATGGGTGTCGAAACAGTCGCAAACATAGCAAGAACCGATCTCGATAAGACCAGCCCCACCGATTGCGCGCTGCTCGTAGAAATCGATCAGGTCGTCACCAATGGCATAGTTATCGGTTTTCTCGATGGTCATTGGCAGCATGACGAAACGATTGCGAATCTCTACGTTGCCGATTTTAAACGGCGTGGTAAGTGCTTCGTATTTCACTGCACAGCCCCTTTCTACAAGACTTGTTGTGAGCTACTCGTTATTCCTTGAAGCTGCTCGATCGTTAATTTCGATGGCAAGCGTTTAGAGCGTAAAAAACCATAGCCTCGATTAAAGACCATGGTTCGTACCTAAATGCTTGTTATCGGAAGTGACGAATCGTATCTCAGCTCCTTTGCTATAGATATTGTAATGCAGATGTTACGTTTATCGATGGGCATTATAGTTTTTTTGTTGGTCTATAGGAATCATTTATAGGTTTTTTCATTCAAAGTGGATGATACAACCTCTCGTCCTTCTATTGATACCGGTGAATCATATCGAGTCCGTCTACCCAAATCATTGAATTTGACCAACGAATCGAGACAAGTATAATGTTCCCAGCAGCGATCGAGTCTTCCGATAACGCGCCGGATCGTTCTTATGAACAGGCGCTATAGTTCGTACGAAGGCAGGTCGCATCCGCGAATAGACCTGATGCCGCACGGGCAAGGAGAAATCACACGTGGGACCGCTCGATACGAAACTTCTTATCGCCGATGCATTTGTCGAACTTTGCGATGAAATGCCGCTCAAGAAGGTATCCATTTCGGACATCGTTGAAAGAACGGGCAAGAACCGCAAGACCTTCTACTATCACTTCGTCGATAAAGAGGCTCTCATCATTTGGCGCTTCCGCTACGATCTGGGCCTTGCACTGCAGCGCAAGTTTCCTGAGAGCATCCTGGTGTACGAAGAGCCGAGCAAAGATTCGGTAACCCAGTTTCCGTTCTACATCACGCAGAAATCAGGCGTGCGTTCGCTCGATCACTCGAAATTCTTCGATGTGTTCGCGAGCGTGCTCGAAAAGCGTCGCACCTTCTATACGCAGGCGCTGCTCGAAACGGGACCGCATGCCCTGCGCAACTATCTCTACGATCTTTATTTGCCGGCATTGCGCAACGACATCGATATCATCCTCGCGAATCGCTATCTACCCGAAGAGAATATCGAGTTCTTGAGCGAATTCTATACGTGCGCATTCCTGTACTACTTCATCCGCAAGTGCGATCAACCGGTCGTGAAGCATCTCATCAGCAACGCGGGGCCCTTCGCGAACCTCATTCATAGCTCGCTTGAGATGGAGATCAAAGAAGCCCAGCTTCGCCGCAATCTCTAATTCCCTATCTGCGACAAACCCAAAACCTAAGATTCTTCCGCTGAACAAAGCGGTCTATCCTCCCGCCTTAGCACTATGAGAATTCGATTTCACACGTAGCGCGGGTAGCTTGCCTGATGGCGTCTGTTCTTGCGCATGATCGCTAAATGTACAAACCCAAAAACTTACGAACCTCTGAACAAGGCTGAAAACACAAAAAGAGAGGCACCTTTGCGGTGCCTCTCTTCGATTCAGGTTAGTCTCTCTCTGACTAAATAGGAAGCTTATTTCTCGGAAGCGAGCGTGCCAGAAACAAACTTCTCTGCAGCATCCCTCTTGCCTGCGTTGTAGCAGAGCGTACAGAAGATGTAGATAAGGATCATAACCACGATGTCGAGGATGAAGAAGAAGTCCCATCCGAACATCTGATTAACGAGAGCCAGACCAGATGCTGCGAAGGCGCCGACCAAGTTGACCGGAATCAGGATGACAGAGTAGATCTTGTCATAGTGAAGGTCACCGAAGATTTGACGCGTTAAGTACGGCAACAACGTTGTTACGAACGCGTAGATGAAGCCGTAGATCAGACCGCCGCCGAAGAGAATCGGGAGGATCTTGTTGTAGCCGCCGAACCAGATACCGCAGATACCGAGAACACCAGTTACGATACCAACGATAAGAGCGAGCTGTACGGACTTGGACTCGAGGATACCAGTACAGATCTTACCGATCATCATACCGACCATCGAGAATGCCTCCAGGGTACCGGAGATAGCCATCAACTCAGGAATAGCAGTTTGCGTACCCGGGATAACAGCAACGACGCCCTGATAGAAGTTCGTGTAGTGCTGCGGATAAATACCGCAGATGTTCATCAAGCAGCCTGCGATGATGAGTACGTAGAAGTACCAACGGGTGTAAGCAACCTTGGGCTCCATACCCTTGAGGACTGCATGCTCTTCAGCAATATCTTCGCCCTCAGCGATAGGTGCACCATATGCCTTCAGTCCAACGTCCTCAGGAGCGTTGCGGAGGCAGAGTGCGGTCCAAGGAATGGTACCGAACAGGCAGATAACGCCGAACACCATGTAGAGGTTACGCCAGGTTTCCTCGACGAGCAGGTTCGGACCAAGAATGGTCTGACCAACGATGTTCAGGATAGCACCGCCTGCACCAGTCATTGCATAAGAAAGACCGAGCGCAAAACCAAGCTTCTTCTTAAACCAACGACCGAGAACGCCAGCGGTCATCAACCAGAGCAGAGTGATCTGGGAGAAGCCGATGAACACACCAGCGATGTACCACTGCCAGATGACCGTGAACTGCGACATGCAAAGGTATGCAGCAGTTACGAAAACACCTGCAAGCGTACAGATGATTCGAACGTCGAACTTCTCAAGCAATGCACCGACGATTGGCGAGAAGATAACCTCGAACAAGTAAACAAAGGACATGTAGAGAGAAACGTCGGAAACCTGAATTCCGAGCTGCATGGCGACCGGACGATATGCCAGACCCGGGCAGCTGAAGGTAATAGCACTAGATGTAAAGATACAAATCATGCAAGTAAACAGAACCAAAAAATGACGAACTGTAAACTTCTGAGTTTTTACATTTTCAGCCATAACCCCTCCTTCTTTTCCTGGAGCACTTGCGCACTCCTGCTTCCTTTACATGCAATCACTCTTTGAGAGGCTCGGTGCACTTCTCTCTAAGAACCATTGCACGCAAGAGCATATTTGCTCTCACAAGTTATTCTGTTCCTCCACAGGCTCTACAAAAATGGTCAGATGTTTGATTTTGTCCAATGGAATTATTTCTTGAACGCGTTATACTACTCCGCTATTTGAACATGTTCGTTCTTCTATAACCCCAGTTCAAATGCGTGTTTTATATTCTGCTCACTACAACGATACAGTGCGCGCTAGTAAAAAATATTTTTATTACGCCCAAAATCCCGATGATGCAACGCAAAAACCTATAGCTTTTCGTAATGAAACGGTTACTTATCGCCGCATCCGAAAACAATAGGTCGTGCTAAAAGCAAGTTGGACACCTGGCGCAATGCCAGATGCCCAACCAAGCGAACTTACCTATTGATAAGCGTTTATGCGATCGCGAGTGCGATTAGTGCATGGTGCCAGCAGCTTTGTCGCCGCGGTAATCCTTCATGCCCCACTTCACGACGATGAAGCCGAGGACGAAGCAGATGACCGCAACGCAGAGGCCGACGATGAAGTACCAATCCCAGCCGGGACCCTGGTAAATGAGAGCCAGACCAGAAGCAGCGAATGCGCCAACCAAGTTGACCGGCATGAGGATGACAGAGTAGATCTTGTCGTAGTCCTTCTCGCCGAACAGCAAGCGTGTGATGTAAGGCAGCGCCGTGGTGACCAACGGATAGAGCATACCGAAGATGAAGCCACCGAAGAACAGAACCGGCAAGGCCTTGTTCATGCCGCCATACCAAATGCCACACAGGCCGATGAAACCGCAGATCGAACCGAATGCGAGTGCAACGACGATGTTGCGGGATTCGATAGCACCGATGGTGACCTTACCAACAGCCATACCGATCATGCAGCATGCCTCGAGCGTACCAGACATGATCATGAGATCCGGAATGGTGATGCCCGCTGCGTCAACCGCAACAACGGTCTGATAGAAGGTGGTGAAGTGCTGCGGATAGATGCCGCCGATGTTGAACATGCAGCCTGCAAGGATGAGTACCCAGAAGTACCATTTGCCATAAGCCTGCTTTGCTGGGATACCGGGGAGATCGAGGTGCTGAGCATCGATGACCTCGCCCTCGGTGATCGGAGCACCATATGCCTTCAGGCCGCAATCCTGCGGATGCGAGCGAATCGCGAACAGCGTGAAGGGGATGGAGAGCACTGCAGCGGCGATGCCGTAGAACATATAAAGGTCACGCCAGGTGTCTTCAACGAGCAGGTTCGGACCGAGGATGAACTGACCGATGAAGTTGAAGACCGCACCGCCAAGACCGGTCATTGCATAGGAGATACCGAGCATGAGACCGAGCTTAGCCTTGAACCAGCGGTTCAAAAGGCCTGCGACCATGAGCCACAGAAGCGTGATCTCGCCAACGCCCATGAAGAAACCGGAAACGTACCATTGCCAGAGCTCGGTGTAGAACGACATGCAGAAGATGCCGCCCGAAGTGAAGACTGCAGCGATGGTGCAGATGATGCGTGCGTCGTACTTCTCGAGCAGCGCACCGATGATGGGAGAGAAAATAACTTCGGCGAAATAGACGATCGACATGTAGAAGGACACATCTGAGACCTGAACACCGAGGTAATTTGCTACTGGACGGTAGCAAAGGCCGGGGCAGCTAAACGTGATAGCCGCACAACCAAAGGTGCAGAAGACGCAGGTGAGCACTACAAGAATATGACGCGCCGTCATTTTCTGAGTTGTAGCAGCAGTTGCCATAACTTCTTTTCCTTTCCGGGCGAACCACGACAGATGCCGTGAAAACGCCACACTTTCCTTTACATTCAATACAGCAAGTGCGAGATCACCTGGTAAATCTGGCGCGTTTCACCACGTGATACCGCAATGGGGAAGGTTCCCCTGTACTCTATTTTGAAAGTTTATTTTTTTCCGAAAAATAGCCAGGTTTCAAAAACTGACCACTTGACGGGTTAAAACCCTTATGTAGAAAGCGATTTTGTTTTGGTTTTTATGAATGAATGCCCAAAAAATCATAGGCATAACCAATAAAAGACGGGCAAAGTGATAATTCTGTCCAATTTTGAACATGTTCAAAACGCGTTCAAACATCTCGTGAACATGTTTTGAACCCGTTCGCGGATTATCATAAAAAATGCCGCAAGAAATCTTGCGGCATCAATTGTTGCTTATCTGTAATTCCGGACAGCTTTGAGGCTTAGCGCTTCTTTTTCTTCTTGCCGCCCTTGCCCTTCTTTTTCTTGTAAGCCTGACGGGCACGAACGTCGATACGAATAGCCTGAACAACGAAGTACAGGAAAATGCCATAGCCGATGATGCCGACACCGATAAGGTTCAGCAGATTGAACCCAGCGTTGAACATGTAATAGATGATGAGCGTAGTGATCGGGTTGATGACCAGCGCGTAGATCCAATACTTCGTGCTTGTTTTCATAGAACTTCTTCCTTTTCGTATTTGTCGAGAATGAGCGGGGCTGAAATGTAGACCATGATCTGGTCGGTTCCTTGGGCGATCTGATTACCGCGGCAGTCCTCCCAAATCGAGCTGACTCGCGAACCTTCAGTATACCCGAGTCCGCCGAGAATTTGCATCGCATTGCTTGCGACCTCGGTGGCGGTCTTCGGGATGAAGCGCTTCATGAGCGCGACCGACAAGCGCTTATCAGGGGTATCGTTTTCGATATCCCATACTGCCCGGTAGAGCATGAGGCGCATGCTGGTGAGCGATACCTCCATATCAGTGAGCATCTGTTCGATCTGCTGGAACTGGCTGATATGCTTGCCGAACGCGATACGCTCCCGCGCATGTGCGACCGCATCTTCCATCGCAGCTTGCGCCATGCCTACCGAAGAGGCGCAAATGAACACGCGTCCGAATTCGAGCAACCGGAAAAGCTGCTGAAAGCCTCCCTCGTTACCGCTCAAACGATACTCAGGCAAAAGCTCAACATCGTCGAACGCGAGCGAAGCGAACGGCAACATGGACTGCCCTATCTTGTTGATCGGATAAGCACGTACCCCTTTGAGCGTGCGCGGGATGAGCCAAAACGCGAGCGCAGGATACTTGCCTGGGTCCTGCACGTCCTTATCAATCGCGGCAACCAAGATGTTGGGAGAATACTCGCCGTTGTTCACATAGTTCTTTTGGCCATTGAGAATGATCTTGCCATCGACGGTTTGTGTGCAGGTATGCATGCCCATCGTATCCGAACCTGCAACGGGCTCGGAAATGGCGAATGAGAACATGAGACGCCCTGTCTTGCGATAGAAGTCGAGCGCATCGGAAAAACGTGAGGACTCAGCGAACCAATTCATGATCTGAAGATTGAAGAGATCATTCTGAAACGGCAGGGTTGCTCCAGCACAACGCGAAAGCTCTTCAAGGATGAGCGTTTGACTCATGACGCTATGGGCGAACGACTTCCCTACCGTAGAGGATTCGAAGCTGAAATAGAGATCGGTGAATCCCTTCACCACCTCATCTGGCAGACCCTGATCGCGCTTCCACTGGAATACGCGTTCGGGCAAGAAAACGCTTTCCCCAAACTCTCGGAATGCAGCGACGAGCCGCTTTTGCTCGGATGAAAGAGCAAAGCTATACATAGTTCCTCTTCTAAAAAATGATCGCAGTTGTTCTTCGTATACTAGCGTAGCTAAACAAAGAGGCTTTTTGAAGCATCAAAACGCCTTCTCTGTCCGACAATCCATAGGGCAATCCATTATTTAGGCGTGAATGAATTCCGTATAATTGAACATATCCGAGAACCAAAAGAGAACGAGGTATGCCATGAAGATTCTCGCCATCAACGGAAGCCACCGCGTAGGCCAGAACACCGACTACTTGATCAACGAAGCACTGAGCGCTGCAGCAGAGCTCGGAGCGGAAACTGAAGTGATCGAGCTTTCCGAAAAGAACGTCGAATACTGCACGGGCTGCAACCGCTGCTTATTCAAGCCAGAATGCAGCATCAAAGATGATGACATGGAAGAGATCAAGCAGAAGATGCTCGAGGCGGATGGTATCATCGTGGCTTCGCCCGACTATTTCTCGAACGTGTCTGGCCGCATGAAGACCTTCATCGATCGCACCCGTCCTATGCATATGGTGGCGAACCAGCTCAAAGGCAAGGTTGCAGGCTGCATCACCATGGCAGGCCTCGATAACTGCGGTGCAGAACCCACCTATGCAGCGCTAAGCCAATTCTGCTCGACCCATGAGATGATCCAGATCAATCCGCGCCCCGAAGGCCCCGTTATCGCTTCGGTGGTTGCCGGTTCGCTCATGGCAGGCATGAAGGACGGCAAGCCGCAATGGCGTCGCTCTGTTTCCGAAGATCCGATCGCGCCTGTGGTCGCACGCCAGCTTGGCATCGACATGGTGGAGCTCATCAAGAAACTGGTATAATGCGCTAGGTTCCTTGGACCTGGGCCGCAAGCTCACAAAACACTAGAACATTCTTTACAAGCCTCCGTCCTGCACGGAGGCTTTTTCGTGCGCGCTCCAGCCGAAATGATCAAGCGAAACGATAGATCGGGCAAAACCGAATAGACAATCCTATGTGTCTGTCCAAATCTTGCAAATCCCTTTATTTATTGAAATCGAGATACTAATATCTGCTCTAATGGCACGAGCCGAACGTTATTCCAAAGGGAGAAGGGGCAGCAATGGATTTTAGTCTTACCGATGATCAGGAACTCATGATCGAGAGCGCACGCGAATATGCAGAGCGCTACTTCACCGACGAAGCAGTGAAGCAAGCCTACGAAGTCGATCATCATATTAGCGTGGAAGCAGCAATGGCCTACCGCGAGGCAGGGTTCATGCACATGGGCCTTCCTGAAGATATCGGCGGCATCCCTGTCGACAAGCTCACCGAGATCCTCCTCGTCGAGAAGCTCCATGAATTCACCGGCGTGGTGCTCCCCTTCGTTACCGACTTCAATACCATCACCGACGTGATCGATTTTGGCACGAAAGAACAGCAAGAGCTGATCATGAACGCCATCGAAAATGTTGAGAGCACCTGCATCGCCTGTACCGCCATCTCCGAACCCGCCGCTGGATCGGACAACAACGCGATGACCTGCGTCACACGCAAACAGCCCGATGGCACGTACCTCTTGAACGGCCAGAAGACCTGGGTCACGCTTGGCGGCCTTTCGCTCTACACCATGGTCGTTGCGAAGGACGAGGACCCAAGCTACGAGAATGACAAATATTCGCTTTGGCTGGTACCCAACGATGCCGAAGGCTTCACAGTCGCCTCGCTTGAGAAGGTTGGCCAGCAAGCCATCCCGTTCGTTGACCAATTCTTCGACAACGTGGTAGTCACCGAAGAGCAGCGCATCGGCGAGGCTGGCATGGGCTGGAAGCTGCTCATGAAGAAGCTCGAGTTCGAGCGCTGCTTGGTAGTTGCCTCTTCGCTCGGCTTGGCGCAGGCAGCCCTGAACGACGCTGGCGCTTATGCCAACGATCGCGTCGCGTTCAAGGAGCCGATCGCCCGCATCTCCATGATCCAGCAGCATCTCTGCGAGATGGAGAACATCATCGAGAACGTGCGTTGGCGTTTGTATCGCACGGTCACCATGCTCGACAACGGTGAATCAACGCGCCTCGAATCTGCGCTACTCAAGGGATACGCCTGCCGCGAGCTCACCCGCGTGGCCGATCTGGCGATGTCGATCTATGCGGCTATTGGCTACACGAAAGAAATGCGCATCGGACGCATCTGGGCAGACCTTCGCGGTAACGAAATGGGCGGCGGTACGACCGAGGTCATGGAATATATCGCTGGCCGTCAGCTCGCGAAGAAGTACAAGGCCTAACGGGCAGCACAAAACAAGCGACAGAGGGCGTGCAGAGATCTTCTACACGCCCTTCTTATAAGGGGGTCATCATGAAAGACGAACGAACAGGTGGCAAAGACAAGCCGATTCGCTGGGGGATCATCGGGTGCGGCAATGTTGTCGAGACCAAGAACGGAGTTCCCACCTATACTGCCGATCATTCAGAATTAGCAGGTGTCTGGAATAGAACCGCAGAAAAGGCGCAGGCATGGGTCGATGCGCAAGGTCATGGCAAAGTGTACGAGACCATGGAAGAGCTGCTGGCAGATCCTTCGATCGATATCGTCTATGTTGCTACCACGCCGAACTGTCACAAAGAGCAAGCGATCGCGGTCGCCCGAGCGAATAAGCATTGCTACCTCGAAAAACCGATCGCTCTTTCTTGGGAAGATGCCCAAGCGATCAAGCAGGCCTTCGATGAGAGTGGAACACGTTGCTACGTAGCGCACTACCGTCGTGGCATGCCACGCTATAAGGAGCTCAAGCGCCTCCTCGATGAAGGCGCGATCGGCATGGTGCGTGGCGTGCAGCTCATCAGAACGCAACGTCTCACTGCAGAGGAATGTTTGCCCGAAGATCAAAAGCCTTGGCGCGTGCGCCTTGAAGTATCTGGCGGGAGCCACTTCTACGAAGGCGATGCGCATATGCTCGACCTCGTGGACTATCTGGTCGGCTCGCTCGCTACCTTCAACCTGTCTGCCACCAATAGAACAGGGTTCTATGAAGCAGAAGATGCCGTCTCGCTTTCAGCGATCACCGAATCGGGCGTGCTCGTCTCCGGCATGTGGTGCTATGCCACTTACAAGGCGATCGATCGTTTCCTTGTCTTCGGCGATAGGGGCAGCATCGAATTCCCCTACTACGACAATGCAGCACCGCTCGTGCTCGAAACGATCGCAGGCAGTCCCGAAGACGCGATCGCCCATGAGGGCGTTATGGGTGGCGTACGTGAAGAAGCACCTCTCGAGAGAACCGAGATCTTTACTGATGTTGACACCTACCCCGGCTTTGGACAGATCCAAGACATTGTCAACGAACTGAGGGGTGTGCCAGGAGCAATTTGCACGAGCACGCTCGACAACGCGATGAAGACTTTAAAGATCACGCTCGCCGCACGAAACGCCCGATAAAAAGCCGTTTCACACTAGTGCGATCCCTTCCACCACCCCTGAAGCGAAGCTCCGTTTCAGGGGTGATGCGCATAAATGCGCTCTTCTTTTCATATCTCCTTTCTTGTATAACGAAAGCATCGAAACGAACAACTTGATAGAAAGACTACTTACTTTAGCGGAGGTAAAAAATACTTCTTACAATGAAAAGACCCCGCTGGAATGTATCCAACGGGGTCTTCTTGTGAGCGTGTGCTAAGCGATTACCAGTTGCAAGGTGCTTCGCCAGCAGCCTGACGCTTGGAAACGAAGATGCGGTCTTCGATTTCCGGACCGTCGTAAACAACTACGCCGCCGTCTTCAGCGATCTTAGCGATCTCTTCATCGGAATAGCCGTAATCATGCATGAATTCAGCAGTGTGATAACCGATGGGCTTGGAGAGGACGACCGGGGGATCACCATAGCTACCAAAGCGAACCGGGGTCATAGGCAGAGCGCGCTTGCCATAAGCTTCGTACTCGACCATACGGAGAGCATCGTTATCGTATGCTTCTTCGTCCTTGACGACGTCGGTGTAACGGAAGCACTTCTGAGCAGGTACTTCGTTCTCTTTGAAGATCGCCATCCACTCATCGAAGGTCTTCTTAGCGAATGCCTTCTCGAGCCAATCGATAACCTCGACGTTCTTGCCAGAAGCCTTGAGCGAGGTGAGGTTGTTGGTGTCAGGATTCTCGATCTGATCCTCGTGACCGAACAGACCCATCATCATCGGGTAATACTTGTCGTACTGCGGCATGCAGATGTAGATCCACTTGTCGTCATAGGTGCGATAGGTATTGTTGAAGGGGTTGGGAACGTGCTTACGAGATTTAGGATAAGGAGCACCGAACTGCGTTGCGCAGATACCGATGTTGCCGCCCCAAATAGCGCCAGCATAGAGGTTGGTTACGACCTTCTCGCCCTTGCCGGTACGGGTGCGATTGAAAAGCGCAGAGACGATACCGGTTGCCAGCATGTGGCCAACGTTGTAGTCGCCGAATGCCTGAGGTGCGATTGCAGGAGACTCGCCGTCCTCACGGAAAACGTTTGCAACGCCACCACGAGCAGCCCAGCAGACTGCGTCGAAACCGGGGCTGTCCTTTTCAGGACCATACTCGCCATAACCGCGCATCTGAGCCCAGATGAGGGTAGGGAACTCTTTGTGAAGCGTCTCATAGTCGAGACCCATCTTGTTAAGAGCTTTGTCACGCAGATTGTTCACGAAGATATCTGCGTCAGCAAGAAGCTTCTTCATGAACTTCATGCCTTCTTCGTTCTTCAGATTGATAGAAACGAAGTTCTTGTTGGTGTTGTTAAGGTCGATCGTAGGATCTTCCATGTCGGTCTGCTCGCAACCAAAGCCAGGGCCCTGAGTACGCTGAGCATCGCCGTAGGGCGGCTCGACCTTGATGACCGTTGCACCCATTTCAGAGAGACAACGCACACAAGCAGGAGCAGCTACCCATTCGCAGAGTTCAACAACTTTAACGCCAGCGAGTGGGCCATAGCCATTGAGCTTTTCTGTAGTTGACATACAGAATTTCTCCTTTCATTCCACAACCAGTTATTTTGGTTCTTTTCTAGTATGACGTTCGGCTCATATGGTTTGGATGGTCAGTAATGCGTGTTTGTCCAAACTTGAGAAAAAAAGTTTACCAAACTGTTTATTTTTGGTGCCATTTTCCGCTTTGTCATTTGGTTTTGGTAGCGTTTTGAGAAAAATCGAGATTCGTCATTTAGACAATTCTATGATTTTGTCCGAAACTTCTGGGACAAATAGCCTTGTTGCGCACCGTCCGCACCTCTTCATGACACGCATCTCACTTGTGATTTAGTGCGCTGTGCTTTTCTAATCCCTCTTCGAGCGCGGCCCGTAACTGGGGACGAACACCGATTCGGGCATCTCTTCGCCGCCATAGCAGAGCACCGAGGTGCCATCCATCTGTTCGATCTCATCGGGCGTGTAGCCATAGGCCTCCATGATGCGCGCGGTGTCGTAGCCGATCGGGCGGCTCTTCCTGAGCACGGGGTCTCCCATCGATTCGAAGCGGATCGGAGAGGTGGGAAGGACCTTCTCGCCGAAGGCGTCGTAGTGGACGGATCTTAAGATGTCGTTGGCATAGGCCTCCTCATCGTTCAAGATGTCCTGGGCCTGGTAGAGACGTTGATAGGGGAAGTCGTTCTCCTTGAAGATGCGCTCCCAATAGTCCCAATCCTGGGTGGCGAACTGGTCCTCTAAGATCTTCACGACCTCGGTGTTGATGCCTCGTCCATCGTTGATCACGGAAGAGCGGTTGTAGCGCTCGTCACCGATGAGGTCATCGAGGCCGATCGAGCGCATGACGTGGTCGTAGAAGATGTCGTAGCTGCCGTAGCAGATCATGAACCACACATCGTCCTTGGTGCGGTAGGAGTTGTTCGTCGGGCAGGTGACGTTGTAGCGGGACTTGGGCCACTTATCGCCGAACTGGGTGGAGGCGAGCATGATCTGCATCGCCCAGAGCGCGCAGTGGTACAGGTTCACCGTCACCTTGTCGCCCTCCCCGGTGCGGTCCTTGCGCACGAGAGCGCCGAGCACGCCTGCGGTAAGGGCCATCGAGGCGTTCCAATCCCCGATCGCTGCTGGCCAGTTGATGGGCTGGAAGTTATCGGCTTGCGGAAGGGAGGCGAAGAAACCGCCGCGCGCACCGTAGGCCGTGGTGTCGAATCCCTTGCTGTCGCGCTCAGGACCGTATTCCCCATAGCCGCGCATCTGCGCCCAGACGAGGTGAGGATGGCGCGCATGCACCGCTTCGTAGTCGAGTCCGAGCTTCTTTAGGGCATTGTCGCGAAAGCTCGTGATCATGACATCGGCATCCGCTAGGAGCTTCTCGACAAACGCCGCACCCTCCGGGTCCTTCAAATTCACGCTCAAGAATTCCTTGTTCATGGATGCCAGGTCGAACGCAGGATCGTCGATATCGGTCTTCTGCATGCCGAACCCTGGGCCATTGGTGCGGTACTCATCCCCTGAGAACGGTTCGATCTTGTAGATGGTCGCTCCCATCTCGCCTAAGATGCGCGGACATGCCGGAGCTGCCACATACCCGGTGAGCTCGACGACCTTGATGCCTTCCAAACCTTTCATGCACTCCCCTTTTCCTGCCACGGCTGCTTCACGCTCGCATGCCGCGCTTGCTCACAGCGCGCGATCGCGTTTGCAGCATTACCTATTCGAATCACTTGTCATAGCCCAAGACTAACAAAAGACCCGACGCACAGGCCGGGTCTTTTGCATTTTATGTTGTTCACTGCGGCGAATGCGTTGTGCAATCGTGCGCGGCAAAAACGTAAAAAGAAATGGCTTAGAGGTTGTTCGTGATGACGTACTTCTCGGGATGAGCCTTGACCTCTTCGCGGTTCTTCGGGTTCATCTTCTGCATGCCCCAGTAAGCGTCCTGGGTGTTTGCAGCGAGAACCTGGTTGCGGTTCTCCATCTTGACCTGGTCGGCAAGTGAGAGACCGTCGAGCGAGCTCTGGAGTGCTTCCTTGGTAAGACGCAGACCGAACGGAGAAGTCTCGCGGCAGATTTCCTCAGCCAGCTTGACTGCTTCTTCCACAACTTCCTCATCCGGAACGACCTTGACTGCATAGCCCCACTCAGCGAGGGTCTCAGCCTTGAAGCGGCGCGGGTTCATGAGGATCTCGCAAGCGCGTGCATAGCCGACGATCTTCGGGAGATAGAACGAACCGGACATGTCGGTGCCGGTGTAACCGATGGAGAGGTAACCAGCGTTCATCTTGAAGGATTCGCCGAGGATACGCATATCGCAAGCAGTAGCGATGGAAAGGCCGCCACCAACAGCGAAGCCCTTGAGAGCGCCGATGATGGGCTGCTCGCACTTAGCCATGTTGAGCACCTGATCGGAGCACATGCGCTGCATGACATAGAAGTCACGCTGGATGCGGCCCATGTCCTCAGGAGGATCGAGGAACAGGTCGTTCAGGTTGAAGCCAGCGCAGAAGGACTTGCCTTCGCCGGTGAGAACGATAACGCGGCAATCCTTGTCATAGCGAACGAGGTTCAGGAAGTCGTTGAACTCTGCCATCTGCTCGTAGGACATTGCATTGAGGTTACCTGGATCGTTGAAAGAGCAGATGTAGACCGGACCACGCTGTTCGATCGTCAGCTTCTCATACTTATCGTAGGTAAACTCTGGCAAGTGATATGCCTCTTGGTAAACGCTCATACGTTACCCCTTCCATTTCTGAAACTAATAGTTTTAGCGTTTATTCATCGTAGTTTTCTATGTTTGGCTTGTCAATAAACAATCGCCGCGACTTGGGGAAAATTCGCACATTTCGCCTTATCAAGGGCAAAGACACGTGCGAAGCGCGCGCTCGTTGCTAAGCAATCGACGAATCGAAGCTTTAAGACCGAAAAATCGAGCAAACTCTAGTAAAGTAAAGACCTACCATTTTTCATACTCGTTCGAACAGGATCGCTCTATGACTCAACTCAAGAAGCGCACCGTTGCTCTTATTGTTCTGCTTGCGTTCGCGCTGTGTTCGCTCTGTGCGTGCTCGCAAAGCAAGGAAGTGAAATTCGGCACCGGCAACAGCGAAGGCATGTACTATCAATTCGGTTCGCTTTTGGCTGATGAGAGCCAAAACGAAGCAGAGGTGCCCACGATCACCGTCGAAACCACCGCGGGCTCGAGCGCGAACCTTCGCTTGCTCTCGCAGGGCTTCCTCGATATGGCGATCGTACAGGCCGACACCTTGAACGATGCCTACAACGGCACGGGCTTCTTCTCGAATTCAGGTGCCTATACGGGCTATAGCGCCGTAGCAGGGGTCTATACCGAGGCCTGCCAGATCATCGTTCCCGCCGATAGCCCGATCGAATCGATCGAGGACCTGGCGGGCAAGACCGTAAGTTTGGGCGAACGTGAATCAGGTGTACTGCAAAACGCGCTTCAAGTGCTTGATGCCTACAACCTTCAGGAAAGCGATTTCACCCCGGAATACTTGAGCTTCTCCGAATCCGCTCAGGCGATGAAGGAAGGCAAGATCGATGCCGCGTTCATCACGGCCGCTATCCCTACCCCAGCGGTCACCAACCTTGCCGATAGCATCGGCGTGCGTGTGCTCTCGATCAACCCGTTCGCGGTGAATGTGCTCACCAAGCGCCACAGCTACTACACGCCCTGCACGATTCCTGCCAACACCTACGCAGGACAGGGTGAAGCGGCACAAACCGTGGGTGTGCGTGCCGTGGTCGTAGCGCGCAATGACATGCCTGAAGACCAGGTGAAGAGCATCATGCAGCTTCTCTTCAATGGGCAGATTCCCTTCGCGGAAAAGCTGAAGAGCTCGATGCAACCCACCCTTGAAGAGGCAACGGAAGGCATTCCCATCGCGTTCCATCCTGGAGCGGCTGCCTATTATGCCGACAACGACATCACGGTGGATGTGATGAATTCCTCCGATGAAGGAAAGAGCGTCGGCGGAGGACAAGACGACTAGCAGGTAGGGCGCAGGAGCATCTCGCACGCATGCAGGGCGCTTGGCATATGCGCCTACCTATTTGATGGACCTGATGGAAGACTCGTTATAAGGATCGCCTATGGCTCAAGTTTCTCTCGATATGTATCAAACGCTTGCGATCGCCGTTGTGGCGCTGCTCATCGGCGCTTGGCTCAAGACCAAGATCAAGGTGCTCGACCGCCTCTGCATCCCCTCTCCAGTAGTAGGCGGCCTGCTCTTCTCGATCATCACGTGCGTGCTCTACGCCGCCAATATAGTCGACTTCAAATGGGACGACACCCTTAAGAACGTCTGCATGGTGATCTTCTTCACCTCGGTCGGTTTCCAAGCGAACGTTAAGGTGCTGAAGAGCGGCGGAAAAGCACTGATCGTTCTCTTGTTCTGCGTGCTCTTCCTTATCGAAGCGCAGGACGTGATCGCCGTTGCGGTCTCGAATGTGATCGGTGTCGACCCGCTCATCGGCCTTGCAACTGGCTCTATCTCCATGGTTGGTGGCCACGGCACGGCAGGTGCGTTCGGCCCCGTGCTCGAAGACATGGGAGTAACGGGAGCCACCACCGTTGCCACCGCGGCAGCAACGTTCGGTCTGGTTGCCGGCTCGCTCATCGGCGGTCCGCTTGGCAATAACCTTATCAAGAAGAAAGATCTTCTGAAGACCCGCGTGATGGGCACCGACGATCTGCTCGTTGAGGAAGAAGAGAAGCACCATCGCTCGATCTCCCAATATGCACCGGCAGCCTATCAGCTCGCCATCGCAATGGGTATCGGCACGCTCGTTTCCTACCTGCTCTCGCTCACCGGCATGACCTTCCCGATCTACATCGGCGCCATGATCGTTGCCGCCATCATGCGCAACATCGGCGAATACACGGGCAAGATCGACATCCGCATCGGCGAGATCAACGACCTGGGCGGTATCTGCCTTTCACTGTTCTTGGGTATCGCGATGATCACGCTCAAGCTCTGGCAGCTGGCAGACCTGGCACTTCCGATGATCATCCTGCTCGCCTGCCAGTTCGTCTTCATGGTGCTCTATGCGCGCTTCGTGATCTTCAACGCGATGGGTCGCGACTACGATGCGGCCGTGCTCACGGCTGGCAGCTGCGGTTTCGGCATGGGCGCAACGCCGAACGCCATGGCGAATATGCAGGTTTTGACCGATAAATATGGACCTTCTGTTAAGGCCTTCCTCTTGATCCCGCTCATCGGTAGTATGTTCGCAGACTTCATGAACAGCTTGAGCATTACGCTCTTCATCAACTTGATATAGAGGATGGTTAACATGACTGAAGACCAGACAAAACGATCATCTGAATCCGCACCTGAAGGGCATGTGCACGAGGTCTATACCGACCATGTTGCCGTACCTGAAGTGCGTACGGGCAAAGTTGACCTTGAGGGCGATTTCCATAAGGATCAAGCGCGCCCCCATAAGAGTAGCATCAGCTTCGATACCGTAGCCGTGCCGGAATACCACACGGGAAAATGCGCTGAATGGGATCCTGATTGTGAAGAGAAGCACGAGCACAAGCACCACGGGATACTGGCAGATCTAACGCGCACGCTTTTCAACGGAACGCCGGACAAATAAGGCGAACGCTGAGCATTGCAAACGCGTCACTGCGCAGCTGCGCACAACTCGAATGAAAAGGGGCTGAATAGCCCCTTTTTGTGTCGGCCTGGGCTTGTGCTAGTGTGCTAGGGGTCGTGTAATTTGACACACGGCCGTGTGTCAAATTACACGACCCCTAGCACCACGACCCCTAGCAGCGCGTTAGAGCGCTTTGATGACCGCTTCGACGGAATCCTTCGCGTCGCCCAAGAGCATGTCGGTGTTCTCGTTATAGAACAGCGGATTCTCCACGCCCGCGTATCCTGCATTGCCGATCGAACGCTTTGAAACGATGACCTTCTTCGCATCCCACACGTGCATGACCGGCATGCCCGCAATCGGCGAATTGGCATCGGTCGCGGCGGAGGGATTGACCGTATCGTTCGCGCCGATAACAAGCACCACATCGACATCGCCGAAATCGTCGTTGATCTCGTCCATCTCGTACACGTTGTCGTAAGGGACCTTCGCTTCTGCTAAGAGCACGTTCATATGGCCGGGCATACGTCCCGCAACAGGATGGATCGCGAACTTCACATCCACACCTTGGTCGATGAGCTTACGGGTGAGCTCAGCCACTGGGAACTGCGCTTGCGCGACCGCCATGCCATAGCCAGGAGAAACGACCACGCGCTTTGCCGCCTTCAACATATCCGCAACCTGTTCAGGGCTTACTTCAGTGTGCGTACGACCCTCGAGCGAGGACGCCTGCAACGAAGAGGACACCGCGCCATCGCTGCCGAACCCGCCCAAGATGACCGAAACGAACGAACGATTCATGCCTTGGCACATGATGTAGGAGAGGTAGGCGCCGGAAGAGCCTACGAGCGCGCCCGTGATGATGAGCAGGTCGTTCCCCAGCGTGAAGCCCGCCATGGCCGCCGCCCAACCCGAATAGGAGTTGAGCATCGAGATGACCACGGGCATATCGCCACCACCGATGGCGAGCACAAGGTGCGCGCCAAGAATGAGCGAGATGATCGTGAGGATGACGAGCGGTAAGGTGCCCGCAGCAATGCCTTCAGTAGCCACGAACCAGCCGATGCACACGACGCAAACGATGACCATGATGAGGTTGAGCAGGTTGCGCCCCGGAAGCGTGAGGGGCTTGCCCGAAATGCGCGCGGAAAGCTTTAGGTTCGCAATGATCGAACCCGTGAAGGTAACCGCACCGATGAACACCGCAATGCCCACTTCGCCCATGTGGAAGGCACCATCGTAAGAGCCATCGCCAGGGGTCATGAGGAAGGAATTGATGCCTACGAGCACCGCAGCGGCACCGACGAACGAATGGAGCAATGCCACCAACTCGGGCATGGCCGTCATCTGGACACGGCGCGCTTTCCAAACGCCGATAGCCGCGCCGATGAGCATGGCCACGATGATGAGCCCGACCGTATAAGCCGGGAATTGGAAGCCTTCGATAGTGGTTGCGACGATGACGATAGCGAGCGCTACCACCATGCCGATGATGCCGAGCACGTTGCCGCGCATCGCGCTCTTCTGCTTGGAAAGCCCTGCGAGCGCAAGGATGAAGAGGAGTGCCGCAACGATATAGGCAAGCGACTGCCCGCGCGAGAGCACATCTTGAACAGCACTTACGGTATCGGTCGTGAAGGTTTCGACCACAACGAGCGTTTCGTTCATTCTGAGCTCCTTTCGAACATCTTCAGCATTCGCCTCGTAACGAGGAAGCCACCGAAGATATTGATAGAAGCAAGCGCTACCGCGATGAAAGCGAGCACCGTAACGAGCAGATCGCCCGAGCTAATTTGCAACAAGGCACCAACGATGATGATGCCTGAGATCGCATTCGTTTCTGACATGAGCGGAGTATGGAGCGTATGGGAAACGCCGGTGATAACGTAGAAGCCGACCACGCATGCGAGCACGAAGACCATGAAATGGCTCGACATGTGGGCAGGCGCCGCAGCGATGAGCAGTACCGCAAGCGCTCCGAGCGCGATCTTCCACCACCACTTGCGAAAAGCAGAAGGTTCCTTTTTGGAAGCTACGGCTTCAGCTGCTTGCGCAGGTTCAGAATCGCTCGCGCTTGCTTGGGCGCCCTCAGCGGGTTGCGCAGCCTTTTCCGTTGCCGCACCAGGTGAAGGCGCCGCTGAAACTTGCACTGGCGGAGGCGGCCACATGATCTGACCCTCACGCGTGGTGAGCATGCCGCGGATGACCACGTCATCCTCGTTCCAAACGGGCTGGCCGTTCTTATCGGGCGTGACCAGCTTCAGCAGGTTCACGATGTTCTGGCCGAAGAGCTGCGAAGCCTGTCCAGGCAAACGCGCAGGCAGATCGGTATAGCCGATGATGATGACACCGTTTTCGGTAGTGATGACCTTGCCCGGCTCCGTGAGCGCACAGTTGCTACCCAAGTCGGACGCGCCCATATCCACGATGACCGAGCCCGGCATCATGGTCGAGACGGCCTCAGCGGTGAGCAACAGCGGGGCGGGGCGACCGGGAACCTGTGCCGTGGTGATGACGATATCGCTCTTCGAGGCTTGGTGCATGTACACCTCTTGGGTGCGTGCCTGATCGTCTTTATCGAGCTCACGTGCATAGCCGTCAGTTGATTCTTGCGAAACGGGGATGTCCACGAAGGTGGCACCGAGCGATTGCACCTGGTCGGCCACATCGGAACGAACATCGGTGGCGAACACTTCAGCGCCCATAGAACCAGCCGTGCCGATAGCAGCCAGACCAGCAACACCCACGCCGATCACGTAGACCTTCGCAGGATTTACCCTGCCCGCCGCGGTAACGGCACCGGTGAATTGGCGACCGAAGGCATTCGCGGCTTCGATGACCGCGCGGTAGCCAGCAACGTTCATGAGCGAAGAGCGCACATCGAGCGATTGTGCACGCGAAATACGCGGAACCGCATCGAGCGCAAGCGCCGTGATCTTGCGCTGTGCGCACGCTTCGAGCAGTTCAGCGTTGTTTTGTGGATCGAGACGCGAAAGGAGCGTGGCACCTTCCTTCATAAAAGCAAGCTGCTTGAGCGAAGGCGCATCGAGGCAGACGACGATATCGGCTGCCCACGCTTCAGCGGTGCTCGCTAAAGAGGCACCGGCTTCTGCGAATTGCTGATCGAAATAATTCGCAAGTTCCCCTGCACCTTGCTCGACCGAGACGGTATAACCGAGCGAGATGAGCTTCTGTACCGTGTTCGGCGTAGCGGCAACAAGCGTTTGACCTGCACGTATTTCCTTTGGAATGCCAATGAGCATTGCAGATTTCCCCCTCACGATTTTGAGATTCCTATTATAGCCTCGTCTTAGCGAATTGATGAAAAAATCTGATCCTATTTACAAGCTGTTAATTTGCCGATTGCATCAGCAGTTGCGCAGTTCAAATCACAACAGAAGAGTAAAATGGTTTGATAATCTAACCATTTGCAATCGATCGGATGATATAAGAGAGGAATCATGCCTACGAAGATCTATTCCGCGATCACCGAACCCACGCAATCGCACCCCGAGCGCGCCCTTTACAAACAAACCTACGTGAACACGATGATGACTCTCTTGCCCGCTCTTATGAAGGTGGCTCCGCAGGTTTCCGCCACCGTCGCGCGCGAAACGCTCGTGCTTGGGCCAGGTTTCACGTTCGCGATCGACATCGATGGCTTCGGCCGCGCGATCACCTTCGAACAGCACGGCAGCAGCTGGCGTGTTGCCGCCGACAAGGAACCCGACTTCGTGATCGAATTCCGCAATCTTGATTACGCCTTCGATGTGTTCTCGGGCGCTATCAGCCTGAAAGAAGCACTGGCTGCACGCCTGTTCGCCACCCATGGCGCGAACAGCAAGGGGGTCGCCATTACCTACCTGTTCGATACCGTGCTGCGCACCTTCTTTTGCTGGCGAAGCGCGTATCGCAGATAACGCCGCAACTATAGCCTGCCGAACGTCCGCGCTTTACGCACCTGCGTTCGGCGTGCTCACCCACCCCATCCGAACTTCTACGCCCTATCCGAACTGTTGTTAAGGAGAACCTTCATGAACGCTTTTGAATTCCACTGCCCCACCCGCATCATCTGCGGCGAGCATGCGCTCCACAAGCTGCCCGTCATCCTCGTCGAGATGGGCGTGACCAAACCGCTCGTGGTAACCGACGCGAATCTTGTGGCGCTCGGCATCACCGACCATGCGATCCATCGCCTGACCGAAGCGGGCTTCCCCTTCGCTTTCTACGACCAGGTACCGCCTGACTCTTCGCTTTCCGTAGTGAACGATGTAGCGGCCATCTACGAACAGGAAGGGTGCGATGGCTTCATCGCGTTCGGTGGCGGTTCGGTCATCGACACCACGAAGGGTGCCGCCGCCTCGATCTCGGTCGGCAACCGCGACATCGCTGAGCTGCAAGGTGCCGAGATCCTGCAGAACGACCTCGACCCGCTCATCGCCATTCCCACTACCGCAGGCACGGGCAGCGAAGTTACGCTCGTTGCGGTTATCGCCGATGAGGAAGCGCACGAGAAGCTCTCCTACACTTCTTATAAGCTCGTGCCGCACGTTGCTTTCCTTGACCCATTGCTCACCGCTTCGCTGCCACCGAAGCTCACTGCCACGACCGGTGTCGACGCACTTACCCACGCGATCGAGGCCTATACCTCCATCCAAAAGAACCCCGTTTCCGATGCGCTGGCACGTCAGGCGATCGCGCTCATCTCCGAAAACCTCGTGCGCTCTTGCGAAGAGCCGGGAGACCTTGATGTGCGCACTTCGCTCGCGCTCGGCAGCTTGCTCGCAGGCGCCAGCTTCTCGAACGCCATGGTGGGCATCGTGCACGCGATCGGCCATTCACTCGGCGGCATCTGCCACATCCCCCATGGCCAGGCCATGATGATCTTGCTTCCCTACTGCGTGCGCTTCAACCTCGAGCGCGGGCATCATGCGGGGCTTTATGGTGAGCTCTTGCGCGCCTTACGTCCCGACTTGGACAAGAGCAGCCTCACCGCCGAAGAGCGCGACATCCTCTTCAGCGCAGCGCTCTTCGAGCTCAACCAATACCTGCACGACCATTACGATGTGCCCATCACCTTGTCACAGCTTGGTGTCGAACGTGCCATCTTGCCCAAGGTCGCACGCCAGGCGCGCTACGATGGTGCCGCTCTTTACAACAAGCACGAAGTGACCGAAGAGATCGCACTTCATATCCTGGAGGAGGCATACTAATGGCTACCGCTCCTAAGCAAACGGCGAAGAAGGCAGCCCCAGCGAACGGCGCAACGACATCTGCAACCTCGGCGAATGTTGCGAACACGCTGCCCGATTATGCGACCGGCGCAGGCGCACTGAAACTCGAATCTGCCGCTGACCTGCAGGCGCAGATTGATGCCATGCGCGCCTTCTTCAAAACGGGCGCCACGCAAGACGTGAACTTCCGCTTGCAGCAGCTCACCCGTCTCAAAAGCTGGCTCAAGTTGCATGAAGCCAAGGTGCTCGATGCGCTCGAAAAGGACTTGGGTAAATGCGCCTACGAAGGCTACATGTGCGAACTTGGCCTCGTGTACGACGAAATCAACATGATGAAGAAGCACCTGCGCAAGTGGGCACGTCCGTATTCGGTTCCCACGCCACTCGCGCATTTCCCAGCAACTTCCAAGGTCTACCCCGTGCCTTTCGGCGTGGCAGCGGTGCTTTCTCCCTGGAACTACCCCATCAACTTGAGCCTCGTTCCCTTCGTCGATGCTCTAGCGGCGGGCAACTGCATTCTTCTGAAGCCTTCGCACAGTGCCTCTGCGACCGATAAGGTGTTGGCGGAGATGTGCGACGAACTGTTCCCTGCCCACTACATCACCTGCATTCACGGATCGCATGTGAACGACTGGCTGCTCGAGGTGAACGTGGACAAGATGTTCTTCACGGGTTCGCAGAACGTCGGACGCGAGATCATGGGCGTGTGTGCGCAGAATCTTACCGATGTCACGCTCGAACTGGGCGGCATGAGCCCATGTTTCGTCGATTGCTTCGCCGATATCCCCATCGCAGCTGAGCGCATCGCGTGGGGCAAATGTTTGAATTCCGGGCAAACCTGCGTGGCTCCCGACTACTTGCTCGTGCACGAAAGCGTCGCTGACCAGCTTGTTTGGGAGCTGAACAAAGCGTTCAAGAAGTACTTCGGAAACGACATCCTGAACAATCCCGAATACCCGCACATGATCAGCAAGCATCATTTCGACCGCGTGTGCGGCTTGATTGATAACCACGGCGAAGCTGCGCGCGTTGCCGTTGGCGGCGGTCGCGATCCCGAAACCTTGAAGATCGAGCCCACGGTCATGACTGGCGTTACGCTCGACGATTCTGTGATGCAAGAGGAGATCTTCGGCCCCGTGTTGCCGCTCATCACTTGGCGCAAGATCGATGAGGCGGTTGCCGTAACAGAGAAGTTCGGCCATCCGCTGGCATGCTACATCTTCAGCAACGATACCGATTTCCAGCAGTATCTGCTGCATCGCATCCCGTTCGGCGGCGCAACCATCAACGACGTGGTCATTCACCTGGCGAACAACCACATGGGCTTCGGCGGTTTCGCACAATCGGGCATCGGCGCTTACCACGGCAAGGTGGGCTTCGATTGCTTCACGCACTATAAATCGACCATGAAGAAGACCCCGCTGGTGGAGATCCCGATTCGCACCGCGCCCTATGCAGGTAAGCTGCCCCTGCTGAAGTTGTTCATGCATTAAAAAATGGGGGTCAAGAAACACTATCAAACGATCATCGTGGCGTGCGCCTTCACGCTGCTCTTCGTGAACACTGGCTTCACGTCCACGTCGTTTTCCATCTACCAGTCCTATATCGTGGATATTCCCGGGGTTGGCGATGTAGGCGGCTCGGTCGTGGTGACCGTGCGCACGTTCGTGTCGCTCATCTGCATGTTCTTCACCGGAGTGTACTTCCGTCGCCTCAACCCGCGCATCGGATTCTTCATCGCCACGCTCTTCACCGCGCTCGCGTTCTTTCTGTTCGGGCGCGCGTATAGTCTGGCAGGACTGTGTGTGGCCAGCGCGTTTGCGGGCATTGGGTATGGTTTTGGCGGCATGGTGGCATCCACCTACCTGATCGGCAACTGGTTTCGCGGCAAAGTGGGCTCGGTCTCGGGCATCGCTACGATGGGAAGCGGCGTGGCTGCTATCTTCATTCCGATCCTGGCGGGTTGGCTGATCGATGCGTTCTCTCTTTCGCTCGCTTTCTATGTTGAAGCAGCGATCGCCTTCATCCTTGCACTGTTGCTGTTCAAGTTCGTGCGCGTGAAGCCCGAAGACGTCGGGCTCGAGCCGGTCATGGCGCGCCCGAAGCCGAATCAGGCGCCAAAAGACCTGGCGGCAAAGAGCACTCAGGAAGAGGTCGCTGAAGCCACGATCGAAGAAGTCGACGAACAGCGCGCAGCAGCCAGCCCTTCAGCCGGCGAAGAATCCGCAGGCCACCCAGCGCTTGAACAGCACGAACACGGCCATATTCACAAGGCACACCATGCCCATCACGCTCACCATCTTCACCGCAAAAGAGCGCTTGGCCGCCCACGCGTGAACCTTGCTTCTATGCCACTGCCACGCGGAGCGTATGTAGCGATGATCTTCGCCCTCGTGTTGCTCGGCGGCGTTTCCGTTGCAGGCTACAACTACTTCGGCATCCTGCTCACGACCCAAGGGGTCGATGCGGGCGTAGCGGCGCTGCTCATCTCGCTCGCAGGTATTTTCTTGACCGTATCGAAATTCGTCGTGGGCATCGTCTGTGACAAGTTCGGCACGCTCACGGGGTCGTTCTGCTTCTTCATCTTGCTCACCGCTGCCATGCTGCTCTGCGCGCTTGTCGGAATAGGTGGCGTGCCTGAAGCATCCGCAGCAGCAGTCGTGCTCGGCATCGGCATGCCGCTCGGCACCACGGGCATCGCGCTTTGGTCGCTCGAACTCAGTTCCGCTGAACAGATGCTCAAGACCATCCGCCATTTCCAGATCGCCTATGCGTTCGGCGGCTTTGTCTTCAACCTCATGCCGGGCGTGCTCTGCGAGCTGACCGGCACCTACACCACGAGCTATTTCATCATGATGGGCATGACCATCATCTGCGCCTTCATCGTGGTCACGGTCTACGCGCACCACATCAAGCGCACGCGTCAGGCAGTCGAAAAGGCCGCACAAGAACAGACACGAACGAACAAGGCCGTATAATGAACAGATGCAGCCGAAAATCGGGCGAGTCTTCTTCCCCGTTTTCTCGCGCGACTGGCAAGAACAAGACCGAAAGGCCCTTATGAGCGTGGCTTCCCAGGAAGAGACCGTATGCGAGAGCGCGAATAACGCGCGCACCTTCACGATACTGCGACGCGTAGACGCACCCGTTGCACCGCTTGTTTCGGTGGTAGTACCCGTGTTCAACGCCTCTTCCACACTTGAAGAGGCGCTTTGCTCGATTACGAACCAAACGCTCGAAGACATCGAGATCGTTTGCGTGAATGATGCCTCGAATGATACTTCGCCCGAGATCTTGCAGCGCTTCTTCGCCCAGGATGCACGCTTCACGATCGTGAACCACGCAGAGAACGCTGGCTACGGGGCGGCGATGAACGACGGCATCCAAACAGCACGGGGCACCTGGATCGCCATCCTCGAACCCGACGATTTCATCCTGCCTGCTATGTACGAGCGCATGCTTGATTTCGCAAGCGCGTTCGAGAATGTCGATATCGTAAAAACTCCCTACATGCGCGAGTTGCGCGCTGAAGGGGTAGCACGCGGCGGCAAAGCGCTCACCACCCTCAACTGCTCGTATCGCGGCCGCATCAAGCCAGCCCAGCAGCCCTTCACCCTGCACGATGCTCATACCGACCATCTACTGCGCCACCACCCTTCCATTTGGTCGGCGCTCTACAGGCGAGACTTCCTTACCCAAAAAGACATCCATTTCGTCGAATACCCCGGCGCAGGTTGGGCGGATAACGAATTCTTCTTCGAGACCTTGCTGGCAGCTGAGCGCATCGTCTATTTGGATGAGCCGTTCTACGTCTATCGCGAAGAAACGGCCAACGAGGCAACCAGCTTCTTGCGCACCAACAAACGCCTTCCCTTCGATCGCTGGCATGCGATGGACGAGATCATGCGTAAGCGTGGCTTTGGAAGCGATACCAACGTACGCCTCGCGCATACTGCGAAGGGCTTCACCTATCTTGGCAACCAGCTTGCTGCGAACACCGATAAAGAGGGCAACACCGACGAAGAAGTGCTCGATGAGATAGGTCGCATGTTCGACGCGATGGATCCTGCGCTCGTTGCACGCGAAGCGAGCATTCCCCCGCATCTTAAAGAGATGTTCATCGGGTATCGCGGCAAAGAAGATGCTGCGGACATCAGCACGAGCAAGCTTTCCTATTACGCTTCGTTGCTCTCCGAATTAGCCTACACACTGCGCAACAATGGCCTTGGCTACACGCTCGACACCATCAAGAGAACGCTCCGAAAGTAAGAACTAATCGAGCTCGATCTCCTTGAAACCTGCACTGCCCGTCGCCACCATGCGATCGAGCGGCATAACGATAAGCCCGATCTTCGGCGTGTAGCAATATACCTCCATGCCGCGTTTGCAACGGAACGTGCATTCCAGGCACGGGTCTTCGTCGCAATACGCATACGCATCCTCATCGGCGAACGCGAACACGATCGGGGGCCATTTCTTCGGCGTAACGTATTTCGTCATGATGCCGGTGAAGGTTTTCACCGCGAACCAACGCGGTTCGTAGCCCGGCTCCTTCACCTTCCAGGTAACGCGTAAGGCATTGTGGTCGTAGCTGCCGACGATCTGATAATCCAGATCGAGCTTGTCCTTCACCTCAAGATGCGAGATTCCCTCCAAGCGTTCCATCGGCTTGCCGCAGCATTCGGGATGAAAATCGGTGTGAGCGTAGGGAAGTTCGGCCACCTGCGAGCGATGATTGTCGCTCATCGTGATCTCGACATCGCCATCGATGCCTTGAAGCACCGCGCCACACTCTTGACAGCGGAAATACGGAACGGGAACCGGCGTGACACGCGGCTTCCAAGTTGCATGAGTGCGCGTGGGACTGAATTCTGCCATGGATTATTCCTCCTCGTTTGCCTCTTCATCCTCGTACGGATCGCCCTGGACGTAGAGGTCATTCTTCCTGGTGAAATAGAGCGCCATGATAACGGCGATCGCCACTACGAGGAACGCTACCGCAAACACCGCGCTCTTCGTGAACATGCCTGTGATGGTCGCGCACACGATGCACAAGATGATAATCGCAACAGGAACCGCCATTACCATTCGCTCACGCGAAGCCTGCGCACGAATGAGCGCATCCTGGCGCAGCGATTCATCGTCGCGGCGAGCGCGCACATCGCGATCGGCCCACTCCATGATCTTGCGTTGGACCTCGGGCGGATAGGCGTTGAACACATCGGGGTGCGGGAGCAGCAGATAGTCGGTATCGGACTCGACCACGGTGGTGGTGCCCGCCTGGCCCTTCGCGCTGCGCTTAGTGTCAGTTGCCTCCCACAGGAAATCGTAATTGGACCCATTGTTCCATTGGGTAGCATTTGCTGTATTCGTCGCATTTGCTTTCTGCTGGGCAGCTTGATTAGCCTTAACATCGTCTGCGGAAACCGCGGGAAAACCATAGGCAGGGGTCGGCTGCGAATCTCCTGCAACATCCTTTGCTTTCGGCGTCCACTTTTCTGCTCCCTCCGAGGAAGCATTTCCAAAGTTACGCTGGGCATTCTGTTTTTTTGATCTAGCACTCATAAGGTGAGCACTCCTTGTTCGTTCAACAAACGCGTACTATTACGCTTTTTTCGTAACCCCCATGATACCACGGCTATATAAGGCCCATCCTGCTTCATGCGGTCGACAACAAACGTTTCCTTTACGATACATCCGCTTCATCAAGACCAAGATACTTCTCCCAAAACTCGGTCGAGGTGAGATAAGGTAGCGCTTCTTTATATGCCGCACGCACTTCATCTCCTCGTTCTTTCAATTCGCTTTTGAGCGCCTTCCAGCGATCCATGATTTGCTGATAACGCTCACGATCCATATGACGAACTGCACCCTGGTTACCCTCAAGGTCAATGGCCACTAACGTCTTAGTTCCGATGGTGCGAGGAGACAAGATCGAGAGTCCGCTATAAAAAACCGCTTCTGGTGTGTCGCGCAATAAAACATCTGGAAGTAAGTGCCGATCATACGGAAGCGTACGCATGAGTTTTAAGAAGGGTTTGATGTAAGACTGATCGCCAAGCAGTCGTTTGTTGTAAGAGACATTGCGATAAGGTTCCGCGAGCTCATCAAGCGGCACGAGTTTTTCGTTCTTTTTTGCATTGCGCTTGATAACCTCTTCACCATTCAACGATGCAAAATAGTCTGGACCCTTTAGATAATCCGCGATCCCATCAAGAATCAAATCAGCCGCATCATAAGACATCACGCGCAATTGAAGACGGAGGGCACGCTCCATACGCAGCATGAATAAGTCTTGAGAAGAGCAATTTGTCATCGCGATCATAATCAAAAAATTTCGTACATATTGATATGAGTCTACTGAAGCTCGCGAACGGCCCATGAATCCATCATGCCAGACACAAATACCATTCATGGTCATATAAATGGGTTTCGCGCGCATACCGTATTCGACATCATCACAACGGACAAAAAGAGGCAGTGGTAACCCGACTTGCTCGATCGCGCTTACCGGGATACAGCTAAACCACCAGGCACCATAAGCTTTTGGAATCTCAACATCGATATGCTCATTACGCACAATATACTGCTGCTGATCCATGTAATACTTGTTTGACTTAACAGAAGCATACGCTCCCGAATTGACTACGTATGACACGTCTTCAAATTGTCGATTAGGTTCTTCTGCAACGAGCATAGCACCATTGATGAAAGCATTCTTATACTTACCCGTTGCCAGAGAAAGCAAGTTGAACGTACGTCTAAGACTTTCAGTTGAGATACTTACATCGTCGTCCATCAACAAGACATGCGTGAAATTTTCATCATGTTTCATAGCCTCCATCATACCGCGTGCAAAACCGCCTGAACCACCAACATTAGGATTAGGAAGTACGGTCACGCCTTCATCAGACAGCGCCTCAGCATCAAGCGTGCGTCCATTATCGATAACAAACATATGAAAGTTTTTTGCTATCACATCATCAGCCGCTAATACTTCGTTCTTTACTAGTTCGATATTGGGGATGATGTAGTCTTCCTTAAGAAACGTCGTAGTACAGAGCGCTATCTTCACGGGATTGATTTGCTCTTCGGCAACGCGCGCGTAATAGTGCGCTTTTTCAAGTACCACGCCTCCACGAACATCAAGCGCAAATCCGATTACTTCGTAATCAGTCTCGGGAATAAGCAGATCAAAAACCAACGAGCCGTTTTCTTTGGTCTTGCCCATCGTCGAAGTCAAGCGCACTCCACTTGCAAGCGACGATGCCGCCGAGTCCAGATAAGACCGACCAAAGAACTGGATCGTGCATGCATACTCCTTATTGATCGCTTCATTCGCAAATTCCAAATGGAGGTACACGCGCTTAATGCCTGCGTATTTCTTCCACTTCGCAAGCGAACAGGCGTTGAAATAGGTAAAGAAGTCCACCGAACCCTGAAGCAAACACCCGTTGATTTCAGGAGCGCAAACACTTCCTTCAGGCGTCTTGATATACAGATCCCATCCTCCTAATGGTTCGGCACCTTTAGGCAGAACGATATTCGAAAGCGTATGATCGATATAGTTCATGAGCGTCCTTTTCAGAGTTAAACGACCTAGCTTGGTTCTACTATCTTATACAATCTCATATCCCCTTCTGAGAGAACAAGCTCGAAACCAGGCGTATCCTCAGTAATTCTGGTGATGCCTGTCCAGTTTTCAGGAAGATAATCGGGCCACGATTTAGCATAAGGATCAGGTGAATTCTTATGATGCGGAATGTGCCCATAATCAAGCGTGAGAACATATTCTGCTCCCAAATTATCTACTGCTTGCTGCACGTCTTTATTGGAAGAGTACTCATACAAGCTCGATTGTAGAATTTGCTGGTCTGCGTTTTGACCAGGCCCTGTATAAGGAAGACGATAGATCGTATGCAGCCCATCGGACTGATACGCAAAGAAGCTACCATCGTAGGGAAGGTTATAAACAACTTTGTCTCCCACGATCTCTTTCACCTGGGTAACGAACTTTCGCTCAGACTCAGAGAAGATCACTTCGTCATCACCTTGATCCATTGAATAATACTGATACATCATCTCATCGAAATACCCGAACGGTGTCTGCACCTGCATAATGCCACGAAGCAAGAAATTCGGCATGAACAAGAACACGATCAGAAGAAGGGCCAGACCGATGTTCGAAAAAAGATTTAGTTTAGCGTGTCGAGCAATCAGGCCATAAAGATGGGCAATCCCCAATGCAGCAACAGGAACAGCGATCATTGCCTGAAGCGCAGCCGTCCTTCGCCAATCTGAATACCAAAAGCCTGAAAGAAATTGATCGATAGTGCCCTCAAGACAGATGCTAACCCAATAGATTGCAGCTGTTATGACTAAAGCAGTTGCAAGCCATCCGTACTTGCGCTCGCGCCACATAGCATACAGACCGACCCCCACTAAAACAGCTACTACAAGCGAAACTGGTGCCCAGGAGTTCGAAAACAAGAGCGTATTGATAAACGCTTGGGATGGGTTGGTGGCTGGAGGCCAGATGAAATGAGTTACCGCGTAAAGGAATGGCGCCTTGTAGCAAATAGCCCAAACGACAAACACTACAAGCAGAAATAAGGCTACGAACCCTGCTCGCACCTTGGTTGAACGAGGCCTCTTGCTCTTTTGTCCAGTGCTGTCCCAAATACGCCAAACAAGATACGGTACAGCAAACAACATGACCGCAAAAAAGGCATTCGGCTGAGCAAAGACGCAAAAGAGTGCACTTACAAAACTAATCGAAAGGTAACGCGCCCTATCAGCACGCGATACCTCCGAGCCAAAAAGCTGCATGATAGCAGCGAGCATGACCGGTACCATGATAAAGCCGAACAAATTCGACTCCAACACACCATATACCGTAAAGAACCATGGAAACGAAACGAACCCAATAGCAGCAAAAGCGCCCACTACGACTACTCGATTACGCCGTGAAAAGATCTGTCGCATAAGACATAAGCAACTGAGCGGATAAACCACGCAACAGCAAACATAGTTCATTGCATTCGTTGCTACTAGATTTGATGTACCTGTTGCTCCTGCAACCATGGCAGTAATCAAATGCCACGCAGCTGGATAATAAGATCCAACTTCCCCAAGATCCTGATATACCGATGCTACAAGCGCTGAATAATGACCCGATTCGAGAAAGCTTTGCACCAACCCGAGATGTGTGAGGTTGTCGTAGGTTTCGTTAAAGCATGCTGGGCCGTCAAGGGCTTTAACAAAGACAAAAAGCCCCACGAAAAGCGCAAGCCCAACATAAAGAACTACCATTTTCAGATCAAAACGAAAACTGTTCTTGAGCTCGCTTGCAGCTACAGCATTTTTTTGTGTCTGACCTTGTCTTCGTCCATACAGCACACCAATACCACATACTACTGCGCCCAGTAGAAGCGATGGTACAAAAAAAACCGCCCAAGAAGCAGCATGATTCAACTTATCAAAAACAATCGCGAGAATCTCGAAGCAAAGTGTCGAGACGATAGGCGCCGCCGCGAGCGCAAAAAGGTTGGAAAATTTGAAGCCTTTAAGAATCAAAAAACCAACGAGGTAGAGAAAAACAACTCCTACCAAGCTCGCCAGAAAGAACATGCCCCACGTTTCCAATTCTGAATCCTTCTTAACCTACAGCTACTAAACTGACTTCACCTAAATACCCAAATGCTTTTGCATGATACGCCCATCGCTTAGCCTTTGCGCAAGATTGCCTTTATATAACCATATTGCCTTGTCGCAAGATATCCCAATGCGATGACCCCAAGAACCACAAGCATTTTACAAAGTAAGCTCAAGATGATGTTGTCGGGCATAAAAGGAGTAAGGAGCAAGCATGCTGCTCCTGCTATTAAACCGATGCCAATTTCAGGCAAGAACTTTACAACGCATCTATAGCCTTCATGCAAGGTGCGCTTTAGTAAGTAATAAGCACTGGGAATCACATGAAGGCAGAAGGCGACCGACAAGCAAAGCGCAACCGCTTCAAGGCTACCAAACGCAATGCCGATCACAAGGCCGCAGACCGTCAGGATGGTTGACATACATACTGATCGAAAGAGCAGATCAGCCTTTCCTGCACTTAAGAAAAAAGCACCGGAAACACTGTTTACCATCTGAAAGTAGATGCAGATCGAGAGGAGCTGGAGCAGCGGCACTGCGCTTCCCCACTGATCGCCGTACATGATGCCCACTATTTCTTCAGGCGCACAGAAGAAAATTACCGTGATGGGGATACCTATCAAAGAAAGGGCTTTGGCAATCTTGAACCAGTAGGAAAAGAGCGCCTTAAGGTCGTCTTGATGCTTTGCCATGTAGGGTTGAATGACCGAGATTATTACGTTTGATACGCCATTAAGAGGATAGGTTGTCAGTCTATACGCTTTATCGTAAAAACCTAACGCAACTTCATTGAACGCTTTGCCAATAACCAAATTGGGAAGGTTGGTTGAAAAATAATTCACCATGCTCGAACCAAACTGAAAGACTGAATACGAAAAGACTTTTTTCAGTGATGCCATGAAATGAATGGTGAGATGGCGAATAGGACGTGAAAGATAGTTCCATAAGAAGGTGATGAGACCAGCAATGATGTTATGCCACACTAATGCATAAACACCCCATCCAGCAAACGCCATAACAATGGCTATCACGCCTCCCACCACGGTAACCACGAAAAGCCTGATGCCAATGCTAATGAACCGTTGGTCTTTGAGTAAAAGGCCATTTGGAACCATGTTCAAGGTAGCGAACAGCAGCGACAAAGAGCCAAGCAAACAAAGTGGCACTAGATCGGCGTTGTTGTAGAACAGAGAAATAGGCACGGCAGCAACGCAGAAGAATACCGTAAGCAACAGAGCGAAGAAGATAGAGAACGTGAACAGTGCGCCATAATCACGATCATCAAGATCTTGGTACTGAATGATGGCCGCACCTATTCCCATGTCAGCAAAAGGGATGAAGAAGTTCAAAAACACCAAGATGATGGCAAGTGTTCCAAAATCGGCTGGCGAGAGCATGCGCGCCAAGATAGCGGTAATGAAAAGCTGCGCGAATAGACTCGTATATTTCGAGGCAAACTGGATAACGGCCGCTGTTCGCATGCCCACTTTTCGCTGCTGAATCATGACGGTTGTTCGGTATCTTCGCTTTCGGCGATCTCGCGATCGTTGCAATAACGTTCAAATTTCTCTATTGCAAGCTGCTGCGTAAGCTCTTTCAGCTTGGTGTCAGTCTGGGAAGTACGCACCGAAAGATTGAACCCCAAAATAAGAAGGATGAAGATAAAGCAAAGGAACACAAGATTCGCAGGTGACTCGACTTCGGCAAAGCGCGATAGCCCGAAGATGATCTCAGGGAAAATACTGATGACCAGGAGCACAATCGCAACGATGACCCAAAAAAGCGAGTCTTCAAGGCGAATCTGGGATTTTCGCACTTTGCGCGTGATGAAAATGAGCGTCAAGAGCGAAACGATGATCAAGCCAGCACGCAGGACGATGCTCATTCGGACACACCACCGATCTTCTTTCTAAAGAACTGCATGAACAAGATCGACACCGCCATGCGGAGCATGTAAATAGCCGATCTCCAAGGATTCAAGTAACTTTCGCCGGCCTGCCGATCCCGCATCTCCACAGGAACCTCGACGACTTTGGCATTGGCGCGCTTGATCAGATAAGAAACGGTATCAGGCTCGGGGCCGAAATTGAGCCCATTCGCCATGATGGCGATCATGCGCCTATTGAAAGCACGCATGCCTGAAGTAGGATCGGTAATGGTCTTTCCCGTAGTGATCTTTATCGCGCCTTGGATCAAATCGCTTCCAAACATCCTCATAGAATGGGGCTTCTTGCTGTTGCCAATGAAACGCGAACCGATGGCTATATCGTATGTTTTCGTAGCATCAGCTAAGCTCTGAATGTATTCAGGCAAATGCTGCCCGTCCGCATCAAACTGGATCGCGCAATCATAACCATGACGATAGGCGTATTTCAAACCAGCCTGAAACGCACCCGCTAGACCAAGATTGGTTGCAAGACCAAGAAAGGGATAGCGATTCTCTCGACATACGCGTTCAGTGCCATCTGTTGAGCCATCATTCACAATAAGAAAGTCGACCCAAGGGGCTTTTTCCTGCAGAGAATCAATGGTGTGCTTGAGCGATTCTTCTTCGTTATAGGCAGGTATGATCAATAGCGTTTTCACAAGTTCTTTACGATCCTCTAAATCCACTTTCAAGCTATCATTCGAAATTATACGCCATCCTCATCCTACGATAATTCAGACAACGATTTTGTACAGCTTCATACCTCCGTCCGAAAGCACCAGCTCTAATCCTGGGGTTTCGTCCGATAGCTGCGTGAATCCGCTCCAGACATCCCGATCATAATTATAAAAAAGGATCCTCATTCTGTTTGCGCTTTTATCGAGCGAAAGCACATACTCTGCACCAACCGTATCGATCGCGTCTTGCACTTCTTGGTTGACTGCAAGCTCATTAAGGTGTTCGCGAAAAACCGCGCTTTCATGAGACTCGGAAGGCGTATCGTAACTCGTCCTTGATCGGTTATAGACGGGCAAGCCGCTCAATCCATAAGCGACCATCGAACCATCGAATGGGTTGTTGAGAACCACCGAATCATCCCCGACTATCTGTTTTGCCTGATCAACAAAGCTCTTTTCCGCTTCGGAATACGCGACTCTATTCTCCGCAACCGCCGCATCTGTTGATGCGAATCTCAAGAACTTGAAGATATTCGAATCGGCACTCCCCAGAACACCAGGAATATAAATCGCAGCTGCGAACAGGAGCGAAAGGATACCGTAAGTTGCTCCTTTGAGCCAGGTTGCCGAAGATACGATCTTCTCTATAAGGTCAACCAAGAGCGCACCGATGCCATAAAGCCCCAAGATAGCGACTGGGATGCCCGCAATAGGCACGATAGAAGCAACACGATAGGGATCGGTATACCAAAATCCTGTCAAGAAATGCTTGATCCATACATCGCCGAACGATGCAGCAACCACAAAGAACACCAACGAGATAAGGTAGGAGACCAGAAGCCAGATCAAGCCTCGGTCGCGGATCAGGATATGTGCTGCACCTGCAAGAACAAGGAGGCCCAGCGCATACTGAGGAGAGTTGATAGCCAAAGAAAGACTGAGCGAGCTTGCAAGCGCTTGGCTCGAGGACATGAGCGGAACTGTGTAGAAATCTACGACTCGCTGCATGAAAGGAGCTTCAGTGAGCACGAACCAGATAACCAGTATAGACCCCGTAATAGCGCAGCCGAAGATCAGGCTTCGTTTGGACCCTGAGAGTTTGACCGATTTTCGGCTGGCCTCATTATCTACACTCGGAGCATCTGATTCAAGCATACGCCTTCTAATTCTCGCAGAAAATGCTTTCGTAGCTGCATAAACAACATAAGGGGCAAGAATGACCACATCCGCAAAAACAGAATTTGGCTGACTGAATGCTTGTGCACTCACGCAGATGATCGTCAAAGCTGCATAGCCCACTCGTTTCAAAGAAGAAGCGCCTCGCTCCGTTGTGATCAAGAACGCTGTGCATACCAACGGAACGAGCATCATCCCAACAAGATTCGGATACAGCGGCCAAAACGTCAAGAGTACCCAGGGAAATGCTCCGAACGCAAAAACGACAACTGCCCCAAGGGCTAGTTTTACCCTGTCGTTCTTGAAGAGACTACTCAAGAAGACGAACATTGCCGGAGCGACAACGAACGCAACCAGAACCAGATTCAAAGCGTTCGCAGCAATGCCGATATCCGCTTCCAAGATCGAAATAGGGAGCGCACAAAGGATATGCCATGCTGCTGGATAGTATTTTCCTTCAGCGGAAAATGGTGCGGGATACTCTCCCACCGTATCAAGATAGATCGAAGAATTCAGGAGCGACCATGAACCAGAATCAACAAAGCTCCTTATCAGATTGAAGTGGAAGATATTGTCATAATCCTCTGGAACGCTATTGAGCGATGGAACCGCGCTCAGATAAACAACGCTGTAGATGATTGCCCCAACGGCGCAATAGCCAAGCAAGATGAGCCAAGATCGCCTTGAACCTTCTTCTAGGGTACTGTTAATCGTTTGGTCAGCAAGCCCACTCCGCGATGTTCCAAAAGGTTCTTGATGTCTTTTCCTTTTGCACACCCTGATGACGCTACTTATACAAAACACTAGCACAGAGAGGGCGATCACCGGCACCGAAAGGACCACTCCTGCTGTTGCAATGTGGAGCTTATGCAGGATGATGCCCATAAGACTGTAGAGAAAAAGAGCGATAACGGGAGAGAAGCATACTGCTCGAATGCTTGAGATTCTAAAGCTTTTCAGCAAGAGAAAGCCCGGAACAACCAGGAGCACAGCAAGAAGCAACGTCGCCGAAATAAATTCTTGAATCATTTTCCGTTAACTATCCAAACGATCGTGTTGCGTGATCAAATTCTGTTATTAGATTATATCGTTATCCTATCTTTCAAAGTAAACACGAGTCTTAGAGTAAACTTATGGTTCTATACCACTTATGATCGGCAAGAGCATCACAAAGAGAGCGCATGTCCTTTGAATACGAACCCTCAAAAAACCATCTGCATCTTCTCTGCTCTATACCCTCCTCATATAGGAGGGGTTGAGAATTTCACGCAAGCGCTCGCGAATGAGCTAGTTAATCAAGGCTATCGCGTGATCGTAGTCACCAACAACCATGATGCCTTGCCCGACAAATCAACTCCCCAGAAAAACCTTATCGTCTATCGCTTGCCGTGCGTTCCTCTCCTTAATGCCCGTCTTCCCTGGCCAAGAAAAGATACTGAATTTCGCCAGCTTATGACCGAGCTTGAAAATGAACAGATCGACCATATTTGCATCAACACGCGCTTCTATCCTCATTCGCTTATTGGGGCCCAGCTTGCTCAGAAAAAGAACTTGGTTCCTGTTGTGATCGAACACGGATCTGACTATCTTACGCTTGGGAGCCCTCTCATCGATTGGGGCATTCAACGCTACGAGCATCTCATCACAAAACGGCTCAAGGCCTATCATCCAAAGTTCTACGCAGTCTCAAAACGCGCCTCAGAATGGCTGAACACGTTTGGCATCCAGAGCGAAGGCGAGATCAACAATGCCATAGACGCACAAGGCTTTCGCGCACTAAGGTCTACGAGAGATTTTCGAAAAGAACTCGAAATTCCTGATTCCGCTCTTCTGGTCACTTTCGTAGGGCGCGTAACTCCTGAAAAGGGAATAGAACAGCTGGTAGAAGCCGCCCATCTTCTGAGCGAAAGGCCAGACATACAGTTCGTCATTGCGGGCGATGGCGCACTGAGGGATAAGCTAGAAGAGCGATCGCCCTCATTCGTGCATTTCCTTGGCGCTGTTTCTCGAGAAGATCTATCGGCCCTGCTGCAAGAGGCGGATGTGTTCTGTCTTCCCTCGCGCTCAGAAGGGTTCGCAACCGTTCTTCTTGAAGCTGCATCCTGCGGAGCTGTGCCACTAATCACTAACTTTGGTGGATCTGATGAAATGGTTCCTTCTGACGAGTTTGGTGTATTATTGCCAGATAACAAGCCGAAAACGATCGCTAAAGCACTAATCGCAATATGCGATAACCGTGAAGGCGTGGATAGCATTTCGAACAAGATCATGGAACGGGCTGAGAGATATTACAATTGGCATGAAACAGCAACTGCGCTCATCAACGCTTTAAGAGCTACCAACTAGAACGTTTCTTGTCTTAAATCCAGAGGATGTCATGATTAGAGTTTTGCAGGTCATAGGAGCCATGGACAGAGCTGGCGCCGAAACTATGATTATGAATTACTATCGAAATATGGACAGAACCCAGATTCAGTTCGATTTTCTTGTCCATACTGAACATCGTTGCGATTATGATGGTGAAATCGAATCTCTAGGAGGAAACATATATCACATCCCTCATTATACTGGCTTGAACCATTTCCTCTACCAACGCGCCTGCAAGCAATTCTTTGAGTCTCACCCAGAAATATCTTTAGTTCATGGGCATATTGGATCTGGTGCAGCAGTATATCTATCTGAAGCAAAAAAGGCGGGACTTCATACCATTGCCCATGCCCACTCTGAGAACTTCTATACCGGCCTAAATAAAGTAGCTTTTTCTCTTGTAACAAAGCCTATAAAGAATAAAGCAGATTCGTTCTTCGCTTGTTCAGCAAAAGCTTGTTTTGACACATTCGGAAAACAAGTTTTTCAAAACAAAGACTATCTAGTGATCAATAATGCTATAGATGTGGAAAGGTACCAACGCGCACTAACACATAGAGGCACGTATCGAGATCGCCTCGGCTTAACAAACAAACCAACACTTGGTCATATAGGTAGATTCATCGAGGTAAAAAACCAAATTTTTCTTATCGAGGTCTTTTCGAAAATTGTAAGACATATTCCTGAAGCGCAACTTCTTCTTATAGGCGATGGTCCTTTAAAAAGGACTCTTGAAAAACGGATTCAGGATCTTGATCTTCTTCACAATGTTCATATTCTTGGTAAACGAGAGGATATTCCAGAACTGCTTGCCGCCATGGATCTTTTTGTTTTTCCTTCGTTAAAAGAAGGTTTACCTGTTTCTGTTATCGAAGCTCAAGCATCTGGTCTGCCTATGCTTTTATCTGACGGCATAACAGCTGAAGCGGCAGTACTCCCAACCTGCAAGCGCCTTCCTTTAAGTATTGGATCAGAAAATTGGTCAAAAGAAGCATTGTCGCTACTTGCTGACACGCCAAATCGAAAGAACGCATTTACTCTTCTCAATGGAGCAGGATTCGATATAGCCCAAAACGCCCATCAGCTTGCAGCATTTTATGAGAAACATGCACGCAAAGCTTCTTAGACTATTGTGTGCGGTTTAAAACACAATTAGCGAGGGTCACTTCTCAAATTTGGATTTATCCGGCAAGATCAAATCAAAAGCAATGTGTGTTTTCTCTTTTGCGCGAATGATATCTTCATCAGACATCGCACCATCATTCACACACACCACTTTTCCTTTTTGATGCACAATATAATCAAAGAGTTTATCAAGTGTTTCGCTGATATCTCCACTTAAATAAAACGCCTTCCCAAATTTAGGAGAACGTGGATAGAAAGTTCCCGAGGCAAATTGCCAGTTTTCCATAAGCCACTGCGTTACGTCGGAATGATGTCGAAAACGATGTTTTGACGTTTTATCAAGGATATCGAACTCCTCTTCCCAGACCTTTTCGTATGTTGCCTTTAAAAAAGAATTTGGTAGGTGATATTCATTAAACCCGTAAAAAGCAGGAAAAGGGAGCATCAAGAGATTGATGAAATTATTCTTGCCATAACGAAGATTAAACCACTTTGCGAAATTAGCTAGTATGCTTTTATGAAACTGAAAGTGCTCATTGATAAGGGCGACATTGTTAAGCGGAAAATAGAGCCAATCGCCTTTTACAACCCTAAAAGGCACAAGACCGGCAGTTGCACAAGGTAGGCCTCTTTTAAAAAAGTCTGTTGGGCACGTTTGATTAATAAGGAAAGTATCA
>ENA-OUPO01000019-OUPO01000019.1-human-gut-metagenome-genome-assembly--contig:-NODE-19-length-132753-cov-62.8595_pt1 | contig 132753 bp, 79 predicted proteins | sample MGYA00237940_ERZ548809 | MGnify/ENA primary metagenome ERZ548809 (study PRJEB26490, sample SAMN05194695) | human gut metagenome | biome: terrestrial biome; feature: human-associated habitat; material...
AACGCGTGAACCGTTGGAAATCCAACGTTCCATCGGCGTGTCGAAACTTGACAAACCAGGCCCGACCAACCCCGCAACCACCGAAACCATCCCCGCAATCGCCCATTCCATCCCCGCAAATCCGCAATCGCATCCGCATTTTGTAACCGCAAAACGGCGTTACGGGTAACAAAAGCCGGAAGGGAAAGCCAAAACGGGACGGTCACGGGAAGAAGAACCAGGAAACTGCGACACGAATCGCAAATGCTACCAGCGGCGCCCGCAATGCTTGCCACCGATGCCAGACTTGCCATTCGCACCCCACGGACCGCGGCCTTCGCCATGCAATACACCCAAGTGATGTTTCATGGCAACCAGCATGATATGCGTATCTTCCAAACCGAGGTGGCGCTCCGACTTGCTTTCATCGAGCGCGCCCTGCCGCTTGGCGTATGCGTCCAACGTGTTATTGCCGTACGGATGCTCGCCGTCCGGAATTGACCCTTCATCCCAACGGCGGCTCATCGGCAACGTGTCGATAATCGTAATCTTGCCCGCACGGTAGCTTTCCGCATATCCAGCCACATTCAACATGAAGAAGCTATGTTCGAAACGAGCGTTGTGCGCTACGTACGGTTGCTGCTCCAATCGCTGCAGCAAACCGATTTGAGCCTCCGGCCACTCATCGAACAGGCGGAAGCCGGACGCACGATCACGTACATCGATACCGGTCAAATCGAGAATCAGCGGATTACCGAGCGTCGCGTTCTCGGCAGGAACGCCGAACGACAGACGCGACTGACCATACGCATCGCCCGTTTCGTAATAACTCTGCTCGTATTGGTATCCAGTAGGTGCGGCAGCAGGGCGAGGGGAAATCATGTTCATATATTCAAAGCCGACGTCGATGATGTACACACGCGCCGGGTCAGTACCGGTGGTTTCGATGTCGATTCCCATGACATTGTCCACATCGCGTCCAGGAAGATAAGCGTCACGCCAATCCGATTTGCGGTATTCAGCCATCCGACGCAACTGCGCCGATTCAGCGGATTTCGTTTCCGAACCGTAATCAAACAACGTGGAGCCGCCCGGACTGGTTACTCCACTCAGGTTCGCACGCGACATGGCATAGTCACTGGCTCGCTTCTGACTTTTCTCTGCGGCACGACGGGCGGCGCGGCCGTTAACGATGTCAGCGGTTCGATCCTGAATATCATCCAACGCCACTCCCCCGGAAGCCAAAGCCGAACCGGGCAGCAGCACCGGAACCGTGACGCGCTCACGTCGTTCCTCGGTGACCGTCCACAATCCCATCGCCACGCCAATCTGTCGCAGAACAGCGATTTCGTCGCACAACCGACGGTTCGCGTAAGCAAGCGCGCGCGGCAGCCGATAGGAAGCGATAAGTCGGTCGTAATCCATCATGAACGTGCTGTTGCACTGCGCGATGGTCGGTTCGAGCCGATCTCGAATCGCAAGATCATCTTTCAACAGGGCGTGCAGCTGCGGGGCGGAAAGTTGCGGCGACGAGGACCGCAGCATTGCCAACAAATCAACGTGCTGTCTTGTGGCGGCACCAATGCCGTTACGCAGGTCAAGGGAAGACACCCATCGCCAGTCGATCGGCTGGTTGTCGGCGTCATTCGGCATCGATGCCGACCATTGTTCGATGTCCTGCTTCGCGTCATCCAGCCAGGAAAGATTCATCGTCGATTCGTTCATACCTGCCCATCGTAGCCGATACCCACCTTCAGCGTGTAAGAATGTGCAACAAACCAACGTGCGCATTCCTCTTTGTGAGAACACAACCATGCGAGTTCGAATGACGGTGTTCATTACGAAACCGCGCGCGGATACATCCATGCGAAACGGTTGCCATACGAATTTTCACATAGCGCAAATGTGACCATTTCCCAGCAAAAATCCAGAATCGACTTTCATTTTTGAATCCCGGAACGCAATAAACGTTCCAAATCAACGAAAGGAACTGCAATGTCAGAAACACATTCCACCACTGAAAACAACAATTCGCATTGCTGCGACAACACCTGCGGCAATGCCGACGACCGCGTTGTTCCTGACAGCGTGGAAATCAATCCGCTGTTCGCCCGTCCGAAGGAAGCCCAGGCGTTCTCGAAATTTACCATTCCACAGAAGGGTAGTCTGCCGGAAACCGCCTACCAAGTGGTGCATGACGAGGCCATGCTGGATGGCAACGCGCGACTCAATCTTGCAACTTTTGTGAGCACGTGGATGGACGATCATGCGAACCGCCTGTACATGGAGGCGGCCGACAAGAACATGATCGACAAAGACGAGTACCCGAAAACCGCCGAAGTCGAATCGCGCTGCTGGCACATGCTCGCCGATCTATGGCATGCGCCCGATCCAATGAATGCCATCGGAACCTCCACCATCGGCTCGTCGGAAGCTTGCATGCTGGGCGGACTCGCGTTGAAGCGCCGTTGGAAGGAAGCCCGCGAAAAGGCCGACCTGCCGACCGATCGTCCGAATCTGGTGATGAGCAGCGCCGTGCAGGTGTGCTGGGAGAAGTTCTGCAACTATTTCGACGTGGAACCACGCTATGTGCCGATTTCCGAGGACCACAAAGTGCTCGACGGCCATGATCTCGACAAGTATGTCGATGAGAACACCATCGGCGTGGTGGCCATCATGGGCGTGACCTATACGGGTATGTATGAGCCGGTCGAACAGATCAGCGAAGCACTGGACCGCATCGAGGAGCGCACCGGACTTGATGTGCGCATCCATGTGGACGGCGCTTCGGGAGGTATGATCGCACCATTCATCCAGCCGGACCTCGCATGGGACTTCCGCGTCAAGCGCGTCTACTCCATCAGCACCTCCGGTCACAAGTACGGTCTGGTCTACCCCGGTTTGGGATGGATCGTATGGCGCGAAACCGCTGACCTGCCGGAAAGCCTTATTTTCAAGGTGAGTTATCTCGGCGGCGAAATGCCGACTTTCGCACTGAACTTCTCCCGTCCGGGCGCACAGGTACTGCTGCAGTACTACATGTTCCTGCGTTTGGGATTCGACGGGTATCGAAGGGTGCAGCAGACTTCGCATGATGTGGCGAAATATCTGTCGGGCGAGATCGAGCAGATGGATGATTTTACGCTGTGGAACGACGGTTCCGACATTCCGGTGTTCGCATGGATGCTCAACGACAAGCCGGATCGCAAGTGGAATCTGTACGATCTGCAGGATCGGCTGCGCATGAAGGGATGGCTGGTGCCGGCTTATCCGATGCCGGTGGATCTGACGCAGGTGACCGTGCAGCGCATTGTGGTGCGTAACGGTTTCAGCCACGATATGGCCGAAGCGTTCATCAAGGATTTGAAGTCGTGTGTGAAGTATCTGGACGGACTGCGTTCACCAATGCCAAGCGAGGCTCGTGCATCCGGATTCCACCACTGATATTTCGCGGTCATTCCACGAATTCCATCGTTTCCCGCATTAAGGAAATTCATGTTCATTCCCACAACGATTATGTTTACGAAAGCTGGCTGCAATGACAGTTCATATGAAAAAGCCGCTTGCTGTGGTAGCGCACGATGCAAGCGCAGCTGCACATCCCGGGTCCGCACGTTCCACGACGAACGCTGCGACGGCACCGACAACAACGCCACGCAATCCGTCTGCCGTCGCAGGAAACCGCAATCGTACGGGCATACCTGCGCATGCCGGGGCGAATAGAGGGAACGACGCTGACGGGCACGGCGCAATCGCAAGCACGGCAACCGTTGCCAATAAAACCGGCAAAACCATGATGACAGTCAGCCAACTGGCGATGTTGACCGTGGTGGCGGTGGCCTCGCTACGCTCTCTGCCGGCCATGGCCGATTATGGTCTCGCTTCCATTCTGCTGTATCTCATTCCGGCGGTCGTTTTCCTGGTGCCGACCGCGCTGGTGGCTGCCGAACTGGCCACCGGCTGGAAAGGTGGCGTGTACGTGTGGGTGCGTGAGGCGTTCGGCAATCGCATCGGATTTCTCGCCATTTGGCTGCAGTGGATTCAGAATGTGGTGTGGTATCCGATACAGATTGCGTTCATCGCCGTCAGCCTGTCGTATGTGTTCGGCATGGGTGGCTTGGGCAATAATGGCGTATATGTGGCCGCGGTGATCATCGTGTTGTATTGGGCAAGCACGATGGTGGCGTTGCGCGGCGGCAATCTGTTCGCCAAGGTCGGGTCGATTTCGGGACTTATCGGCACGCTGTTTCCTGCGTTGCTGCTTATCGTCTTCGGCATTATCTGGCTGGCGATCGGTAAGCCAGTGCAGACCTCCCTGCACGCATCCGCGCTGCTTCCGCCGTGGACGGGCATCGCGTCGATTGTGCTAATCGTATCCAATGTGCTCGCCTACGCGGGTATGGAGGTCAATGCCGTGCATGCCAACGACTTGGAGCATCCGGGACGTCAATTCCCACGCGCCATTGCACTAGCGAGCGCGCTGATTCTGCTGGTACTTGTGCTGCCGACTTTGGCAATCGCCTTTGCTGTGCCGCATCGTGAGCTGGGGCTCATCGACGGCATCAATCTGGCGTTCAGGGAGTTCTTCGACCATTTTGGCATGGGTTGGGGCACTCCGGTGATTTCGCTGCTCATCGCGCTAGGCGCGTTCGCTTCCGTGGTGGCTTGGATAGCTGGTCCTTCTCGCGGTTTGCTAGCGGCCGCCCGCACGGGACTGATGCCTCCCGCGCTGCAGAAGCGCAATGCCCACGACGTGCAGGAAGGCATTCTGATTCCGCAAGGCATTATCGTGACCGTGCTGGCGTTGCTGTTCGTGTTGATCCCCAATGGCAACACGGCTTTCGCGACGCTGGTGGATATGGCGACCGCGCTGTATCTGGTGATGTACATGTTGATGTTTGCCGCCGCGATTCGTCTGCGCGACACCCATCCAGAAGTCCGCCGCACGTATCGAGTTCCTGCGATTCGGTTGGTCGCGGGCGTCGGTTTCGTCGCTTCCGCCGCGGCATTCGTGTTGACTTTCGTGAGACCGGCTGGTTTCACCGGTTTGGATAGCGTTTCATATGCGATTCTTGTGGCTGTAGTCGTGCTTGTGCTCGGTTTACCGCCGCTGGTGTTGTATGGAATGCGCAAGCCTGGCTGGGATCTGCGTTCGGATGCCGAGCGGAACACGGATACGTACGATGTGCTAGTGAATCCGGAATACTGAAATATTGGAATATTTGGAATACTCATGTTTCGAACATTCCAATAATCCCGAATATGATGAATGCCTCCCAAGTGTTCGCCTGGGAGGCATTCATCGTTCTTGTCTCGTTCGTTTACGCGGTTACAGTTCGAAGCCGAGTTCGGCCGCCGCTTCGGTCGGTACCGGATCCTCGCACCAGAAATCCTCAAGGTTCTCATTGGTGGTCAGGCTTCGGATTTCGGCCTGGTCGATGTACAGTTCACCGCTCAAATGGTCGGTTTCATGCTGGAAGATGCGGGCCGGCCAGCCGTGCAGATGTTCCTCATGCTTGTTGCCGTCCTCATCCTGCCAACGGGCGGTGATGTCAAGCCAACGCTTGCGTACGGCCTGGTAACCGTCGAAGCTCAGGCAGCCTTCGTAGAAGCTGCGGGTTTCGGTGCCGATCGGCTCGTAGCTGGGGTTGATGATGGCGTGGAAGGGGAATTCCGCGGCTTCGCGCGGATCGCCATCGTCGCCTTCGCATACGTGGTCTTCGACGACGGCCAAAGCCAGACCGAGACCGATCTGGGTGGCTGCGAGGCCCACGCCCGGCGCTTCCAGCATGGTGGTGCGCATGGTGTCGATGAGCTTGTCAAGCGTTTTGCGGCTCAACTGGCCGTCGTAGGCGATGGTCTGCTGGCGTAATACCGGTTCGCCGGCCTGCACGATCGGCATGATTTTCTCTTTGCCGCCGGTTTTGATGAGCTTTTCGACCTCGCGGTTGAGTTCGAGGTCCACTTTCGAGTTGTGTCCGAACATGGGGCATATCTCCTTGCGGGCTCTTACAGGGTGAGTTCGTCGGCGACGACCTTGGCGAGGCGATCGCACACTTCGTCTGCCTGCTGCTGGGTTTCGGCTTCGGCCATGACGCGCACGAGCGGCTCGGTGCCGGACGGACGCAGCAGCACGCGGCCGGTGTCGCCCAGCAGCTTCTCTTCGCGTTCCACCGCGGCCTGCACCTTGGCGTTGGTCTTGGCGGCCATCTTGTCGACGTTCGGCACGTTGATGAGCGTCTGCGGCAGCTGCGGGAAGTCGGCGGCCAGTTCCTTCAGGCTCTTACCGGATTTGACGACCTCGTTGCACAGGGTGAGCGCGGTCAGGGTGCCGTCGCCGGTGGTGGCGAATTCGCGGTTGATCACGTGGCCGGACTGCTCGCCGCCGAGCGAATAATCGCCTCGCAGCATCTCTTCGAGCACGTAACGGTCGCCCACGTTGGTCTGCACGGTCTTGATGCCCATGGAACGCAGGGCCAACTTCAGACCGAGGTTGCTCATCACCGTCACGACGAGGGTGTCATGGTTGAGCTTGCCCGCGTTCTTCTTGGCGCGCGCCAGAATGCCCATGATCTGATCGCCGTTGACCATGTTGCCGTCCTCATCCACGGCAAGGCAACGGTCGGCATCGCCATCGAAGGCAACGCCCATGACGGCGCCGGAGGCCTTGACCATGGCCTGCAGCTGCTCAGGATGGGTGGAGCCGGCGTTCTTGTTGATGTTGTAGCCGTCCGGCGACGCGTTGATGACGGTCACGTCGGCGCCGGCGCGGCGCAAGGCTTCCGGAGCGACCACGGACGTGGCGCCGTTCGCGCAATCGGCCACGATCTTCAGGCCCTTCAGCGGCGTCGGCTGCGACTTGTCCGGACCGACCGGCGCGATGGCGGAAACCAGATGGTCGATGTACAGGTTGGTGGCGGTGGCGGTGTCATGGCTGACACGACCCACGCCGGCGCCGGTAGGACGATCCCAATCCTGGCCGAGCACCGCTTCGATCTCATCCTCCTTGGTGTCGGGCAGCTTGAAGCCGCCGCGGGCGAAGAACTTGATGCCGTTGTCGGGCATCGGATTGTGGGATGCGGAGATCACCGCGCCCATTTCCACGTTGAGCACGGACGTCAGGTATGCGACGCCCGGCGTCGGGATGATGCCGGCGTCGATCACGTCGAAGCCGCCGGCGGACATGCCAGCGGACAATGCGGCGGCGAGGAAATCGCCGGAAACTCGTGTATCACGACCGACCAGCGCACGGCGACGGCTTTCGAATTCGCTCCGCTCGTCATCGCCCAGCACACGCACCGCGGCGTCACCCAAATCAAGCGCCAGCTGTGCCGTCAAATCCCTATTCGCCAATCCTCGAACGCCGTCGGTTCCGAACATACGTGGCATGAGTCTCAAATCCTCGCTATCTGCAAACGATATTTCCGTGACCTATCGTACTCAACCGTGCCGCCGAAACCAGCAGGTGACGACGCAATCGCATAACACTTCACAATTCAAAGCACTTCACGGCGCGCAATGCCCTTTTCGTGTCGCACGACTTTGATTTCAAGGCGGAAAATCAAGTCGTGCGACAGCACTTGATAAAAAAATACCCCCTAACTATCATTTTCCGTTGAAAACCAGCGAAAAATAAGAGTTAGAGGGTATGAAAGCCAACACGCTTGTCGCACAACTTTGAAAAATGCCTCCAAAATCAAAGTCGTGCGACAGCCTTCGACGCAAAATGCCCTCTAATCCTTATTTTCAAGCGGAAACCGAGGATTAGGGGGTATAAATGCCGATATACCCGTCGCATGACTTTGAAAATCGCACCCAAAATCAAAGTCGTGCGACGACATGACGGCTCTTAAGCGGGAACGTTCCTGTCGCCCCTGCTATCAGAGCGCGGCGTTGAAGTCGCGCACTTTCAGCGTGCGGTGAGAAGCCTCGACGTTGCCACGCACAATGCGCTGCAAGGCGTTGTCCGCGCCCTTATGGGAGGCGAGCCAGGCGTCGCCCAGCTCCACGAGCTTCGCCGGATCGGCATAGCCCGGATACAGGCCTTCGAGCAGCGCTTCAGCCATGTGGAAGGTCTTGTGCTCCCAAATCCAGTCGGCGACCTCGAAATACTTCTCGGCGTACGGTTCGGCCAAGTCGGCGCGCGGGGTGGCCGCGAAGCCACCGGCCACAGCCTCAAGCTGCATGTTGGTCAGCTCGTCGTTGTGCAGGGCCTCGTTCCAAGCCCATGCCTTCGCTTCGGCGGTACCGGCCACGGCGCGTGCGCCATAGGCGAACTCACGGTTCTCGGTGGTTTCGCGCTTGGCCAGTTCGGCGTCGATTCCCGCCTGGTCGATCGCGTTGACGGTGCTCAGCGCGTTGATGATGGTCCAGCGGAAGTTGTTGTCGATTTCCAGACCGTCGAATGCCACGGAACCGTCGAGCAGGCCCTTCGCGTTGGCGACGAACGCCTCGTCGCCCGGCTCGCCGTAGCCCAGGTAGGCGGTGACGAGCTGGAACTGTTCGTCGGAGCCGGCCTTGGCCTGACCCGCCAGCTTGAACAGTTCGGCGGCCACATGCTTCACGATCTCGGCACGCTCTGCCGGAGCGGTGTAATGCCATGCGGTGGTGCTGACCTGTGCCAGCGCGTAACGGAAGGTGGTGGACTCGTGTTCGGTGGCGAGCGCGGCCAGCGAGGTGTCGATGAACTGGCGTGCCGGCAGTTCGCCGTCGCGGGTCATGTCCCACAGGGCGAGCCAGATCACGGAACGGGCGAGCGCGTCGTCGAAGCGGTACAGGTTGCTTGTCGCGAATGCGAGGCTCTTGTCGTCGAAACGCAGCTTCGTGTAGGTCAGGTCGTCGTCGTTCACCAGAATCAGCGACGGACGTGCCTTGCCCGCGGCCGCGTCGACGACCGTCAGTTCGCCGTCGACGTCCAGTTCGAAACGGTCGGTGCGCACGATCTTGCCGGTTTCCGGATCCTCGTTGTAGAAGCCGACGGCGAGACGGTGGGCGCGCAGCACGGGATGCTCGGCCGGAGCGGTCTGGCGCAGGGCGAGACGCTTGATGGTGCCGTCCTCGTTCTCTTCGACTTCGGTGGCGATGGTGTTGATGCCGGATTCCTCAAGCCACTGGGCGCTCCACGCCTTCAGGTCGCGGCCGGAAGTGAGTTCCAGTTCGGCGAGCAGGTCGGCGAGGGTGGCGTTGGAGTAGGCGTGCTTGTTGAGGTAGTTGTTGATGCCCTTGAAGAACTTCTCACGGCCCACGTAGTACACGAGCTGCTTCAGCACGGAGGCGCCCTTGGCGTAGGTGATGCCGTCGAAGTTGACGTAGGTGTCGTTGAGGTCGTTGATCGGGGCGACGATCGGGTGGGTGGTGCTCAGCTGGTCCTGACGCAGCGCCCAGCTCTTTTCGCCGGAGCTGAAGGTTGCCCAGGCGTCCTTCCATTCGGTGGCTTCGGCGGTGGCGAGGGTGGACGTGAACTCGGCGAAGGATTCGTTGAGCCACAGGTCGTTCCACCACTTCATGGTCACGTAGTCGCCGAACCACATGTGGGCGAGCTCGTGCAGCACGGTGACCACACGGCGTTCCGCGTAGGCGTCGGTGACCTTGGATTCGAACACGTACTGGTCGCGGATGGTGACCATGCCGATGTTCTCCATGGCGCCGGCGTTGTACTCCGGCACGTAGATCTGGTCGAACTTGGCGTACGGGTACGGCACGCCCCAGGTCTTGGCGTAGAAGGCGAAGCCTTTCTTGGTGATGTCGAACAGGTAGTCGACGTCCTTTTCGAAGGCTTTGGCGAGCGCCTGGCGGCAGTACATAGCCATCGGCACGGTGCGGCCGTCCTCATTGGCGTATTCGGTGTGCCATTCGGCGTACGGTCCGGCGCAGATGGCGGTGAGGTAGGAGCTCATGGTTGGGGTCGGCTCGAACACCCACAGCTTGGTGGTTTCGGCGGCGTGATCGCCGAGCGTGCCTTCCTCGGTGACGGTTTCGTTGTCGGTCACGGAGGAGGTGGGCATGTTGGACGTGACGATCCAGGATTTGGCGGCGAGCACGGAGAAGTCGAACACGGCCTTCAGATCGGGCTGGTCGAACACGGCGTAGACGCGACGGGCGTCCGGCACCTCGAACTGGGTGTACAGGTAGACGTTGCCGTCGGACGGGTCGACGCTGCGGTGCAGGCCTTCGCCGGTGTTGGAGTACTGGCACATCGCCTTGACGGTGACCTCGTTGTGCTCCTTGAGGTTCTTCAGTTCGATGCGGCTGTCCACGTACGCTTCAGCCGGGTCGAGGGTTTCGCCGTTGAGGGTGATTTCGCTGACTTCGTTGGCGATGAGGTCAAGGAAGCTTGACTCCCCCGGCTTCGCGTCGAAGGTGATGGTGGTTTCGGAGCCGAAATCCTTGGCTCCGCGGGTCAGGTCAAGCTTGACCGTGTAATGGATTGGCGCGGCGATGATGCTTTTGCGTTCTTCCGCTTCGATTCGGGTGAGGTTTGCTCCTGGCATGTCACTCCTTCTTTCTGGTAACAGAAGGCGGCGCGATCAGTTGTGCCGATCACGTCGCCTTGATTCAATTTATGGTAAATTTACGGCTTATTTCGCGGCGTTCAGTCCCATCGCGTCGTCCACGTCCTGCGCGATGTCGGCGACGACGGGGACGATCATCGGCTTGCGGTGCAGCTGTCGTGCCACCCAGCCGCCGAGCGTGCGTCGCATGATCTGCTGCAGCTTGTAGGTGTCGCGCGTGCCCTGCATCATCGCGTCCTGCAGCTGCTCGACAATCTGGTGACGGACCTTGTCGAACTCGCTTTCGTCTTCCGCGACCGCGTTGAGGTAGATCTTCGGGCCGGTGATGACATCCGCGGTTTCGGTGTCGACGACCACGAAGCTGGACACGAAGCCTTCGGTGCCGAGGATGCGGCGCTTCTCGAGTTCTTCGTCGGTCAGTTCGCCGACGGAATCGCCATCGACGTAGACGTAGCCGCACGGCACGGAGCCGACGACCGCGGCCTGGCCGTGGTACAGGTCGACGACGTCGCCGTCTTCGGCCAGCACGACGTTCTGCGGATCGACGCCGGTCTTGACGGCGATCATGCCGTTGGCCACCAAGTGGCGGTTTTCGCCGTGGATAGGCATGGCGCACTTCGGCTTGACGATGTTGTACATGTACAGCAGCTCGCCTTCGTTGCAGTGGCCGGAGACGTGCACGGCGGCGTTGTCTCGGTTGACCACGCGGGCTCCGAGCTGCACGAGCTTGTTGATGACCTTGTAGACGCCATGCTCGTTACCTGGGATCAGGGAGCTGGCGAGAATCACCGTGTCGAACTCGTTGATGGTGATGTCGCGGTGGTTGCCGTCGGCGATGCGGCCGAGCGCGGCCATCGGCTCGCCCTGGGAGCCGGTGCACATGTAGACGAGCTTGTCGTCCTGCACGTCATGGGCCTGCTTCAGGTCGATGACGGTGTCCTCGGGCAGACGCAGGTAGCCCAGATCTGCTGCGATGGACATGTTGCGGACCATGGAACGTCCGACGAACACGACCTTGCGGCCGTACTTGTGGGCGGCGTCCACGACCTGCTGCACGCGGTGCACGTGGCTGGAGAAGCTGGCCACGATGATCTTGCGAGTGGCCTGTGCGAACGCCTGGTCGAGCGCCGGACCGATGGAGGTCTCCGGCTTGACGAAGCCCGGGACCTCGGCGTTGGTGGAGTCCATCATCAGCAGATCCACACCCTTTTCGCCAAGCTTGCCGAATTCCACCAGATCGGTGATGCGGTGGTCGAGCGGCAGCTGGTCGAGCTTGATGTCGCCGGTGTCGATAAGCGAGCCGGCGGGGGTCTGCACGAACACGGCGAGCGCGTCCGGAATGGAGTGCGTGACGTTCACGAATTCCAGGTTGAACGGGCCGACCTTGAGCTTGTCGCGTCCCTTGACCTCGACGAGCGTCGGGTTGATGCGGTGTTCCTTGCACTTGGCCTCAACGAAGGCGAGGGTGAGCTTGGAACCGATCAGCGGAATGTCCGGGCGGAGCTTGAGCAGGTACGGCACGCCACCGATATGGTCCTCGTGGCCGTGGGTGAGCACAAGCGCCTCGACCTTGTCGAGACGGTCCTTGATGTAGTGGAAGTCAGGCAGGATGAGGTCCACGCCCGGCTGCTCCTCTTCCGGGAAGAGCACGCCGCAGTCGATGAGCAGGATATGCCCGTTGTATTCGACCACGTTCATGTTGCGGCCGATCTCACCCAGACCGCCGAGCGGCACGATGCGCATGGAGCCCTTGCGGTACTTCGGCGGGGCGATCAGCACCTCGTCCTGCTGCGGCGCGGTGGATTGCGGCGCGGAATGCGACGGACGACGGTTCGAACCGTTGCCGCCACGGGATCCACGGGAGCCGCCGTTGCGCGAGCCACCGTTGCCACGGCTGCGGGTGGAGGACTTGGCCTTCTTGATGGCGGTCTTCTCGGACTTCGCGGCCTTAGTGGTCTTGGATGCCTTGACTGCGGTTTCAGTGCGCTTGGCAGCTTTGCTGCCGCGCTTGTGTGTTGTTGTCTTTGTGGTTTCTTCTGTAGCCATTTCCTAGTTGGATTTCTATTACTAATTGTCTCCGCCTATGCGGAAACGAGGAATTTGGGTGCCTGCCGGCGTTCATGCGCGACAGGCCAGTCGCATCATGCGATTCGGTTCACAGCAGTCCCGCGGCGCGCATGCCCTTTTCCGCGCGCACGAGTTCCGCTTCGCCCGGACCGACGTTCGGCAGGCGCATTTCGGTGGAGTCGAGGATTCCACGCACCTTCAGCGAGGCCTTGGCCATCACGGCCTGGAAGCCATTGCCGTTCATCGCTTCGACGAGCGGCGCCAGCTGCACGGAGATGCGCTGCGCTTCGTGGATATCGCCACGATCGAACGCGTTGGCGAGGTCACGCATCGGGCCGGCGGCGGCGTGCGCGATCACGGAGATGATGCCGACTGCGCCGACGGACAGGAACGGCAGGAACAGGCCGTCATCGCCCGAATACCAGGTCAGGCCGGTTTCCATACGCTTGCGTACCGCGCCGGCGATGTCTCCGGTGGCGTCCTTGACGGCCTTGACGTGGTCGAGCTCGGCCAGACGGCGGTAGGTCTCCAGCTGGATGTGCAGTCCGGTACGGCCCGGCACATCGTAGATGATGATCGGCTTGTCCGCGGAATCGTTGACCGCCTTGTAGTGGCGGAACACGCCTTCCTGCGACGGACGGGAGTAATACGGGGCGACCACGAGCACCGCGTCGGCGCCCGCCTCCTGGGTCTGCTCCACCATGCGCACGGTGTGCGCGGTGTCGTTGGAACCGGCGCCGGAAATGACCGGCACGTCCACGACTTCCTTGACGGCCTGAACCAGCTCGACCTTCTCCTCCATGTGGGTGGTCGGAGATTCGCCGGTGGTGCCGTTGACCACAAGACCGTCGGCACCATCCGCCACGAGCTGCCTCGCCAGCTGTTGCGCGGCTTCGAAATCTACGGCTCCGTCGGCCTTCATGGGGGTGACCATGGCCGGAAGGATACGTCCGAAGGGAGCAGGATCGAGCAGATGCATTGTACCGTCGTCAGTCTTAGGGCTTGTCATACGGCTAACGGTACTTCCCTCTGCGGACGCTTTCGATTTCGCGAGATGCGAAAAGTCACATTTTGGAAGGCCTGCCGACGATGACCGCGACGACGCACTGCAGGAAAGCGACGAACGTGAACACCATCAGCGGCACATGGTGGCCGCCGGTGGCCTGGACCAGCACGCCGAACATAAGCGGGCCGAGCGACGCGATCAGATAGCCGAACGACTGCGCAACGCCCGACAGCACCACGGTTTCGGCGCTGTCACGGCCGCGCAACGCGATCAATGCGAGCGCCACCACCAGGGACGCGCCTTGCGCGCAGCCGCCGACGAACGCCCATACCGGCATGAGATGCGGCAGCAGCAGCATGCCGAGGCCGGCGATGAACATGGGGGCGCTTGCGGTAAGCGCCGCGCAGACCTGGTTGCCGCGCACGTTCATGAGTTTCGGAATGAGCAGGCCGGAGAAAATGCCGATGCCTTGGAAGATGAACAGATGCACGCCGGCGGTGGAGGCGTCGTAGCCGATGGACGCCGAGATGGACGGCATCCAGTTGGACATGGTGTAGAAGGCGGACGATTGCAGTCCCATGAAGGCCGTCACGTACCACGTCATCGGACGGCGCAGAACACGGGCGAACACGCCACGCGACGATTGGGAACGTGCGGATTGGGCGGAAGGCGAGTTCCGTACGGCGGCCGACGCGACGACGATCTTGCGATTGTGCAGGATACGCAACGCCCACAGCACGGCGACGACCAGCGGCGGCACGCTCCAGAAGGCGAGCGACGCGCGCCATCCGCCCCACATCTGCGCGAGCGGCGCGGACAGCAATCCGGCTGTGGCGCTGCCGGCGGTGATGCAACCGGAGTAGACGCCGGTCGCCATCGCGACATGGCCGGCATAGTCGCGTTTCGCGATCACCGGCACAAGAACGTTGCCGACGGCGATGGCGGAGGCGAACACCACCGTGCCCAGCCAGATGCCGACGCCACCGCCGAACGAGCGGGCGAAATCGCCCGCCGCGATGCACAGCAGTGCCAGCAGAATCGATATGTCGATGCCGATGCGGCGCGCAAGGAACGTGACGAGCGGGCTGACCACGGCGAAGGCGATCAGCGGAATCGCCGTCAGCACGCCTTGCACGCCCTCGCCCCACGCAAGGTCGGTTCCCATTTGGGCGAGGACCGGCCCGACGGCGGCGATGGCGGGCCGCAGATTCAGCGATACGAGGAAGATCAAAGCCACCCACAATCCGGTGGAGGACCGGTCGTACGCCAGCATGTTTCGTTTTGAATTCATTCCGTTCCCATTCCCGCTTCCACTTCCGTTTACCGCCGTTCCAACGGGACGTGCCGCGCCTAGATTTTCCCTATCAATCTTCAAGCTCATTGAGCGCATCGAAGCAATCGTTGATGCCTTCGATACGCGCGTGCATCTCGTCTTCGGTATCGACGAGGCATTTTCCGACTTCGTCCACCATCAGGGCGATCAGGGCGAACGCCGCGGTGAAGCTCGTCAGCACGTGGGAGTTCAGCACCACTTTGAAGAAGGCGACGTTACGGCCGATGACGGCGTTGCGCGCCGAAATGTCGCCAATCACCACCACGGTCAGGCCGCGCTCAAGCATCACGTCGATGAGCCGCGAGAAGAAGGGAAGACGCCGGCCCACGCCGATGATGACGATTACGTCGCCTGCCGCATAATCAACCAGATCTTCGGCTATGGACTGGCCTGGATTCGGCAGAATATCAACGTTTCCGCGTAGCCGCATCAGCTGTTCGCGCATGTGCAGCGCCACGGGATAGCTGCTGCGGTACCCGACCACCGCCACATGCGGGGCCGTGGCCATGGCTTGGCATGCGGATGACAGTTGCGCGCGGTCGATGCCTTCAAACGTGCGTTTCAGGCTTTCCTCGTCACGGCGCAGATGGTCGGCGACCAAATCGTCGCACTGGGTGTGCCGTGAAAGCTCCGGAGAGCCAGGACGATGGACGCGACGCACGTCACGTCTGAATTCGCCCGCGTTCGCATAGCCGAGCTTGCGGTACAGGCGGCTGAGCGTCGGCTGCGAGATGCCGCTCAACTGCGACAATTCCACGGAATTGCAGACCAGCACGTCGGTTAGATGGCCCAGAATGAACTGCGCAGCCTCACGTTCCGTCGCAGTCAGCGAATCGAAGGATTCCCGGATGCGCGCCACCAAGCCGAGGTCCGCGGCAGCATTGCCTTCCTCGTCCATGGCGTCCTTCGAAGCCCCCATATTGTCTGAAAGCATAATTCCAGAAGTCACGCTCATCGCCCTTCCCTGCAGTACATTCTCACGCGGCGCATCCGCTCTCCTGACGATGCTACCCCTTGCTTTCCGGGTTTCACCAGGTTTGGCCGCCGACAACCGTCACGACGAATGAAGAATTTCAGATGCCGTAAGCACTGAAATGCATCCATCACAGGCAGTGGCGGCGCCTCTTGGCAACGCGACCCACCATCAGGAGATGACCGACCATGGCAAAAACAGATTACCCCACACAATCAACATCGCATATCGGGCGGATTCGGCATAGAAGAAACGGTGCCAAACCAGCGAAATGGGCGACTAACGCGGCAACAAAATCCCCGACTGTTGCGAACACTGTTGAACGCGGCATCGCGCCCGGCCGAATGCGAGGCGAACGCGGTGCGCAAGATCGTACGGCTGGTGGCACGCACCGGCTGCCGCACGCATATTCTGCACGTGTCCAGCGGTCTGAGCGTGGACGTGCTGCGGCGGGCGAAGGCCGAAGGACTGCCGGTCAGCGCGGAGACCTGTCCGCATTACCTCACGTTGGATTGCGACCATATTCCCGACAACGCCACCGCGGTCAAATGCTGTCCGCCGATTCGTGATCTGCATGAGCAGGACGCGCTATGGGCGGGGCTTGCCGACGGCACGTTGGATGGTGTCGTCACCGATCATTCCCCGGCCAGCGCGGATATGAAAGCCGGCACGCTCGCCACCGCGTGAGGTGGCGTTTCCAGTCTGCAGGTCGGATTCCGCGCGGTGTTGACGGGTGCGATGCGGCGCGGCTTGAGTTTGGCCGACGTCGTGCGGTGGATGTCGTGCAACACCGCACGGCTTGTGGGACTTGACGATCGTGGCGATATAACGCCGGTATTGCGGGCCGATTTGGCGATTATTCGCCCGTACGAACGGTTTGTTGTGGATGCTACCGCTTTGGAAAGCCGCAATCCGATCTGCGCCTGCGATGGCATGACGCTTAACGGCGTCGTCACGCGCACGTTTGTAGCGGGGCGGGACGCGCTCTCCGGAGTGCGGGAGGGGAATCTTATCGTTCGTCCGTGAATCGGAATCCGTAAATCAACCATTCAACAAAAATCCCCAACCCGCCGACGGCCGGATGTCATTCGATGTCGGCAGATTGGGGACGGACGAGAATCAGGTCTCAGCCCAGGTAGGCGGCCGGGTTCTGGGCGAACTTGTCGGCGCAACCGGGGTTGCAGAAGTAGTAGGTGACGCCGCCGTATTCGCGGGTCGCGGCCGCGGTGGCCGGATCGACGCTCATGCCGCAAACCGGGTCCTTCGCAACGTTCGCCGCGGAATCGCCCATATTCGAAGCCATGCCGTGGCCGTCATGACCGCCGCAGCAGTGTCCGGCGCCCATCGCGCCCATGTTCTCGGCTTCCTTCTTGGCCTTGTGATCGCTGAACAGTCCCATGATCGTTCCTTTCCGACTGTGCTGGTTGCCATTATTTTTGCTCGGATCGGGCTTGCGTACCCGATACGTCTTGTTTTTCGCCGCCTCCGCGTCCGGATCGAACAGGCGCAGCCGGCTTGCGTTCGTCACCACGCACAACGACGAGAACGCCATCGCGGCGCCGGCGATCATCGGATTCAGCAGCGTTCCGGTGAACGGATACAGCACGCCGGCCGCGATCGCGATGCCGATGCTGTTGTAGCCGAGTGCGAAGCCGAGGTTTTGCGCGATGTTGCGCATGGCGGCGTGCGTCAGGTCGAGCGCATGCACGAGCCCCATGAGCGAGCCGCGCATCAGTGTCACATCCGCGGATTGGACGGCCACGTCGGTGCCGGTGCCGATGGCGAAACCGACGTCGGCTCGGGCGAGGGCGGGCGCGTCGTTGATGCCGTCGCCGACCATCGCCACCGTATAGCCTTGCGATTGGAGTTTTGCGATTTCGTCGGCCTTGCGTTCCGGCCGCACGCCGGCGATCACATGACGTTCGTCGATACCGACCTGGCTTGCGATGGCGCGTGCGGTGGTCGGATTGTCTCCCGTGAGCATGACGGCTTCGACGCCACGTTTGCGGAGCAGTTCGATGGCTTGGCGCGAGTCGGCTTTCGGCACGTCGGCGACGGCGACGATGCCGGCGAGATGGCCGTCGATGGCCGCTAGGATCGGCGTTTTGCCTTGCTGTGACAGGAGTTCCATGTCGGCGATGATGGCGTCGAGGTTCGTATCGTGGATGGTCTCGGAGGCAATTTCGGAGGTATCGGACGTAACGTCGGGCATGTCGACGTCAAGGTCGTCGATCAGGTCGGTGTTGCCGACGGCGACGGTGTGCGGCAGACCGCGGAAGGTGACGCGCGCGGTGACGCCACGGCCGGCAATCGCCTGAAAATCGGTGGTTTGCGCGAGTTCCGCAACGTCCGCGACGTCGGCTTTTTCCGCAGCTGCGGCAACGATCGCAGCAGCGAGCGGATGCTCGGAATCACGTTCGGCGGCGGCGACAATCGTCAGCAAATCATCGGGACGCCGATGCCACACGCCCAACGGCAGCACATCGGTAAGGGTGGGTTTGCCGGCGGTGATCGTGCCGGTCTTATCCAATACGACGGCATTGACTTTGCCGCATGTTTCCAACGCTTCGGCGGAACGGACCAGCACTCCCATACGGGCCGCACGACCGGTCGAGACCGTCACCGACAGGGGCGTCGCCAGACCGAGCGCGCACGGGCAGGCGATCAGCAGCACCGATACCGCGGCGACCAGCGCGTGCGTGACACGCGGTTCGGGGCCGAACGCGAACCACAGCGCGCACGACCATACGGCGATGAGTACCACGGCCGGCACGAAAACGCCGGAGATACGGTCCGCCAATCGTTGCACGGGGGCTTTCGAGCTTTGTGCGGCGGCCACCATGCCGATGATCTGCGCGAGCACGGTGTCCTTGCCGACTTTCGTGGCGCGGTACCGCAGCGAGCCACCACCGTTGATGGTGACGCCCGTCACTTCGCTGCCCTCGGTTTTGGCGACCGGCATGGCTTCGCCGGTGATCATCGATTCGTCCACGGTGGAGCTGCCGGATATGACGATGCCGTCGACCGGCAGCTGCTCGCCGGGGCGGATGGCGATGATGTCGCCGACGCGCACGTCATCGATGGCGATGCTGGTTTCCTTGCCGTCTCGCACCACGCGGGCGGTTTTCGGTTGCAGACCCGCCAATGCGCGCATGGCTTCACCGGTGCCTTTGCGGGCGCGCGCTTCGAGCAGCTGGCCGACAAGCATAAGCGTGACGACCACACCGACCGCTTCGAAATACGGTTCGCGCGCGTTCTCGGGCAGGATGCCCGGCGCGAAGGTGACCACGCAGGAGTAGGCGAATGCGGCCAGCGCGCCGAGGCTGACGAGCGCGTTCATCTCCGGCGAGCGGTGGGCGATCGCGGCGAAACCGCTGCGGAAAATCGGCAATGCCGCATAGCCGACGATTGGCAGCATCAGCAGGAACTGCAGCCAGTTCGGCATCGGATACAGCATGAGCATGGTGGAGCCGAATACCGGAATCGTGCAGACGGCCGCCACGATAAGACGGGTGATGAGGGCGCGAATTCCCGATTCCGATCCGCGCGATTTGCCCGAATCACCCGAACCGGACGTTTGGACGGCGCCTTTTTGCGCGCATTGCACGCCTGTTTCCGCGGAACCGGATGCGTGGGCACCGTCAGCAGTCGCGCGAATGTCCGAATCGCCGGAATCGGACATACTGGCGCCGACGGAACCAACCGCGGAACCGGCGGCGGCACCGACACTTGCATGCTTTCCCGGCAGTATGCGCAACGTGCCGTGCAGCATGTTCATACCGCATGCGAAGGGATACTCGCCCGGCTGGTCGGGATGAAGCGTCAGCGTGGTCGTGCGGAAGGCGGGCAACGCAAGATCGACCCCGAAATCGGAGAACACGACATGCGACGAGCATTCGCCGTCTTCCTTGCGATCGAAGATCAGCCGCAACGGCACGCCGGCTTCGGCTTCGATGACGGCTGGGTTATACCCGCCTTTGACTTCGACGACCGCTTCCTGCACGCCGTCGCGCAACGGCGCACGATACGCTTTGCGCGGTGCGAAGAAGAACCACAGCACGCCCGCCGTGACGAGCAGCGCCATAATAAGCGCGATTGCGATGTGCATATTCCAGCCGCCTTCCGTCCGTAATTGGCCTTCGATTTCGGCAAACACCATCACAATATACCCCTATAGGGTATATTGGCAAGAAGGACGAGCAAACTTCAGCCGTAGATAAAATTTTCAGCGCAGCGAGGAGGACGATATGAACGCCACACAACATGGGTACGCAAGCGACCAGAAGAGGATCATCGCACGATTGAATCGCATCGAAGGGCAGGTGCGCGGCATTCGGCAGATGACGGAAAACGGCGAATACTGCATCGACATTCTGACGCAGATTTCCGCAGCGGACAGCGCGCTGAAGTCGGTGGCGCTACTGCTGCTTGACGACCATCTGCACCATTGCGTCGCCAAAGCCGCGGCGGAGGGCGGTACCGTCGCCGACGAAAAGCTGGCGGAAGTCAGCGCCGCCATCGCACGCCTTGCCAAATAATCGGAACAGATCCGCCATAAAAAAACTGCCGACGGGAGACACATGCACCCGTCGGCAGTTTGAAAAAAGAATTACGATTACAGGTCGAGGAAGTGGTCGAGGCCGACGGTCAGACCCGGGTAGGTTCCGGTGGAGACCTTGCGCACGGCCAGCAGCACGCCCGGCATGAAGGAGATGCGGTCGAAGCTGTCGGCGCGGATGGTCAGCTGTTCGCCGGAGTTGCCAAACAGCACCTCCTCATGGGCGTTGAGGCCACGCAGACGCACGGCGTGCACGTGGATGCCGTCCACCACCTGGCCGCGGGAGCCGCCATCGGTTTCGGTGGCGTCCGGAACCGGACCCAAGCCGGCCGCCTTGCGCGCTTCAGCGATGCCCTGCGCAGTGTGGAAAGCAGTGCCGGACGGAGCGTCCACCTTGGTCGGGTGGTGCAGTTCGATGACTTCCGCGGATTCGAAATACGGCGCCGCGACCTTTGCGAAATGGTCGGCGAGCACCGCGGAAATGGCGAAGTTCGGCGCGATGAACACGCTCTGGCCCTCATGCAGGGCCGCGGCGAGCGCGGCGCGCACCTGGTCGAGCTTCTCTTCGGTCCAGCCGGTGGTGCCCACCACCACGTCGACGCCCTGCTTGACGAGCGCGAGCACATTGCCCAGCGACACGCTCGGCACGGTGAACTCCACCACGACGTCGGTGTTTTCGGGGGTGATGGCGGCCAGGTCGTCACCTGCGTCGAGCGCGAGCGCGAGTTCGGTGTCGGCGGCGGCATTGACGGCGTCGACCACGTGCGAACCCATGCGGCCTTTGGCACCGACTACGGAAACCTTGATCATTGCAGCTCCTTGATGCTTTCGCGGACGCGCGCATGCCGTGCGCGCTTGCCGCGCGCATAATCGCATGCGTTTTCACACATGTTTTTGAATCACGCGCCCACGTCCATAACGTGTTCCACTTACGAATCTAAAGAGACGCTTCGACGCGCCAGCAGCCAGCCGATCAGCGCGAACGGAATCGAACAGCCCACGAACACGGCGGGCAGGCTCAATCCCGCGCCCGGATCGAAATGGTCGAGCACGATGCCGGTGATCATGGAGCCGAACGACGCGCCCATCGTGCCGGCGGTGCTCACCCAGGACAGGCCTTCGGTGAGCGATTCCTCGGGCACGGTCTCCTTGACGACGAGGTTGCCGGAGGCGAACACCGGCGAAATGGTCAGGCCGGTGAGGATCTCCACCAGTCCCATCACGATCAGGTTGCCCTGGCACAGGTGGATCACCACGAAGCCGACGGTCATCAACGCGAGGAACATGATCATGTGACGCCAACGGGAGCCTTTGAGCTCGCGCGAGCCGAAGACCAGCGCGCCCATGCAGGAGCCGACGGCCAGCATGGCCAGCTGCACGCCCAGCACGGAGTCGAGGTGCAGCGATTTCATGACGGCGGTCATGGACGTGTCAAACGCGGTGAACGCCATGTTGAACACGATGAACACGGCGAGAAGCGGCAGCACACCCGCATAGGTGAGCACATTGCGCTTGTTGCGGTCGCGATCGCCCGTCTTGAGCCGATCCAAATCGAAACGGTCCGCGGAAACCGCGGCACCAGCGGCACCGCCGGCCGCCAATCGCACGTCAGCATCGTCCGTATCGGCCGCGACGACCGTGATTTCGCGCAATACCGGCGGTTGAGTGTCACGCAATGCGAAGAACACGGCACCGCCGAACGCGCAGGCGAGGGTCGGCACGAACAGCTGTGATACGGGATGCACGGACGCGGCCAGGAAAGCCGCCAGAATCGGCCCGAAGATGAACACGATCTCGTCGATGGCGGATTCGAGCGCATACGCGGTGTTGAGCAGGTCCTCCTTGTCGGCGCGGTCGAGCACGTACGCCCAACGGGTGCGCACAAGCGCGCCGAACGAGAACTGCGTCATGCCCATGACCACGGCAAGCACGAACAGCAGCGAAATCGGCACGCGCATCAGCGCGGCGAACGCGAAGCCCAGCATGACGATGATCTGCACCGTCAGGATCACCGGACCGACCTTGCGCTGGCCGAACCGGTCGAACAGGCGCGCGTACAGCGGCGTGACCGCGGCGGTGGCGAGCACGTACGCGGCGCTCATCACGCCGGCGATCGTCCAATTGTCATACATGTGGTTGAGCGCGAGCACGATACCGAGGCCCATCATGGACATCGGCAGTCGCGCGATGGCTCCGGACACGCAGAACGCCTTCGTGCCGGGAATGCGGAAAAGCTGCGCGTATGGCGATTGCGTTTTCTGCGATTCGTGCGGTTCGTGCGATTGCGATTGCGGTTTCGCGCCCGTCACGCCGTCACCTTTCCCCGGTAGATGAACATGTCGTCGAACAGTGGCGGCACTTCGCCGTCGGCACTGCCGCCGAGCCGGGCGACCGTCTCGCTTGCCGTGCGGTGCGCGATGCAGTCCAACCCCTTGTGGTCGTAGAAGCTCACGTCGCAGTCGGAATCGGTGTGCAGGTAGAACGCGGGCACGTCCCATGCGGCGAAATGCTCCTGCATGCGTCTCCAAAGCCGCCCGCCCACACCGTGGCCGCGCACGTCGGGATTGACGATGAACAGTTCCAGCTCGCCCATGGTGGTTTCGTTGGCGCGCCCTTCGCGTTCCAGATCGAGTTCCACCGAGAAGCCGGATTTCAGCGCCGCCATATGCTTGGCGGCCTCCGGATCGGCGTCGATGCGGCGTTCCAAGGCCTTCATTTCCTCGCCGACTTCGATTTCGTCGAGCTGCGGCGCCTCGCCGGCGACGCGGATGAACGTGACGCCCGCGAGTGTGCCGTCGGCGGCGAACGCGCCGTTGGCGAACGTGGTCGGCAGCAGGTAGTGCAGCACGAAATATCGGGAGATCAGCCGCGACATGTCCGCGCCGACCTTGTCCACATCCTGCGGCCAGGTACGGTCGAACAGGTCGACCACCGCGTCCAGATCGCCCCAGACGATGGGACGGAAGACGATTGCCGATGCGTTGTTTGTTCCGGCACCCATGCCGGCGTTCGGGATTGCGGTTGCGCTGTTCGCAGCCATATCAAACACTCCTTAACTGTCGTTGCGTCCGGCATGTGCGCCCGCCCACACATGCTGCACGAGGGTAGCGGCGTTCCTCCACAACGCTGCCTGCATAGCGGTTTCTCCCGCAGGCAGGCCGGAAAGCGCCGCTCCCCCGCTTTCTTCGGTCAAGGAGCCATTGCGCACCGGCACTAGTCGTTGTCGGATTGCTGCGGAATTCCGTAGCTCAACTCGGCAAGGATCTCTTCTTCTGTTTTGTCGAGGGCGTCAAGCTCCCGATCGGCCTCGTGAGGCTCACTCACATAGTAGAGACAGGCGTCGATTGCATCCAACGGCACCCCTTCCATCGCCGCGAGCAGCAGGCGGTACAGGTCGAGCTGTGCGAGCTTCTCCTTGATTTCGTCCGGTTTGCGTGGTTTTACGCCGGTTTTCCAATCGACCACGGTGTAGCGTTTCGTCTCGTCCGTTTCGTCGAGACCGCCGAAGAACACCGCGTCGAGTTTGCCGTTGACGATGGTGCCGAGCTGGGACATGTCGACAACGAGCTGGCGTTCCGCCCATGCTGGACGTCGTTTTGCCCACGGCGAAGCGACGAGACGACGCTGCCAAGCGGCCAGTTTCCGTTCGTCTCGCAATCGGGCGTCCTGCGATGGTGCGTCCTGCGATTGCACGCCGCCGTTGTCCGCGTCGACTTGCGTATCACCTATCAATGCGATCAGTTCCGCACGCGACTGCGCGGCCATACCGGCAGCACCTTCCGTACCGCCGATGCCGTCGACGTCCGCATCCGCCATGATGAAACGCTCAGCCCATGCGTGGAACCGCGTGCCGAGCTGTGCCGCCGGCGAGGCGACGTGCGGAATCGGACGGACCAGACCACGCCAGTAGGCGCGGGAGTCACGCTCGCCCATGGAGCCGGCGCGCGCTTGCAGCGAGGTGACGTTTTGGCGGCCGGCAGCAAGGATACGTTCGCCTTTGGCACGCACGGCCTCGTCGAAGGCGTCCTGCGATTCGCCTGCGTCAGCCACGTCCGGTTCCGGCATGAGATGTTCGTCGGCGACGAGCAGTTTGGCGAGACGCAGCAGTGAGTTTCCGGTTTCCGGCGATGGCGTGGCGGATTCATCGGCAACGTCGCCCTGCGTTCCCGTGGATTCAGCGATATTCGGTTCGTCGGATTCGACGGCACGTACCTGTTCGGCCGCGGCACGCAGCTTGTCGGCGACATCGGCGCTCAGATCGCACGGCCAAGGCAAAGTATGGTCGTCCGAGACCGGTTCGAGCGGCGTGTTCCACGCATCGCCCACCACGGCATTCTCGAAATCGCGGGCGTGTTCGCCTACGAAATAGCCGTCGGGCAGGTCAAGTCCCAGCGTGTGCGGGGAGCCGTCCACATCGTCGGACAGGTTGTCCGGTTCGCGTACCGCGGTGACGATTCCGTTCATCGAATCGCGCGTCTCCAGCCAGAAATTCGACGGCGCGGCGCTTTTCTTTCCCTCCGCCAGGCGGGAGTCGCGGCTCGTCTCGTTGCATCCGCTGTATACGAGCAGCGCCTCGTAGCGGGCGCGCGTCAACGCCACGTAGGCGAGACGGCGTTCGTCGGCGTGCAGTCGGCGGCCGTATTCCTCCTGTTGCGTCAGGTACAGGCTTGCCGGATCCATTCCTTCCATATCGTCGACGGCCATGGTTCGCAAGGTGCCGAACACCTCGTCGTCGATCACTTCCGCATCGTCCAATCCGTCGAGCGATTCCACGGGATTGCCCCCGATGGGCGCGTCGTGTGGGAATCGTGGCAGGATATCCGCGTCGGCGCGCACCGGAACCGGCACCGTGGACGGGTCTTCCAGCCAAGTGTGGGCTTTTTCGAAGTATTCCGGCGGCTCCCATACGCCGTCGCGCCGACCGCCCGGATGGTCTTCGTCCGTTTTGACGCTCAGGTGGTCGCCTTGACTGGACGGGAAGGTGCCGTCGCGCATGCCGACCACGGCCACGGCGTCCCATTCCAGGCCTTTCGACTGGTGCACGGTCATGAGCACCACATCGACGGGGGTATCTGGTGCGGTGGCGTTGTCGTCGGACGCGTCACGCAGCGAATCCACCCACGAGATGAACGCGCGCAGGCTTGGCGTGCCCTGCGCGGCGATTTCCTGCAAGTAGGTGTCCACCAGAGACAGCATCGCGTCGAGTGACGAAGCGGCATGCGATGCGGCACGATTGCCGGCATCCGGATGCCGCATCCGTTCGGCGAGCAGCAGGTCGATGTCCAGTCCGAGCGCGGTGATGGCCGTGCGTACCACTTCCGGCAACGGATGGCCGGCCGTGCGCTGCACCTGTTGGATGACGCGACCGGCGTGGATGACGCTCGCGGCTCCCGCACGGCTCAATACGCCGTCGACGAGGTGCCGCAGATCGCCGCGCAGCAGCACGTCGATCAGGAAGACGGCGTTGGGCACTTGGTCGCGGTAGACGCGCACGGTGGCGCGGATGTCGGCGTCGGACGGATTCGCATCCGCCTCCACGATGCCGGCCGACACGAGCGCGCGGTAGCGTTGCGCGGTGTTGAGCCGTTCGGCAATGCCGGCGAGCGCCTGCAGATCGTCGGCGGACAGGCCGAATCGTGGTGTGGCGAGCAGCCGCATGAGCGCGGCGCTGTCGGTGTGGTCGCATACGACGTGCAGCAGGGCGAGGATGTCTTTGATTTCGGGACGTTCCAGGAGTGCGGCCTGGCCGACGACGAGTGTGGTGAGGCCGGCTTGTTCCAGTGCGTCCTCGTAGGCTGGCATCTGCGTTTTGGAGCGGAACAGGAGCGCCACGTGCGGACGGTTGTCTTTGGCTCCGTCGGCGAGCTCGTTTTCGGTTGGCGTGTGCAGTGCGATCGCTTGTTTGGCGAAGCGTACGATGGCGTCGATTTCCTGGCCGAATGTGGCGTAGCCGAGCACGCCGAGCGTACCTTCGGGGGCGTTGTCGATATTGGCGAGCGGGGGCACGTCCACTTCGCGCATAAGCGAACTGCCGCGACGTCTGGCGGGCAGGCGCAATGGTTTCGTCAGATTGTTGGCCGCTTCGAGCACCATGCGCGAGTTACGTCGGGTGACGGTCAGCGTGTAGGGCTTGTCGGTGGCGTCGTGGCCGAAGTCGTGTTGCAGCATGCGGAATGCGCCGGGGCTGGCTCCTCGCCATGCGTAGATCGATTGGAAGGGGTCGCCGACGGCGTTCACCGCGCTGCGATGGGTGGAATCGGCGTGGAACAGTGCGGTCAGGAGGGCCGCCTGCGTGGTGGAGGTGTCTTGGTATTCGTCGAGCAGCACGTGCGTGTAGCGTTTGCGGTAGGTGGCTCCGATGGAGGGGAATCGGGTGACGAGTTGGAATGCGGCGATGGTGAAGTCGCTGAATTCGGCCATGTTGAGGGCGCGTTTTTCGGCGTGGTAGTCGGCCACGAGGTCGAGTAGCAGGTCGCGTTTGCGGGCCGTGCCGGCCAATTGCGCGGTCTTGTAGACGCAGAGTTGGTGGCATTGGGCGCGGTATTCGCGCATGCGGGTTTCGAAGGCGGTGTCGGATTCCTTTTTCTTCTGTTTCGGAGCCTTGCCCACTTTCGGCTCGTCATCGGGAACGTCCTCGTCTTCAAGCGCTTTGGCCACTTGCGCCACGAACGCCTTATCCCATGCGCGCACGCGTTCCACGGCTTCGTCGAAGCTGGTGCAGTCGCTGCCGATCATGGCTCCTGCGATGGCGTTGGATAGGGTGAACACGTTGCCGGCGATGGTGGAGAATTTGCCGAGTTCGTCGCCGCCTTGGTCGAAGGCCATGAGCTGGTCCATGTGCTTGTCGAGCACGGTGTGGATGAGCTGCAGCGCTCCGGCTTCGCTCAATGGCTGCGTGTTTTGGTCGAAGCCGACGAGCAGGCCGTATTGGCGCACGATGGTTTGGAAGAACGCGTCATAGGTGGAGACTTCCGGTTTGAGGAAGGCGACGCGTGTACCGCGTCCGGCTTGGTTGCGTGTCACGGCAGCGGAGACGCGCGAAAGCAGTTCGGAGGCGGCTTTGCGTGTGAAGGTCAGGCCCAGAATCTTCTCGGGACTGATGCCCTGGTCGATGAGGGTGATGATGCGGCGGGTCATGGTGTAGGTTTTGCCGGAGCCGGCGCCCGCCACCACGACCACGTCCTCGTATGAGGGGGCTTGGATGACGGCGGCCTGTTCCGGACTGTCGGTGAATTTCGGCGTGGCGGCCGGCACAGTGCCCATCGCATCGCCCTTTGCTGTGGCCCCGTTCGTTGACATGCTTCCGTTCATACCGTTACTCCCGTTCATGCCACGGTCCTTTCGAATACGGTGTTCTGCTCGCCTTGGCAGGCCGGGCAGACCCCACTGCCGTACGTTCTGCAGTATCCGACGTGTTCCACGGTCGGACGCGCGGTGATGCGGGTGGCCCGGCTCGCCGCGGCCGCATAGAAGACGCGGGCGATCATGGTCAGCGACCATACCGTCATCTTCGACCGCGATTCCAGAAGTTGCTTCCAATGTTCTTCGCTGACCTGCGCCGGCCGTTCGACGTCGTCGAGGCCGCTGGTGAAGACGCTGGCCATTTTGGGCACGTATTTGCGGGGTATGAAATCGCCCGCGTTGATGCTTCCGCCGGCGAACAGCGCCTGCTGGTGGTACGCTTCGTCGCCTTGCCCTTTGCGTGGCGCGGGTGCCGCGTATTCCATGACGTGGAACAGGGCGCTTTGGGTGATGTCCGGCATGGCTGCGATCGCCTGCGCGCCGCGTTTTCCGCCGTGTTCCGGGAATGCGAGGCCCAGCTGGTAGCAGACGAGCTGCAGGTCGCTGAACAGGGAGCGTCCGTTTGGCACTTTGCCGGTTTTGTAGTCGATCAGCCGTACCTGTTCGCGGCCGTCTGCGGTACGGCGGTGTTCAAGACGGTCGATTCTGCCCGACAGGCGTACGGTGAGCCGGTCGCTCATGCCGGTTTCCGGCCAGCCGTCGACGAGCGCGCCCATGATGGCGATGAGTTCGTCGCGGGAGATCGGAGCGTTGCCGTCGATGGCGTTGTAGGCGTCGAGGATGTCGTCGAAGTCGAATCGCGCGGCGAACTGCCGTTCCGCTTCGGCATGGTCCAATGTTCCCACGGTGATGGTTTCGGTGTTGTTCGACGGGTATCCCGTACGGTTCGACTTGACGAAATATGTGGCGATGTTGCGCAATGCGACCGACGCCTTCGCGTCCTTGCCGAGCGCCTTGTACCGTTCCTCGGGGTCGTCGATGGCGTTGAGGTCGCCACGTAGGGTCTTGTATCGGCTGATCATCCATTGGGCGATTTCGTCGATGTTGTCCTCGTCGCTTACCGCGGTGTGGTTTTGGGGCAGGTCGAGGCCGGCTTCGGTGGCCTGTTGCGCGACGGCGTGGATGAGCGAGCCGAAGCTGGTGGCCGCGCTGCCCATGCGTGGGCCGGCGAAACGGTTCTCCAGCATCCAGCACACCGGGCACGCCCACAAACTGTCCACGGCGGATGGAGAAAGGGTGACCACGTCGGATTGGCCGTCTGTTTTTTCGATGGATTCCGGTTGTTCGATAAGCTTCGCCTTGTCGGCATGCTCCGTTTTTCCGTCAGATTCCATCTTGCCGTCGATTCCCGTCATATCGTCGGCTCCCGCATGTTCCGTAAGGAACGCCCAATTGTCGGGATTCGCGGCGGCGATGCCATGCGATGCCAACAACGCCAAGGCTTGCGCGGCATCGCGCGCTTGGGGGGAATCGGCCGGCGCATGGGCCAGCACGCTTCGCGCGGCGGCGACCAGGCCACGCGGGTCGGCCTCCAGTCCCGCGTATTCGCCGGCCTCGCCGACCGCCGTGTACACGCGTGTTTCCGCATCGGCATCCCGGTCGCGGTCGAACCATTCCGGCAGGTAGCCGTAGAGGAAGTCGGACGGCACATGGTCTTCGTTGAGGACCGCGCTTACCGTCACGCGCTCATCGGCGCGGGTGAGCGCCACAAGGAGGCTTTTCTGTTCGGAGGCGAGCACCGCGGCGAGCTGCGCGTTTTCGCGGCCTGCGGAGGTGACGATGTCGTCGGACAGTCGTCCATGCAGCATGATGTCGGCGAGCTCCTCCCCGCCGAACAGGGTGTTGCGCGGCGCGAGGTTCGGCCATTGGCCTTGTTGGAACGCAGGCATGAATACTAGTTTCCAATGTTTTCCGGCAGCTCCGGCGGGCGTGGCGAGCGTCACGGCCTGATCGATCGGCGCGGTGTGCGCCAGGGAGTCGGCTTCGATGGCGAGCGCGCGGACCTGTTCGATGAACGCGTCGATGGTGTGCGCTGCCGTCACGCCGTTCGATTCGCCGCCGGACGCGTAGCTGAACAGGCGCATCGCGGTGTCGAGCCGGTCGTTGGCCGCGCGGCCTTCGGCGTTGTTGCGCAACGCCGTTTTCTGCCAGATTTCGGCTTTGCCGAACGCCTGCCATGCACAGTCGAGCATGTATTGCGGTTCGTGGGATGTCAGGCGTGCCTCCGACCGCAGGGTATCGTCAAGCGTTTTCCACAGGCGTGCGAAGGCTTGCGCTTGGGGGTCTTTGCGGCCCAGTACGGAGGCGATCGCGTCGAGCACGCGGTCAGTGTCGCCTTCCAATAGCAGGATGTACAGCGCGTTCATGCCGAAGGATGGTTCGTCCGCGTCCTCAGCGGCACGCTCTCCCGTCATCAGCCGGTCGTCGGTGTCGATTGCCGGCAGGCCCATGTCGGCAGCGTTTTCCGCGTCCGACGCCGATGCCGCCGCGCGTGCGGTGTGGAAGGCTTCGACGTAATCGTTCCAATCGTCGATCAGCTGTGGCAGCAGCGCGCGTCCGGACGTGTCGGACGTGGTCGGATCGGCTGTATCGTCATGCAAAACCGTGGCCAGCGAGCCGAGCGCGTTCATCGCCGATTCGACCACGCACAGCCGAGCCGGACGTTCGCCGGGGGTGGTGATCAGCGGCGAGTTCATGATTGATGCGACGCGTGAGCGCACGTATGCGCCGGCCGTGTCGAGGTTCATGGACGAGGTGGCGATGCCTTGCCGTTTCAGTTCGGCCAGTTCGATCATGGAGAACAGGCCCTGCACGAACGGTTCGTCCTTGAGGGGGCGGGTCACGCTCGAATAGCGTACGGGCACGCCGTCGGCGCGTAGCCGTTCGCCGAACGTGCGCACGGTGGCGTTGTCGTGGGCGATCACGGCCATGTCGTTCCAGTCGCGGCCGTGTTCGAGATGTTCGGTTTTGATTTTCCACACCACGTCGTCGAGTTCTTCGACGGTGGAACGGTACATCGCGGCTTCAAGACTGCCGTCGTGCGTCTCCGGTATGGCGATGGCCGGCATTTTGCCGGGGCGGTTCGCCAGCGCGTCGTCGGTCGATTCCGTGCTGGCGATGGTCAGGCTCACGCGGCTCGCCACCGCGGCCAGGTCCGTGCCTTCGGCCATATGGGACGGTTCCAGCCGTACCAGTCGCGTGCCCAATCGCGATTGCGCCATGTTGAACAAATATTCAGGGTACGATCCGCGGAACGTCTGCACCGCCTCGTCGGGGTTGCCGACGAGCAGCAGTCGCACGCCACGGTTGCGCAATGCGGTGAGAAAGTCGAAGCCGGCGAGTGTGGCGTCCTGGAAATCGTCGACGATGACGAGTTTCGGCAGGTCGGACGTTTCGGCTTCGTTCACGGCGGCCGCGGCGTCGATCATGAGCTGCGAGGCGTCGAGACGGTATTGGTCCGGATATGCCTCGTTGATGGCCTGGTTGTATTCGGCGCGCAGCGCGAAGGCGAGCCGCCATTGCACGCGCAGTCGTTCGCGTCGTTCGTCAAGCGTGCCGTGCTCGTCGGCAGCGCGGGAAATCAGCGCGTCTTCGAGTTCCGGTTTCGCGCCGATCTCGTTCATGCGGGCAAGCATGTCGCGCAGCTGGTTGGCGAAGGCGTCGGTGGCGTCGTCCACCACCATGCCCGACCAGTCGGCGACCACGAAGTAGGTGCGCAATAGCGCGCAGGTGGAGCATTCGTCGCCGTGCTCGGCATGTTCGGCATGCTTGGCGAGCACGCGGCGGATGACCACATCCTGTTCGGCCCCGTTGAGCAGTTTCGGCAGGGGTTGTCCGGCATGCGATCGCATGGCGGTCATGATGCGGAACGCGACGGCTGGCAGGGTGGTGACGGGGCGTGCCTGCGAGATCGCGGACAGTTCGCGGATCACGGTGTCGCCGAGCCGGTCGGCCACCTGTCTGCCGGAGACCGTCATCACGGCGTACGCGTCGCCATGCCGCTTCATCGCAGCGACCAGCATGTCCAGCGAGAACCGGGTCTTGCCGCTGCGGGGTGCCCCCGCAACCAATGTCGCGTCATCGAGATCGTCCACATCCATCATGTCTCCCCAGCTTAGCCGAACGGTCCGGCTACGAATCGCATATCATCGTCCGAAGCCGTCCTGAAAACGTCATCGTGGACACCGCCATCTTTATATATGGACATCGATACCCTCTACAAAGTTTTTCGGACACCGCCACCAATAAGATTGACTAGCGGCGCAGCCCGGGAAGGTTCAACAGCGAACAGACGGCCTGCCCATGACGACGAGTACGGTCGAAGCATAGACGCAACGCACGGAACCGGGCAGGAACTACAGGAAAGAGGAAGCATGGAAGCCTCAAGGAGCATTCCCCCTCAGATTCCCGGCTACACACTGATCAAACGGCTGGGCTCCGGTTCCGAAGCCGACGTGTACCTGTACCAGCAGCTTTCCCCGGCCCGTCAGGTGGCCATCAAAATCAGCAAGAACACGCTCGACCCACGTGCCGCGGTCCGCTTCCGTTCCGAAGCGAATTTCATGGGGCAGATCTCCACACACCCCTACATTCTTTCCGTCTATGAGAACGGCGTGACCGTCAACGGGCGCGGCTACACCGTGTTCGAATACGCTCCGGGCGGCAATTACAAGACGTTCCTCGAGCATGGCCGTCTCACCGCCGACCAGATGCTCACTGTCGGCATCGATCTGGCGAGCGCGCTGTTCACCGCGCATCGCAAAGGCATCATCCATCGAGACATCAAGCCCAGCAATATTCTCATCAACGCGCACAATATGCCCATGCTCGCCGATTTCGGCATCGCCGGGACCGTCTATGGGCGTCCCGGTGTCGGCTTCACCATCGCGTGGGCCGCGCCGGAGGTGCTTGCCCAAGGCGGTGGCGGTAATGAATCGTCCGATATCTATTCGCTTGGCGCCACGCTGTTCGCCATGCTGATCGGCCAATCGCCGTACGAGTATTTCTACGCCGATGTGCTGGGCGATTCCCAACGGCAGGTGCGGGCCGAACGGCTCAAGTCCGTCATTCTCAACAATCCGCTGCCCAAGCTCAACCGTCCCGACGTGCCGGCCGAAGTGGAACGGGTGTTGCGTAAGGCCTTGAGCCGTACGCCCGAGGATCGTTACTATTCCGCGTTGGAGTTCGCGCGCGACATGCAGCGCGTGCAACAGGCCTTGTATGGCCGTGCCGTGCAGACCACCGTCGAGGGTGTGCCGGATTATCCGCAGAACATGTACGCGCAGACTTCCACATTCGACCAGTCCGCCCCGGTTGCGAAACAGCATGCCCGGTGGGTGAAGCCGTTGGCCGTCACGGTTGCTGCGGCGGCCGCCGTGGTCGTGATGGCGTTGGCGTTCGTCACCGTCGTCATGCCGAATATGGATGCGGCTTCCGACAACAGCAAGGTGCAGGTGCAGAACCATGGCGCCCAGAACCATGCCGAGGACGATCCCGATTCGGCGATCACGTCGGGCAGTGTGCCGAGCGTGCAGGATCTTACGGGCGAATACACCGCCGACGGCAAAGTGCGGTTCACGTGGGTCAATCCTTCTCCGAAGGATGGCGATTCGTACGCGTGGTCGCTGGTCGGCGATTCGGGAACCGACCCGAACGTGCAGGGCACCACCACGGAGTCGACGCGTATCGAAATCGATCCGGCCGACGGCGCGCAGACGTGCGTGCAGGTGAGTCTGGTTCGCGCGGACCGGCAGATGTCCGAGAATCCCATGATCGCGTGCGCGGCCAAGCCGTGAGTTTGCGGCCGGATGCGGGTGACATGAACCGATACGAACCAATACAGCCCGGCATGCATGCGGGCAAACAGGTAGGCGCATGCGGTTGGATGCGCGGTCAAACAAAGTTTGGGCACAATCAGGGAAGAGCCAGTCGATGAGCAAGCATAGGAACGCCGAGAACCAGTCGGCGCAATCGTACGAACGGCAGTTGCGATTCGGGTCGATGCTGCGCAAGCTGCTGCCTTCCGGCAGTCGCCGGTGGATCACGCCGATCGTCATGCTGCTGCTGTTGCTGGGCATCGTCGCCGGAGCCGTCATCGTCAGTTCGGTGACGCAACGTCACGTGCAGCTCGACGATGGCACCGTGTGGGTCACTTCGCTCAAGGACCGCAAGGCCGCCCGTTTCAACGTGCGCAACCGGGACGCCGACGCGGGCGTCGCCTCCACTGCGGCCCGGTTCGACGTGGCCCAGCATGATGGCTCCACCGTGATCTCCGAAGGTACGAAGGCCAGCAACATCGAGGCCTCCACCGTCAGCGAAAACGGCAACACCACCATCAAATCGGATATGCGGACCGTCGTCGGAGGCAACACCGCGGCGTTCATCAACGTCAAGACGGGCAATGTGTGGGTCGGGTCCGCCGATGATGTGAAATCCATGAATCCGACCACCGATTCGCCGAAGATGAAGCTGGGGTCGGGTGGCCGTATCGCGGTGACGCATGACGGTGTCGTCTACGGCTACCGCACGTCCGACGGCGCGGTGCTCAGTGTCGACGGACCTCAGGGAACACCCGGCAAGGATGCGACGATCAAGGGCGCCACGAATGTCGAATCGTTCACCGTGGTCGGCAAGACGCCGGTCGTAGCCGGTGCCGGCAAGGTGTTCTGGCCGAAGGGCAGCGCGGATATCGGCATGCAGGGTCAGGCGACGTTGCAGGCGCCGTCCACGGATGGCAGGCAGACTGGCTGGGTGGCGGTTTCCACGCCGCGGGGCATCGCCATGGTCGATTTGGGCAGCAAAAAGGTCACGCAGCTGCCGAATGCCGGCAAGGGCGATGCCGCGCAGCCGGTGTCCACCAATGGCTGCGTGTTCGCCGCGTGGGCGCAGAAGGCCAACAATTACATCAGGGTGTGCGCGGCGAACGACAAGGACGCACAGTTTTCCTCGTTGGAAGATGTCAATCCCACCTCGCAGCTCGTGTTCCGCACCAACCATCGTCTGGTGGTGCTCAACGACGTGGTCAACGGCAATGTGTGGAATCCGCAGGAGTCCACCAAGGTCATCAAAATCCAGTGGAACAAGGTGGAGACCAAGCAGTCGAAGCAACAGCAGCAGAACAACGACAGCGCCAACAACCAGCATAATTTCAGCAAGAACTGTTCGGCGCAGTCGGGGCAGATCAAGGCCGTGGACGATTCGTTCGGCGCGCGCGTGGGATCGCAGCAGATTCTCGACGTGTTGCGCAACGACGAGCAGACCGACTGTTCCGTGCTGCGCATCACGTCGGTGAGCGCTCCGGATGGCGCGAACATCACCGTCTCCCCCGTCTATGACGGCCGGTATCTGCAGCTCGACGCCTCCGGTGCCGCCGCGGGCAACGTGTCCTTCAGCTATGAGATTTCCGACGGGCGCGGGCAGACGTCCAGCGCCACCGTGTCGCTCACGCTGGCCGGCGGCGACGACCATGCGCCGCTGCAGAGCGACACTCCGCCGGAAATCGACGTGGAGCAGGGTGCTTCGTACACCGCGAACGCGTTGGGCAGCTTCTCCGACCCCGACGGCGATCCGCTGACCTTGGTGTCGGCATCGCCGCAGAACACCGATCAGGTGACGGTGTCCACGCGAGCCGACGGACAATTGGTCTTCAACGCCGGTTCGATGTCGTCCGGCAGGGCGGGCATCGAGGTCACGGTGTCCGACGGCCAGCAGACCGGCACCGGCATGATCTACTTCTCCGTGAAGCCGGCGAACACGCTGGGCGCGGTCATCGACCCCGTGGTCAAACAGACCACGCCCGACACCCGCACCACCATCGCGCTCAAGCCGTACGTGCACGGCACGTCCGTCGAACCGGCCGAATTGACCGCGGTGGAGACGCCGTCCGGCGCGGCCACCACCATGAACGCCACCGACATGTCGATCACGTTCACCGCCTCCAATCCCGGCACCTACTATGTGCCGTACACCATCACGCAGGGTTCCATTCCGTCGACCGGTCTGGCTCGTGTGGAGGTGCAGGCGGTGGCCGGAGACGCCGCCAAGCCGATCGCGGCGAACGATGTGGCGCTGCTCGGCGCGGACAATACCGCGATCGTGGAGCCGCTTGCCAACGACGTCGACCCGATGGGCGGCGTGCTGTCGGTGACCAGCGTCACCGCGGACGCGCAAAGCGGCATCAAAACCGGTGTGGTGAGCAACAAGCGCGTCTATATCACCGCGCGTCAGGTGCCTACCGAGCCGGTGCGGATCTCCTACACCGTGGCCAACGCGGCCGGATCGTCGACCGGCGTCATCGTCCTGCAGCCGCCGGCGCTGACCACGTCGAATTCCGTGCCGAAGACCGAGAACATCACCACACAGGTGCGCACCGAAGGCATCGTGTCCGTGGACGTGCTCGACCATGTCACGTATTCCGACGGCACCACGGTGAGCCTGCAGAACGACTTGCAGTATGACAAGAACACGTTCAAGGGTCTGGTGTTCGTGTCCGGCGACACCGTGCGCTATCAGGCCACCAGACAAACCGGCTCCTTCCCCGTCACCTACACGGTGAAGGACAATCTCGGCAACGCGGCCTCGGCCACCATCACCATCAACGTGCATCAGAAGGACGCGTCCAACAAGGCAGCTCCGACACCGTCCGACGTCGAGGCGCAGGTGGCGGCCGGTCAGAAGGTGCAGATTCCGATCACGCTCACCGGCATCGACGCTGACGGCGATGACGTGCAGCTGCTCGGCTTGGGCAACAAAGCGCCGAAACTGGGCCGTATCAGCGAGGTGGGCGCCACGTATCTGGTGTATGAGGCGTATGCCGATTCGTCCGGAACGGACACCTTCTCCTACGCCGTGGAGGATTGGACCGGTCAGAGGGCCACCGCGCAGGTGCGTGTGGGCGTGTTCAAATCCGGAGCCGATTCGGGTGTGTACGCGCGCGACGACGAGATCACGCTGCGTCCGAACACCGCGGCCACCGTGCCGGTGGCGCAGAACGACATTTCCGGGGACAATACTGATCTGACCGTGGCCAAGGACGTGGAATCGCAAGGCATCGGCGGCATTCAGGTCGTTGACAACATGCTGTCGTTCACCACGCCGAAGCAGGCGGGCACGTATTACGTGGTCTACACCGTCAAGGACAAGGCTGGCCTGTCCGATTCGGCGACGTTGACGGTGAATGTCGACGAGAACGCCGCCATCGACCCGCCGACCGCGTACGATTACCGTGTTCCGGCCGCCGCCACGATCGACAAGAAATCCGTGGACGTGGACGTTTCGCAGTGGATTGCCAATCCGTCCGGCACCGCCGACGAGCTTCAGGTGGGCGTGGATCCTTCCGCGACCGACCATGCGCATGTCAAGGGCGGCAAGGATTCCACCATCATCACCGTTGATCTGACCGATGAGGCGCGCGCGGTGCCGTACACCGTCACGAACACGACGTACGGCATCACGTCCACCGCGTTCATCCAAGTGCCCGCATATGGCGTGTTTCCGCCGGTTCTGCGTCCGAAGGCGCCGGCGTTGAAGGTCAATGCGCGTGAGACCATCACCATCAACATCGCCGACTACGTGCGTGTGGGCGCGGGCAAGACCGCGTATGTGGACGGCGCCGATTCGGTGAGCGCCACGAAGGCCGCGGACGGCGACCTGTACGTCAACGACCAGACGTTGAGGTTCACCGCGCCGAAGGATTACGCGGGTCCCGCGTCCATCACCTTCACCGCGGTGGACGGCAAGCGAGACAAGAACGACAAGGTGAAGATCGTCAATTCGGCGGTGCTCACGCTTCCGATCACGGTGATCGGACGTGAGGTTCCGCCGCCGACGTTCTCATCCTCCACCGTCGATGTGGTGGCCGGCGAGAAGGCCACTACCATCGATTTGACGGCGCTGACCCATTCGTCGTCGGGCCTGTACGAGGATGAGAAGCAGTACTCGTATTCCGGCGGCGTGAATTCCGGCAGTGTGGATGCCAGAGTGTCTCCCTCCGGCACGTTGACCGTGTCCGCGGACAAGACGGCCACGCCGAACACCACAGTGAGCGTGCCCGTCTCGATCAAATATGCGAAGGGTACGGTGAGCGCCGGTATGACCGTGCGCGTCACCGCGTCCAACAGGCCACTCGCCCGTGTCACCGAGAAGACCGTGAAAATCAAGGCCGGTTCCAGCGAGCAGGTGAATCTGCTGTCCGACGCGTACAATCCGTTCCCCGACACTCCGCTGACAGTGACCGGATGCACGTCCGATGGCGCGTCGAAGCTGACGGTGGATTGCCCGTCCAACGGCGTGGTGTCCATCAGGGCGGCTTCCGACATCGGCGCGAACACCAACAAGGTGGTCGTCACCGTGCGCGACGCCACCAAAACAAAAGAACGTGAGGTGACCGGCACCATCAACGTTTCGGTGATGGACAAGCCTGATGCGCCGCTGCTTTCCGCGGTGTCCGGCGACCCGCAGGATGGCGCCGTGAATCTGAGCTGGACGGCCGGTTCGGCCAACGGCAGCCCGATCACCGAATACAAGGTGATGTGGGGCGGAGACGCGTCCGGCGAGCGCTCGTGCGGGCAGAAAACCTCCTGTCTCATCGACGGGTTGAAGAACGGCAAGACCTACTCGTTCAAGGTGCAGGCCAGGAACGAGGTCGGCTGGTCCAAGGATTCCAACGCCGTCGAGGGCACGCCGGACAAGCTGCCTGATGCGCCGACGGATGTGACGGCCAGTGTGAAGGGCAACACGGTGAGCGTCACGTGGAAGGCTCCGGACGGCAATTTCTCGTCGGTGGACAATTACGAGGTGACTTTGTCCGGCAGGAACGCGCCGTCCAAGCAGACGACAAATTCCACCGGAATCGATTTTGTTTTCGATAACAACGCGATTTCCGACGGCGACTCGTACACGGCTACGGTACGCGCCCACAACAAGGTGAATTGGAGCCAACCGTCCAAGGCGTCCGACGCGGTCAAGCCGTGGGGCAAGCCCGATGCGCCGAAGATCTCCGTGACGAACGACGACACCACGGGAACCGTCACCGTCGAATCCGTGGGCAACACCCGCAACGCGGGATGCAAGGCCGTCGAGATTTCCGGAGATGTCAGCGCAAGCATCGACGGATGTTCCGGATCCTACGATTTCAAGATTCCGGACCATGATCTCAACACCAGGGAATACACCATCAAGGCGGCGGTGGTCGGCAAGGAGAAAACGACCAGCGACGATTCGACCGTGCGTTTCACACCGAAATACGCGGTGAAGGCGCCCGAATCGGTCAGCGTCAAGGGGCATGACGACGTGTGCGTAGTCAGTTGGAAGGAGAACGGCCACGCCGACGGGTTCACGGTGAGCGCGGACGGACTCGGCTCCTACCATGCCGGCGCTTCCGAACGATCGCACGATTTCCCGCTCAAGGAATGGCAGTTCTGTTCCTCGGGTTCCGTCACGCAGCATTTCAATGGCGCGGCAAGCACCTCCAAGTCCGGCAGGGCCGATCCGGCATACGTCCGCAAGGTGAAGGCCGCCGTCAACGCGCCGATGCTGACGTGGGACGCCAATGATCCGAACATCATCAAGGTCAGCGGCGGATCGGTGAACATGTACGGCCAGCCCGGCAAAACCGTGATCACCTTCACCGCGGACGGCAAATCCTATGACGTCGCCTGGGCATTGGGCTCCGACAAACTGAACGTCAAGGACGTGCTGCCGACCGGAGCCGATTACGCGTGGAAGGCGAAGGTGGTGGGCACCGACACCGCGCTCAACAACGAGGACAATGGCGGCACACTGCTGGACCATGACAGGTACAAGACTCCCACGCCGAAACCCGAACCGTCGGAACCTTCAGAACCATCAAAACCGTCGGAGCCATCGGATTCTGACGCGTCCACGGAAGGCGAAGCGGCCACGCGGAATGACCGGCCTGTGGCATCCTCCGTCGCCCTGTCCACCGTCGACGGCGCATCCAAGCCTTGGATCCGCGGCCTGGCCTACTACGCCAGATGGTGAAACGGACGATCACAGCAATCGCAAACACAACGAACCATCCACACGAGCAACACAACAAGCAAGGAGCAACCCATGAGCAACGATTTCGATGATGCCACCCAACTGGGTTCCATCGGCCATAATCCAAGCGTTCCCAGCCAACCCGGCCAGCAGCAGCCGGCGTTCCACACGCCGAATCTGCCGGAGCAGCCGCAAGCCGATGAGGATCCGGAGGGCACGCTGCTGAGCGCGCACGGCACCGCCCAACCGGCGTTGCCGCAACAGTCCGCCCCGGCAACGCCGAACCAGCCGCGGTTCCGTCAGCCGATGCCGCAGAACCTTCGCCAACCGGCCGCCAATCCGGCAGTCGCAATGCCCGCGCAGCAGCCCGTCCAGCCAACCCAACCCGTCCAGCCCAGCCAGCCTGTACAGCCCAGCCAGCCTGTACAGCCCGTCAAACAATCCCAGCCGGTCGTCGACACGTCCATGATGACCGCACCCAGCAAAGACATCACCGAATTCCATGAGAAGTTCGCCAAGCTCGTAGACAACGTCTCCCAGGTCGTGGTCGGCAAGGAAGCACCCATCCGCCAATGCGCCACAGCCATGGTGGTCGGCGGGCACATCCTGCTCGAAGACAACCCGGGCACCGGCAAAACCCAGCTGGCGCGAGGCCTTGCCAACTCCATCGACATGTCGTTCAAACGTATCCAGTTCACCCCGGACCTGCTGCCGTCCGACGTGGTCGGCGTCACCTACTACGACCAGAAGCGCGGCGAATTCGAATACCGCGAAGGCCCGATCTTCGCGTCCATCGTGCTCGCCGACGAAATCAACCGCGCCTCACCGAAAACACAGTCCGCACTACTCGAAGTCATGGAAGAGCAGAAGGTCACCGTCGACGGCGTCACCCACCCGGTGCCGCAGCCGTTCATGGTCATCGCCACCCAGAACCCGATCGAACAGCTCGGCACCTACAAGCTGCCGGAAGCGCAGATGGACCGTTTCCTCATCAAAACCACCATCGGCTATCCAAGCCACGACGTGAGCGTCAACATCCTGAAACAGGTCAATGTCACCGACCGCGCCGCCACCGTGCATCCGGTGCTCACCGGCGAAGACGTGCTGCGCATGCGCAACATCAGCGAAACCGTGCATCTCGACGACGCGATCCTCGAATACATCGTGCGACTGGTGGAAGCCACCCGCCACAACGAACGCATCCAAGTCGGCTCCTCCATGCGAGGCGCGCTCGCCTTGACCCGCTGCGCGCGCGTATGGGCCGCCTCCGACAACCGCGGCTACGTAGTGCCCGACGACGTCAAAAACCTCGCCGTACCCGTGCTCGCGCACCGCATCACCCTCACCGCCGAAGCCACCTTCGCCGGAAACACCCCCGAACAGATGATCGGCCAGATCCTCGAAGACGTGCCGGCCCCAACCCTGGGCGCCAACGCCTGAAACACAATCCACCCCGGCATACGCACCACACAATCCGAAAGGTCAAGGAATGCGGCATTCGCACACAGTGCAGCGCAGACGGACCATCCAACGATCCCTACGCCGCCTCAAACATCGCATCAAGCGACTGGCCACCTCATACGTGTCGCCGCTTGGCTGGGCGGTGGCGGCGCTCGCCGTCGCCTCGCTGGTGGCGTTCGTCCTGCTGGGGTGGCATGAGCTGCTGGCCATGGCGGTGGTGTTCGCGGTCATGCTGGCCGCGGCGGTCATGCTTTCCCTTGGCAACACCTCGTTCCAAGCCACCATCGACGTGTCCAGCAGACGCGTCACGGTGTCAGACACGGTGAAAGTCGACGTCTGCGTGGACAATCCGGGCCGCACCCCCACCACGTCGGCGCGCGGCGACCTGCCCATCGGAGACAACCACGAACGGTTCGCCATTCCCATGCTCGCCGCAGGCCAGTCACGCCAGACGACTGTGGAATTCACCGCCGTCAGCCGCGCGGTGCTGCCCATCGGCCCGCTATCCATCCGCAAAGGCGACCCGTTCGGTCTGATCCGCCACGAAAAGAAACTCGTGGACCAGATCAACGTGTTCATTCATCCGCAGACCGTGCTGCTCAGCACCCTGAACGCCGGCATTCCACGCGATTTGGAAGGTCAGCCAAGCGGCGAAATCGTCGACGACGACCTCGACTTCTACGGCCTGCGCGAATACGAGCCCGGCGATGACGTACGCAACGTGCATTGGCTCAGCTCCGCGAAAACCGGATCGCTTATGATCCGCCAATACGAAGCCACCCGCCGTACCGACACCGCTCTGACCATCAGCGTGAACCCGGATGATTACATCGATTCCCAGGAATTCGAACTGGCCGTATCCGTCCACGCCTCCATCGGCGTGCAATGCCTGCAGCAGAACCGGCCAGTCACCGCGCATGCCGGTTCCACGCACGCCATTCCGCGCAACGCCACGGAATTTCTCGATGGCTGCAGCGGCATCGACCCTGACATCGACGACAATCCCAACCTCGCGCAAACCACTCTCGAACATGCCCCCGACGCATCCTTCTACTTCTTCACCGTCGGCAGGCTCAAAACCATCGACGACATCAAACACATGGTCCTCGCACTCCCCCGCTCCGCAACCTGCGTGGTGCTTCAAGCCGCAACCGGCCAACCGCGCGCCATCAAACGCTACTCCGACTTCACCTTGGCAACCGTGGGAGACCTCAACGACCTCCCCATGATCATGGGGGTGCTGGCATGAGCACCACATTCACCAACACCGGCAATTTCACCGGCAACCTCACCGGCACAGGCACCAACTCCGCCAACACCAACACTGGCATGGCGACCGGCACAGGCACCGGCTCATGGGCGAACTCCACCCACTCCGTCATCTGGATGTCCCGCAGCGGCAAGTCCCCAGCCATGCCCAACACCAACCAGCCACACGCCGCGCAATACGCAAGCCTCACGGTCGCCGCCCTGCTGACCATCGCCGCAGCCAGCAACCTCATCGACGTATACGGCTCCGCCCTGTCTTGGACGAGCGCCGCAATCCCCGCCACCATCATCGGCTCGCTCGTGGCGCTTGCCGGTCTCGTTCCCGCGTTGCGCCTGTGGTGGCAGATGCTGTTCATGGCGTGTGCGCAGCTGGTGGTCGGCCCGGTCATCTTCCTGAATGGCACCACCATCGCCCATGTCATTCCCACATTGCGCACGTTGACGCAGGGGTGGATGCGGATGCTCGGCTCGTTCAAATACCTGCTGGCCATCGACCCGCCGACCGGCACCGGCGACGGCTCGCTGCTCGCCGTGTGGACGATCTGCCTGTGGGCCGCGCTGCTGGCCGGTATCTTCGCGGTTGCGGAGGATGGCCGGCTTACGATGGTCGCGGTCGTTCCCGTCGTGGCGAATCTTGCGATCTGCGCGCTGCTTGGCACGTCGAGCGGCTTCTACCGTATGGCGATCGGCACGATTATGGCGGTCGTGCTGGTGGTTTGGGTCAGCGCGCGTTGGAAACTGTTGGAATTGGGCCGTTGGCTCAGTTCCGTAGTCATCGTGCTGCTGGCTTCGGCTGTGGCGATCGGCGGATGCTTGGTGGTCGGGCAAAACCGCACCATTCTGCGCGACCATTATGATCCGCCGCTGAGCCCGTACGATTACACCAGCCCGTTGAGCGGCATGCGTTCGTATATCAAGAACCATAAGGACGATGTGCTGCTGACCGTCGACGATCTGCCGGCCGGTTCCACGGTGCGTTTGGCGGTTATGGACCGTTTCGACGGCAATGTGTGGAACCTGTCCGATTCCACCATGGCTTCGGATTCCTCCAACTACCATCGTGTGGGCGATTCCATCACAAACAACGCCACCGGCAAGCGGTTCACCGCGAAATTCACGGTCGATGACGGTTTGAGCGACTATTGGCTGCCGATGGCCGGCGCGGCTTCCAGCGTGAAGTTCGCCACATCGTCGGACGCCGATTCGTTCTACTACAACACCGACACCATGTCGGCGATCTACCCTTCGCGCACCTCTCCGGGATTGTCCTATACGGAAACCGGCGTCATTCCACGGACGCCGACGGATAAGGAGATCGCCAAGGCGAATGCTTCCTCCATCAGCCAGCCCAAGGCGGAGGATGTGCCCGATTGCGTGGATAAGCTGGCCACCGCGATTGCGGGCGGCCAGTCCAAGGGCGGCGAGGCCGCGCAGGCTCTTGCCGACAAGCTCAGGGAATCCGGCTGGTTCTCCCATGGTTTGAATGGCGATTACCCGTCCAGAGCCGGTCACGGCAACTATCGCATCGACCAGCTGCTCGCCGGCAGTGCGATGGTCGGAGACAGCGAGCAATACGCTTCCGCGATGGCGCTTATGGCCCGCAGTCTCGGCCTGCCGAGCCGCGTGGTGCTGGGCTTCCTGCCGAAGAACGACGAGGGCGAGATCAGTGACAGCCGCACCGAGAAGCATGGCAAAACCACCACCACGAAATTCACCGGCAACGATGTGACCGCTTGGGTGGAGATCAAGCTGGACGGTTACGGATGGGTGGCGTTCTACCCGACACCGAAGGAAACGAAGGTTCCCGACGAGAACCAGAATCTCACTCCGCCCAATCCGCAGACCTTGGTGCGTCAGCCTCCGGTGCCGCTTACCGATCCGCTGCGTGACGACAACCAAGCCAAGGGCAAAACGTCGCTTGGCGGCAGCATGGCCGACGAGACGCCGACGAGCCTGTTCTGGCAGCGTTTCGGCAGAATCGTCAGAAAAGTCGCCATCTACGGCAGCCCTCTGTGGACGGTGCTCATCGTCTGCGGCCTGCTGCTCGCCATCAAGGCGATCGCCCTGGCTCGGGCGCGCAGGCATGGCAGCGCATCGCAACGCGTCGCTGCCGGATGGCAGGCGGTCGCGGCGCTTGCCCGGCAAAGCGGCCTTGACGTCCAAGGCACCAGAAACGAGCAGGCGCAGGCCATCGCCGAACAGATGGGCTTCGAAGCCGATACACTGCTCGAGCTGGGCAGGGAGGCTGATTACGCGGCCTTCTCCGGAGGCGATGTCACGCAGGAGCATGCGGAACGCTACTGGCATGACATCGCCGAAGAACGAAAGTTCATGCTCGGCTCGCTGCCGACGTTCCGCAGGTGGCGGGCGAAACTATCGCTTGCGGACGTGTTCCACTTCCGGAAAATCCGCTTGCGGAAAATCGGTGTGAAAGGGCGGGACTCATGAACGTCAAACATATTGAGGTCGGTCTGAACAGCAATATCGGCTTGCGTAGGAAAGACAACCAGGACAGCGCCTGCGCAGGCAACGGCGTGTATGTGGTGTGCGACGGCATGGGTGGCGGCAAGGGCGGCAAGCAGGCCAGTTCCGATGTTGCGGAACGGTTCGCGCGTTTGGCCGAACTGCCGACGCGCGATCTTGACGCGATTGACGAAACGCTGATCCTTGCCCAGCAGGAGGTGCTCCGTCTGGGTGAGCAGCTCGGCGGCGTTGCGGGCACTACCATCAGCGGCGTGCTGCTGCCGACGCGTGTCGGCGATGACGCGATATGTTCCGACGAACGGTGTTACATCGTCAATGTGGGCGATTCCCGCACGTACCATATGCGCGCCGACGGCCATGGCGCGTGGCTGGCGGATTCGCTGACGTGCATCACCCGCGACCATTCGGAACGGCAGAACGCCATCGATTCGGGGCAGATGCTGCCCGATGAGGCGAGCCGTTGCATTCCGCGCAACATCATCACGCAATGTGTCGGCGCGCCTGCCGGCATCCAGCCTGACTGGTACGCCGCGCGTGCGGACGGACGGTTCATCATCTGTTCCGATGGGCTGCATGCGCAGATCGGCCGTGAGCAGCTTGCCGAGATCGCGGCGGCGTACGCCGACCCGCAGATGGCCGCGGACATGCTGGTACGCGCCGCGCTGAACGCCGGCGGCCGCGACAACATCACCGTCATCGTGGTGGATATGCGTTCCGATATGCCGTGCGACGAGGATTGGAACGTCAGCAAGATCGGCGATGACGAGGATATCGACGATGTGCTGGACGGTACGTTGCAAACGTTACGAGTCATTCAATAAGATGGTTACAGACCACGAGACAAGGAGATCATGATGGTCGATTTCGATGCCGCGGTGGCGGCCGTGCAGGATCCGAACGCCGATCCCGTGTTCCTGGCGAAAATCGCGTACGAGAATCCGGAATTCGGTGCGAATGTCGTTGCCAATCCGCGAGCGTACCCGGGTCTGAAGCGTTGGGTCGCCGAATTCGGCGATGAGCGCGCCCGCCAGCAGCTGGTGGCGATGGGCTGGCCGGTTCCGCAAAATGGCGTGCAGCCGCAGCCGATTGCCGAACCGGTTGCCGAACAGGTCCAGCCGGAACAGCAGTATCAGCCGGCAGTGGCGGAACAGTTCCAGCAGGAGCAGCAGTATCAGCCGGAACAGCCGGTGAACCAGCAATACGGTCAGGACGCTGCCTATGCGGCGTCTAACGAGGCTTCGACCGAGTATGTCGACCCATACATGAATCCCGCCGATTTGTCCGAAGTGGCCGATTATTCATCGAGCCAGCCGCAGAACGAACCGGAACAGCAGTATGCCGAACAGCAGTATGCCGCGGCCCAGGAATCGCCGGCAGACGCGGGGTTCACCGCGGAACTGGCCATGACCACCACCGATCAGATGCTGATGGCCCGTATCGCCAGCGAAGCGCCGGAGCTTCGTCCGTGTCTTGCGCGCAATCCGTACATCTATCCGGAATTGCTTGCCTGGCTTGGCCAGTTGAACGATTCGGCCATCAACGCGGCCATTCGTCTGCGCCAGCAGTGAGCCAACGCCGATTATCAGACCATTTGAAACATAAGGGGTTGTCGCGGGAATCTCCGTGACAACCCCTTATCGTCTTACCGCTAACCGTCCGCGCCGACGCTGTCAACACAAATCGTCAACGCAGTCCGTCAGCGTAATCGTGTCTTCACTGACAAACGCCCTCACTGTTTGCGGAATTGGAAGAACTGGTCGCCGATACGCACCGTGCATGGCGCCTCCAGCTGCATCGGCTTGTGTTCCACTTTGGTTTCGACATCGTCTTGGATGATGTACGTGCCGTTGAGCGAACCGTAATCCTCTATCCACAACGTGCCATCCTGGTCGAAGCTGATCGCCGCATGGTTGCGTGAGATTGTGCGCGTCGGATCCTCCAGCTTGACCGATTTGGCGCCGGCGGGCACTTCGGCCGAAGGCTTGCGGCCAAGGAGCACGCCCATATCCACGATCACCTGCTGTCCGGTCTGTTCGTTGTCCAGCACGTACGTGTGCTTCGGCTGCTTCATGGTGAAGGCTTCGGAAAGCACGGTGCCGTCCCAGTCGATATCGTCCTCGTCCGAAACGGCAGCGTCGCCCTTCGCAACGGAAACATCCTGCATATCGTGGTCGCCCGATTCGTTCTGTGCGGCGAGCCGTTCGCGTGTTTCCAAGGAATCGGCGGCATTGTCGACGGGTTCGGCTGTGGGTTGCGCCATCACCGTGACGTCATCGTCATACCACCCTGGTTCGGGCGGCGGCGGGTAAGGTAGAAAACTCATATTCCCATTGTAGGAAGGTGACGTCCATGCCGTCTGACGATACTCATTCTGCAATACGATGCTCGCATATTCCGTCTCAAAATATTATGCTGTAACTCGTCAAAAGAGACGGACACGTCGATGTTTCCCTCCGTGTTCACGGATTCGACATTCAAAAAAAAGGAAAAAGGATAAGAAGGACTTTTCACATGGCGAACACTCCTCCGTATGGTCAACCGCAGAATGGGCAACCGCAGTATAACCAGCCTCCGCAGCCGCAGGCGCCAAACTACAGTCAGCCACAGCCGGGCGGGCCTCAATACGGACAGCCGCAACCCATGCCGTACGGCCAGCCGCAGCAATACGGACAACCGCAACCTTATGGACAGCCTCAGCCGCCGATGCCGCAGTATGGTCAGCCGCGGCCGATGCCGTACGGTCAGCCCGCCATGCCCCAGCCCACCGCGTCTCAACCGGCGGTTCCACAGCCTGCGATGCCACAATATGCCCAATCGCAACAATACGGTCAGCCGCAACCGCCAATGCCCGGCAACTTTCCTTCCCAGCAAGCCGGCGCCGCGGCCAAAAATAAGCCGCCGGTCGCCATTATCATCGGCGCGGTGGCCGCAGTCGTCGTCATCGCGCTGGCAGCGGTGTTCTTCCTTACGAATCGCGTCAGCCGTTCCGATTACGAGGAAGCGCTGGTCCAAACGCAGGCGTTGGAAAGCAGCTATACAGCCATCAATGAGGAATTCAGCTCGGCGGCGAGCGCAACGGACAACGATTCATCCTCCGCTTATGACGAGGGCAAGAAGAAGTTGAAGACCTTCAAGCAGGACAGCGACAAGCTGGCTGCCATGAAGGCCGTGAAAAAAGACAAGGACGTCAAGGAGAAGTACGAGACGTTCGAGCGGGACCGTGCGAAATACGAGAGGTACATGAACGATCTGGCCCAGACCATGCCCGCGCTCATGAAGATGACGCATACCTGCACGAAGCTGCCGAAATTCGACTCCGCCGACATGTCTTCGTACTATCGCGATCTTTCCAAGGCGCTCGAAAGCTGTGCCGCCGACGCCGGCGATCTGGCCAAGGTTCCCATCAAGTCCTATGCCGAGTATGGCGCGGATATGCAGGAAAGCGTCAGCAAGAAGAAGGACATTGTGGATCAGATGGCCGATCTGAATCTCAACGATATCGAGTATGGGTCCGCCGATTACGAAAAGCTTCAGGATCTTCATGCGAAGATGTCCGACATCGATTCGCCGACCCTGGATCAGTCCGATTTGCAAAAGGCCGCGAAGGAGGCCGATCTCAGCGGTTCGTTGAAGGATCTGGAAACCACGCTTTCGGAGAAGATCAAGTAACGTCAAAAGACGACTGCGAAACCCTCCCCCGCGATTAATCCACAACCTCGCAATCCCACGACATATAGATATAGCGAAAGGCGGAACCGACCGGTATTGGTCGGTTCCGCCTTTCGCTATGTCAGATGATTCGTCTGTCGACTATCGTGAGGGGAATCTCACAGGGTATCGCCCAGATCGGTCTGGCCGCCGTTGTCGTCCAGGAAGTCATCCGGGTTGAAGTCATCGCCCAGCTTCAGGTCGCCGAAGTCGATGTTGGAGAAGTCCACATCGGACAGGTCGGTGTCGCCGAAGGAGCTGTCGGTGCCTTCGCCGCCCAAACCGAAGTTCGGGTAGATGGTGTCGCGGATGGCCTTGTCGGGCTCCACCGTGGCATTGCGGTAACGGGCGAGGCCGGTACCTGCCGGGATGAGCTTACCGATGATGACGTTCTCCTTGAGGCCCTTCAGGTCATCGACCTTCTGGTTCAGGGCGGCTTCGGTGAGCACGCGGGTGGTCTCCTGGAAGGAGGCCGCGGACAGCCAGGAATCGGTGGCCAGCGAAGCCTTGGTGATGCCCATCAGCTCCGGACGGCCGGCGGCCGGCTTGCCACCGTTCTTCACGGCTTCCATGTTGGCGGCCTTGAAGCGTGCCTTGTCCACGAGTTCGCCCGGCAGCAGGTCGGTGTCGCCGGAGTCGATCACGGTGATGCGACGCAGCATCTGGTGCACGATGACCTCGATGTGCTTGTCGTGGATATCCACGCCCTGGGAGCGGTACACGGTGTGCACTTCCTCCACGATGTTCACCTGTGCGGCGCGCGGGCCGAGGATGCGCAGGATCTTCTTCGGGTCGACGGAGCCTTCGATGAGCTGGGTGCCGGCTTCGACATGGTCGCCGTCCTTGACCAGCATCGGCGCACGACGGGTCACCGGGTAGACGATCGGCTCGACGGAGTCGTCGTCCGGCTTCAGGGTGACCTGACGGCCGCGCTCGGTGTCTTCCACCTTGACCACGCCGGCGAACTCCGCGATCGGAGCCTCGCCCTTCGGGGTACGGGCTTCGAAAAGCTCGGTGACACGCGGAAGACCCTGGGTGATATCGGAAGCGGAAGCGACGCCGCCGGAGTGGAAGGAACGCAGCGTCAGCTGGGTACCAGGCTCACCGATGGACTGTGCTGCCACGATGCCGACGGCCTCGCCGACGTCCACCAGCTTGTTGGTGGCCAGGGACCAGCCGTAGCACTTGGCGCACACGCCACGCTTGGATTCGCAGGTCAGCACGGAACGGGCCTTGACCTCTTCCACGCCGTGGGCAACGAGATCGTTGAGCACGTCCATGGACAGGGCGTCGCCGGCCTTGTACAGCACGGTCTCGCCGTCGGCCGGGTCGATGACGTCGGCCGCGAGCAGACGGGAGTACGGGCCACCGTCGGCGGCCTTGACCAGGTGCAGGTTGCCTTCGGCATCGCGTTCGCCGACCTTCATGGTCAGGCCGCGCTTGGTGCCGCAGTCCTCCTCACGCACGATCACGTCCTGGGAGACGTCCACCAGACGACGGGTCAGGTAGCCAGACTCTGCGGTACGCAGTGCGGTATCGGCCAGACCCTTACGCGCGCCGTGCTGGGAGATGAAGTATTCCAGCACGGACAGGCCCTTACGGTAGTTGGACTTGACCGGTCGAGGAATGATCTCGCCCTTCGGGTTTGCCACCAAGCCTCGCATACCTGCGATCTGGTTGATCTGCATCATGTTTCCTCGTGCACCGGACTGCACGATGATGGCCAGGTTGTTCTTGGAATCGAAGTGTTCCTCAACCGCCTCGGAGACCTCGCTGGTGCACTTGGTCCACAGGTCGACCAGTTCCTGACGACGCTCCTCTTCGGTGAGCATACCGATTTCGTAGTTCTCGTTGACCTTGTCGGCTTCGCCTTCGTACTTTTCGATGTACTCGTCCAGTTCCGGCGGCTGGATAACGTCGGAGAACGCGAAGGACACGCCGGACCACGGTGCGCGGGTGAAGCCCAGATCCTTCAGGGCGTCCAGCGTCACGGCCACCTGAGCGGTGGAGTAACGGGTCGCGATGTCGTCGACGATCTTGCTCAGACGCTTCTTCGGCGCCTGCTCGTTGACGAACGGGTAGTCGACCGGCAAGGTGCCGTTGAACAGGATACGGCCGTAGGAGGTGGCGAACAGGACGGAGCCGTCATGGAAACGCTCCTCCTTGACCACGTCCGGGCTGCCCGGTTCCGGATCGACGACCTTGACCTCGCCCGGCTCCCAGTCCTTCGGCAGCACGAAGTCCCGCGGAAGGCGGATGAGCACCTTGGCCTGCATGTCGATCTCGTGCTTGTCGAGCGCCATTTCGGCCTCTTCCAGCGAGGAGAACACGCGGCCCTGGCCCTTGGCGCCGTCGATGACGGTGGTCAGGTAATACAGACCGAGGATCATGTCCTGGCTCGGCATGGTCACGGTGTGGCCGTCTGCCGGCTTCAGGATGTTGTCGGAAGCCATCATCAGGGAACGGGCCTCAGCCTGGGCTTCGGCGGACAGCGGCAGGTGGACTGCCATCTGATCGCCATCGAAGTCGGCGTTGAATGCGGCGCAGGCAAGCGGCGGCAGGTGGATGGCCTTGCCTTCCACCAGGATCGGCTCGAATGCCTGGATACCCAGACGGTGCAGCGTAGGTGCACGGTTCAGGAGCACCGGATGCTCGGAGATGACCTCTTCGAGCACGCCCCACACTTCGGAGTCGGCGCGGTCCACGAGGCGCTTGGCGCTCTTCATGTTCTGCGCGAAGCCCTGGTCCACGAGGCGCTTGATGACGAACGGCTTGAACAGCTCGAGGGCCATCGGCTTCGGCAGACCGCACTGGTGCATGCGCAGGGACGGGCCGACCACGATCACGGAACGGCCAGAGTAATCCACACGCTTACCGAGCAGGTTCTGACGGAAACGGCCCTGCTTGCCCTTGAGCATGTCGCTCAGGGACTTGAGCGGACGGTTCGAAGCGCCGGTGACCGGACGGCCACGACGGCCGTTGTCGAACAGGGAGTCGACGGCTTCCTGGAGCATGCGCTTCTCGTTGTTGAGCATGATCTCCGGGGCGCCGAGCTCGATGAGGCGCTTCAGACGGTTGTTACGGTTGATCACACGACGGTAGAGGTCGTTGAGGTCGGAGGTGGCGAAGCGGCCACCGTCGAGCTGCACCATCGGGCGCAGGTCCGGCGGGATGACCGGGATCACGTCGAGCACCATGGCCTCCGGCTTGTTGCCGGTGGTCAGGAACGCGTTGACGACCTTCAGACGCTTCAGGGCGCGGGCCTTGCGCTGGCCGGTGCCCGTGTCGATCTCTTCGCGCAGCTGCTTGGAGGCTGCCTCGAGGTCGAAGTCCTGCAGACGCTTCTTGATGGCTTCGGCGCCCATGCAGCCTTCGAAGTAATCGCCGTAGCGGTCTTCCATCTCACGCCACAGGTCGACGTCGCCTTCCATGTCTCCCGGCTTCAGGGTCTTGAAGCGGTCGAACACGGCGCTCAGACGCTGGATCTGCTCGTCGTAGCGGGTACGGATGGCGGCCATTTCACGCTCGGCGCTGTTGCGCAGCTTGGCGCGTGCGGAGCCCTTGGCTTCGCCTTCGGCTTCGAGCTCGGCCAAATCGGCTTCGACCTTCTTGGCGCGCTCCTCGATTTCGGCGTTGCGGCGCTTCTCGAGGTTGGCGATCTCGTTGTCGAACTCCTGCTGCAGGTCCGGCAGGTCCTGATGACGCTGCTCTTCGTCCACCTTGGTGACCATGTAGGCCGCGAAGTAGATGACCTTCTCGAGGTCCTTCGGCGCGATGTCCAGCAGGTAGCCCAGTCGGGACGGCACACCCTTGAAGAACCAGATGTGGGTCACCGGAGCGGCGAGCTCGATGTGGCCCATGCGCTCACGACGCACACGGCTCTTGGTGACTTCCACGCCGCAGCGTTCGCAGACGATGCCCTTGAAGCGCACGCGCTTGTACTTGCCGCAGGCGCATTCCCAGTCGCGGGTAGGTCCGAAGATCTGCTCGCCGAACAGGCCGTCTTTCTCCGGCTTCAGGGTACGGTAGTTGATGGTCTCCGGCTTCTTGACCTCGCCGTAGCTCCAGTTACGGATGTCGTCGGCGGTGGCCAGTCCGATCCTCAGTTTGTCAAATTCGTTGACGTCCAGCACTCTATTGTCCTGTCTATCGATTCTTAATGCTTATCACGTTGTTCGGGGATTGGCCGCGCTGCACGCTGTGCTGCAGCGCGGCCAATCCTTTCAATCACTGGAATTCGGGCTCCTCGGCAACCTGGTCTTCCTTGGCGGCGGCGTCAGGACGCGCACCGATGTTGAAGCCGAGGTCATCGGAGGAAGTGGACGGATCGTCATCCTCGTCCTTCATGTCGATGGCCACGCCTTCGGCGTTGAGCACTTCGACATTCAGGGACAGGGACTGCATTTCCTTAAGCAGCACCTTGAAGGACTCCGGGATGCCTGCCGGCGGCAGGTTCTCACCCTTCACGATGGCGCCGTAGACGCGCACGCGGCCGTCGACGTCATCGGACTTGGTGGTCATCATTTCGTGCAGCGTGTAGGCGGCACCGTAGGCCTCGAGGGCCCACACTTCCATCTCGCCGAAGCGCTGGCCACCGAACTGAGCCTTGCCGCCCAGCGGCTGCTGGGTGATCATGGAGTACGGGCCGGTGGAGCGGGCGTGGATCTTGTCGTCGACCAAGTGGTGCAGCTTCAGCATGTACATGTAGCCCACGGAGATCGGCTTCGGGAACGGTTCGCCGGTACGGCCGTCGAACAGGGTCGCCTTGCCGTCGGGGCCGACGAGCTTGTTGCCGTCGCGGTCCGGAAGGGTGCAGCTGAGCAGGCCCTTGATGGTTTCCGGACGGACGCCGTCGAACACCGGGGTGGCCACCGGAGTGCCCGGAGCGCCCTTTTCGGCGCCCTGCGGCACGTACTTCTTCCAAGCGGCCTCGGCATCCGGGTCGAGGGAGATGTCCCAGCCGGCGTGCGCGATCCAGCCGAGGTGCAGTTCCAGCACCTGGCCAAGGTTCATTCGAGAAGGCACGCCCAGCGGGTTCAGCATGATGTCGACCGGAGTACCGTCGGCGAGGAACGGCATGTCCTCTTCCGGCAGGATGCGGGAGATGACGCCCTTGTTGCCGTGACGGCCGGAGAGCTTGTCGCCCTGGGTGATCTTACGGTGCTGTGCGATGTAGACGCGAATCATCTGGTTCACGCCGTTCGGCAGTTCGTCGCCGTCTTCCTCGGCATCCTCGCGGGTGATTTCCTTGACCGCGATGACGGTGCCGGTCTCGCCGTGAGGCACGCGCAGCGAGGTGTCACGCACCTCGCGGCTCTTCTCACCGAAGATGGCGCGCAGCAGACGCTCTTCCGGAGTCAGCTCGGTCTCGCCCTTCGGGGTGACCTTGCCGACCAGAATGTCGCCGGCTTCGACTTCGGCGCCGATGCGGATGATGCCACGCTCGTCGAGGTTGGCCACCGCGTCCTCGCCGACGTTCGGCAGGTCGCGGGTGATCTCTTCGGCACCCAGCTTGGTTTCGCGGGCGTCGATCTCGTACTCCTCGATGTGGATGGAGCTCAGGGTGTCGTCCTGCACGAGGCGCTGGGAGATGATCACAGCATCCTCGTAGTTGTAGCCGTTCCACGGCATGAAGGCGATGAGCAGGTTCTTGCCCAGTGCCATCTCGCCCTTCTGGGTTGCCGGACCATCGGCCAGCACGGTGCCGGCTTCCACGCGTTCGCCGTCGTGGATGAGCGGGACCTGGTTGTAGCAGGTGGTCTGGTTGGAGCGCTGGAACTTGGCCAGCTTGTAGGAGCTGGTGGTGCCATCGTCGTTCATGGTACGGATGATGTCGGCGGACACGTAGGTCACCACGCCCGGCTTCTCAGCCAGGATGACGTCGCCGGAATCGACGGCGGCGCGCCATTCGGCGCCGGTGCCCACGAGCGGACGCTCGGATTCGATCAGCGGCACGGCCTGACGCTGCATGTTGGTGCCCATCAGCGCTCGGTGTCCCTCATCGTGCTCCAGGAACGGAATCAGGGAGGCGCCGACGGAAACCATCTGACGCGGGGAGACGTCCATGTAATCGACGGAGCTGACCGGCACATCGACCGCTTCCTCTTCGCCGACTCGGGCAAGGGCCTGCTTCTTGACGAAGTTGCCGTTCTCGTCGAGCTCCTGGTTGGCCTGGGCGATGACGTGCTCGGCATCGCGGTCAGCGGTCATGTACTCGACTTCGTCGGTGACGTGGCCGTTGACGACCTTGCGGTACGGGGTCTCGATGAAACCGAACGGGTTGATGCGTCCGAAGGTTGCCAGGGAGCCGATCAGACCGATGTTCGGGCCTTCAGGAGACTCGATCGGGCACATACGGCCGAAGTGGGACGGGTGCACGTCTCGCACTTCCATGGAGGCGCGGTCGCGGGACAGGCCGCCGGGGCCCAGAGCGGACAGACGACGCTTGTTGGTCACGCCAGCCAGCGGGTTGTTCTGGTCCATGAACTGGGACAGCTGGGAGGTTCCGAAGAACTCCTTGATGGTGGCGTTCACCGGACGGATGTTGATCAGGGACTGCGGGGTGATGGCCTCGGGATCCTGGGTGGTCATACGTTCGCGGACCACACGCTCCATACGGCTCAGACCGGTGCGCAGCTGGTTCTGGATCAGCTCGCCGACCTGGCGGATACGACGGTTGCCGAAGTGGTCGATATCGTCGACGTCCACGCGCAGGTCAACGTCCTGGCCGTCGCGCTTGCCCGGGAACTTGGTCTCGCCCGCATGCAGGGTGACCAAGTACTTGATGGTGGCGATGATGTCCTCGCGGGACAGGCTGCGGTCGTTGACGTCCTTTTCCAGACCAAGCTTGCGGTTGATCTTGTAACGGCCGACGCGGGCCAAATCGTAACGCTTGGTGTTGAAGTAGAAGGAGTCCAGCAGGTTCTTGCCGGCTTCCGGAGTCGGGGTGTCGGCCGGACGGATCTTGCGGTACAGGTCGGTCAGGGCCTCGTCCTGGGTCTGCACGGTCTCCTTGGCGAGAGCGTCCATGACCAGCGGGTAGTCCTTGAAGGCGTCGGCAATTTCATCCTTGGTCATGCCGATGGCCATGAGGAACACGATGGCGGACTGCTTGCGCTTGCGGTCCACACGCACGCCGAGGACGTCGCGCTTGTCGATCTCGAACTCGAGCCATGCGCCACGGCTCGGGATGATCTTCGCGCCGAAGACCTCCTTATCGGAGGTACGGTCCTGGGAACGGTCGAAGTACACGCCCGGGGAACGCACGAGCTGGGACACGATCACTCGCTCGGTACCACCGATGATGAAGGTGCCGTGCGGGGTCTGCAGCGGGAAATCGCCCATGAACACGGTCTGGGACTTGATTTCGCCGGTGTCGCCGTTCTCGAATTCGGCGTTCACGTACAGCGGCGCGGAGTAGGTGTAATCCTTCTCCTTGCACTCCTGCACGGTGTGGCGCGGCTCTTCGAAGTACGGATCGGAGAAGGTCAGGCTCATGGTCTGAGCGAAGTTCTCGATCGGGGAGATCTCCTGGAAGACCTCATCAAGACCGGAGGTGTGCGGCACGGTGTTGGTGCCGTTCTCCAGATCCTCCTGGACTCGCTTCTGCCAGCGCTCGTTGCCGATGAGCCAGTCAAAGCTGTCAGTCTGTACACCCAACAGGTAGGGTACATCAATGGGCTCGCGGATGGAGCCGAAGTTCACACGGTCCGACGCTTTGTGCAGATCAATATCATGCTGGTCGGCGCGTGCGATGATGGTGGTGGTGTTCGTCGTAGCCTCAGCCAATGGACGTTCCTTATCGCTCGCTAATCGTATCGATATGTTTCCCCGGAAGCGCTCTCATTGGCCACCATATGCCTAATACGCGGGCGCCTCTTCCTTGTCAGCGTGCCCGCTATATGACACGCATCTACGCAAAGTCATTAGAATAACATAACCTGTAGATTTTATTCCACTGTGATGCCGACCGGTTCCGACTTGGTTTTCGCATGGCCTTCGACCGACAGTTGGGCCGAATACACGCCACGGTCCACGTTCGGCAGGTCCGCCGCGTCGGCGCATTCGCTGCCGGAACGCACGCCCGGCCAAGTGATCGTCTGCTTGACCTCGTCGCCCTTGGCTATCAGCCGGTAATCCGTGTCCACGGGGCATACGTTCGATTTCCAGACCACGTCCTTGCCCGACTTGATCGTCAGCACCATGCCCGCCTGGGACACGTCGATCAGACAGCCAGCCTTGCCGGAACCGTTGTATTTCACGGAAGCGGTGAAGTCCATCGTGCCGCCCACACCGAAGCTCGATGCGGCCGGAGTAAGCGACAGCGCGACGTTGGATGCGTCGCAATCGGGAACGCTGCTTTTCTGCTGTTGGGTCGGCGACGGCACCTCCTTGCGGGAGATCGCGTAAACATCGGCATGGTGGATTTCGCGGTTGACAGCGACGACGCCCTGCGTCAGCGAATACAGGCAGAATACGATGAAGCTCAGCACCAGCACCGTCGCGATACCGAAAACGATGCGGCGGCGGCGATACATCGCCTGCTGTTGTTTCGTACGTTTCTTACCGGTCCGCGGGGAGGTCTTGTAAGCCATGGCTCCCAGTCTAGCGTGTCATCCTCCGTGCGGCACCGCGGCCGCACGCACCACGCATGCCGTGTACGTTACACCGGCAGCCGCACCCCTCCCCCGGGCAGGATTTCGATCAGACCGTCCTCGTCAAGCGACGCGATGCATTTGTCCAGCTGCACGTGGTCTTTCCACAGCCGTTCGACGCTCTTGCGATCAAGCACCGTCTCGCCATCCGGCAGGCCGCGCAGCGCGTTCAGCACCAGCCCGCGCACCTGCCGGTCCGTACCTTGGAATCGTTGGCGTGGTCGCGTACGCCGCTGCCCCAATCCCGGTCTTCCGTTGCGTAGGAACGCGCATTTTCCGGCGATCGGACAGGCTTCGCATAATGGCGATTTCGCAGTGCACACCGTCGCGCCGAGTTCCATGACGGCCTGGTTCCACACGACGGACGGGCGATCGAAACGACGGCATTTCGCGGAATCATCGTCCGGCAGCAGCCGTTTCGCCAGCGCGCGTTCCGCGGGACTTGCGCTGCCGCCGAGCGATTCGACGCCGACGAACGCACGTGACAGCACACGGCGGATGTTCGTGTCGACCACCGCGATACGTTCGCCGAAAGCGAACGACAGCACCGCGCTTGCCGTGTAATCACCGATGCCGGGCAGAGCAAGCAATTCGTCGTACGTATGCGGCAGCTCGTCGGCGTAATCGTATGCGATGACGTGCGCGCATTCCTGCAATCGCAGGGCGCGCCGCGGATAGCCAAGCCGCCCCCATGCGGTGATCACGTCGGATTTCGGGGCGTCGGCGAGCGCGGCTGCGTCCGGCCATCGGTCCATCCATGCGGTCCAATACGGCACGACGCGGCCCATCTGCGTCTGCTGGCTCATCACTTCGGAAACGAGCACGCCCCACGGTGTGGTGCGGCCGAATCGCCATGGCAGGTCGCGCGCGTTGGTCTGCCACCATTGCGCGAGCGTCGTTGCGATTTCGTCAGCATCGGAAGCATCGGAGGTGACGGCGGTGGCGGAATCGGCAAAGTCGTCAAAGTCGGCGTCACGTACGGCGGTGTCGTATGTGGTGTTCGTGTCGTTCATCGTTCCTATTCTTAGCATTTATGACGAACGAAGAACATACCGATAACGCGCAGGGCGCAACGCGCGACGCCGAGACGCAGGCGGCCGAGGCCAAGGTCGAGAAGATGTTCGAATACGGGTACCGCAAGTCCAATTACGGCCCGGACGAACTGGTGACCGACGCGCACGGCAATCCGATTTCCGTGGTGGACGCGATGCTGAGCGCGAAGGACGCGGCGAAGGCGGAGACCTCCACCCCGCACCTGTGCTACTACTCCCCGCGTATTCCGGGCAACACGGGTTCCGCGATCCGCCTGTGCGCCGTGACGGGAACGATTCTGCACCTGGTGGAACCTTTGGGTTTCAATCTGCGGGATACCAAGCTGCGCCGTGCGGGGCTCGACTACCATGACATGGCGCATGTGGTGCTGCACCCGAATTTCGAGGATCTGGTGGAATCGATGCCGGATTCGCGCATCATCGCCTTCACCGCGCACGCCACCAAGCTGTACACCGACATCGAATACAGGCCGACCGACATCCTGCTGTTCGGTCCGGAACCGGGCAATATCCCCGATCCGATGGACATCATGGCCGGCCCGCATGTGGCCGAGCAGGTGCGTCTGCCGATGCGTCCTTCACTGCGTAGCCTGAATCTCACCAACTGCGCCTCCATCGCCATCTACGAAGCCTGGCGACAGTTGAACTTTGCCGGCGGTAAGTAAAAACAGTTTTACAAACGCAAAAGAGCCCGGCCCTCCGTGCAGGAAGGTCGGGCTCTTTCGTAAGAACGTCAGTTCTTGAAGGAGTGGATCGGCGCCGGAATGCGGCCGCCACGGGTCACGAAGGCCTCGCAGCTGGTCTGGTTCACCGGAATGATCGGCGCGTAGCCCATGAGGCCGCCGAAGTTGGCCATCTCGCCCACGCCCTTGCCTTCCACCGGGATTACACGCACGGCGGTGGTCTTCTGGTTGACCATGCCGATGGCCGCCTCGTCGGCGATGATGCCGGAAATGGTGGCCGCGGTGGTGTCGCCGGGGATGGCGATCATGTCAAGGCCGACGGAGCATACGCAGGTCATGGCCTCAAGCTTTTCGATCTTCAGGCAGCCGTTGTTGGCCGCGTCGATCATGTTCTTGTCTTCGGAGACCGGAATGAACGCGCCGGACAGGCCGCCCACATAGGAGGACGCCATGATGCCGCCCTTCTTCACCTGGTCGTTGAGCATGGCGAGCGCGGCGGTGGTGCCTGGGGCGCCCACCTGTTCGAGGCCGATCTTCTCCAGCACTTCGCCGACGGAGTCGCCCACGGCGGGGGTCGGGGCGAGCGAGAGGTCGATGATGCCGAATGGCACTCCGAGTCGGCGGGAGGCCTCCTGGGCCACCAGCTGGCCGACGCGCGTGATCTTGAACGCGGTGCGCTTGATGGTTTCGCACAGGAATTCGAAGTCTTTGCCCTTGGCCTCGTCGAGCGCGCGGGAAACCACGCCGGGGCCGGAAACGCCGACGTTGATGACCGCGTCGCCTTCGGTCACGCCGTGGAAGCCGCCTGCCATGAACGGGTTGTCGTCCGGGGCGTTGCAGAACGCCACGAACTTCACGCAACCGTAGGAATCATTGTCTGCGGTGGCGTGCGCGATGTCCTTGACGATATGGCCGAGCAGTTCGACGGAGTTCATGTCGATGCCGGTTTTGGTGGAGCCCACGTTCACGGAGGAGCAAACGATGTCGGTTTCGGACAGGGCCTGCGGCAGGGAGCGGATGAGCATTTCCTCAGCCGGGGTCATGGACTTGGACACGAGCGCGGAGTAGCCGCCAATCAGGTCGACGCCGACCTTCTTGGCCGCGCGGTCGAGTGCGTGTGCGATCTTGACGAAATCCTCGGAGCTCTTGCAGGAGCTTGCGCCGACCAGGGAAATCGGGGTGACGGTGATGCGCTTGTTGACGATCGGGATGCCGAAATCGCGTTCGATGGCCTGGCCGGTGGACACGAGGTCCTTGGCGTACGTGGTGATCTTGTTGTAGATGTTCTCGCAGACCTCGTCGACGCTGTCGGCTGCGCAATCCAGTAGGCTGATGCCCATGGTGATGGTGCGCACGTCGAGCTTCTCCTGCTCGATCATCTTGTTGGTCTCGTGGACCTCCATGATATTCAGCATGGTTTTTCCTTACGATTGGTACGATTCGTGGCTTCGGTTGCTTGCATGGCTTACGTGTGCCGCGGATCAGACGCGGTGCATCTTGGTGAAGATCTCTTCGCGCTGGCAGCGGATGCGCACGCCGATCTCCTCGCCGAGCTTGTCGAGGTCGTCGACGACTGTGCCGAATTCCTCGTCCGCGTTGGAATAATCCACAATCATCATCATGTTGAAGAAACCGTCGATGATGGTCTGGGAGATGTCGAGCACGTTGACCTGGTGCGCGGAAAGATAGGTGCAGACGCGGGCGATGATGCCGACAGTGTCCTGGCCGACGACGGTGATGATTGCCTTGTTCATGGAACTCCCTAAACGTGAGGTGTGAATATCCAATACCGTCCCGGCGATTGCCGGACGTGCCCTCAAGTATAGGAAAGGCACGTGCCAAAACACGTGCCTTTTACCCGATTGCGTTACATACTGAGACGGCCGCGTCCGCAATCGTCCACCCCGCAATCGCAAGTACATATTTCATACATACTTTATATATACAAAATATATATTACTTATATATTGCGGTTGCGCCAGCCGTTGTTCCAATCAGATTTCGCGGCTGGCCGCGGCGGCTGCGTATGCCGGCAGGGCGCGCGGTGCGTTGAAGCCTTCCTGCTCAAAGCGGTCGGCGATTTTCTGCGCGATCTCGTGACCCTGGCCCTTGTTCACCAGCGCGATGATGGAGCCGCCAAAGCCGCCGCCGGTCATACGTGCGCCGTACGCGCCGTTGACACGAGCCACATCCACGGCAATGTCCAACTCGGGCACCGTCACTTCATAATCCGCTGCGAGCGAATCATGAGACGCGTTGAACAGTCGGCCCGCCTCGTCGATCTTGCCGTTGGCGAAGGCACGCACGAAGGAGTTGACACGGGCGATTTCGGTGATGACGTGGCGCACGCGCTTCTTCATCGTGTCGTCTTCCAGCTTGTCGAGCGTTTCCTTGAGCGCCTGGAACGGATCGTCGGACTTGGCGATGCTGTCGGCGACCACACGCAGGTTGGCCACGCCAAGGATTTCGGCGGCCTTCTCGCAAGTGGCGCGACGCTGGGCATACTGGCCGTCGTTGAGCTGATGCGGAGCCTGAGTGTCAAGCACCAGCAGTTCCAGACCGTACTTGTCGAGATCGAATTCCTGCTGGGAGACGTTCTCCAGCGGGCTCAGCTCTGGACGGCAATCAAGACGCAACGCATGGCCGAAAGTGCAGCGCATGGATGCGTTCTGATCGAGACCACCGGTGGACGCGCCCGCCATGTCGTTTTCCGACTTGATGGCGGCGTTGATCAGCGTCACACGACCGGCATCGGATGCGCCATAACCCAAACCGTACACATCATCCAGCGCCAAGGCGGTGGAGCAGGTCATGGCTGCGGAGGAGCTCAGACCGGATCCGAGCGGCACGCAGGAGGAGAATGCCGCGTCGAAGCCCTGCACCGCATCGAAGCCGGCTTCGCGCAATGCCCAGGCAACGCCTACCGGGTAGGCGGCCCAGCCTTCCACGCCACCGGCCTGCAGACCATCGAGGTCGGCTTCGGTAACGTTTTCGGAATCAACGTCGGAGACCACGCGCACCTTGGTGTCTTCACGCGGCTTGAGCGCGATGAACGTGCGGTGCGGCAGTGCGATCGGCAGGCACAGGCCCGCGTTGTAGTCGGTGTGTTCGCCAATCAGGTTCACACGGCCCGGTGCGGCCCATACGCCAGCCGGTTCCTCACCGTAGGTGGCGCGGAACAGGTCGGTCGCGTTCTTCACACCCTCGTCATGCGAGAGCGGCTCAATGAATTCAACAGCAGTCATTGGTGTTTTGTCCTTTGGGTTTTATTGGCTTTCAGCCTTCGATATCGATTGGTCCGAGCTCGTGGAAGCGCTTGGCGATGAGTTCCGGCGTGGTGTCGGACACCCATGCGGCCATGCCTGATTCGGAGCCGGCCAGATACTTGATTTTGTTGGCGGCGCGGCGGAACGAGAAGAACTGCAGGTTGAGGCGGTAGTTCTCGCGGCGCTTGTCGTGGATCGGGGCCTGATGCCAGGCAGCGATGTACGGCAGGTCCATGCCCTTGCCATCGCCCTTGTCGAAGAACGCGTTGCCGCGCTTGAGCAGGGTGGAGTACATGACGGCCAGATCCCAACGCTCCTGATCGTTGAGCTCGTCGAGGGTGAGCACGTCACGCACCGGGGCCACATGCACCTCGAGCGGCCAGCGTGCCGCGGCCGGCACATAGGCGACCCAACTGTGGTTGCGCATGACGATACGCTCCCCGGCTTCGATTTCGGAGTTCATGAGATCCTTGAGCAGGTTGCCGCCGGTCTTCTCATGGTAGGCTTCGGTCTGCTTGAGTTCGGCTTCCATCTTCGGCGCGATGAACGGGTAGCAGTAGACCTGTCCGTGAGGGTGCGCCAGGGAGACGCCGATTTCCTGTCCGTGGTTCTCGAACGGGAAGATCTGTTCGATGCCTTCCATCTTGGAGATTTCGGCGGTACGGAACGCCCATGCCTCCACGACGGTGCGTAGGCGGGAGACCGGCAGGTCCGCCGGCAGGCCGTCTTCATCCGGGTCGAAGCAGATCACTTCGCAGCGGCCTGCGGCGAGCTTCTTCTCCCACAGCGGGTTGCCGTTGACGTATTCCACGGCTTCGGAACGGCCCGGCACGCGCACCATCGACGGGAAGCGGTTTTCGAACACGACCACGTTGTAGTCGGTGTCCGGCACTTCGCCGTCCTGATACGGGTCGCCCGGCTTGCGTGCGGCCAGCGGGTTGCCTTTGGCGGTGGCACCCGGTCCTGCGGTGATCGGGCGGTTCATGCGTGCGGTCGCCATCGGAATCCAATCGCCGGTCAGCGGATCGCGGCGCATTTCCGGAGCCGCGTACGGCACTTCCTCGCCGGCCGCGTTGAGCTGGTTGGAGAAACGGTACGGAAGTTGGCGCGGATCCTTCAGTTCGCGAGTCTTGACGCCGGAGACGTATTCCGGATCGTCGTCAAGATAGAAGAAGTCGCGGCCATCGGCAAGCGTGGTCGGCGTGATGCGGATATGCTCCTTCGCATATTCTCCCGGAGTGTAGTTGACGAAATCACCCATGTGATTATTCACCTTCCTGAACCGGCTCGGCCTGGCGTGCCAGAACGAGCTCTTTGACCAAATCCCTTGTTTTCGACACCGAATCGGGGTCCAATCCGTCATCGGTGATGACCGTATCCACCTGGTCAAAACGTGCGAACAGCGACAGTGACGTGCAGCTCCACTTGGTGTGGTCGGTCAAAATTATCGTGCGATCGGCAATGTCCATCATCGCCATATCGGTTGCGGCTTCCAGCGAGTTCGGCATGAGGAAACCGCGCGGAATGGACACGGAATGCGTGCCCAGGAATACGGTGTTGACGCGCAGCGAGGCGACCACTTTGTCTGCGATCGGCCCGACGAGCGAGTTGGAGCGCGTGGTGACGCCGCCGGTGACGATGACTTCCACGTCTTTCGATTCGAGCGCCTGCACCAGCTCCGCCACCGGAATGGAGTTGGTAAGAATGGTGATGCCCGACGATTGCTGCGATTCAAGCAGATGTTGCGCGAACACGTACGCCGTGGTGCCGCCGCCGATGGCGATCACGTCTCCGGGGGCCACGTATTTGACGGCTTCCTGTGCGATGGCGTCCTTCAGACCGATGTCCATCTGCGACTTTACGGAGAACAGCGGTTCGCTCAGCAGCGTGCTGGTGCTGACGGCGCCGCCGTGCACGCGCTTCAGCAGACCCTTGTCCGCCAGATCGGCGATGTCACGGCGGATGGTCATCGCGGAGACGCCCAATTCCTTGGACAGTGCAGTGATGCGCACCGCACCACGGGTACGCAAACGGCTCAAAATCAAATGCTGGCGTTGCGACGAAATCATATGAACATTATCGCACATGTTCACTCAAAAATACAACTGAGTTGAGCGTTTCGCGCGTGTTTCACGCAAAGCCGCACCACAATCGACTCAAATTCAGCTCAAAACGAACAAAAACGAACGTCCTATCCGCCGCACCGACACACATCGGCTTTTGCCCAAAATGCCATGCGAAACCAATGAAAACGTGCGAGAATAAGGAACCATGACATACGTTTCCGAAAACTTTTGGCACGACGCAGTGAACAAAGCCACCACCGACCTTTTCACGTTCGGCTACAAGCACATCATCAAACCGCATTTCATCTTCAACCAGACGCCCGACGTGGCCCACAGCCAGATGATCGATTTCTGCAAGGTCACCCGCAACATTCCACCGCTGATGTGGCTATGCCGCGAAATGCTCGACTACACCGACCCGATACTGGAAACCAACGTGATGGGCGTCGACTTCGCCAATCCGTTCGGCCTGTCCGCCGGCCTCGACAAGGATTGCGAGATACCGGTGCTGCTCGACAACGTCGGCTTCGGTTTCGAAACGGTCGGCTCCACCACGTCGCGCCCCTGCCCCGGCAACCCGCGCCCATGGTTCCACCGCCTGCCTGAATACGATTCGATGATGGTGCACGTGGGCCTTGCCAACGAGGGTTCCGCGGTGGTGATTCCGCGCGCCGAGAACGCATGGACGAAGGCGAAGAGCATGCAGGTGTCGGTTTCGATCGCCCGCACGAACGACAGCAAGACCGGCGATCTGGACGAAGGCATCGAGGATTACTGCATTTCGATGCGCCGCGCGGCCGGACGCACCGCCATGGTCGAAGTGAACATCTCCTGCCCGAACACCATGGCCGGCGAACCGTTCAACCAAAGCCCGGAAGCGCTCGACAAGCTGTTCACCGAACTGGACAAAATCGACCGTCCGCAGCCGACGCTCGTCAAAATGCCGCTCAATAAGACGTGGCCGGAATTCAAGGATCTGCTGGACGTGCTCGCCGAGCACAACGTGCAGGGACTGTCGATCGCCAATCTGCAGAAGGACCGCACCGGCATGTCCATTCCGCGCGATTGGGAGGGCGGACTGTCCGGCTCGCCGTGCTACGCGGCCAGCAACGAACGCATCAAGCAGGTCTACCGCGAATATGGCGACCGGTTCGCAATCGCCGGCATCGGTGGCGTCTTCACCCCGCAGCAGGCGTATGAGAAGATTCGTTGCGGTTCGTCGCTGGTGATGTTCATCAGCGCGCTCATGTACCGTGGTCCGCAGCAGATCACCGTGTTGAAGCGTGGACTGGCCGAACTGCTCAGGCGCGACGGGTTCGAACATGTCAGCGAGGCGGTCGGCATCGACGCGTGAAACTTTTTAATTGCGATTTAAGTTGCGATTTAAAAAGCGGTTTTTAGGCACTATAAAGGCGATTAATAATCGCAGATAAATAGATAAATACAGAGGCGCGTCTCCGTGGGAGGGCGGGCGTCCTGTTCACGACACACTCAAGGCCGTTCGGCCAGGCTTACGGTCGTGAACAGGACGCCCGCCCTCCCACTCGTTTTTTTGTTATGTTGCGTTGGGGTGTTATCCACTTTTCGCAATAAGAAAAAAGGGGGGGGAAGGAAAGGAGGGTCAGCGGAAGGCGCCGCGGAGGTATGGCGGCTGGTAGGGGGCTTCCTCGACCGGCACGTCCAGTTTGTGGGCGGCACGGAGCGGCCAATACGGGTCGCGCAGTGCAGCGCGGCCGATTTCCACGGCGTCGGCGGCGCCCGACTTCAGAATCTTCTTCGCCTGCTTCGGCTTGGTGATGAGCCCGACTGCGGTGGTGGGAATGCCCGCGCGACTGCGCACCTGTTCGGCGAACGGCACTTGGTAGTCGGGCTTCACCGGAATGGTCACGTCGGGAATCAATCCGCCTGTGGACACGTCGATCAGGTCCACGCCGTGGGCCTTCAGAATCTTAGCCAGTTCGACGGTCTGGTCAAGGTCCCAACCGCCTGCGGCCCAGTCGGTGGCGGAGACGCGCACCAGCACCGGCATGGTGTCGGGCACGACGGAACGAATCGCATCCACGACTTCGACCAGCATGCGGACGCGATTGTCGAACGATCCGCCGTACTCGTCGTCACGCTCGTTGATGAGCGGGTCGAGGAACTGCGACAGCAGGTAGCCGTGCGCGGCATGGACTTCCACCGCGTCGAAGCCGATGTTCATGGCGCGCCAGGCGGCGTCGCGAAACTGGTCCACGATGGTGTGGATCTCATCGACGCTCAGCGCGCGCGGACGAGCCAGGGAACCGTATGCGTTGGCGCTTGGGCAAACCGTCCGCCATCCGCCTTGCTCTTCCGGCACGCTCTGTCCATCGAAACCGATCGCGTGGCAGCCGGTGGAACCCTTGCGTCCGGCGTGGTTGAGCTGCACCGCCATCGTGGCACCCGCTGCCTTCGCGTCGGCCACGATCCAACGCCATGCGTCCATCTGTCCGTCATCCCACAATCCCAGATCGCACGGCGAAATGCGGCCTTCCGGCGCGACGGCGGTCGCTTCCATGATGATCATGCCGAAGCCGCCCATCGCACGCGAAACGTAATGCTGGTAGTGGAACGGCGTGGGCTTGCCGTCCTGCGCCAATGCGGAATACGTGTCCATTGGCGGCAGCCAGATGCGGTTGCGCACGGTGACGCCACGCAACGTCATCGGATCGAACGGTTTGACCGTCTTGTTCTGCTTGCCGTTCTTCTTGTCTTCGCTCATTGTCATCTCTCTTATGAATCGTTGGTATCGCCTGAATCGTCGATATCCGCACCGCGTTCCCACGCGACGGGCATGGTACCGATTGCATTGTAAGCAGAACGCCCGCCGGTTGGGGCGGGCGTTCATGGACTGTTCACTTTGCCATGCGATTTACGCTCCAGCGGCGTAAACAGTCAGCGCAGGAAGCCAGTGCGGCCAGTCGGCACGTATAGCCGACAATCGCAACTATTGATGCTGCTGGTCACTTTGCTGCTCGGCAGGCTGTTGCTGCGATTGCTGCTGCTGGCCTTGGTTGGTCTGCTGCTGGCTTTGCTGCTGACTGTTCTGCTGGCGCTGGTATTGGTACTGGTTGTATGTTCTGGTGGCACCCTTCGAAACCGTGTACTTGTCGGCACCCTTTCCGTAATCGTTGTCGATCGGCGCGTTGATGGCGGCAAGATACGTGTTCATGAACTGCTTCCACGCCGGCGTTGCGATGTACATGCCGTACCAAGACGGACGGTACACGCCGTTGATGGTCTTGTTGTCGAAGGTGTTGTTGATCGGGTCCTGCGCGTCGGCGACCGCGACGAACGCCGCGACCTGGTTCGGCACGAAGCCTGCGGTGGTCATCACCGTGTTCTCGTTGGTACCGGTCTTGGCGAAGGTCTTGCGATTGTTGTCGAGCTGCGTGGTCGACGCTTCGCCGCCAGGCTGCACGACACCTTGGTTCAGCGCGTAGGACACGGTCTGCGCGATGTCCGGGTCGATGGCCTGATGGCAGTTCGCGGACGGCACTTTCACCTTGCTGCCACTGCGGTCGGTCACCTTGGTGATGGCGATCGGCGTGCATTCCACGCCGTTGGCGCCCATGGTGGCGTACACGTTGGCCATGGTCAACGGCGACGCCTGCACCGTACCGATGGTCATTGGCGGCTGGAACGAGTTAGCGGAGTAGATGTCGGACGCGTTGGAGATGGCGTTGTGGTAGCCCATCTCCTTGGCCGCGTCGGCGATCGCGCACAGACCGATGTTCGACGCCATCGAGGCCTGCGTGGTGTTGTGCGACTTGATCAGACCCTGCAGCGGGCTTTCCGGAGAGGTGGTGCCGCCACCGGAATTCTGCACCCTCCACGGGCCGACGAAACCGTAGCCGTTGCAGTTGAACTTCGACGTGTCGTAGACGGTGGATGTGACGAGCGACTCGTTGATGGAGTGGCCTTTCTGCATCCACGCCACCATGTTGATGGGCTTCCAGGTGGAGCCGACGTTGAAGCCCATGCCGCCGCCGTCCTCCTGATCGACCATGTAGTTCATGGAGGTCTTGGTCTCGTCCGTTCGGGCGTCATCCGTGGCGTCGTAGGTTCGGTTGATGCCGAACGACAGGATTTCGCCGGTGCCCGGCTTCACGGCCGCTATCATCACTTCGAATCCGGACGGGTCGGTGGCCGGCACGGTGCTGTTCGCCGCCTGCATGGCCGCGTTGTTGGCGTTGCGGTCGAGCGTGGTGACGATCTTCAGACCGCCTTCCTTCAGCAGCTTCTCACGTGCCTCGTCATCCTTGCCGAACGCCTTGTTCTTCAGGATCTGGTTGACCACGTACGAGCAGAAGAAGCCGGTGTTTTCAATGGCCGACTGGCATCCGGAGCTCACGTCCTGCAGGTTCAGCGTGTCCTTCAACGGCGTGTTGATGGCGTCTTTGAATTCCTTTTCGGAGGTGATGTAGCCCTGGTCGTGCATCAGCTGCAGCACGATGTTGCGCTGGTGTTCGGCTTCCTTCTGGTTGGCTTCCACGGAAGGATCGAAGTTCTGCGGATTCTTGGTGATTGCCGCGATGGTCGCCGCCTGGGTCACGTTCAGTTCCGAAGCGGAGACGTTGAAGTAGCGTTTGGCGGCCATTTCCACGCCGCACAGGTTGTTGCGGCCGAACTGCGCGATGTTGAGGTAGCCCTGCAGGATCTCGGCTTTGGAGTATTTCTTTTCGATCTGCACCGAGATCAGCATCTCGCGCAGCTTGCGTGCCACGGTGTCTTCCGTCGCATGGTATTCGGCGATCGGATCGTCGTCTTCACGGGCTTGGGTGGACAGCACGTTCTTGACGTACTGCTGCGTCAGCGTGGAACCGCCCTGCTGGTCGCCGCCTCTGACATAGGTTTGGAAGAACGCTCGGAACACGCCCTGCACGTCCACGCCGGTATGTTCGAAGAAGCGCTTGTCTTCACGGGCCACGACGGCCTGCTGCATGGCTTTGGAGATTTTCTTCAGCGGCACGACCTCGCGGTTCTGCGTATAGAATTCCGCGAAAGCGGTCTTGCCGTCGTTGAAATACATCGTCGAGCGTTGCGGAAGCGAGGTCACATCGAAATCGATGCCTTCGACCGCAAGGGACGGAATGACGGCTTTGGCCGCGTTATTGGCGGCGAACACAGCGGGCATAAAGAAAATACTCGTCACAACGCCGCCGCCCACGCATAACGTGATGTATGCGATTACCAATGCGAGCACACGTTGAACGGTAAGGGTCTTCTTCTTGGGCATGACGCCCATTCTAAAGTGGCGGGTCTACTAAACACATGCCCGCCAACGCATGTGCCGGAAGCCGTCACGGGTTTCTCACAAAACAGACAATTTCTTAGGAAAAGTTGGAAATCAGCCGAAAACCAGCCGAATGTCATCGTCTTGATCGGCGAATCAGCATGCCCGGCTGGTAGATGATGATGGACCGGCCTTCCCTGGCAATCCATCCGCGGTTAGCGAAATCCATCAACGCCTTGTTCACCGTTTCGCGTGAGGATCCGACGAGCTGCGCCATCTCCTCCTGTGTCAGATCGTGCGGCACCTTCAGGCCGGCTTCGACCGGTTCGCCGAATCGTGATGCCAGATTGAGCAGTGTTTTGGCGAGTCGTCCGGGAACGTCCATGAACACCAGATCGCATATGCGTTCGTTGTTGCTGCGCATGCGGTGCGCCAATACCTGCAGCATGTCCACGGCCACGCGCGGATGTTCGTCGAGCCAGTCGAACAGCGCGTCATGTTCCAGCCAGACCACACGCGTGCCGTTGGTCATCGCCACCGCCGAAGCGGTACGCGGTCCGCCATGCGGATCGAACACCGGAATCTCGCCCAGCACTTCGCCGTACGCGTGGATGCTCAGCAGCTGCACACGCTTGTCGGAGGATTGTCTGGTCAGTTTGACGCGGCCTTCCTCCAGCAGATACATGCGATGGTCGGTGTCTCCCTCGCGGAAGATGAAATCGCCCTTGTCGTATTCGGCATGCTGCAGATACGGCAGCAGTTCCCGGGCTTCTTCGGACGAAACCTGCTTGAACAGCGCGGTGTGCAGCAACGTCTCACGCTCATCGTCGAAACCACCAAAACCATTGATTCCGTTGGTTCCATTCGGGGTGACCATCGACGTGCCTCCGTTCCGACGTGCTTCTGCGTTTTCCGTTGTCGACATCCATGCCAACGCTCGTTAAGTCGGGCACCATCGACCATTCGGGCTACATTGTAACTCGAACGGCGGCGTCGACCAGTCGCGCCACTACCTCGTCTCGGCCCATGCCGGTTTGAGAGCGCATGGGATCGACATGTTTTGCCGCTGATTTCACCGCTTTGTCGGACATTTTCTCTCGTGAGATGTTCAACACGCGGGTCATCTTTTCCGCGTCGATGTCGTAGGCGAGCGTGACGTGGTGCAGAATCGCGCCGGGTCCGCCGTGGGTGGGCGCGAACCGGCGTTGCGCGGCGCCGCCGAGTTTGCCGTATTGTGTGGCGATGTCGTTGAGTCCGGCGAATCGTACGTTGAGGCCGAGGGCGCGTAACGCTTCGACGAGCCAGTAGTCGCAGAGTTCGTAGGATTCCTCGACGCTCATGCCGTGGGCGAAGTCGAGTGGCGCGTACAGCGAGTAGGTGATGGTGTTGCCTGGTTCGATGAACATCGCTCCCCCGCCGGTGCAGCGGCGGACTATGTGGAATCCTTCGTCTTGCGCGGTGCGCACGTTGACTTCGTCTTCGAGCGACTGGAATCTGCCGATGACCACGGCCGGCTCGGCCCATTCCCAGAAACGCAGGGTGGGTTCGCGGGTTCCGGCAGCCACTTCGCGTGCCCATTCGACGTCGAGGTCCATTTGTTCCTGCGGCTTGCGGGGGTCGTCGTGCACGATGTTCGGTTTGAGTGCGTGCCAGCGTCGCGCGTATTCCGCCCAATTGCCGGTTTCGGCGATTTCGCCGGTTCCAACGGTTCCAGCGTTTTCGTCGCTTTCCGCGGTTCCAACGTTTTCAATGTTTTTTGCGATTTCCGCGGTTTCTGCGGTTTCCATTGGGCTGGTATGCCGCCGAATGCACAGGTCGTCGCGTGGTTCCACTTTCGTAACATCATTACCGCCGATACCGGCAATGCCATCGGCGCCATCGATGCCGTCAATCGCACGTTGAAAGGCGATGGCGATGCCACGCGCGCCCATGCCGACGATGCGCACGTCCGGATGGTGCAGCATCGTCCGTTCGACGGCGGCGGTCACGTCACGTTCGGAAACCATCGAACCGCTGAGGCAACGGGCCGCGCACTGTTCCAGCGCACATTCCATGGAATGCAAGAGATTCCGCGTTCCGGCATCGTCCCCGTCGAGGAAGAAATCGCCGTCGATATGGCATTCGATAACAGTCGATGATGCAGCCGGCCCAGCGTATGGAACCGTTTTCACGGCATTCGTATGAGCCGAATCAATATAGTCCGAATCGGCGTAATCCGAATCGGCATGAGAAAGCCGGACAGTCACTCCAACGAGTTTGCCGCCCGGCTGTTTGTAAAGTCCTCGAGTCATCAATCCTGCAGTTCGACGCCTTGAGCGTCACGGTGCCATTGCGAGCCGTAGTGGGAGCACAGAATCAGGATGCCTTCCACCAGTCCCCAGATGCCTGCGACGGCTGGGCCGATGATGAGAATCCAGCCGATGACGGTCAGCAGCAGCTGTGCCACGGCCTTGCCGGTGTTGCCCAAGTAGAAGTTGTGCACGCCGAAGCAGCCCAGGAAGATGCCAAGCAGACCGGCTGCCAGTTTCGACTTCTGGGCGTATCCGGCCGGTGCGACGGGCTGGCCGTATGCCGGCTGCTGCGCGTAGGCGGGCTGGGTGTAGGCGGATTGGTTGTAAGACGGGGCCGCGTAGCCTTGCTGTCCGTAGTTCGCTTGGTTGTAATCCGGCTGGGCGTAAGCGTTGTTGGGGTCATACGCCGGGGCTGCCGGCTGACCGTACGACGGCTGCGCAGATTGGGCAGGCTGGGACGGCTGGCCATACTGACCGTACTGGTTGTACGATGCGGCGTTCGGATCATATACCGGAGCAGCGGGCGTGGCCGGCTGAGCCGGCTGGGTATAGACGGGAGCCGTACCGTATGCCGGGGCCGGAGTCGCCGGCTGACCGTATGACGGCTGAGCGGTTTGGGCCGACTGTGCGGTCTGGCCATACTGGCTGTATGCGGAAGCGTTCGGATCGTACGCCGGAACGGCAGGCTCGGCCGGCTGAGCGGGCTGAGTGTATGCGGCGGAGTTCTGATCGTATGCGGGGGTTTCCGGCTGCGACTCCGGATGGTTCATCTGCGCATCGTTCTGTTGTGGAATGTACGGTTGGTTGTAGTCGGCCTGGGCTGCGTTATCCGACGTTGGATTGTTGACTTGACCGGCACCATTGAAATCGGCGTTGTTATCACTCATGCCTCAACAATATCCCAAAGTTTGCCCATTTCCACCCGATTCCACCTTAGGTGGCCCCTGAAAAATCCCCGAATATGCGAAGACGCCCGCCGATTCGGGAAAAACCCTTTTCGGTGGGCGTCTCAAAGGATGGGACGGAAGTCGGAATCAGCCGATTTCTCGGCTTTTCGAACCGTCACATGCCGTCACATATCTTTATATGTCGTCTCACATGCGCGCCAGAATGTCGCGACCGACCTCGTCGGTGGTACGCGTGGTGGAGCCGAGCTCCTCGATGTCGGCTTCCACGGCGGTATGGATCTTCTTGGCGGCATCGTCGAAACCGAGATGCTCGAGTAGCATGGCGGCGGACAGGATGGCCGCGGTCGGGTTGGCCTTGTTCTGGCCGGCGATGTCCGGAGCGGAACCGTGGATCGGCTCGAACATGGACGGATACTCGTTGGACGCGTTGATGCATCCCGAAGCGGAGTAGCCGACGCCACCGACCACGGCACCGGCCTCGTCGGTGATGATGTCGCCGAAGAGGTTGTCGGTCAGGATCACGTCGAAGCGGGACGGGTTGGACACCAGGAAGATGGTGGTCGCGTCGATGTGCAGGTAGTCGTGGGAGACCTTCGGGTATTCCTCGGCCACCTTGTCGACGATGCGCTGCCACATGTCGCCGGCGTTGACCAGCACGTTCTTCTTGTGCACAAGGGTCACATGCTTCCTGCGCTTCATGGCCAGTTGGAAGGCGTAACGCACCACGCGCTCCACACCGTAGGCGGTGTTGATGGAGACTTCGGTGGCCACCTCGTTCGGGGTGCCACGGCGCACCGCGCCGCCGGCACCGCAGTACAGGCCTTCGGTGCCTTCACGCACGACCACGAAGTCGATGTCACCCGGGTTGGCAAGCGGCGAGGTAACGCCCTTGTACAGCTTGGACGGACGCAGGTTCACGTACTGGTCCAGGTCGAAGCGGAGCTTGAGCAGCAGGCCGCGTTCCAGAATGCCCGCCTTGATGCGCGGATCGCCGACGGCACCCAGCAGGATGGCGTCGGTCTTCTTGATGCGCTCCTCTTCCTCTTCCGGAAGAATCGCGCCGTCGCGCAGGTAACGCTCGGCACCAAGATCGAAATTCTCGTAATCGAATTCGGCGACGCCCTCGGCCGCCTTCTCCAGAGCCTTCTGGGCCCACGGAGTCACTTCCTTGCCAATGCCATCGCCTGGAATGACGGCGATGGTGTACTTCTTTGCAGAATCACTCATAGCACGCGACTCTAGTCAGTGATTCACCTATCGGACTAAAACCGCTCAGCAAATGGACACCCGTCCCATGCCCCACGTACGGCGGGCGGATATCCGTTTGTTTCGATAGGCACAAAGAACGCAATGGGCGCAATGCCCAACAAAGCGATGGACAGACATGAATGTGCATATATATATATATATGGACGTACGCACCGCCCACATACGCACGTTGGCGCCGTGGACGGATGGTCCGCGACGCCAACGTGTATGGCGAATCGGCTGATTCAGTTAACCCAAGGAGTGGATTCCTCGGTGATTGACCCGAAATCGGTGTTCGGGAACTTGCCTGGCTGACGGACCACCGCTTCGAACATGGCCAGTCCGTTGAGTCCGGTTTCGGTATTGGAATACGCGCCGATCTGCGATTGGGTTGTGGAGTCGGAAGTGGAGACCACTGTGCCCATCTTCGCCCACAACGCATATACCGTGCCATCGCGGTCGATCGGCATCAGCGACTTGCCGTTCTCGTCGAACGAGAGGACGCTCTTGGCGAGCGCGTCGTTGCGGACGGTGCTCCAGCCTTGGAATTCGTAGCCGTCGAGCACCGGCACGTTCGTCTGGTCCACGGTTGGGGAGATCAGCGGGTCGCCGTCGTAGACCTTCTGGTCCGCGTACAGTTTCGTGGCTTCCTTTCCTTCCGGAGCGGCACCGCCGTTGAGGTCGAACTTGATGGTCCACTGGTGTGCGGTGCGTGCCCATTGGGCGTACAGCGTCACGTCGCCGGTCACCGGAGTGGCGTTGAAATCGTAGGCGGTGCCACCGGTCGCATCGGTGCTCCAGCCGGTGAGTTTGTATTCGTTGCGGGCGGGCGCAGGATCGGGTGCCGTGGCATGGCTGTTGTTATCCACGATTTGCGTTGTAACAGGCGTGCCGTCTTGGGTGTCGAAGGTCACGGTCCAGGTCTTGACCCATTTGGCGTAGAGCGTCAGGTCGTCGGTTACCGGAGCGTCGGCCGTGTAGTCGTTCTGGCGTGCCGCGTCGGTGGTCCAGCCGGCCAGACGATAGCCATCGCGGGTGGGCGCGGGATCCGGAATCACAAGCTGTTCACCGTTTTTGACGAACAGCGTCATGCTTTGCAGCGCGGTCGGCGGGTAATCCGCACCATCGCTGAGGTTCAACGTCACGGTATGGTACGTATCGCCGACACCGGCCCACTTGGCGTACAGGGTCAGATTGCCGGTCACCGGGGTGTCGAAGCCGTACGGCTTGGTGCCGGCCTCATCGGTGATCCAGCCGACGAACACCTTGCCGTTAAGGGTTGGATCGGTCGGTTTCGTCACGGTTTGCCCGTATTTCACGGTTGTCGAAGTGACGGGCGTTCCTCCGTTCGTATTGAAGGTCACGGTGTATGTGTTCGGAGTCCACTGCGCGTACAGCGTCACATCCTTGGTCACCGGTGTGCTGAAAACGTAAGCGTTGCCATCGGACTTGCTCGCGCTCCACCCCGCGAACGTGTATCCTTCGCGGGTCGGCTCGGCCGGCATCGAGGCCGCTTCGCCGTCACCGACGAGCTGCGTGTCGACCGCGCTGCCGCCGGTCGTGTCGAACGTGACTTTGTGGGCTTTGGCCCACTTCGCGTACAGCGTCACCGGAGCGTTGACCGGAGTGTCGAACGAGTACGGCTTGGTGCCGGCCGCGTCGGTGGTCCAGCCGACGAACTTGTAGCCGTCTTTCGTCGGCGCGGCCGGCTTGCTCGCCATATCGCCCACTTTCACGGTCTGCGCGCCCACCGACGAGCCGCCCCGCGTATCGAAGGTCACGCCGGTCGCGGCCACGGGATGCGCGTACACGGTCGGGTCGCCGCTTAAGATCCAGAATTCCGCCGTGCCGGCAGCAAGGTCACCGGCCTGCACGTTGATTACGGATTCAGGAATCTGGCGATCGTTGTCATCGCAGTCCTTGCCCGTCCATGACGAGCCGCCGTTACGGATGATGAACCACGGGTCACGCACGCCTTTGCCGGTTTGCGACAGCTTGTATTCCGCCACTTCGCCGAAATCGTCGTGCCCGTTGAACGGGGTGGCCACGCCGCTGGTGCTTTCCTTGTACCAGCTCCACAGATCCCAGCCCTTCCAGGTGTCGGACTCCATGTCGTAGTCCTGGTATCTGCCGTCGGCACGGTAATAGTGCAGTTTGACGGTCAGGGTTTTCGGGTTCTTGATGTCGTTCGGCTGCGGCGTGGCGGCCGGCGACGCCTTCTCTGGAGACCTGTCGGAGGAGACGGTCTGCGGTTGGCTGCCGTCCACCCATGCCTCGATGGCGCCGTTGACGTACGCGTCGGCGAACTTGTCGAGTTTCCATACGTCTGCCGTATAGCTGTCTTCCGTTCCGTTGGATGCGGCCGTGGCGGTTCCGTCATCCACGATGCGGAACTTCACCTGTCTTTGCGTGCCATCCACATATCCGGAGGCCGTCTTGCCGAAACCATTGGAAGTCGCACCGAACGGAATGTATACGGCTTGCGTCGGATCGTTCGTCCACACCCGCACGCCGGCGGCGTTCTTGCCGACCGAACTGGTCGGCTTGAAGTTGATCGTCACCTTGGTCTGGCTGGCGTAGGTGCGTGTGAAGGGCACGCCACGGCTTACGGTGCCGTCCTGCACGTTGACCATGGTGTCGCCGACCTGCGACTGGTACCACCCGTTACCGTCCGGACGGTCCGCGCCCGTGTCATCGGTGAAGTAGAACTTCGCCGCCGCGAGATTCGCGCCTTCCGGCAGATTCACGCTGTACCAGCCGTTCGCATCGGTGGAATCGGAAACGTCCACGGCATTCATAGCAAGGTTTTGCTCGGAACCGTCGGCCTTCTGATAGTGCAGTGTCGGCGCTGAGCCGTTCTGTTTCGGCTTGTAGTACACGGTCAGCGTTTTGTCCGCGATCAATGTGCTGTTGGGCGAATCGCTGTACTGCGGATCGTATTTGCCTTTGCCGGAGTCGCTTTCCGCGGCCGCGCCTTGGTACAGCGCGATCGCGCTGCGCTTGCCGATGGTGGCTTTAACATGTCCGCCGGATACCATCACCTTCTTCGAACAGTCGCGTGACGCGTACACGTCACAGTATTCCCCATCGGGCAGCGTCGTCGTGTAATCCACGTCATGATTCTGCAGGGTGTTGTTGATGGCCATGAAGCCTTTCGCCGGCGAGGAATCGTCGGCGGCCCTGTCGAATGCGATGTTGTTGTCGCCGCGTTCCTGCCAATTCGTCACCTTCGTGCCGTTGACGGCGTTGTGGAAGCGGATCATGCCTCGGATCGACGTCCAACGCTGCTGGCAATTCCAGTCGCCGTAGGTCATCTGCGTCGGATCCTTCGAAGTGGCGCATGCCTTGTTCATGTTCACGTATGGCACCTTGGTGTCGGACGTGTCCTTCACGCCATCGTCGTACTGCGTGGATTTGTCGAAGTAGTAGTCGGACAGAATCTTCGGATGCCCGTAGTCGTAACCGAGCATGAACGCGTTCGCGAGCTCATAGCGGGCGCCGGACGTGGGGCTCAGCGTTTCGGAGCCGCGGGCGCTGTCCCAGTTCGCCACGAACACCGTGGCGTCGTCGGAGCGTTTCAGTAAATCGGAGGTGATGTATTTCAAGTCGGTGATGGAGCCGTTGAAGTCCTTGAGTAGCGAATATGCATACGAGAACTGGGTTACTTCGCCGTTTTTCTCGTACCGTTCGGGAGCGAATTTGTTCGATTCGCCCTGATGGTAGATCACTTCCTGAGACCATGGGAACGACCGGCCGTTGATGCCGGCCTTGTCCATGAACTTGCGTTTGATCGCGGCGATGTCGTTCGGATCCATATGCTTGGCGGAATCAATGCGGAAGCCGCGCACGCCATCCTGCCATAACTGGTTCAGATAATCGGCCTGCATGTTCTGCACACGTCCGTTACCTGTATTGATGTCCCACATGGTGGACAGCCTGCAGTTCCATACCTCGTCGGCGTTGGTGTAGTCGGAGATGTTGTCGGAGACGTTGGACTTGCAGGTGTGGAAGTCCCCGCTCGGCAGACCGTACTGGTGGTTGTTGCCGCTTTCCTGGTACTGGTAGAGGCCTTGCGTGCCACCTTCCGCATACGGGTCCATGCTTGGATAGCGTCCGTAGGATCCGTTGTATGCGGTGCCGTCCACGCCATACTGGTCGTCCACCCAGGACACGTCATGGCCGGTGGTGTGGTTGAGCGCCACGTCGGCTATCACGTCCACGCCGGCCGCGTTGCACTGTTTGATCATGCTTTTTAGCTCGTCCTCAGTGCCGAAGCGCGAGTTGAGCTTGTAGCTGACCGGCTGGTAGACGGTCCACCATTGCGTGCCCTGCACGGATTCCTGCGGCGGGGAGATCTGCACGTATTTCACGCCTTCCGGACCATATGTGTTCGTGCATTCCTCGGCCACGGTCTTCCAGTTCTGCTGGAATGCGATCACCGTCACGTCGGTGGCCGCCGGCTGTGTGGCGTATGCGACGGCTTGCGAGCCAAGCCCCGCGCAGGAAAGCGCCAGTCCGATTGCAGCGGCCGTGATGCGGCGTGCAGTGTGGTGCGCATGCTGGTTCATCGTCAGTCCCTTTCCTTACGACGCAGCGCCATGGCCAGGCATAGCGTGCCGACGAGCAGTACAATCAGTCCCACTCGCATGGTGTTTCCGTTGCCTTCGCCACCGGTGGAGGGCAGTTTGACCGCCGTGTACTTGTTGGTCAGCTGGTAGTTCCACGATTCGGCGGTTGCGTTCGTTCCGTCAGTCGAATCCTGTGATTCGTCCGTTGCCGTATTCGGATCAGCCGCTGCGGTTTGGGCGTTGCTTTCGTCAGCGCCGGTTTCCGATTGATTCGGCTGTTGCGGCACGGTCTTGCCGCCGGTGAGCGAAACCGGCTTGTAGCCGTTCACGGCTTCTTCGGTTACGGAATAGTGGATTTCCTTGCCCTTGTAATACTTGGGCAGGTTGGTGAACGCGTAGGCCCATTCGTTGGAGGCGACGTTCGTCGTATCCGAGCCGGACGAACCAGCCGTCTCCTTCGCGCCATCCGAGGATGCCTCGGTGGTGGTCACGGCGTTCTTGGCCTTGTCTTTGGTAAGCACCGCGCAGCTGACGCCGACGGGGTTCTTGGCCTTCGTATCCTTCGGATCCGAACACATGCTGTTGTTCTGCGGCGTCGGCCATCCCGGCAGAGGCTGGTCGTTCTTGCCGTTCCAGATGCTGGACAGCACCCAGATCGTCAGACTGTTCGGCCTGCCATTGTCGGAATCGGAATCGTCGTCCCACTGTTTGGTGACGTTCAGCGTAATCGTTTCCGGCGTATGCGTGTTCGTCACGTGGAAGTCCTTCTCCTTGTCGGTGGAGGAATCCGTCGGCTTGAACACGCATCCCTTGCTTTCGGTCCCAGCAGTGCCGGTCTCATCCGCGGCGCATCCGCTTGTCGTGTAACCGTTCACATTCTCCTCGGTGACGGTATAGGCGTACGGATTGCCGTAGATGTTCAGTTCGGGCAGTCCTTCGAAGACCCAGGACTGTTGGTCGCCGGACACGTTCACATCCTGCACGATCATCTGCTCGGTTTTGTCTTCGAAGCCTTGGATTGGGTCCGTCGGATCCTTCGGCTGCTTACTGGTGCCCCACACATGGAAGGTGAGCTTGTGCGGACGCTTGCCGTCGTTGTCGGAGTTGTCGTTCCAGGTTTTGGTCACCTTGGCGCTGATGGCGTCCGGCTCACGCACGTTCAGCACTGTGTATTCGGCGCCGTCCTGATACGGTCGCTTGGTGATCGACACTCGGTAGGAGCCATCCTTGAGCTTTTGCGTGGTTTCCTCGTCCACGGTGTAGTTGTAGCGTTCGCCGTTCTCGTCGTATCGGGGCAGATCGGTCCACGTATGCGTCCACGAGCTGGAACTATCCACCTCGACCGTGTACTGCTTGTCGGTCAGTTCCTTGGCATTGCGTAGCAAATGGAAGGTGACTTTCTCCGGACGGTCCCCATAGTTCGAGTCGGACCAGACTTTGCGCACGCGCACCATGGTGGTGGCGATGCGGTCCTCTACGCGTATGGTACGGTCGCTTTGCAGCACACCGTCGATGTACACCTGGCCTTCTCTTACGGTGAATGTGAGCGGTTTGACCGCCTCGTATCCGGTTGGGGCCTTGGTTTCAGTAAGCGTGTAGACGCCGTCCTTGAGCATGAACCGCTTCGGTGTTCCACCGCTGGTCCATGTGATCGGGTCGATGGTTTTGCCTTCGAATGTGCTGCCGGTCAGGTTGAATTTGGCTCCGGCGAGTTCGGCTCCGCCGCCTACCGCGGTTTTAGAGAAGAAGATGCCGTTGGTGTCGGGCTTATCCACCATGGTGAGCGTCCCGTCCGTCTGGGTCCTGCCATCCACGGTGATTTTGCCGTTGATGTCGACGCTGAACGTGATGTCATCGGCCTTCGTATAGCCTGCCGGCGGATTGGTCTCGGACAGCGTGTAGGTGCCCGGCTGCAGGTCGAGCTGCTGCGATTGTCCCTGCTTGGTAGTCCATGTGATCGAATTGACGGATTTGCCGTCAAGCGTGCGTCCCGTGACGCTCATGGTTGCGCCCGCGATGTTGGTGATGCCGTCCGTCAGGCTGTTCTTGGCGATGGCGACGCGATGCGGTTGGTACGCGTCGACCATAGTGATCAGGCTGTCGTCCGCTGCGACGTAGCTGCCGTCGGACTGTCGTATCTGGACCTGCAACATGCCGTCGGTGCCAGTGTCCACGTGGAAGACGATGTCATCGGCCTTCGTATATCCCGCAGGAGCTTTGGTTTCCGTCAGCGTGTAGGTGCCCGGTTCCAGTGTGAAGCTCTGCTGGCTGCCGTCGGAATTCCATGTTTTGGCGGCGAAGGTTTTCGTCGTATCGTCCAACGTTCCGGTGAGCCTCATCGTCGCGCCGGCGAGTTCTTGCCCTCCAAGACTCTGCTTGGAGAACCACACCTTCTTATTGTTGGGATGGTGGGTGTTGGTCAGGGTGATGTCGTGGTTCTTGTCGACGCCGTCTGTGGTGACGGTGTAGCCGGACGGCACATCCTCCTGCACGCCATAGGTGATCTTCATGCCGTTCTCGTAGACGGGCAGATTGGTGAACGCGTTGGCATTCCTCCAATTATTGGCTGCGTTCAACGTGGCTGACTGGTTGGTTTTCACACCGTTTTTCACCAGATGCACGGTGATGAAGCCCGGTCGGCTTCCGTCCTGGTTATCGGCGTCTTTCCACACCTTGTTCACGCCGAGGCTGGTGGTTTCCGGCGCATGCTTGTTGGTGCAGGTCATCGCTATACCGCTGCCGTCGGTCATGGAGGCCGGATCAGTGCATTGCTTTGTGTATCCATCAATCGTGGTGGCTTCCGCGGCTTTGTATTCGGCCTGCTTGCCGTCTACCATGACCGGCAGGTCGAACCAATATGCAGCGGAATCACCGGCGTTGACGTTGATGTCGCGGCTCTGGCCGTCCATCTTCGTATAGTCGGCTTCTCCCGCAAGCTTGCGATATAGGTCGAAGGTCACGGTGCGGCGCTTGCCGTCCTGGTCGTTGCTGTCGTCCCACACCTTGTTCACGGTGAGATTCGTGGTCTTCGGCGCGTCCAAGGCCTGTATCTGGCCGGTGCCGTTCTTGTCGGTCACGTTATGGCCGTTGACCGTCACGACGCCGTCGGCGCCCACGGTGATAGTGATCGGGCTCATGGTTTGGTATCCGTCAGGGGCTGCGGTTTCCTCCAGCCAGTAGCGTCCAGGCAGCAGTTCGAATGTCTGGTTCCCGGTGCTTCCGGTAGTCCAAATCAGTGCGGTACCAGTGGAATCTTTGCTGACGCCCTGCATTGATGCAGTCCAATTCGACCAGGCTTCCGGTGCTTCGGACGACCCCCATTTGGATAGCTTCAACGAGGCGCCAGCCACTGGAACGTTGATGTCGGCCGCATCCAATTTGGCGATGCTGACCTTGGTCTTCTTCTTGTGGTTGTTGTTGACGTACCACAGGTAGTTGCCCAACGTGGCGTTGTTGGCCACGGCCACGGTCAGGGAACCCGAATCGTTCTTATCGTCGGAGATGATCAGATTGTTGTATTTGCCATTGTAGGTTTTCGAATCCGCGCTTCGCGCATCGTTGCCGGGGAAGACCACATACAGTGGCTTGGCTTTCTCGTACGCGCTGTTGGTAGTGTCCGCTTTTTCTCCCGGGGCCACGAGTTCCGTGACTTTGTAGATGCGGTCCGCATTCAGCTGCACTTGGCTGGAGTAGCCGGTCGTGCCCGTGGTGAGGTTGCTTATCACGGGCTTGCCCACAGTGCCGGAACAGGTTCTCTTGCCTGTGGTTGGGTCCGCCGCGCCGCACTGAGCCAGATCCACGTTCACTGCCTGCACTTCGAACATCGCGTTGGCGCCCGGCCGGCCGGTATCGCCATCAATGTACTTGTAGATTTGCAGGGTGTTGCTGTCGAATGTCATGCCACCTTGGGCCGTTTTCACCGTTCCGGTGACAGTGGAGGCATCACTGCCCTTGCTTGTATCTACGCCTTCAAGCGAAATCACATTGCGGCCCACGGCTCCCTCGATGGTCTCTCCGGCTTTGAGCTGCACGGTCGCCTTGTATGTGATGGTGACGGCCCGCTTGTCCGGAATGAAGAAGACCAGTTTCTTGGAATTCGGCTCATATGACCATGTCGCACCATTGATCTGCTTTCCCGAGGCGGAATCGGCGATGAGGATGCTGTCCATGCGCAGATCAAGCGCGCTGCCCAACGTATCGGTCAGGGTCAGAGCCTTGCCGTTGTTCAGCGTCTGTGCGCCCGGATTGATCTTCACCGTGTAGTTGACGTTCGGCGCCGTGGACTCGTTGTATGTTCCCTGTTTGCTCACCAGCTTCGGCGTGTTCATGCCGAGTTTGTAGGACTGGTCCGTCTGGTCATTGCCGTCTACGCTGATATGCGCTTTGTTGGTGTATTCGTGGTATCCTTCCTGCGCTTTCAACGCGTCGACGCGCGTGTCATAGACGATTTGCAGGCCTTCTGAGGTGGTGGCCTGTTTGAATGCGGCCGTGCCCGGCGATATGGTGAACGTTACTGTGCCGTTGCCGTTGTCCTTGGCTGATACGCCGCTCAATGTGGTGGTTTTGGCATTGGGACTCACCGCTTTGACGGAGCCAGGTACGAACATGGTGTTCTCAGGCAATGTATCGCTGATCGTCACCGATTGGGCCTTTTCCGGCAGATCGTGCACGGTCAGCAGCCAACGTAGCACTCCGGCTGCGTTGGCGGTCTGGCCGTATCCGTATTCGTCCCAATACTGGTTCACTACCTCCTTTTTCAGATTGTCGCCTTGGTGGGTGTGGCTTGCCGTTGCCGTCTTATGCTTCGATTCGGCGGTGTTGTACACCGTTTCGGCGGTCACGCCATCCTTGACGGTGGACTGGTAGGCCACGTACACGGTCTGGTTGGCGTCGAGATGCTTAAACGTGATGGTGAAGCCATGGTCCGTGGCTGTAATCGAATACACACTGGCATCGATGAGCTTCGTCATTGCCTCGTCCGCATACACGGCAATGCTGTTTTGCACCAGACTCTGCTGGAATCCGGCGGATGAGCCGTCCCCCTTCTGATCGAGGGTATCTTTGAGATCCACGTTGTCCATCGCGGTCAATGCGGTCAGCGAGGTCACCCATGTGAGGTTCTTGCTTTCGGATCCCGGTGAGGTGCACTTCTTGACAAGCTTCACTACGTCCTTGCCGACGTCCGCCGTGCCGGTGGCGCCTTTGCTGGGGTGATCTTTCGGCGTGACCTTCACATCGTTGGCGTAGGTCCTATGTTCGCCACTGTCGGCATTGGGCGCGTTCGTCACTTTGGTGGTGTAGGTGATGGCGAAGGAGTCGAAGCCGGATGGCAGCGTATATGTGCCTTTCACCAGATCCAGCCAAGGAACCTTGATGGACCACTGGTTGTTGTACGAATCGCTTTCGAATGCACCCGGAGCATCCGTAGGGCACTGCGTCTTCCAATCACCAGCTTTTTTGCAGGTCAGCACCACATCGCCGGATGGCTCTTCCAGCCCGTTGCCCAGCGCGTCTTTGATGCTGGCTCCGGAAATGTCGGTGTCGGTGCCGTTGGTGATGTTGATGGTCCATTGGATACCTGAAACGTCCTTCTTGCCGTTCAAGCCGGACTTGTCTATCGTCGTTTGGGTGCCGCCTTTGGTCACCGACCAGTCCTTGTAAGTGACCCAGATGGCGTTTTCGGTCTTTTTGTGGTCCGTGTTGTCATCGCTGTGGTATTCCACGGAGTTCTTCAGTCCGGGCACAAGCGAGCAATCGCCCGCTTGTTTGCAGGCCGCCACGAGAGTGGCGCGGTCGGCAGTCACGGAGTAGCGCACATACAACGTTTCGCCATCCTCCATGGAATTAATCGTGGCGTTGAACCCAGCGTTACCTGCTGCCGGTGCATGGCTCCACACCCCGTCATACGGCTGCCGGCAATCCGCATCGGTAAAGATACGGATGCTGTCCGGATTGAACTTCATCAACTCGCCCATGGTGTCGTTCAATTGCACGTTCTGGTTGGTGCCGACGGAATTGACCCTGATGACGAATTCCCACTTCGAGGGGTCCGAGGTGGAGATGGCCGCGGATTTGGAAGCGTTCACTTCATGCTTCGGATTCACCTTCAGCGTCACGTCGCCGTAGCCCGGATATGAGAACGTCTTGTCTCCGCCGTTGTTACCGCCGGTCTTGTCGGAATTGATGGTGCCTTTGACCGTCACGTACGCGGTGACGTTCGACCCCGCATCCTCGCCGCGGGTGTACGTGGCCACCATGCGATTGCCATTGATCACATAATGGCCGACCACATCGCCCGATCCGTTGATGATGTCGTACTGTTGCCCGGATTGGAAGGTCAGATTCTCGGGCAGATCGTAGACGAAGGTATCGCCCGATTTGACAGTGATGTTGTTCGGCACGTTCCAATGCAGTTGCATGTTGATTCCATCGCCGTAGTCGACGGTGGTGCCGGAGATGAACGGCTTTTCCTGGCCGCCGGACACAATGGTCAGCTTGGAGGAGTCCTTGTCCACCCAGCCGAGCTCGCCGATGTTGTATTCCACGGCCTGCGCATGAACGGGCCCGATCAATACGCATGCCAGCATGGTCGCCAATGTCACCAGCATGGCGGCAAACGTTTTCATATAGCGCTTTGATGCCAGCTCCTTGCGCCTATGCATAATCCCTCGCTTCACGATTAAGCACAACCTAAGGTGGCGGCAGCCACTACCTTGCCCCAGCTACCGCCACCTTTACGCAATCACGGTGCCACGACATCAACATCAACGAATGAAACACAAAATTTGTGATCATTTTGTTGCAAAAACACGCCGAAAAGTGTTGCATCAAACGTTTGACAATGAGGTTACCCCCACCGAAGCGAAAACAAGAATCGCCGAAAAAGTCCTGCAACAGATTATGCAAATTTTCTGAAACAGAAGCCACTTTTGCAATTGTTTGCAAAAGTGGCTCCGCCATACTTTCTCACCCGAACACGGGATCAACTGGTGACACCCATCACCGACAGGCACCAGGCGTTCTCATAGGAGACTTCCTCCCATTGCTTGTACCGCCCGGACGTACCCCCATGACCGGCTTCCACCTCGATTTTCGCCACGGCGTCCACACCGGCATGCTGCAGCCGGGCCAGCCATTTCATCGGCTCCACATACAGCACGCGGGTGTCGTTCATGGATGTGGTAATGAAAATTTTCGGAAAAACGGCAGTTCTTTCGTCATTTTCACTATCTGGCGCATTCTCGTATGGCGTGTACGACTTCATATACGCGTACACATCCGCGTCGTGCAGCGGATCGCCCCACTCGTCCCATTCGGTGACGGTCAGCGGCAGCGAAGGATCAAGGATCGAGGTCAGCGCGTCCACGAACGGCACATCCGCCTCCACGCCCGCATAGCATTCCGGAGCCATGTTGGCGACCGCCCCCATCAATAGGCCGCCCGCCGAGCCGCCGTTCGCCACCGTACGCAGCGGCGAGGCCAGTCCGGCGTGCTGCAGCGCGCGCGTGGCGTCGATGAAGTCCTCGAACGAATGCTTCTTGTTGAGCAGATGCCCCTGCTCGTACCAGGCGCGTCCCATTTCGCCGCCGCCGCGGATGTGCGGCACGGCGTACAGCACGCCGCGGTCGAGCATGCTGATGCGTGACACCGCGAATCCCGGATCGGAGCTGATCTCGTATGCGCCGTAGCCGGTGATGAACATGGCGGAATCGCAAGTCGGCACGTCACGTCGCCATACCAGCGAGACGGGGATGCGTTCGCCGTCGCGCGCGGTGACCCACACCCGGCGTTCCATGTAGTCGCGCGGATCGAAACCACCCAGCACGGTGGCGCGTTTGAGCAGACGGTCCTCGCCGGTGTCCGGATCGTAATCGTGCAGTTCGCCGGGGCGCGTGTAGCTGGCGAACGAGTAGCGCATGCGCGGCGCGTCATACGAGGGGTTGCCACCCACGCCGATCGAATACAGGCGGCGCGTCTCCCCCGGCATGCGGTCGGCGGTGGCGCCGTCCGACGACGTCATCGCCCGACGCGAGACGCCATGCACGGCCGATCCCTTGCCTTGCGCGGCGGCGGCCGCGTCCAGTTTGCCCCAGATCTCGGCGCGTTCCTCGTTGATCTCGTCCACGGATTCGTCGACGTCCCAATCGTCCTCCAGCGCGTGCGGCACCAGTTCGGTGAACCGCCATGGCCGGCCGGCCAGGAAATCCTCGGCGGCGGCCCGTTTCGTCATCACCGCGATGCGCGGCAGGCTTTCCGCGCGGTATTGCAATGCGACGAAATGCCGATGGATCGAGATACCCTCGATGCCCAAACCATGCGCGCCCTGCAGAATGGCGGGATTGCAGGGATTCGAATACGGGGTGCCGATCGGCATGGAGGAGGCGCCCGGCTCCACGTCGTCGCCGTGCTCGCAGCCGTAGGGCGAGCCGACCGCCACGCGCACGCCTTCGCCCAGCCGGTATGGAGGCTCGTGCGTCCGCATATCGATCACATCGATCTCGAAATTCGGATTCAACGCGTTGTGGTACACCACGGCGAGCGGAATATCCTCGCCATGCTCCCCCGCGCCTTCGAAGCAGGCGAAGCTCACATCGTATTCCACGTCGGTTTCGCGCGGAATGAACGCCCGGAACGAGCCCTCTGGGGTGTCCACCGGCAGCATCAGCACCTCGGTGGTGGTTTTCGACCCGGTGCCGATCACGATGTTCCGTTCGTCGAAGGACAATCCGATGCCCGCCCAGAAGCGTTCATCCGCCTCGCGGTACACCTCCACGTCATCGGTCACGGGGGTGCCGACGCGGTGGCGCATCACCGCGTATGGACGCCACGCGTCGTCCAACAGCACATAGAACACCCATTGCGCGTCCGGCGTGAAGCAGGCTCCGCCGATGCCTTCGAACCGCTCCTCCAGCTCGTCGCCGGTCTCAAGATCGCGGATGCGGAAATCGTAGCGTTCGTCGCCGCTCGTGTCGGTGCCGTACAGCATCCAGCGGCCGTCCTTGGAAATGTCCATGCCGCCGATGCGGAAGAAATCATGGCCTTCCGCTTCGACGTTCGTATCGAACACCACCTGTTCGCCGTCGAGTGGCACGCCGGCCTCCACTGTCGGCGGGTCCCAATCGTCCGCGCCGCGGATCGGCACGCGGCATTGCGTGGCGTATTGCCGCCCCTGCATGGTGCGGGTGAAGTACCAGTAGCCGTCCATGCGCGTCGGCACGGACATGTCGGTTTCCTGCACATGCGATTTGAATTCCTCGAACAACGTCTTCCGCAGTGATTTGAGCGGTGCCATACGCTGTTCGCAATAGCGGTTCTGTGCCGCCACGTAGTCGCGTACATCCTGCGATTGCTTGTCCCGCAGCCATTCGTATTGATCGATGAAGGTGTCGCCATGGAAGGTGCGCTCCTTCGGCACCCGTTTCGCGCGCGGAATCGCGCCGAACCCATCCTGCTCCGATGCGGACGGGTCGTTCATGCCCCGAAATTCACTCATGCACGCGATTATACCGGCCTGCGCCGTCTAACTTTCCGACGGCGATGTGCGCCGATGCTTCCGGCAGCCGCACCGTGCAGCCATGCATGCTGCCGGATTCCGGGCCGGTCAGTCGGTTTCGCCATCCGCGGCTTGGGTGGCGCGCAGGTACGGCAGCATGGTTTTCATGATGTTCGATCCGGTCGTTCCCGTGAATACCGGCACGTCGGTGACCGGCATCGGCTGCGTGGCCACACGCCCGGCGACGGAACCGAAATTGCCGGTCACTTCGCGCGGTGACAGCTGCCGGATGCCGATCGCCAGCACACGCCCCGGGTAGCGGCGTGCGATCGTGGCGTATGTGGTCGGATCCTTCTGCCCGTCGTCGCCGATCAGAATGAACTTCATATCGGGAAAATCCGCCATCAGCTGCTCGGCGTATTCAAGCTTGTGCTGCACGCCCGACGGAATGAAGGTTTTCGGCCTCGGGTCAAGGTCGCGCAGCAGCAGCGGCCCTTCCGGGAAGCCGTGGTTCGTGATGAAATGGCGGATCGAGCTTTCCACGTTCCAAGGTGACGTGGACAGGTAGAAGAACGGCGCGTCCGGGAACATGTCCGCGATGCGGGTGAACAGCAGGTTCATGCTGGCCACCGGCACCTTCTTGCGGGGGTTGAGCAGCAGCAGATTGTAGGCGGCCTTCATCAGACGCGGCGCCTGCGTGACCATGATGGTGTCGTCCACGTCGGAGATCACGCCCACTTTGGTGCCGCTGGGAATGGTGAAAAGATTGGCGTTGACCGGCTTGCGGCTGCGCACTTTGTACGAGACGTTGTGGATGCCCGGTTCGAGCGAATGCTCGGCCACGAGGTCGAGGTAGCCGGCATCGTCGGATGCCGCGAATTCGCTGGAAATATCAGGATTGCTGTCGATCGCGTCGTATACTTCCGACGCACCCACCTGCACTGTTTCGATGGGCACGTCATCGATGGCGATCCGCACTTTGGTATGCGGGGACGGCACCATCAGCATGCCACGGATGCCGCGAATCAGGCGGCCGGCCTGCCGTTTGAACGGGCCGTATACGGTACGGCAGATCAGTCGGGAGTAATGTTCGGTGCCATAGCCGACGTAGGGTTCGACACGTGGATACCAGTCGAGCGACCGTACCAATGCGGTCGAGAATTTCAGCCAGACGCTGAATGCTTTGGTGATCGTGCGGCGGAACAGCCTGGTCAGCGGCGGTTTGACTTCAAGACGCTCATGTCTGGAGGCCGCGTCGAAGGTGGTGACCACCTTGCGTGCCGGAATCGGCACGGTGGGCATGTCATCGCAAGAATCGTCCATCCGCTCCCCCATACGCTGCTGTTCGCGCTGCTGGTCGTGCTGCGGCGCACGCTGCGGCGGGAACTGCGGCAACGGCTGAATTTCACTCATATGCCCACTATAGAGGTCGCGTTCGAACAAACAGTAACGCCACCGAGAAAATCAGGGAACTTTCAGGGCCCCGCAAGGCACTTCCCATAAAAAGGCTGCGGCCGGCGGGTACGATGCGCGACCGTAAGCCCGGCCGAACGGCCTTGAGTGTGCCGCGCATCGCACCCGCCGGCCGCAGCCGTAATCAAAACTAGACGTCCGTGCTATTCAGTCAGCCACAATCTTGGCATACTCGTCAGCGCTAAGCAGGTCAGGCTCGTCATCCTCAAGCTCGATCTTGAAAATCCAGCCCTCGCCGTACGGATCGTCCGTCACAATGCTCGGATCGTCCGCAGCCTCGTTGTTGACGTAGCGGATGGTGCCAGCCACCGGCGAGACCAGCGCGGTGACCGCCTTGGAGGATTCGAATTCCGCCACTTCGTCGCCAGCTTCGACCTGCGTACCGACTTCAGGCAAATCGATGTACACGAGTTCGCCGAACTGTTCGGTGGCGTATTCGGTGACACCCACCATGGCGGGTTCAACGGAGGAATCCACCCACACGTGCTCGTCGGAGTATTCGAGGTGCTCGGGCACGTCGAGGTTCACTTTGCTATCGTTTGCTTCGCTCATGCCGCCCATTGTACGGCGTATGCGAACGCCGCGCACCCGCGCCACGCGTAACGGGTCAGCGTACCGGTCCGGATGGCATGGCGCCGACTACCTGCACGATGGTGCCTTCCGGACAGTTGTCGTAGATCCACTTGGAATCGGCTTCGTACATGTTCACGCAGCCGTGGGAGCCGTAGTGCGTCGGGTCGCCGTGGGCGATGCCGTAATTGTTCCAGCTTGCCGTGTGGAAGCCTTCGCCGCCGTAGAAGTAGCTTACCCACTTCACACCCTTGGACAGGTAGCGCGAGCCGTCGTCGTTCAGGCCGGTCATGTCCTGGATCTGATACTTGAGGTAGATGTAGAAGGTGCCCAGGTCGGTTTCGTGCTTGCCGGTGGTGCCCGTGCACACCGGGAAGGTCTTGACGGCCTCGTCGTTGTGATACACGGTGGCGGTTTGCGCGGTGCGGTCCACCACGATGCGGTATTCGCTCTTCTTCTGCACGGTTTTGAAGTTCTGCACGTCGCCGTCCACCGGAATGGTGGCGCCTTGGCCGTTTTTGAGCGCTTCGCCGATCTTCGGCGCGAGCGCCTCCATGTTCTTGACCTTCACGCCGTTCACGCCTTTGACGATGGTGGCCAGCACTTTGCCGCTGTTGTCGACGGCGTCTTCCTGGTCGACCGCGTCCTGGTTGAGCTGGGCTGGGACCTGCTGCTGCACGTAGTTGGTGATGGCGTTGTCATCGTAGGACAGCGAAAGCGTGCCGTGTTCGAGGTCGGCGTCGGTTTTCAGCCATGAGGCCACGACTTCGGCTGGAATCTGGAAGGTCTTGCCTTGTCCGTTGTCCAGCACAATCGGCGCATTCAGTCGCGCGTTTGCCTGGTCGGCCACGTTTTGGGCTTCAGGCAGTGCGACCGGCACGTCGATGGTTTCGTACGTAATCGTCACGCTGCCGCTGTGCCCCGGGTTCGCGATGGCTTTGGCGACCGTGTCGATCACGTTGTCCACCTTCGGGGACCTGCCGCCGCGGCCTTCCACTGCGACGAAGGCGCGCGCGTTGACATCGTACGATGCGGTGGACGGTACCGCGCGGTCGGTGTCCTGCACGAATTTGTCGGTGACGAACGTTCTGAGGGCCAGCTTGTTGGATTTGGCGTTCAGCGGCACGTTCTTCTCGACGAACGGGTTGACTTCGTTGATGTATTCGAGTGCGCCGTTGGTCTGGTGCTTAGCGGCGAGCAGTTCCGTGACCGTCTTGTCGACGTTGTAGCTCACGCCGAGGTCGCTCAGGCTGCCGGAAGCGTTGTTGCCGTTGCCGTCCTTGATGTTCACGGTGGTGTTCTTCACGGCGGCCGTCACCGTGTTTTTCAGCTGGTCGGCGGTCTGTCCGGCCACGCTGGTTCCGCCGAAGGTCACGCCCGGCGCGGCCTTGTCTTGGAAGTACCAGCGTGCGGTGAAGAAGCCGGCGATCGCGGCGACCACCAGTACGGCGAGCACGATTCCGGTGATAATCAGCGGCAGTTTGCGTTTCTTGGCCACGACGGCTTCTCCTTCGACCGGCATGGTGAGCACGGGAATGGCGGGAGCGGGCGTGGATGAGGGCATGTCACCGGTAGGAATGGCACCAGTGGGAACAGCTCCGTTGGGGACAGTTCCGGCAGGCGTGGTTTCGGCGGCACCGGCCGTCGGGAATGACTGGAACGGCTGGGTCTGGTCCGATGCGAAATTCAACGGCGGCATGGTCTCGGTGGCGGCGTTGGACACGTCGTCCTGTTCGGACACATCGGCCACGTCGGCGAGATTGATCGTATCGCCGTTCTCACCAGACTGCGGCGGCACGGCATTCACCCCTTCAAACGAGATGCCGGCGAAGCTGTTGTCCGTATCGTTCTGCCCACTTCTATCAGACATGTATGTGGTTTCCTCATTCACTCTCTTAACGGTACATACCATGCAGCATGATACGCAGACGAGTGCCCAAACGAATACCTAAACAAGCTCCCCCGGCAACCGCCCCGAAGACAGGCTCAGCCGATACCACCTTTTAATGGCAGGTCTTGTCACGGCAGGTCGTGGCCGAGCCATTCCTCAATCATGTAGCGTGCGATCGTGGCTTTGCCCGGAGCCTCCATACGTCCCGAAACCAGTTCGCTCATGTATTCGTCGCGTGTGACCCAACGCGCCTGCAACGTTTCCTCGCCGTCCACGTGCACGTCGGTGGTGACCGCCACGCCTTTGAACGCCATCATGAGAGACGAGGGGAACGGCCACGGCTGGGAGCCGAGGTATTTGAGTTCGCCTATTTCGATGCCGACTTCCTCTTTGGCCTCGCGCCGGCATGCGTGCTCCAGGTTTTCGCCAGCCTCCACGAATCCGGCCGAAACCGAGTACAGGCCGTTGTTGCGCCATGCGCTGTTGTGCTGCAGCAGCAGACGGTCATCATGGTCGACGATCGCGGTGATCACCGCTGGCTCGATTCGGGGGAACAGCAAACGATTGCCATCCTCATCGTTCGTGCAGTGCTGAGCCCAGCCGCCGAGCGCCGGTTCGACGGGCGCGCCGCACGTCGGGCAGTGACGCTGCCGGGCGTGCCACACGCTGAGCGAGATGGCGGAGGTTGCCTGTCCGGCTTCGCGTGCGCTGGCGTGGGGTGCGAATCCGCGCAGGTCCACCCAGTCGAATCGGGTTGCCGCGCTTTCCAGCAGCGATTTCGCGTTTTCCTGCGATTCATGCGCCGGCACTTCGGCGAACGCGTCATCCGCTCCCCCGCTGCGAGCCGTCGCAGCCGTAATCGTCGTATCGTTCGGCTGGACGTGCGTCACGTCCACGGCGACGACGTGCTCGCCCAATCGTCCGCCGTACGAGCCGAGGAATATGGCGAGCGCCGATGGGTGCGATTCGAGTTCCGCGGCAACGTACGCGCCCGGCAGTTGGGCGAGGCGCATTTTCACGTTGGCGTAGTCGGCGATGGCGCCTTGGCCGTGCGGCACGGCCACTTTGCCGTCTTTGACGAGGATGACTTTCGTTGCCGGTTCCGCCAGGACTTTGGCGAACAGGTCGGGTTCGCCGCGTCGTGCCACTTCGTAGTCGATGTCTCCTTGGGCGAGTGGCAGGAACGGCAGGGTCTGCGTCAATGCCAGTGGTGAGAACACGCTCATGGTTGTGTTGCCTCTTTCATGCGTGTTATATACGGAATATATTCGTTATACATACGTAGTACATATTTCGTATATACGTTTTATATATTTTCTCTATATCTTGTCGATACGCCGGATGGTCTGCCACAGATAATCGTCGCAGCCGGCTCAGCCGACTCGCTTCACCAGTTCCAGTAACGCGGCGGCCACCTGGTCGGGGTGTTCGTACGCGCTGAAGTGGCCGCAGTCGTCGATCACCGTCATCGTCACGTCGGTTTTCGTCATCGCGTCGGCGACCGGCTTCATCACTGCCGGCGGGCTGGACGGGTCCTTGTCGCCGCAGATTACTGCGACTGGCACGTTGATGTTCGGCAGCACATCGTTCAGGTCGGGACGGCCAGCGGCCATGCGTTCGCGCCAGGCGATGCCGTCGGCGGGCTGTTCGTTGATCCACGTTTCGAACTGCCTGCAGTAGGCGTCCGACTGTTTCACGGTGGAGTCGGCTTCCGACGGCACGGCGAATCCCATGACCGGCTCGTGTGTGCCGGTCGTTTCGCAGTCGGTGGCGATTGCGACGCGCTTCAATCGCATGTCGGCGGAGTCGGCGTCGGCTTTCGTGTCGCACAGGGCGAGCGCCGCCACCGCTTCCGGATGCAGGCGTTGGATGTCGAGAATCAGGTAGCCGCCCATCGACAGGCCCACCCAGATGGCTTTGCTGTAGCCGGCGGCGTGCAGCAGGTCCACATACGCGTCCGCCATGCGGTCCAGTCCGTATGGGAACGCGCCGTCGGCGTCCTTGCCGCCGCTGTCTTCGTCGGACGGAATCGGTCCTTCGCCGGCGCCGGGCATATCCGGAGCCCAGATCGCAAATGGTTTCACGCCTTGTTTCACAGCTTGGTCGCGTAAAGCCGCCGCGCACTCGTCCCACATGCGGTGGTCCACCGGGAAGCCGTGCACGAGCACCACCGGCGTGGTTTCGGTATCGTTGCCGCCGTCCGTATATATGTTGTTGTTCAGTTCAATCGCCATATTTTTTCTAATCCTCCCCTATCTGCCTGTTCGCCTAGTTTGCTTGGCTTTTGCCCCGCTTGCGCGGCTTGTCCTACTTGCCGGTCCATGCGAGCGCCTGCCGCACGATGGTGCCGTAGCCGTTGGCCATCTGCCCGACGAAGGTGTCGAGCATGTCTCCGGACGGGTCGACCCATTCCACGTCGAGCGTCTCGTCCTGCGGCTTGCAATCGCCGGCGATCGGCACCACGTAGCACAGCGCGATCGCATGTTGGCGTGGATCGTAATAGTCGGACAGGCCGGGTGTCGGGAAGAATTCGGCCACGGTGAACGGCTGCAGGCTGATCGGCAGCTGCGGCAGGGCGATATCGCCCAAATCTTTTGCGACGTTGCGCGCCACCGCTTCACGCAACGATTCGTGATAGAGCACACGTCCGGCGATCAATGTGCGTTCGATGCCGCCGTCGTCGGTGACGCGCAGCAGCGAGCCGATTTGCGCCACCCTGCCGAGATCGTCAGTGCGCACCGGCACGACCACGACGTACGGAATCGGTATTTCGCGGCGCATGCGGTTGATTTCGTCCGATGGGAGCCATCCCGGAGGGTTGCCCATTCCGCGGATGAAATCCTCCGGCGTAATGTCGTCGAATTCCCCGCGATGGCGGTTGGCGTCGAAATCGCCCTCGTCGGGCACTTCATCATTCATCACTGGCATGGTTCCATTATCACGCACGGCATGTGAATGTCACGTGCTTCCGATTCTTCCCATAGCGCAATCGGGTGCGGCAGTGTGTTTGCGTGGCGTGCGGCTATATACTTTTCGCAAACGGTCTTTCGCAATATTGCGCAGCATTGCACGATATTGTTTTTGAAATCGGCTTATAGCGTAAGCCGGGGAATGGGGAACGCATATGGCAACGCATGCAGTCACTTCGCAGGATTTCAACCAGGTCGTCGAATCCAATGATCTGGTGTTCGTGGATTTCTGGGCCACGTGGTGCGGTCCGTGCCGTGCATTCGGCCCGACGTTCGAGAAGGCAAGCGAGGCGAATCCGGACGTCTATTTCGCGAAGGTGGATATCGATCAGAATCCCGATCTGGCCGCCGCGGCCAAGGTTCAGGCAGTGCCGACGCTGATGGTCGTCAAGAAGCAGCAGATCATCTTTCAGCAGGCCGGCGCGTTGCGCGCTTCCGATTTGGATGATCTGATCAGCCAGGCCAAGGCGTTGGATATGGATGCGGCCGCTTCCGATGGGGACACCGCTTCCAGCGAAGACGCCAAAGTGAAAACGCCAAGTAGTCAGTCGGAACGATGATTCGGCCCGTCGCCTGCGCGTTGCATACGTTATCTTCAAGTTCCTTGGGGTGCGGTAGACTATATACAGTTGCGCGCATTCCGGCGGAACCCTAGCGGTTGTGCGCCGTGCCCTAGGCACGGAATCCGCCGAGGAATTGTACCCGATGTAGGAGCAGAATGGCTAGCCATAAGAAACATGCCCAACCAACTACGTTTGCCTTGCCGGGCAAATCTCAGATGGTGAAGATTGTCGCAACGGTTGCGGCAGTGGGGCTGTTGGCCACTGGCGGCATCGTGTCGCATAATCTGTACGCCACCGCGGAGAAGTCTCCTGCCAAGCAGGTCACCGCGTATTCCGTCACCGACAGCATCGAAGCCTCCCGTGGCAACGCCCGTGAGGCGCTTTCCGGAGATACTTCGTACGTCACCGTGAAGATCAACGGCAAGACCCGCGTGGTTCCCGGCATGCATTTCACCGACGTGAAGTCCGTGCTTGACGCGGGCGACATCACCCTTGATACGGAAGACACCGTTTCCCCGTCTTTGGATACGAAGGTGAACGAGAACACCGTCATCAAGATCGAACGTGCCGGCGCTTCCGTTGAGGTGTCTGATACGGATATCGCATTCAACACGGTCAAGAAGGAGACCTCCAGCCTGCCGAAGGGCCAGGAGAAGGTCGAGACCGAAGGCGCGAACGGTGTTATGGAGACCACGAACCTCGTCACCAAGTCCGGCGGCAAGGTCATGTCTTCCAATATGATCAGCTCTTTCGTGAAGAAGGCTCCGACCGACAAGGTGATCCTCGTCGGCACCGGCTCCTCGTCCACGCCGTCCGCGGCCGCAGCGTCGATCGGCACCACCGTGCCGGCTGGCGAAATGCAGCAGTGGGCTCACGATTATCTGCTGTCCAGCGGCTATTCCGAGGCCGATTTCACCGCCACCGTGTACATCATTTCTCATGAGTCCGGTTGGAATGTCGCAGCCACGAACCCAAGCTCCGGCGCGTACGGCCTGCCGCAGGCGCTGCCCGGTTCGAAGATGGTGAGCGCCGGTGCCGATTGGGCCACCAACTACCAGACCCAGCTTAAGTGGTTCTGGGGCTACTGCGCACAGCGCTACGGTTCCATCCAGGGCGCCTACACCTACTGGCAAGCCCACCACTGCTACTGAGTTTTAGTTTTTCAGACAGGAGAGGCTCCGCACACATTGTGCGGAGCCTCTCCTGTCTTATACGCCTTTTTATATTTCATATGGAAAGATGCAGGCCATTCATGGCGTTACGGTTGTTTATGCACGCAATTCATTCATCGCTTTTATCGCGGCCCTTTTGGCCATCTTACGCGTAAGCGAACGGCCAGACGCAACGGGCTCGAAAAAGCCGTCATGCTCTTTTTCCACCGTCCATCGCCAACCAAGCACGTTATTTTGAGCGACTCGAATACTGAACGAAAATCCTACACGCCCACTACCTGCCACATTCATTCCAAGCTCCCTTTTTCAGGATTTTTGGGCTGGATGCATACGTACTCATTATTAGCGTTTATGGACGATTCGCACAGCCTATCAAGATACTGCATATAGTACAGCACTCACATCAAGAGAACTGTACTATATGCGATTTTTCAAGCTGAGCGGAATATTGTTCACTTACTCGCCATCTTTGGCCGTATGATGCGAACCTTTGCGGGGACCGCGCTTGCCGGATACACCCTTTGAAGCATCGGCCACAGCAAAAATGACAACCTTCTCATCCGGGTAGGACTCGCCATCCATGGCGAAATAGGCAATCTGGTCGTCTGCGACCGGCGGGAAAGTGAAATACTTCTGCACCGCTACCAGCACATCGGTGGTACGCACGGTCACGGAAGAAGCCTTTCCTGCAGCGTCAGAGTCGACGCCATCGGCCTTGCTTCGCTTGGTCTTGCAGAACTTGATGGCGTTCTCGTCTTTGGCGTCGCATGCCTGGACTGCGATCTTCTTCTGCTTGTCATTCACCAGCAATTTCACGTATGCCGGGCATCCGAGCGCTTCGGTCACGCCTTTGGAAAAGCGAACGGATGATTCCATGACCGTCATGGTCATCTTATTGGTGGTGGTCTTTTCTCCCACTGCTTCAAATCCGTCAAGAACAGACATGCCAACCCCTTGAAAATATAGGATATTAATTACATGCAATATAATACAACAATTCGCATAAATACACCCTTTTTTCACTAATAAAATAGGGGGTATCTCCGCTTTCCGGCAGAAATACCCCCTGTATTTCCAAGAATATAGCAATAATTCATAGACTTCATTGAACAAGTTTTCATTGAGATGAATTCAAGGAAATCATGCACCAATAATGTCGAGAATTACCGCGCCATATTTCAATAGTTGTATTTCACATCATTGGTCATTTTGCCACACGGCGTCTGATCGAGCTTCATATCAGCCGTGGCCTTGTCAGACACGGTCACGTCGAACTCGTACGTCACGCTCTTGCCAGGTGCGATGTACGCCATACTGGAGTTCAATGGCTTGCCGTCCATGGTGGCATTGCTACGGTCACGCACATCACCGGTCACGGCGATTGATCCAATCGAACCACCTGCAGGCGCGTAAATCAGCACACGCTGCGCGGATGTGCCACTCGGCGCCACGGGCACGCCACCAACGCCCTTCTGCTCACCACCGAGAATGTAACTCGTGCAGGTAGCCATTTCCGTGGAAGTCATACGGTTGGTCAGCGTGTACTTCACGTGGTAGGTCTTGTCACCTGTCTTGGTCACTTCGCTGGTACGGTCGATATACCAACCCATCTTCGAAGGATTCTGCTCGCTGATGTAAATGCCCGTTTCCGGATTGGTCTCGCTCTCAGGCGCATTCTTGGCGAGTCCAGCACCTTGGAAGTACTTCGCTTCGTCATCGTGGAACGTGTAGGCGTAGAAGTGGCGGTTCTCGGCCAAATCACCGATGCTTTGCGCCACCTTCATCATCTTGTCCACAGTCATGTTGCCAAAAGCGCCGTCCATCACCGTTTTGGCAATGTACTCGAAGTATTCGTCCTGCTGTGCCACAGGAACGTCCTTGTAGATGGTGTTGAGCATGTATTCGGCGGTGTTCTCGCCGGTAAGCACAGTGCCGTTGGACAAAGTCACAGGTCCGTTGATCTCCACCATCTTCTGGATGAACACCGGATCCACGGAAATCAAACCGTCGATGTTGCAGGCATATTGCGAACGCTGCCATGAAGCGTTGAGCATTTCCGCGTTGCGGGAAACATCCGGCACCGCGAAGGTGTCTCGCACGTCGAAGGAGAAACCCAACGGCCTGTTGAATACCGCATGTTCCTCAGCGGTGCCGTTGTTGCCATTGACGAACTCACCATTCGGGTGGAAGTCCCCCACCGCGATTTTGCCATGATCCGCAGTCATGGTGCCGAGAGAGCCAACCAAGCCGCCGCCGGAACGTGTTTCGGATGTGGTCTGTGCCGCCAGCAAGTATGTGCGGGCACCGTTCTGGCCGAGGAAGGAAGGCAGCATGTGAGTGGCGTTGCTGACCTGTCCGACCAAATCGGCGATATTGTCAAGCTGGTCCTTGCCCTGCTGATAGGCTTTCTTCACCATGCCGATTTTCGGCTCGGCAAGACTGTTATACTGCTTGTTCTGCTGCTGCACCTGCTGGTTGAGCTTGTCGAAGTTACCTTGCGCATCGGCGATTGGCTGCAGATTAAGTTGCCCTTCCGCACCGGAAAGATTGGCATCGGCAAGCTGTTGCACCGCAGTGGTCAACGATGGCAGTGTCTGCTGTGCAAGGTTGTCCACGACTTCCGTCATGCCTTGCACAGTGGCGATGTCACTGCCGACGAACGGCATTTTCGCAGCCACGTTCCATAATGAACCGTGCGCAATCTGCTTGGCCTGCGTCGTCTGCTGCTGAGCCTGCGCGATGGACGCCTGCGACGCGGCGGCATCCTTGAGCTTTGCAGGGTCATTGATTGCGGATAGTGAGGATATGGCTTGCGATTCGTGTGCCTTGACGCTTTTTGCCTGCTTATACAGTTGCATACCAAACACTGCAGCAATGGCAAGTAGCACGATCAGCACCGCAAGTACAATAAGCGTCACATTCCGTGCCGTATGTTTTTCCCGTATTGCTTGAGCATGTTGCCCCATGCTTTGCTCCTCAAATCATTAAGCACTCAATTTGACTATTCCAGCGCATTATTGTGCCACATGGCACCCCTTTTTTTCGGCCGCCAAATGAAATTTCCCTCTGTTCCATCACAAGAACAGAGGGAAAATCACAGAAAACCCACTTATTGGCTCAGTACGATCCACGGCCAGTGAAGATTACCATCACGGTTTTGGCAAGAATCGCAAGATCTCCAGCGATGGACCAATTCTCAATGTAGGAAACGTCCAAATATTCGCTTTGCTCCTGTGAAAGATCCGACCGGCCGGACACCTGCCACGGACCGGTGATGCCCGGCTTGACCAGCAGTCGGGCGGAATATAGGGAACCATAGCGGGCCACTTCTTCCGGCAATGCCGGGCGCGGACCGACCAGAGACATATCGCCTTTGAGCACGTTGTAGAACTGCGGGAACTCATCCAAAGAAGTCTTACGGATGAAGTGACCTACCTTGGTGATACGCGGATCATCTTTCATTTTGAAGATGAACCGGTCTTCCTGCCCAGTTTCCTCAGCGAGTTTCTTCTTCAGCTCCTCAGCATTGGTGACCATGGAACGGAATTTATACATTTTGAACGGCTTGCCGTGCAGTCCGATACGGGTCTGAGAGAAGAACACCGGACCGCCATCATCAAGCTTGATGGCGATGGCGACGCCGAGAAGAATCGGAGAGGAAATAATCAGCGCGCACAATGAGCCGATGATGTCCAGCAAACGCTTGATTACGTTCGCAGCTCCCGTGTACTGCGGCAGGGAAGCCAACAGAACTGGCTGTTCCGTGGTGTTTCGCAGATACAAACGGTGACCGCTCACATCCGCCAGGGAGACCGCCAAGGCAAGTTCCATACCCAGCGACTCCACCGCAAGAGAAAGACCATGCAACATTTCGGAATCACGCGAAAGCACGTCAGCCACATAGACTTCCTGTACACCGAGGCTTTCGCAAATACGTGGGAATGCCGAGTTGAAAGGAATCACCTTAAGTTTGCTGGAGCCTTCGATATTGGCATCCGGTGTGTATGAGGTAACCACATAAGCGTCTTTTGAAGCTGGATCCGCTTCAATTGGGCATACAGCAACTGGTTCGTACCCCCAATTCATGCAGTTGCGCATGGTCTGCAAGGCTTTGTTGATGCCATCGGAAGATCCGATGACCACCGTTCTGTACTTGCAAGAGCCTTTGCTGCGGTGACGATGCAACGCTTGACGCATCTGCCAACGTGCGATGATATCCAAGAAGAAGGCGATGACTGGCGCGATAATCAACGCAGTACGGGGCAATGCAAGTTTGAAAATAAATGCAAGGCTGCAGTATGAGATGATGGTCAGCAACGACGCATTGATGATTTTGGCATACAGCTCATAGCCGTCCGCCATAACATGGCGGTGGTATGTGCCCGCGAATGCCAAGCACAGCAACCAAATCAGGCTGAACAGAATGAGGAAAAGCCAAAACGGCATCACATCGCCGATGGCATCGAAAGCAGCACCGTTGATTACAAGGCTGACGGTCAACGAAAGCAGCATCACTGCCAAATCGATGGCGATCAGGCTGGCGACGAAGGCGAAACGCCACCGGGGAGTCGATTCAGCCTTGCCGCGCCTATGTCCTTCCTTTTCCGCAGGAAACGGGGTATTGGAAAAAGTCATCGGCTCGAACTGCTTTTGCAGACGCTGATTCTGCATGGACGCGTATGCCTGTCGATGCGCATTGGACGAGACGATATGAATCTCTTGAGTCCTCATACCTTGCTCGCCGTTTGGTGCGCCGGATTCACCGGTATTCACGCCTTGCATGTATCTCCCTCCCCTTCAGCTGCATACGGCAAACAATTTACCACAGCCCCCCCCCCCAGAAATTAAGAGGGACCTATGGGGGTACCATTCGCTATATCCAAATCCTTCTCCGGTATGGCTTATTCGCCAGCAGTACCTGTATCTGAGTTGTCGTTACCGCCGTCCGAACCACCATTGCCATTGTCGTTCGAATCGCCATTACCACCGTTACCGCCGGTTGAACCACCGTTGCCGTTCGAATCGCCATTACCACCGGTCGAACCGCCATTACCGTCGTTAGAACCGCCGTTACCGCCGGTCGAACCACCGTTACCGTTGCCGGTCGAATCGCCATTACCACCGGTTGAGCCACCATTGTTATTGCCACCGGTCGAACCACCACCGTTCACACCGTTTCCAGAGCCCGGACCAAATTGCCACGTATATGTGTAGCGCCGGTTCGTAGTGCCGTTATTGGTATTCGAATTGGTATTCGACTGGGCATTAGCCGCAGTTTGCTCCGCCACAGACTTGTTCACGCCGTCAGAAGTCGAGGAAATCACCTTCGAAGCGTTCTGCATGGCCATAACATCAGTGCTTTTGCCATCAAGGAGTTTCTGAGCAGCGTCAATCGCCTTGGCAAGCGCGTCACGTGTCGACTCGTCCGCAACCTGGCCTGCAGAACCGTCAAGCAACGTCTTTGCGTCAGCAATGGCCTTCTGCAACGCGGCAGTCGTCTTATTCACTTCCAAAGCTCGCTTGCTGGCGGCCACAGCTGTGGCTGCTGCGGAAACGGCCTTGGTCTGTTCTTTGATATTGCTGATCTGCTTGCTCATGCTACGGGCGTGCGCACGCAGTGTGGTTTCGGACAGCAACACCGAACATCCGCCGACCGTCTTGAGGTTCTGCGCCTTGGTCACGGCCTGAGTGAGTTGGTCGATTGTGGCGGCATCCGCCACCTGGTTTGCCGCAGTGCCCTGCAGACTGGTCGCCTGTTCGATGGCGTTTTGCAGTTTTTCGTTGGCTTTGGAGTATTTGGATTTCGCCTTCTCACATACCACCACTGCCGCACGCTGTTCTTTCGAATTGATACGATTGCGTACCACGATGACGCCGGCGATAGCAACCGCCACTGCCGCAATCGCAGCGACAATGGCAATAATCTTTCGCTTGTCCGCAGATGGCTCTTTCGGCGCGACCGGAATGGTTTTCAGCGGATCATGTTCCGGATCTTCCGCGGCAAGTTCCTCTAGGTCGGTTATGCCACCTGATGTATCAAAGGCCTGAGTTGCTTCGGCGTCCTGTTCATCTGTCGAAGAGACGAGGGGTGGCAAAGTGGCGGTTTCCTCGGCATCGGCTGGTGCAACCGCATCATCGAAATCGATGGTGTCGAGCGGCATACTGGGTATATCCGCGATTGTTGGCGCAGCCGAAACCGGCTGTTCCGTTTGCGCAGGTACGGAGGAAGCGATGGTACGAGGCTCAGCAAGCGAAGCCCCATCCGCACCATCGGCTTCTTCCGAATCGGTAGGCTGCAATTTGGGGAAGGTCAGCGGAGGAATATCCCAGCTGGTGTCCACCACATCCCGAGATATGTTGGACAGAATACCGTTCATAGACCGGGAATCATCGTTCTCAGTTGCCATACACCCCTCATTCCATGGAGAAGGGAACCATCAGTGCCGCTTCTTCCCCTTCGCGCGATGGCTGCTGCGCGGCGCACCATCCTCATAGTAATAGTAATAATTGGAATGCGTATTGGTCTTCTTCGGATCTGCACGATTGAAGATGAAGCCAAGCACCGGCACCTGCGCGGTGGCGAGCGTGTCGGACGCCTCCTGCAGGGACTTCTTCTCGCACACGTTGCGGCTGACCACCAGCAAAAGGCCCTTGGCCCAACGGCCGAATACCGCTCCATCGTTGGACACCGTCAACGGGGCGGTATCAATAATCACGTAATCGTATTGGGTGAGCGCCTGCTCCACCATGAGCTTCATGGTTTCGGAACCCAGCAGCACGCCAGCGTTCGCCGGCCTCTTGCCGCCAGGCAGAATGTGCAGGTTCGGCTTCCAGTAGCTCTGCACCACGTCCTTCGGGCCCATCTGTCCGGACAGCACGTGCGCCAGACCGGCGGCACCTTCAATACCCAAGTGGTGAGCAACGGACGGGTGGCGAAGATCAGCGTCGATAAGCAGTACTTTCGCACCATCTTCAGCAAGGGCCACCGCAGTGTTGATAGCCATGGTGGTCTTGCCTTCGGACGGCTGCGCAGACGTGATGACAAGCAGCTGGCCCACGCCTTCGGTGCGGTCGGTCTGCAGGAAGTCGATATTCGTATGGATACGGCGGAATTCCTCGGCAATAGCGCCGTTAGGCTGGCTTACCAGCACCGGACGCTTATTATCAAGCGAAGCGTCCATCGGAACGGAGCCAAGAGAAGATGCTCGAACGATGCTACGCACATCGGAAGTCTCTTCAACCTTAGTGTTGAGGAGGTCCTTGATGAGTGCGGCGAACACGCCGATGATGATGCCGAGCACCACACCGACAGCCAAATACAGGGCAGTCTTCGGCGAAGACTTAGACGTCGGAACCTGTGCCTTCTGCACGATGGAAAGCTTCACCGGGGACTTATCTCCGGAGTACAGGTCGCTTTCAATGACGTTCTTCAGCGATTCGGCAACGGAATTGGCGATGTCCGCGGCCTGCTTCGGATCTCCATCCACCACGGCAATGTTCACGAATGCGGTGTTGGTCGGATTGGTGACGGTGACCTGGCCGGCAAGATCCGTCACGGTTTCATCCAAGCCAAGATCATCAATAACCGGCTTGAGCACCTTCGAAGTGGTGGCAAGCGTCGGATATGAGGTGATTTGGTTGGAAATGTAGCTGCCACCAGTGGACTGCTGGGCGATGCTTTCGCCACCATCGGAAGCGTTATAGGTGGCCATGGTCTGAGCCGTAGCCGTATACTTCGCCGGAGCGAGGAAGGTATAGGCGCTCACGCCTGCCACTACCACCACGAATGCGATAATCGCGGTGACCAGATGCTTACGAATGATTTTGAACAGATCCATCAGAGTGATGCCGTCATCCGCTTCCTCAACTACCCCTTGCGGTGCGGTAGGCTGCTGCACATTAGCGTTCTCTACAGAAGTCACTGAACTTCCCCATCTCACGTTGACAATATCCTTTCCAAGGATAATCTTCCCCCTCGAACTATTCGGGCACTACCGGGAGAACGACAAGGCAAGCTGGAAGAATACGCTGTCCCGTCAGCAAGGCGTGTATGTAATTACCAATACCGATAATGGGAAACTGTATGTGGGAAGCGCCACCGGAAGGAACGGCATATACCAGCGTTGGCAAGACTACATCAGCAATGGTCACGGAAACGATACTGGGCTGATTGCCATTGTGAAACAACACGGGTTGGAGTACGTGCAGACGCATTTCCGCTACACGCTTCTGGAACATTACGACTTCACCGTGCCTAAAGACGTTGTGCTCGCCAGGGAATCCTATTGGAAGGAGGCTCTGGATACGCGCAAGCATGGGTATAACGGTAACTAGATATCTCCAATACGGCAACAATAAGCACAATGAAACCACCGCCTTTAGTAGAAAATTGCAAAATGAGTGTATTTCTGGATATAATCTCAGTATCAAAGGAGCAAAATATACTTACGAGGCAACCCGATGCTGATTGATTTTAGTTTTTCGAACTTCAGGAGTTTCCGAGACGAGCAGTCTTTCTCCATGACTCGCGAAAAACGGTTCATGGAATCTGATGAGTCTCTCCATTCTCCAATCGCAGCCATATACGGCGCCAATGCATCGGGAAAGTCCAATTTTCTGAAGGCATTGCGCGCTATGCGCAACATGGTGGTAAATAGCTACAGCCAAGGGGATGCAAGCAGTCCTATTCCCAGGGAACCTTTTCTGTTACGAAAGGATCCTTTCTCGCATTCGTCCATGTTCTTCCTTGCATTCATCGCGAACGATGGACTGAAATACCAGTATTGGTTCCGCTATGACAATGAACGGATTCTTGAGGAAGATCTCATCTTCTTCAAAAAACTGCAAGGACGTTTTTCCACGCACTCCTCTCTGCTGTTTTCCCGTTCCTCAACGGATGGGGTGAAATTCGGTCCTTCCTTCAAAGGACCTCGCTCACAAGTACGCAAGACCATAGAACTCAGGCCGAATGCACTTCTGCTTTCCGCAGCCGCAGCTGCCGGTATTGAGTCCATTCGGCCGGCATTTTCATTCTTCCAAAGTGGCATAGCCTATTACGAAGCAAGCGCTTTCGAACAGGAGCAGCCTACGCTGTTGGATGAGTTCAAGAAAGAGACACCGCTTTCGAAACATCTGGCCACATTGATTAGGTATGCAGACTTCGGCATCAGTGACGTGAAAAGCGTTCCTGTGGACGTCCCACCGGATCTCTGGGCTCAGTTCAAGGAAGAGATGCATAAGCAACTCGGCATGGATGAGAACAAAGTGGATGAGACATTCAATGTCAAGAACGCTTCCCAGCTGATGTTCACTCATACCGGCGAATCATCTTCCGCAGGATTCGGTCCTGATGATGAGTCCAGGGGCACCGTTGCTGCGCTGTCATTCTTCTCGCTTGCTCTTCGCCAGCTGTCGAAGCAGTCGGTGACGCTTATCGACGAGATCGATACCAGTCTGCATCCGGCTCTGGTGAAGGAGCTGGTGGCGCTGTATGCCGACGCGGAAACGAATCCTCACGGTTCCCAGCTTATTTTCACGACTCATGACGTGTCGCTGATCAATCAGTCCGGTTCGGCAAAGCGTTTACTGGCACCAGATCAAATCTGGCTTGTGGAAAAGAACAAGGAAGGCGTTTCGGAATTGTTCCCGGTGACCAATCTGGGTATTCGGAATATGGAAAACATCGGCAAGAACTATCTCAACGGCGTCTACGGCGCCATACCACGGCCTGATTTTCATACCGTTTTCGCCCAAATCGTGAATGTGGTTGATGCCTGATGTCGAAAAAGCGAAACGTTCCTGCACATGGACGTAAAGCCGCACGGTCGCGCCGACCGCGCAAGAGACGCTTTCTTGTCGTGGCCGGCGGAGCAGTCACTGAGAAACAGTATTTCAAGCAGCTTGAGTCCCTATACGATGTCGTCATTGACTATCAACAGAAGAACAACAGCCCTAAGCAGCTCGCGGAGTTCGCTGTTAAGTTGAAGAGGGAAGACAAGCGAGATACTTCTACAGATTGTTATGAACGAATCTGGGTGGTGGTCGATGTTGACGATTTTCACGACCACGGCGAAGCAGCGAGAATCTGCAATGACAATGGAATCGAACTCGTCATTTCCAATCCTTGCTTCGAGGTCTGGTTGCTCGACTATGTGAAGGCTTGCCCGTCAAGCTATACACTGACACCTGATGTCGAGTCAGCTGCAGCAGAAGCTAAAGTTGTCGGCGGAACCCGTAACAAATACATCAACACCGAGCTCATTGACAAAGAACATCTCGAGGCCGCAATGCACAACGCCGCTCGGCACAATACAACGGAAAACCGCCAGGGGCGTAACAGACTCGCGCCTAATCATGAGCAGGAATACGCCCCTTGGACCGATATGCCAAAAGTAATCGAAGCACTGCAACAAGCTTCAGATAACAGCAAGTAACAGCTCGACCATGGCATGAGCAAGGAATTTTGTTGCCGTCGTCTCCCCGTGCATGATACATAAGAATATTCATTCATCGAGAGCACAAACCCCACGAACCGATGTTAAGTCAGCTTGCTGGTCTCCGCACAAGACCTGCTTTGAAGCATTGGACCAGAAACACCGCAGAGTAGACGGCCGCCTGGGCTTTCTCCCTGGAGACTGCTACGGGATCCGGACCGCCGTGACGGTCGGGCTGACTGTTCATCAGACCACTCATAAGTAATTGGATGACACCGCCAGGAACATTGTTCTCTTCCCGCGCCTCGATCTGGAATTCCCAGCGCTGGTCCCGCATGACCCTTGCCGCCTTGCTCAGGGTCGAGTCCTTGTTGTTCGGCTCCACCATGGGCAAAGCTATCGACTCGACGGCCTTGATGGCGGCCTCGTACGCAGCGGAATAGTTCGGTTCACGGCCAAACATGTAATGCCACGCTTCGGAAAGCTGCTGTCCGTATCCGCTCGATGAATCCATGGCATTATCCACCATCTGCTGCATAGCCGGATCCACACGCTCTTCCAGTCCACAGATTGAATTCCGCTCCCCCACCTTCCATTTGGAACCAGATTCCTCAAGAATGGTATCGAGGTTTTGAATATGGGAATGGAATTCCTCACTAGAAGGGAATATACATTGTTCATCTCTCATGTCTTCATCTAATTTCATAAGAAGATAATCCGTGTATTGAAGACCGATCAAATCAGCATTCATATTCTCTTCGAAATACTTATTAGTAGTATCATCACAAAGATGGGATTCTTGCCTAGTACGTCGGTCGAACTCCTTAATCAGTTCATAACGCGTATCTTCATCAAGCCACTTTTCACCGTATATCGAAGTACCACCACAGCATAAAAGCAATTCCGCCTGCATCATCCAATCGACGAGGCTTTTCTTCATATAGTCCGGAACACCGTCCACAAGAACCGACGGTTTTCCCTCTTCCATGCCAAACGGAACCCAGCTCATCCCTTATCTCCTCCAAATACGCATACATGGTAAAGCGACTTGACTTTGCTTCACTCACCAATGGCACTCATCAAGCTCTCTTACAGCATAACCTTCAAGACCCCCTACCATCTCTCCACTTGGAGTCGTCCATGGTGCGATATTCAGTGCGGACGTCATACGTCTTATTCCGATTCCAGGGATTGCCAATTCTCCGGCGGCAAATCGAGTTTGAGATATTCATACGGGTTCGTTTTGATTTCGGAAAGGATGCCCTTGGCATCACGAATCCAGTCGTTGCCTTTGTTGTCTCGAAAAGCAATGGCCGATTCGACACGGGCATGCATCCCTTCGCCAGGATAGGGAACATATGCCGTGAATTTTCCCGGAGGGACCGTACCGATACAAGTAGTGAAATCCGTTCCACTCAGGTAGTCGGAACCGGCCCCTTGATATGCTCCGGAAGTGAACACGACATCATAAATCGGCTGATCATGATCTTTCGTGTAGTTATACGACGCAAAAGCAATAATGATAGAAGCAGCAGAAATAATAACTGTAAGAAAGTTGGCAACGTTATTAAGCCCTGGATGCTCAGTACTCAAGAAAGTTTTCAAGAAAACCCACACATCCTTGACCGTTTCCTCAATCTTTTGCCCAATACAGCATATACACATATCCCTCAAAATACGCGCCGCATCGAGACATCCATAAAAATCAGGAAGCACCCTTGAGATGGATATCTCCCGAGAATAAGCTCTTCTGGTTGGGGACGAGCATGATCTCGCCGTCGGCGATGCCCTTGAGATGCTGGCTGTACGGGCTCTTGCCATAACGCTCCGCGGACTCCATGAGCTGGTCGCGCGTGATCCAACCGTTCTCGAAGGCGATCTCCTCCACAATCGCAATCGGCAGACCTTGCAACAATAAACGCAAGGCAAGCAGCGCACTACCTCGAATCTATAATGTTTCTTCTTCACCCTTATTAATCAATGTTTTATACTCTTCAATCAGCGTATCCACAATTTTCGGAATGTCCGTCCACGGCGCATAATCCCCGCTAGAGGGTCTGTTGTCTCGTATCCGGCGATGTTGCTCGCCCATATGCTTCTGCGCATTTTTAGCCGCCGTGGCATACTTCCCAGCTATCGCTTCCTGGCGAATGTGCTTGGGATTATTTCGATTCCGGCTCATGTCAATCAGCCCAAGTCGTTTAGCGAGCTTCTCGCATTCCGAAGTCTGAGTGTATGACAGGGGGCATGGCTGCTTGTGGTCAATCAGCCATACGTCAAAACACGGATTGGAGATGATTACTTCGACACCGCTTTGACGTCCTTTGTCTACGGCTGCACGCAGCTTGTCGCCGTTTTTGCCGAAATCGTCCACGTCCGTCACCGCCCACACCACCGCAAACGGATCATATGACTCTTTCTTCGCGTCCTTCTTGTCTTCGTGCAACAGCCTTGCCGCGCCCTCTACAAGAGTTTTGGGATCGACTCCGTCTGCTTCCACACGAACCGGATCATCCACTTCGCCGCTTTTAATTCGAAGGTTCTTTACATAGTCTCCGAACAGATGCCGTCTGACATATTGGAAGTATTCCACTTCTGTAACAATGCCTCCACTGTAGATGAGGAACCGTTTGTTTCTCGGCTTTGATTTCCCCCAGTGCCCGGCATTTGGCTTGTGTACCACTATTCCTCCCTTCAGACGTTATTCATTCATCCCGTTGCCAACGCGCAACTATCTATTGCACTATGCCTACATATCAGCGTTGGGATTCTTTTCCGGCGTTTTTGGCATTGTCGAAATGCTCTTTCACGGTCGCATACAGATTCGGCTGTGCAAGACCGCCATATACGCCATGACGGTAGTTCTTCCCAAAATTCTCCTTGGAGTTCGGGCTCCAATCCATCAGCCAATTCAGCGTGGATTCACCGGTATTGGGGTCTTTCTTTACGATCCATATCTGATCTCGGTCCAATACCCGGTCGTCGGTACCCGACGCACTGATCAACGTCTCGTTATGTGTAGTGAAGATCAGCTGCGAGTTGTTAGGGTTCGTTGCCGGATCCCTATACAGTTTGATGATTTCAGAAAACAGGCTCGTACTGATGCTGACATCCGGCTCATCAAGTAATGTGATCGAAGGTCGCTCCAGCGAATCAAGCACCCAGTCGAACAGCAACATCACGTTTTTGGTACCTTGCGATTCCCACTGTTCCGAAAGCTGACGGATCACGCCCCTCCCCTGATGGCTGAACAGTACGCGAGGCATAAAATACTCGGAGGAAGGTGATGAGCTAGAGGAATCGCCCAGCGGCTCATCGCCTGCTGGGGCCGAACTGCCCGATATTCCGCTTTCCGCCAGTTTTCGCAGTTCTTCCAGCAATTCTTCCGGAACGTCTTTTTCTTCGAAATCGACATCGGTTATACCGAGATCGGCCACTCTGATCAGTTTCGACAGCAACAATGCCCGTCTTGGATTCTTGCGGATTCGATGCACGAAAACTCCGAAGGAATTATCAAAATCTACGGCGGGATAGCACTGGATGCCATTTGCGATAGTGTCATATGCAGGCATCACACTTGTAATGTTCAGTGCTGCCGCGGCCGAAAGGAGAAGCGCGTTCTCCCGAACAAGGTGGGCAATCTTTCCTATGTTGTGGAATTGAGCGCCGATCTTGGTCTTCTTTCCGTCTTCACGTTCGAATATCACGGTGCGCCGATTAGTTTCGGAACGGAACATCCACAGCACTTCCTCCCGCACCTTGTGGGCATCGATACTGAACCAGTATTGGTAGCGGTTTTCGTCTTTGGCGATGAATTCGATATAGAACGTCGATGGCTGTTTTGCGCTTTCGTTATCCAGCAAAAAAGGCTGTGTATTGATGCCTTCGCGAGGTGCGAAACTGTTACGCACAAAGTTAGAGAAAAAATTCATGCATTTGAGCAGATTCGACTTGCCGGCAGCATTATCACCATAAATGACAGCAACCGGGGAAATCCGGTTCCATGCCCCTTGCTCATCTTGTGCACTATGTTGACCTTTGCGGAGCATGGTAAATTCCTGCTCGCTCTTAAAACTCAGACAATTTTCAACAGTGAAATTGAGCAGCATTCATTCCGCCCCTTGGTTTTCTGATTTTTCTCTACTGCAACGATATGATACATGAAACTCAGCAAATCTCAATCTTCAAGGCTCTTTTTAGACTTTATTAGCAGAATTCAGCCTGAAGCTATATAAATACACAGCTCCATCGCTTCATATGTCTCGCGTGACGAAAGAAGCCAGCAGTCGGTGACCTTTGGTAGGCAATAACGGCAACCTTGCAACGAGCAAATATTCCTTCTACATTTCTTCTGCGTGGCGGGTATCTCTTCCCCGCAGCAGTCATTCCGGCCCCGTACAATTTCACACGAGAGAACAAAGTCAGAGGAGAGAATCATGGACGAGAGCATCCAAAGAGCGAACGGCAGTGGCGCACACATCAGACACGCCGCACCGGCACACTCCAGAAATTCAAATGGGGGGGGTGCAGGAATTCCAGCATCGAACTATTACGCATCATCGCGATGTTCATGATCCTCATGCACCACTTCATCGTCCACAACGGCTACGACGTGCTGAAACTCCCCCTGGGACCGGAACGCATCTTCTTCCAGCTCGTGATGCAGGGCGGCGGCAAAGTCGGCGTCGTCATCTTCTTCTCCATCTCCGCTTGGTTCTTTCTCGACAAAGAGCAAACCATCAAATCCAACCTCAAACGCGTGTGGATCATGGAACGCGAACTCCTGTTCTGGAGCCTCATCCTCGTGGCGTTCTACCTCGTGTTCGACCGGACCGACCTCGGCATGAAACTCATGGTGAAGAGCATCGCGCCATTGAGCATGGGACTGTGGTGGTACGCCACCGCATACGCCATCTTCCTGGCGCTGCTCCCCTTCCTCTCCAGGGGACTGAAGGCGCTCGGACGCGAATATCACTTGGCGCTTGCTGCAACAGTACTGACAATCTGGGGACTGTTGAGTTTCATTCCTGGAGCGCAGTCGCTATCCGACAACGTTTTCGGCTTCATCTACGTGTTCATCCTCATCTCCGCGTACAAGTGGTATATGAAGCCGTTCACCACCAAACAGATATGGCTGCTGACCGGCATCGGATTCGGATTCTTCCTTCTCTACACCGTCGCATCCGCAACGCTGTCTCTGATGGGACATGATATGGGCATCTTCATCACCGGATCGTGGAGATTGCCCGTCGTCATGGTCGGCTTCGGCATGTTCCTGCTGTTCGACCGCGTCACTTTCCACAGCCGCATCATCAACCGGATCGCGCAATCCGCGTTCTCCGTATACCTCATCACCGACTACGCCGCCTCCGAGAAACTGCTTTGGGTACGATTGTTTAACCTGCAGAACCTCTACCAGCAGCCGTGGGCGATTCTGCTGATCCTCGGCATCCTGCTGGCGATCTACGCAATCTGCACTCTGCTTGATTTCATCCGCCAAGCACTGTTCGCCGTCACCGTCGACCGGCGGCGTGGACACTGGTTCGAGCTGCTGTGGGATAGGATTTTCCAAATTGAAGCGCAGTCAGCTGAATCCCCCGCTGGACGATTCAACCAATACCCGATGAGTTCCCATTGATACAGGGATCTGGTTTTTTCTTACCTACCCTTTCATATTTCTAGATAGGGGCTGCGGAGACACTGTGGAGACCACCATCAAAGATCCATGTAAAGCAATGAGTAACGGCGAGCGCTAAAAACGACACTAGTTTGATGGCAATCAAGTACGAGAGAAATGGTTCATTGTTATTTGCTGAAGAGCGGATGGCGGGCGGGCAACTAGCCCGCAGAACAGACCGGTATTGAAAAGGGAACGGCAGATAGAGCAGACAGGTGGCGGCAGCCCGTCATCATTCATCAGTTAAACGTCCGCTTCTCCTCAGGCTTGCGGCAAATTGTTCTTCCGTGATTTCTTCCGTCACCAGTCTGGAAATGAGTTTATATAGAGTATTTTGTTCTGGCTCTGGATCATCATCGATATCCAGATCGATTCTTTCCATTTTCAGGATGGCCAAAGATATGGCCATTGCAGTGCGCTTGTTGCCATCAGCGAAATAATGATTTTTAGCCAGATGAAAGGTAAGATGCGCCACTTGCCGGAACAGATCTTCGAATCGTTCTTTCGGCGATTGACCGAATACCGGCAGAAAGGTCGAATCCACAACGTTGCTTACGGAACCGGCATCATTGGCTCTTTCCACGGTAAATCCGCCGGTGTCGTCAAGTTGCTCCCTGTGTACTCGAACAATCGCCTGCGTCATTGCCTCTGCGAAATCATCAGATGGAAAGACGAGTGGCGGCGCTTGGATATGCCACCACTCGTTAGTGTATCGCTCAGGCATTGCGCAGAATCCTGAAGGTGTTCTGCCATTTTGCATTTACTTCATCCAAACTGGATGCAAGAGTGTTTTTGGGGAAGGTCAGGCCGTCATCAGATGCGAGAATGTCATCGTTGGTGATTTCGACGTTTTCTCCTTTCCTGTAAACGTTCTTCCAAGCGGAGTTCTTTCGATGGGAGAATCCCACAAGATCGAATGCCGTCAGGAAACCGTATTTCTTCGCCGTCCTGTCTACGACGGATAAGGTCCGTTCATCCTTTGCGGTTTCGCCCTCGGGCTTGGGAATCCTGTTGCGTCCGTATTTTTGGAAAGTGAAATAAACGTCCCTCTCAACCGGACCGTAAGACCACGCCTCAATCTTGTCTTCAAACAATGGTTTCCCGGTTTCACGCAGAGACTCGACCTGCGCGAAATAAACGAGCTTGTTCAGCACAAGATTCGTAATGTCGATATCAGAGCCATGGCGAAGAATGAAAGCATTCGCTACTTGTATCGAGTTCATGATTCCTCCTTTTCCACGGAAGCCTTATATCTAAGTATATGAGACTTGATTTCGGAAAAAATATTCTAGCGTCTCTTCCTACAGAGCACAAGATGAAGTGGCCTGTTTTTGTTCCGTCTTTATAGTGAGACGGCTTGTGTTGCATCTCCGACAATACTTGATCCTTACCGCCTCCAATGTCCCATAGCCCAATGAAACGTACGCGCCAGCGCCGAACACGGTATAGCCAAATGAACCGTTCGCCATGCGCGCGTATGTGACGCCTACGACATGCAAGTGGTTCGGCACGGACATCTCAAACCTCTGTTTACCCAATCTGGTCTGTTGCCGTTTCACTGCTACGTTGATGAAGGCAAAACAGCGTTAAATTCTATAGAACATATGTTCGAAGGTGTGATAGCATGGAAGCTATGAATCTTGAGATACTTCGTCTCCACCCGATGCAAAACTACGGAACTCCTTACGATTACGACGTTGACGGTTTTAACGAAAATGGGTGGCATAGTTCATTCATAATTGAAACTACAAAGCAACAAGAGGAGAATGACTACTGGTCCTTTTATCAGCCAAGAAAGGGTGGAACAAATCAGCGTAGCTCAACCAATTGGAGCCATGATCCTCTCCTCGTTTACGACAACAGGCAAAAGTCACCACTAATCATCTAATTATTAATTCCACCTAGCAACCAAGCCATTTGCATGTTCTAAGAGCTCAAGGAGATATGACAATGCCTGGACGCATTCCATGGGAGAGAATATCCGGCGACGAGACGGAAACCATTATCGCGGTGTACGTATGCAGAGAAAACCCAGACGCCGTAAAAGTTCGCCCGTCTAGAGGAGATGGCGGCATTGATCTCCTCTGCAAAAGGGACGATGATACATACGATGTGTATCAAGTAAAGAAATTTGCTACCAATCTTTCCAGTGGACAGAAAACGCAGATTCTTAATTCATGGGAAAAGGCGCAAAAATTCTTCGATGAACATCACTGGACCATGAGCAACTGGTATTTAGTGCTTCCTCTAGACCCTACGCCAGAGAATATTCTGTGGTTTAAAGAGACGATACAGAGTCGCTCCTCTTTTAAATGTCATTGGCTGGGCCTTGCCAATGTAGAAGCTTGGGCATCGGCCATGCCAGAAGTCTATGATTATTACATGGCCGATGGCCGAGAAGCCGTCGATCAACGAATTAAAAGTTTGCTAAAAGCTGCCCAGAAACCTGATTTACGCGATTCTAAAGAATTGACGAAAAAGCTTTTTGAAGATGCAGAATTTCTCAGCAAAATTGACCCGCATTATGCTTACTCCGTTCGCCTCATAAGCAAATACGATAAGAATGGATTCACGTTTTCAAACCGTCCAAATCTTATGTATTCCGAAATCATGACTAACAGTGAGGGTTATTCTGTAGTAATAGAAGCGATAGCCAAATACAAAGCCGCTCCTGATTTTTCCCCACTAAAAACGTCCTGTACCTTATACGCAGAAACCCCGGAAGATAAGAAAAAACTCCATGATTTTGTAAAATATGGTACGCCTTTTAACGAATTACCAGTAAAAAATATAAAAGAGAATCTGAAACTTCCTGCTCTTGAGATGCAGCAGGATGAAATGTTTTCTCGCATCGGTTTGCTGGGACAGATAGATCCACATCCATTGACCTTGGTTCTAATTTCAGACGATACACACATTGCCTTGGAACAAAAGAGCCGCACAAGCGGTCGTATAGGAGGCGAATGGACTGGAGAAGATAAATCTGGCGCAATTCATATAAGATTAAGGACGGAAGCTAATTCTTTAGAAACAACGCTAGAGATAACGCCCCATCTCACTTCCCTATCAGGAAGCGAAGTGTTACCCGCTTTTAAGGCCATAGACTTCCTATACACCAATTCGCAATCCAAAAATCTAGAACTGCAGACTTTGCATGGAAAGAGCATTTACTCCAATCCTACAAGTACAAACATGCAAATCCTGGATCAGGAAACAATTCTCCCATGGTATGAGCTGCTCTTATCATTGAAAGAAATCCACGATGAAGCATTAGTTGATTTTCAATGTCCAGATTTTGCCTCTCTCAACGAGAAACAAGTTCAACGATGGAAAGAGATAGAACATCTTTTAAAGGGAGAGTGCGTAATTCGGCATTGGGATACTATCAAAATTTGCAGAGAATCCGACAAACCTGTAGCACTTCCCGCTGGCATAGCCGTGTTATCCGAACTAATAGCCACAATAGGCACTCAAAGAATCCCCCTAGGATACACTCAGCGGTTACTGAATGCAGCATTTATGGATATTCCCAAAAATAATGAAAATGAATACATTCTACATTCGGAAGCGTCTATTTGTGATTTACTCATTGAGCAGAAGATCGCAATAAAACCCGAAGACAGAGATAAAATCTCTCATGTCTTTATTGGACCATTATTGGATTTATCCGAATACACGAAAAATATGGCTCCAATTCAATAATGAGGCAATTTCGAAAGGTTGCGAAATTTATCTGAATCACCGCTGACCGGCACACACTCACGGTCGATATGAGCGCCAAAACTCCGTTAACGAGAGATCCGTGCAACCGACGAATGGGTTGCACGGATCTCTCGTTCAGATGACAAATGATGCAATGTTTTTAACGCTGCATCAAGTCAGTTCTTTTGGTTGGGGACGAGCATGATCTCGCCGTCGGCAATGCCCTTGAGGTGCTGGCCGTAGGGGCTCTTGCCGTAACGATCCGCGGACTCCATGAGCTCGTCGCGCGTGATCCAACCGTTCTCGAAGGCGATCTCCTCCACGACCGCGATCGGCAGACCCTGCGCACGCTGCACGGTACGCACGAACTCACCCGCCTCAAACAAAGAATCCATCGTACCGGTATCCAACCACGCGTAACCACGCCCCAGCGTGCGCACGTTCAGCATGCCCGCATCCAAATACATACGGTTCAAGTCAGTGATCTCCAACTCACCACGCGCACTCGGCTCCACCCGCTTCGCATACTCGACCACATGCTCGTCATAGAAATACAGGCCGGTCACCGCGTAATGCGACTTCGGACGGGCCGGCTTCTCCTCGATCGACACGGCCTTCCTATCCTCATCGAACTCGACCACGCCATACCGCTCCGGATCATCGACATAATAGCCGAACACGCTCGCGCCCCCGCCGGACTCGGCCTTCGCGACCGCGCCACGCAACGTCGCGCCCAGGCCGTTGCCGTAGAAGATGTTGTCACCCAACACCAGCGCGCACGGCTCGCCCGCGATGAACTCCTCACCCAACAGGAACGCCTGCGCGAGACCATCCGGAGCCGGCTGCACCTTATACGAGAACCGCACCCCGTAATGCGAACCATCACCCAGAAGCCGCTGGAAGTTCGGCAGGTCCTTCGGCGTGCTGATGATCAGGATGTCACGGATCCCGGCCATCATCAGCACACTCAGCGGATAGTAGATCATCGGATATTCTTCACGAATTTATGCTCCTCACCAATCACCCAGCTCATCCAAATCCTCCAACGGGATCGGCCAATCAATATGCAACTCCGGATCGGTGAGGTTCACGAACGTGTGCGCCTTCTTCTGCTCCAAGTCCGGTGCGCGTTCACGAGATACGTGTACACAGCACCGTCCTCCAACCCCTAGAAGCTATTGCCCATACCACGTGGCATGCATGGATGATAAGGGACACGAACCCCAGACATCCACGCGCGACGCCAAGCGGTCACTGGCCCTGACGCTTGTACCGGGCTTCGGTCGCGGCCTTCGCCGGCTCCCACCACGCACGGTTCTCGGTGTACCATTCGATCGTCTGCGCGAGGCCCGACTCGAAGTCGGTGTGCTTCGGAGTCCAACCCAGCTCGGTGCGCAGCTTGGTCGAATCGATCGCGTACCGACGGTCATGGCCCGGACGATCCTTCACCCAATCGAACGTATCCTCCGCCTGCCCCATCATCCTCAAAATCATGCGAAGCACGGTGATGTTATTCCTCTCACCATCCGCGCCGATCAGATACGTCTCGCCGACACGACCCTTCGTCAGAATCGTCCACACGCCGCTGGAATGGTCCTCGGTATGGATCCAGTCACGCACGTTCAACCCCTTGCCGTACAGCTTCGGACGCTAACCGTCCAGGATGTTCGTGATCTGACGCGGGATGAACTTCTCCACATGCTGGAAGGGACCATAATTGTTCGAACAGTTCGAGATCGTCGCGCGGATGCCATACGTGCGCGCCCACGCGCGCACCAGCATGTCCGAGGCGGCCTTCGTCGACGAATACGGCGAGCTCGGATGATACGGCGTATGCTCCGTGAACCTGGCCGGATCATCCAACGCGAGATCCCCGTACACCTCGTCCGTGCTCACATGATGGTAACGGATCCCATACTTCCTGACCACCTCCAACAGGCGGAACGTGCCCTCCACATTCGTCCTGAGGAACGGTTCCGGATCCGCGATGCTGTTGTCATTATGCGACTCGGCCGCGTAATGCACGATCGCGTCATGACCAGGCACGATCCTGTCCAACAGGTCCGCATCGCAGATATCACCCACGACCAATTCCACACGGTCCTCGGGAAGGCCCGCGATGTTTTCCGGATTGCCCGCGTACGTGAGCTTGTCCAACACGGTCACATGCACGTCCGGATGATGGTCCACCACGTAATGCACGAAATTCGAACCGATGAAACCACATCCACCGGTCACGATAATGTTCTTGGGAGTAAACGTCTCTTCAACCACACCCCCGATTTTACGACACAACATCTATTCCCATTACGCATGATGTTATATGCAAACTTTCCTGAAAGAGAAAACGTTTTATGTATATATTTCATACAACCTTTATCCAATGGCCCCGAACTCACGTTTGCATCCACTGAAAATTTTTGCAAACCCCTTTTCAATACTCCCCCACACCACAACTTGCAATCGTTACGCATTCCGCATCCACAAATCGCCATTCAATCGGGGGCTACCCCTGCAAAAAACAACGGCAAGCTTTTGCAAAAATCATTGTTATTGCAGCAACGATTTTCATTGACATTCTGCCATTTTCCACTCTTTAGCACTCTGCAAAAGGTATAGAATATACAGCATACGTTCGCAATAGAGCAAACGTTATCAGGGAAGATAAACCCCCGTCATAAGGGGCCGTCAGTAAGGAACAAAGGAGCCATGAAACATCGGAAACCCGCACCGGCCTGGCATAGGCTGGGGCTGAAGATTAGCAAGAAAGTGGTGGTCGGCATCACCGCCGCGGCGACCGCCTTCGGCGGACTGGCAATCGCCAGCACCGCAGCACAGGCCAGCACCGATCGCGACAGCTACGCCGACACCGTTGAAAACACCACGTTCGAACAGGCGCGCAAGCATTACGGACTGGCGCAGCAAATGAGCGAGGGCGCCACCCTGCATGCATGGGAGTGGAGCTTCAAAACCATTGAGGAAAACATCCCCGCTATTGCCGAAGCCGGTTACACCTCCGTGCAGACCGAGCCGATTTCCGCTATTCATAACGGCGGCAAGGGCATGATCTTCACCGAGAACTGGTACTACGTATATCAGCCGACCGACACCACCATCGGCAACTGGGTGATGGGCACCGAAGATGATCTGAAGAGCCTGTGCAACACGGCTCACAAGTACGGCGTGCGTATCATCGTCGATGTGGTAGCCAACCATATGACCGCGACTTGGGGCGCCATCGCCGATCGTTGGAAGAAGTCCGAGTACTACCACCACGACTGCAATGACGGTGATGTGCAGGATTGGAACAACCGCTATCAGGTGACCCACTGCAAGCTGCTCGGCCTGTATGACATCAACACTGAGAACACCGAAACCGCCAACATGATGCACGATTTCCTCGTGCAAGCGGTCAACGACGGTGTGGACGGGTTCCGTTTCGATGCGGCCAAGCACATCGAACTGCCGGACGAGTATAACGGCTCCCAGTATTGGAACATCATTCTTAACAATGGCGCGCAGTTCCAATACGGCGAAGTGTTGCAGGATTCCATCTCCCGCGATAGCGACTATGCAAAGCTGTTCTCCAGCCACAGCAAGAACGGCGGCGGCGTGACCGCTTCCGCATACGGCCAGAAGCTGCGTGGCGCACTGAATTCGAAGAATCTGAACGCCAGCGACTTGTCCGATTGGAGCAACTCCGCCAGCCCGAGCAATCTTGTCTCTTGGGTGGAATCGCATGATAACTATTCCAATAGCGATAGGGAATCCACCGGCATGAGCGAGTGGCAGATGACCATGGGCTGGGGCGTCATCGGCTCCCGCTCCCAGACCATGCCGCTGTACTTCGACCGCCCAGTCGGCTCCGGCGGCGACCAGCCGCAGTTCGCCGAGAAAAGCAAGCTCGGAGATGCAGGCTCTCCAAGCTGGAAGGATCCGCAGGTCGTTGCCGTGAACCACTTCCGCAACACCATGAACAACAACAAGGCCGCGGAATACATGCGCAATTGCGGCGCGAACTCCTGCCTTATGGTCGAGCGTTACATCAAGGATGGCAACTCCAAGAACGACGGTGTGACCATCACCAACATGGGTGACACCCAGAACCTGGCTGGAACCACCACCACCCTTGATGACGGTTCCTACACCGATCAGGTCTCCGGCGGCAAGATCACCGTTTCCGGCGGCAAGATTACCTCCGGTTCCGCTCCCGCCGGCAAGATCAGCGTGTTCTTCACCGACAACTCCGCTTCGGTTTCCGCCAGCGGTTCCAAGTCGTTCAAGACGAACACCACCACCGTCACCTTGAACGCGAGCAACGCTACGAACACCACCTATACCACTTCCGAAGGCAAATCCGGCTCCTATAAGGACGGCGACACCATCACCGTCGGCGCTTCCACCGCTGTCGGTGGCACTGTTACCGTGAAGGTACAGGGCAAGGATGCGGATGGCCAGACGGTTTCCGGTGAATTCACCTGTACAAAGAAGGATCCGAACGCTACCAGCACGGCTTATGCAAAGAAGCCAAACGCGTGGAGCAACCTGTATGCATACGTGTATGTGGACGATCCTGACGCCACCACCCTGCAGGAGAACGCCAAGTGGCCGGGCGAACCGATGACGAAGGTCGCCGCGTCCGACACCTGCGGTCAGGACGGCGAATACAAGTATGAGATTCCTGACGATCTCGTCGGCGACAACGCCCGTATCATCTTCAACGACGGCAACGCCACCAACACCAAGAAGTATCCTGCCGACACCACCGATGGCGAGGATGCGGCCGGTCTTTCGATCGACGGCAACTACGCTTGGAACGGCAATACCTCCTCCGGCACTTGGGAAGCCCGCAATTGCGTGGTGACCCCGGTTACGTCCGTAAAGATCAACGAGGGCAATTACACCACCGACATCTCCGATGGCGTCACGACCAAGCAGCTGACCGCCACCACCGACCCGGCTGGTGTGGCTGTTTCCTGGAAGTCTTCCGATACGTCCGTTGCCACGGTTGCCTCCGATGGCACCGTGACGCCAGTGAGCGCCGGTACCGCCACGATCACCGCGAAGGCTGGCGATAAGTCCGCTTCAATCAAGGTTACAGTAACGGGTCAGCCGCCGCTGGATCCGGTGAAGACGAACACCATTTACGCCACCAAGCCGTCCAGCTGGGACAAGGTGTACGCGTACGTGTACACCGGCGACGGCGCGACCGCCGCTTCCAACGCGAAGTGGCCGGGCGTGGAGATGACCGCCACCACCGCCACCGACGGCTGCAAGCAGTCCGGTTACAAGTATGAGGTTCCGGACAGCCTCGCCAAGGACGCGAAGGTGATCTTCACCGACGGCGGCAGCCAGCAGTATCCGGGATCCCGCCAGCCGGGCCTGGACTACAACGGCGGCATCGTGAAGTGGGACGGCTCCTCCGCGACCCTGGCCGCGGTCGAGTGCGAGACCACCATCCCGGTCACGTCCGTCTCGATCTCCGGTGATGGCGTGAGCGGCGGCAAGCTCTCCCTGAAGTCCGGGGCGAGCGCGCAGCTGACCGCCACGGTCAAGCCCGACAACGCGACGGACCGGAAGGTCACGTGGACGAGCTCGGACAGCTCGGTCGCGAACGTGATGGGCACGGGCGTGGTGACCGCCGGCCGGAAGGCCGGCAGGGCCACGATCAAGGCCACCGCGGGCGGCAAGAGCGCGAGCGTCACGGTGACGGTCACGGACGTGCCGAAGCAGCCGATGACGGTGTGGTACAAGCCATCGAAGACGGTCAAGCAGGTCACGGCGTACTGGCGCGTGTACACGAGCCCGAACTCGACCGGCAACGCGAAGATGGTCCAGGCGTGCGACGGCTGGTGGAAGGTGACCGTGCCCGACACGAAGGGCGCGCAGACGGGTCTCGCGTTCGCGCTGGACGGCAAGTCGTCCGGACAACAACGGCGGCAAGCTGTACGTGGCCAAGGGCGGCACGCTCGCCGTGGCCAGAGGCCAGTCAATCCCGGACGTCACACCAAACTGCGCGATAACCACCAAATAATAATCAAATAGAACAAGGCTGTGGGTTCATGAAAACGGACCCTCAACCTAATAAAATCAAAGCGAATTTAGAAGACGCAGCATATCTGATAGTTCCTAATTCAGACAAAACGTCTAATGATATATTTGATGGTTGGCTTTGCCCCGTACTGAGCGACATATCGCAAAGAGGGAACACCACCAATAATCCGGTCAAAGCCTCCTTGACGGCCTGGTTGACTAAAATGAACCCGTCGATTACATGAACGAAGATATGATTGAAGCTCTCGTGTTAAACCTTCATGTATACCTGTCAACTGTCCTTGTTTCAAACCAGTGGCTTCAAGAATTTTGCTATTATCAATGACTCGATTATACATCCTGTCATAACGAATCTGATACTTCGCTCTGTGAGCCCTCTCGAACTTGTCCATCGGGCAATCCACGACTTCGAAAGGAATAACATCCATATAGATGGATGCGATCTCCCGCCAAGATAAATGCTCACTAGTGGAAACCGTGAATGTCTCGCCCAATGCTTTGGGATTACCAATAAGTAGTGTGATCATCCGAGCGACATCGCCGCCCCACGTCATAGTGCCTTGCCTATCGAGGATAACGTCAGGCAACGGCACAGGGATATGACGGACCGCGCGCCATAGCCATGTGTCCGACTCGTGGACGGCAAGTTGGAAACGGCCACTCGCATCGTACGTGACGGCAGGACGTACAATAGTCCAATTGTTTTTCCCGCTTCCAAAGAGCAAATCCTCACAACGCGCCTTAGCCAGCGCATACTCGTCAGTTGCGAGGTATTCAGCATCATCAACTACATCGAGAAGACGCGGGGAATCCTCCCGAATCAAAGGAGAATCGGCATACACGCGATAAGAAGACAGGAACACATACTGCGAAGTCGTTTCAAGGAACGACCATGCACGTTCCTTGAATTCCGTTGTGGACCAAATCATGAAATCGATGATTGCATCCCAATGCTCCGCAAGGAGTCCGTTCAAGAACAACTGATCCTTGGCATTGCCGATCCTATATGTCAAATCAGAATTTTCCGACAAATGTTGTCTGCGACTAGTGACCACTACCTGGTGTCCCATTTGCACAAGCAGGTGACTGACATGAATACCCATCGCTCCAGTACCGCCAAGAATCAGAATTCTCATAACGCTCTTCCTTCAATAACGCTCTATCGTCCGAGGATTTTCCTGATTGTGTTAACGCCCTTGTCTCCAAGCAGGTTACGCACAGCTTCCTTTGCAGCTCCGGTAGCATTCGTTTCCAAAGTGGACATCATTCGCAACGCGTCGCTTTCATCCTGACTATCCGTGAAAACTTCGAAAAGCATGGGTTTTTCAGTATGCTCAGGCGTTACGAATCGATCAAGGCCAGCAAGATATTCTTGCTTGCCGCTCGCACTCATATATTCAAACCCAAGATCCTGCGCGTAATGCTTGAGCAACTCATGCGAACAATTTCCATAATGTCCACGCGCAGCCATATACGCATCTGCTTCCTGCCCGAATTTTGCAGCTTTATGATTGTAATTCTTGAATTCCGTGCCGACGCCATTATTAACAACCATAAGGCGGATATTGGAGCCAACATGACGATTCCCTAGAGAATTCAGATCATAAAAACACGCAAGATCACCTACTACACCAAAGAACAATTTGCTCGGAGAAGCAAGAGAAGCCCCAAGAAGCGACGAAACACAACCATCGATGCCAAAGCCACCAGTATTCGAATAACAGCAAATAGACGAATCAACCGGGAAGAAATTCCAGCTGCGCAGTGAATTCAGAATTCCAAGATGCAGAACGGATCCGGAAGGCAGTTTTGGAGCGGCTTGCTGCGCACACCAAATATTCGAGAACGGCAAGTCCGGAATTTTTGAACGAAGCTTCGCGTCTTCTGCATGCCATTCCTCCAAGAACGACATTCCTTGAGCAGGAGATCCGCCATTTTCTTCTGCATATCTCTCAAAGAACGTCTCCTCATTCATGTCAAAAATATAGCGAAGTTTGTTGAACGCGTCCCGAGGTTCCCCATCCGGACTGATACGCCATACTTCCTTGGCGATCGGATTCGCGTAGGCTCCAGATATTTCACCGATGTGAATCATGATGTCCATCATTCGACAACTCGCCACATAATTCGTTTGCTTAATCACTAAAACCGATTCAGCCCAGTAGTTACTTGGATAATTCGACGTACGATCGCCGAGAACTACTGCCCCGTACTTTTCACAAAAAGCATCTACCGCTTTGACGAGCTCTTCACTCCACGCTGCGTGAGCTCCAACATATACCGCAATTCTTTTCCCTCTCAGTGTTGGTAAAGCATCATTCGGCCCAATTCGGTCAACAAAATGTACAGAAGGCAACTGGCCGACACCAAAGTTATCGCTGTAGCGAGTGACAAGATTGATATGGACAGGACCACCGCCATCATGTATGAGCTCGAGCAAGGCACGGTTAAGATTCGCCTCGCACAACCAACGATCATCAGGATTATCCACCGGCAGACATTGTAGACTGAACTTGCAAACATCATTCTGCTCGCTGGTGCGATCAAGCATCTGAGGAGACATATTCCCAATACGTCCAAGAGGCTGAGAACTAGTCACAGCCAGCACAGGAAGTTTACGATAATATGCTTCAGTCAATCCTGGCAGATAATTACGAGAAGCGGTAGCACCAGTACAAGTCAACGCGACTGGCTCACCCGATTCGGCAGCCATACCACACGCGATATAGGCCGCTGAACGTTCATCCGCAGCAGAATAAACCGTAAAGAAAGAATCATGTTGCAGAGATGCAACGAACGTAATATTCGTCGTTCCCGGACTTGCTACCACCTTACGGATTCCATGATGTTTCATCAGTGCCACAAGAATCTGCACGTTCACCTCATCGGTATATCCACTCACCGTAGCCATGCTAATTCCTCCTTAAACCGAATGACTTCATCAATGATCATACTCATTTTTTAATCATTTTTCGTATAACCGATTGTCTCTCATCTTGGTTTAGACCAAAACGCGCGACAACTGCCGCATATGCAATAGAATAAACTATTCCCCATAGAACAAAAACAATCCAATTACCCACAGGAATAAGCATGCTAATAAACAGGCATACCAACATCACAACGGTAGCGGAGAAAAACACTTTCGCTATCTGCTTCCAGAAATAAAACACGTCCAGTCCAATATGGACTTGGTAGTACCAGTTCATAAAGACTCCACAGCCTAAAACAACATAAGCAACGTACCCCGCCACTGGAGCCCAATAGCCAATGCTAGGAGCGAGGACAACCGTCAGCACGATATTGACAAACGCCATGCACAAATATGCAACGCTTCGTGCTTTATGCCGGTTCTTCGCCCGCTGAATTTCGATGCCAGTGTTCTGCACTAATGGAATAAACAAAGGCGCAGTCATAATAAGGATCATCCAATACGTGTCGGCAAAATCATGCCCGGCCCACTTATCAATGAAGAATCTTCCTAAAATCAGGAAGCCTCCCCAGACCCATAAATATAAGATTGCCTGATAACGGCCCACACGAGTCATCAGCTTTGTCAGTTGATCATTATCATCAGTTTCGGCAACCATACGATTAATGAGAGGAGTAAAGACACTCGACATAGTCGTCGACAACGAGTAGAACAATGATCTGACCTGCACTGCTACCGCAAAAATAGCGACCGCCTGTGCCCCCGATAAAGCACCCAAAAGAATGTTCGGCAGATTCTGATTAGCCAGCTCACATATCTGGTTTGCAAAAATCCATGCGCTGAAAGCCGCAATGGCTTTCAACAGAGAGAAATCAAAACCACGGAATTGAAATCTCATCCCAAGCTGTCCAACAGCAAAACGCACATTCAACGCTAGCAAGACAACAGTCACAGCCAATTGGGCAAGAGCCACACCAACTGTCCCCATACCCATCTCTAACAGTAAGAATGACAATAATGGAGCCGCCAAAGCAGTGAACATTTGGCGCGACTGTTGGAAAACGAAACGCTCATGAGCGACAATAAACGCGTCAAATACCGTAGAAAACAATGTCAAGGAAATGTTTACTGTCATAATCGCCAAAAGCACTCGAGCCAAAGATATCTCTTGAGAAGTAAATCCCTTCGAAAAAATTAGTTCAGCGTTGGCTGAGAAAATCAAGCCTAGTACAAGTGCAATCAGACAAATAACAGCATATAACAGCAGATACGTCCCGTTAAGTTTTTTTATTCCGCTTTCGTCACGCTTAGTACGAAGACGCATATAGAAACGAACATAAGCTTCTGAAAAACCAAATGTCAACAATGTCAAGGAAAAAACAAATGAATTGGAAGACTGATACACGCCATAATCAGTTTGTCCAACAAAATGAAGAAGCATTGGGGTATACACCAAATACACCAAGTTCTTCACCAGGATATTTGCATATCCCAGCAATGCGCCGGCTTTTCTTTGACTTGTCATACGGGCTAATCCTCCATGGCGTTGTCAAGCCATTCCTGAGACTCCTTACGGTGCTGTTCCAACAAACAGTCGACTTCCCGATAGTCGATCTCAGGTGCAAGTCCGGAATCCATCATCACCGAATTCAAGTTAAACAAACGGAACAAAGTCTCCATACGAGAGTTCATGTTTGACTTTCCCGTCATGCCTGCGCGGTTGAATACCGTGAATTGCTTGTGAAACAGAATGGAGAAGCAGCATGCGTGGTATGAATCTGTAAATACATACTGAGCTTTAGAGAACAATTCCACGAAATCCTGTGGACCGGCTACGTAAGTCTCCTTGTCCCGAAAATCAAGTATACGACGTACACGGCAACCATGCGCTTTCGCGTATGCCTGGATATCACGTTCCTGTTCGTCAGACGGACGACCGAGGAAATATGTAAGCACATACTCATCATCATCCGCTACGAAATTCTCAGTGATTTCTCTCCACTTGTCCACAGTAAGCATCAAGGTCGGATCTAAAACAACTGTAGCGTCCATCCCAGTCATTTCTTTGACCAGCTCAACACCACGATCCTCACGTACCGAGATTGTCCTCAAACGTGGCAAATATTTCTGAAAAATAGGTTTAGCAGCATCATCCACCTCAGATACACCAAAGCTTGCAGCATAACTGATAATAGAATGGCCTTCAGGAACACAAGCTCCGAGTCTGAGTCCCAGTCCTCGTTTAGATAAAAAAGCAAAATTCCAAACTTGATCAGAACCTAACACATAGTTCTTTGAGAGATTTTTTTTCGGCATAATGCCACAAAAACCATCTATATAAACACTCTTTGCAGGAACCCATCTCTTCGTAAATGAGCACATTCGCTTATGACGTTCCTTTAAAACTGTGTAATCACCATTTTTAATTCCTTTGACACATCTTCTCACGAAAGAAGAGAAAGGATAATATAATACGGCAAGACAAACAGGAACCGTTCTCGAAGCTACGCAATACGAAGTCGTAGTTTTGCCATACTTGCCTAGCAACTTTGTTAACGCGTAATTTTGAAGTCTATTACCGTAATTATTTAAATCATTAATAGTAATGATTGTAGAATCATAAGACATTTACTACCTCATATCTAAGTTCTTATTTGTCGGATAAAATTCTATCAAGAATGGTCTCTTATCTAGATATTTGCAATCGTCTAACAAAAGAAATAAAACGACTGCATTGATATGCATGAAATCTTAACGCATATAGAGAGATTCTTTTTGCAAAAGAAAAATCTTTATAATTAGAATTTTGTAAAGCCACACGAAAAGTTTCACGATCTAACGTTTCTTCATACAGTTCTCGTCGTTGTTTTCCGCTCCAAGGCGCTGAAGGATTAAACAAATAATGGAGCTGCACCAGCAATAAGTGAAACAGGATATAGCTAGAAAAGATTTTCTCGTACATAGCACTATTAGGGACCTGTTCAACATGTTCCCTCATATGTCTAATCGAATCAAGAATACGATTTTCGTAATCGGGCCGATAAGCAGATACCGTTGAAGAATCATTCCTTATATAGCGATACACAACATTGGGAATATATCCAATAACTTGTGCCCTACTACATGCATCAAGCGCAAAAGCCGTATCCTCGCTGACCGCCATCTCGATATCAAAGAATATTCCGTTATCTAGAATAAAAGTTCTACGAAAAAGTTTTCCCCATGCAAGACCTAGGCCTCTATCGGGACACAACACATCTCGTTGAAACTGCTTAAGTGAATCATGACTAAATACTTTATCTTCTTCCCTATAGCAATGATGTTCAACTGAGGATGAAAGAACGGCATCATATGCGCCTTGAACTACATCACAAGAATATCGTTCCGCATACGTGAATAGATTACTCAACGCGTGTTCCGGAAGCTCATCATCAGCATCAACAAATACCAGGTATTTTCCTGTCGCACGTTTAATGCCTTCATTGCGAGCAACAGAGACTCCACTATGCTCAATTGTTATAAAACAAAAATCAGAAAAATCAGCTATTATACGATGTATTTCAAATGAAGGATTCCCATCAAAAACAATAATTTTTTCTATAGGAAAATCTTCCCTTTGCTGATTACGTACGCAATTTAGAACTGATAAAAAAGATTTTTTATCGGCATTAAAAACTGGAATAATAACTGAAATTAAATAATCCATCGACTATCCTCAGATGCATATTAAGGCTCTAAACTAAAAATGGACTCATATGGCATAACGCCAGATCCATTCCATAAAAACACAGTTACATAAGTAAGTAGAATAAAATAGAGTATAATAGCTAATTTACAAACAGTCTTTCGAGTTCCTTTCAACTTTCCGACTACATAACATACATAGACAATAAAGAAGGGAAAGAAATATAATCCAAGCCTATAAACTGGCTGTATTCCATACCCCATAATTTGTAAAAGTATATAGCACAGAGACCCCGATAAAGATATTGAATAAAGAAAGTTATGCCTCACTTTTAATTCAGCTTCTTTATCCATTTCATAGTCTTTTCTCACGCCTAACAAAACAATCAAGGTGGGAATAATTAATTTGAAAACAGCGGAGCTATTTCTTTCCGTGAAAAAAACTGTGTTTTTATTACCGACATAGTAAGCCCAATGAGGATTAAGTGCGGCAACTCTATTTATGAAGGGAGAGACACCACTAAAAGAGACAACTACAGCAAGTATAAACAATAACAATATATAAGAATATTTTTTCTTAGAGTTCAACAATATATTTATTCCAAGAATTAACAATAAAACAACTGCAGATGAGTGAAACAAAAAAGCTGCAAGTAAAAACATGAGACAAGTAAAAACTCTTTTTTTGCAATAAGCCATAAACGCAAATATTCCTAAAGCAATTGCCATAAACTGACGCACAAGGTTCATGGAGTTAAAAAAGAATCCACCACAAATATACAGAAATGCAGCCAAGCCCCAGTAAAGCGAATCGATATTTTTTTTAATTAAATAATATACTGCACCATTAATCAATATTGAACTAAGTACGAAGAAAGCTCTATCAGTAAAGCCCATGCTTATTAACGTTTTAATAAAGAACGTAAAGCCCCGTTCAACTGTTAGGTTCTCAGAGCCTAGATCACGAATAGAAGAAAAATAATTCTCATAGATACCATAATCTGTTCCAACATTTAGTCGAATAGCTGAGATAACAGTGATATACATAAAAAAAAGGGTCAAAGCAAATAGTTCATAGCTTCTGCCAATTCTTGCAGAACAGGCGATGTCAAGCATCAAAGCCAAACCTATTATGGACCAATAAATCAACATCTACTCAGCCACCTATTTTTCAGCTCCAAGAACACGTCGAGAACGATGCGCCTTGCTTCTCCCGATTGACCATGGCATATACTTTTGCACAAACAAATTTTCAAAGAAAAGAATAAGAAGAGATAATCCTGTTACAACGAGTCCGATACAAAATTGAATAGCAAAATCACAACTTGCCACATTCAAATGTAGTAATCTAAAAACTACAAGCTTAGATATATTCAACGTCAATGCGTTTAAAGAATAAAAGACGAGGCTTGCTTTTCCTATATAAGCGAGTATGCCACACTGTTTAATTTCAATTGCCAAAAAAATGCAACAAAAGATACCCGTAATTGCCGATAATAGACGTACTAAACAGTCAAGAGTCAAGGAAACCGACTTGGAAAATGTACACCAAGCAAGGAAACAAAAAAAAGTAAAGCATATAACAATATATGCTGTTAACCTATGTTGTTCAAGAGATTTAAGCCACTCACGCAATACATATCCAAGCGCCATAAATCCAGTTATTTCCACGCCTTTCCATAATTGGAATGGAATCGGCAATTTTCCAATAAATCCATTTACCGCAAACGAAATCAGAATAAGAGCAACGCTTACAACAGTAAGTATTGCATGATTATTTTTCGTAATGCTCACTAACCCATACATCATAATCTCAGCAACAAAAAAAGCCATGAGAAACCACAGGCCGTTCCCCATAACCAAGACATCTACGAACTGATGCGCCAAATCATAATTGTGATTTGTCTGGAAGGTCGCTCTCATCGAGGGGATCAGCAAAATCGCAATTGGCTTTGCAAGAAAATACAATGAAAATATATAATACGGGACAAGTAATGTCTTAATCTTACGAATCAGGAACGCTTTGAAGCCTCCTCGTCTGCCGAATGTCAAGCCACCTAAGAAGTAGAACAGCGGCATGTGAAAAAGATAAATAGCGCTGACAAGAACATCCAAAGCAGGTAACCAAACACTTTGCCCATCACCATTACGCAAATGTCCAAAACTAACCAGCACAATGCCCATGCCTTTAGCGATATCGATCCACTCAATACGAGCCTTCATTCCACGGTTTTTCCTCATTGGCTCGTCAACCACGGTTGATTGTGATACGCTCATGGACATTCCTTTAAAAACTCTTCATGTATTTTTTTCCTGCGAATTTCGCCATCAAAAACCCCGTTCCTTTACGCCACCAGTCGACTGGTTCCGTACTGATAAACGGTAACTCCTTATACGAATAACCATTTGTTTTCAGCCAAACATCCAGAAGTAGCTCGCTGATTCTACCTGGATACCGAGCGTTGAATGCGTCGTACCGAGAAGCGTCGATATACTTAGTCAACTCATCAAGAATCGGAAATAGCCATGCACAGTACTCATCGAATTTAGATTGTTTCATGATGAACATGTTGAACATATGACCGCTACGACAATGCATTACCTCATCAAAAGCAGGCAGGTATTCTGGCTGAAGTTTCCTAATAATGCGCCGGGTTTCTTCCAGATGTTCAGCAGGCAAAGTGTGCTCATAATGAGAAGACATCGTCTCAATATAATATTTACGTCTTTTGGGAAGAATGATATCTGTTGTTTCCAAAAGACGACTAACTTCTTCATGCCTAACAATTTGATCGAATCTGTCCTTGTAAAAGAAACGTTTTTTTTGCGTCGCAAAATGCCGACGATAATGTACAAGCCCTTTATACTTTGCATTACAATTTTGCCAAAGCCAATACAAAGCGGTCAATTCAGAGTAACTTGCGTTCATCGAAGAAATATTGTTGCCAGTATCGTCTGTTTGAAAGCCCAAATTGATTTCAGGATGAAGAGCTTTACCTACTTGTAAAGGGAAATACATAGGATCTTCAGGCATACGATAAGCCTTATGGGTTGCGACAGCAATAACAAGCGTACCGTTGAAGACGGAATCATCAATATTCGATAACTGCCACGAATCAGCATCTTCAGCCACGTAGAAATCCTCTTTCCCATAAGGATATATGTCATAACCTATTCAGTATCACCCAATCGATTTATATTATTTTTGCACGTCTCATAGACGAATGAAATAAATTAGGGTTGGGAATAGAATCTCGTACCACGAAAAACCAATTCCCAGCCCTTGTTCTATTTGATTATTGTTTGGTGGTTATCGCGCAGTTTGGTGTGACGTCCGGGATTGACTGGCCTCCGGCCACGGCGAGTGTGCCGCCCTTGGCCACGTACAGCTTGCCGCCGTTGTTGTCGGACGACTTGCCGTCCAGCGCGAACGCGAGACCGGTCTGCGCGCCCTTCGTGTCGGGCACGGTCACCTTCCACCAGCCGTCGCACGCCT